>Ga0068714_10000361_pt1 | contig 92940 bp, 71 predicted proteins | sample MTBNYHSulfiMetaG_FD_62988 | JGI IMG/M metagenome (GOLD analysis project Ga0068714, IMG submission 62988) | Enrichment culture microbial communities from rom New York Harbor, USA that are MTBE-degrading - MTBE-NYH (New York Harbor Sulfidogenic)... | ecosystem: Environmental > Aquatic > Marine >...
ATGATCACATGATGCAGCGCTCCAGGCGCATCTATCCTTGCTTTCCGTGGCATGATCCTCGTTTATCACATGCAATTATTAATTGTAAAGTATAAAAACATGGTCGTCCCCTTGCTCTCCTGCGGTGCGCCGGGCCGAGGTCAACGCATTTTGGACGGAGGTCTGTCCGTGGGCATAAGGACCTCATTCAGTATGCTACAATTTTGTAGTAGAATAATTTAGATAATACAAAAATGTCCTTCCTTATCAATGCCTGCTCGCCTGGTGAACTGTTAACCCGTTGATATTAATTAAGTAAACTCCAGAAAGATCCTGTGGCACATATGTTGCTGTATTGAGCTTCAAAAAGTTGAAGGAGGGATTAGATGATGAGTTCTGGAGACACGGCTTTTGTGTTGATATCTGCGGCCCTGGTGATGTTCATGACGCCGGGTCTTGCCCTGTTTTATGGAGGAATGGTGCGTCACAAGAACGTTCTGGGGACCCTTATGCAAAGCTTCATTCTCCTGGGCCTGATCACCCTGCAATGGGTGCTGTGGGGCTATTCACTATCATTTGGAACAGACCATGCCGGCCTTATCGGCGGGCTGGAATGGTTTGGTCTGAACGGGGTGGGCATGACGCCGAGTCCTGATTACGGGAGCACGATTCCCCATATTGCATTCATGATATTTCAGTGTATGTTTGCCATCATTACCGTGGCTTTGATTAGCGGGGCCTTTGCGGAACGGATGAAATTCAGTGCATTTCTGCTCTTTGCCCTTTTGTGGAGCACCTTTGTCTACAATCCGCTGGCGCATTGGGTCTGGGGCGTCGGCGGGTGGATGGGCCGTATGGGGGCCCTCGACTTCGCAGGAGGAACGGTGGTGCACATCAGTTCAGGCGTGTCGGCCCTTGCCGCAGCCCTGATCATCGGAAGACGCCTCGATTATGGAAGCGCGGCCTATATCCCCCACAACCTCCCCATGACCATCACCGGGGCGGCGATCCTCTGGTTCGGGTGGTTCGGGTTTAATGCGGGCAGCGCACTCGCATGCAATGGACTGGCGGCAAGCGCCTTTGTGGTCACTCACGTGGCTTCCGGGGTCGCCGCACTGACATGGATACTGATGGAGAGGCTCCACAGGGGGGAACCCACCACACTGGGTGCCGCCAGCGGTGCCGTTGCGGGCCTGGTGGCCATTACCCCGGCTTCGGGATTTGTCGGCCCTTTGTCTGCCGTTATTATTGGTGGGCTGGCAGGCATCCTCTGCTATGGCGGCATACTCCTCAAGGCGCGGTTGGGGTACGATGACTCCCTGGATGTGGTCGGGATTCATGGGGTCGGGGGCACCTGGGGCGCCCTGGCCACCGGCCTCTTTGCCAGCACCGCGATCAACCCGGACGGGGCCGACGGGCTGTTTTTCGGCAATCCTGCGCAACTCTGGATCCAGTTTGTCTCGGTCATTGCCTCCATGGTCTTTGCATTTATCATGACCTTGATCATTCTCAAGGTCGTTGATGCGCTGGTAGGCCTGAGGGTGAGCGAGGAGGACGAGGTCAGGGGCCTGGACATCAGCCTCCATAACGAGAAAGGATACAGCTTTTGACTGAGGGAGTGAGGAGTGGAGGAATGAGTGAACTGGGATCTGCGAAGTCCGCTTAATATGTGGATGCGATGAAGGAGTCACTGCCATGAAAAAAGTAGAAGCCATTATCAAACCTTTTAAACTGGATGATGTGAAACACGGCCTGACCGATATCGGCGTCAGGGGACTCACCGTCAGCGAGGTCAAAGGGTTCGGCCGTCAACGGGGGCACAAGGAGGTTTACCGGGGGGCTGAATATCAGGTGGACTTTGTGTCCAAGGTCAAGATCGAGGTTGTCATGGAAGCGAGCCTGGTGCCAGAGGCCGTCAAGGTCATTCAGGAAAAGGCGCGGACAGGGCAGATCGGGGACGGCAAGGTCTTTGTGTATCCGGTGGAGGAGGTCCTGCGCATCCGTACGGGCGAGACCGGAAACGAGGCTATTTAGTGCATGCTGTATTCCCGCAGGCTGCAGGCCTGTTGTCATAACGAAGCGTAAATCCCGTTTCAGGGGACCGGCGGTTCATTTCCTTGCGCCGTGATCGTACGACAATCGTTTATCATCATGACATCTGCTTTTGAAGAACTCAAGGAATCCAGAAGCCGGTTGCTGTCGGTTCTGCCGACCTCTCAGGAAAAGGGCGACTTCCAGGCGTGTCATACGGAGATCATGGATCAGTATTTCCGGGCAAGCCTGGAATCGAGCGGGGCGGGCCGGCGCCTCTTCTCCAACAGGACCCCTTTTGCCCTTCTGGCGGTGGGCGGGTACGGCAGAAAGGAGCTTTCGCTTCACTCGGATGTGGATATCCTGATCCTGTTCGGCCCGCGGATACCTGACCTGGCCAAGGCCCTGACAGAGGAGATCCTCTATCCTCTCTGGGACCTCGGCCTGGATCTTGGATATGGAACCCGCACCATCAAGGATTGTCTGCGGCTTTCGAAAGATGATTTCGAGGTCCTCACGTCCATAATGGATGCGCGCTTTCTATGCGGGGATTCACCGCTCTTTCTAGATCTTATGTCCGGCATTCAAAAAAAGGTCGTCTCAAAGAGAAAGGCCGCCTTTGCAAGATGGCTGGAAGATCTGTATCAGGTCCGTAAGGATAAACATGGGGATGCCAGCGTGGTCCTGGAGCCCGATCTGAAGGAGGGTATCGGCGGATTGCGGGATTACCACCACATCCTCTGGATCGCCAAGGCCTTTTTTCACTTGATGGCGCCAGGAGACCTGGAAACCACCGGCAAACTCTCCCACAACGAATATCAGGGGTTAAGGCATCACCTGCGATTTATCTGGCTCGTTCGAAACCACCTCCACCAATTATCCGGCAGGAAGAACGACCGGCTCAGCTTCGAATATCAGGAAAAGACCGCCCCGAAACTGGGCTACCGGGATCACAGGGAGCTGTTGGCAGTGGAGCAATTCATGGGAGATCTCCATGCATCCATGGCCTCCGTCAAGGCCTTGAACCGCGCCTTTGTCAGGGCGCACCTGCCGAGAGAAAGAGGCCTGTGGAAAAGGGCTGATTTATTGGATGTCACCCAGGGCATTCATGTTCACCAGGGAGAAATCGGATTTGATTCAGCAACCGCCATAGTCACAAATCCCCTTGTTCTGATGAACCTGTTCGAACAGAGTTCACGAACCGGGTGTCCCCTCTCCCTGGAGGCGCGCAGGCTGGTTACCGACTTCCTCTCCTTTGTGGACGATACCTTCCGAAGATCGAAAGAGGCGGTCAGGGGCTTCCTCGATATCATCAACGGAAACCACGCCTTTGAGGTCCTGATCCAGATGCAGGAGGTCGGCTTTTTATCGGCCTTTATCCCGGAATTTGCCAGGATCGCCAACCGGGTTCAATTTGACGCCTACCACACCTTTCCGGTCGGCCGGCATTCCCTTGAAACCCTCAGGCGCCTCAAGAGCATTCATGAGCAGAGAGAGATATTTCTCCTGGACATTCTTCTGGAAATCCCGGACCCCGAACCGCTGTTTTTAGCGGGACTGTTCCATGATATCGGCAAGACCGGCAAGGAACATGCGTCCAGAGGGGCGGAGACAGCCCGCAGGATCCTGAAACGTTTTCAGTATTCTGAGGAGACCGCTCGGGAAGTCGTCTTCCTGATCCGCCATCATCTCCTCCTTGCGGAGACAGCCACCCGGAGAGATCTCAACGATGAAAAGTCTGTTGTCCAGTGCGCCCGGTTGATCGGCAGTCCTGAAAGGCTCCGTATGCTTTACCTGCTTACGTGGGCCGATTCCATGGCAACCGGCCCCAGGGCCTGGAACGACTGGATTGCGAATCTGGTTCAGGAGCTCTTTTTCAAGGTCCTCAAAATCATTGCAAAAGGGGAGCTGGCAACCATGGGCGCCTCAGAAAACGTCCTCCAGACCCTGGATCAGGTCCGCAAGGAGCTGGCCCGGCACGACAAAGGCATGGATCCGGAGCCCCTGTTTGATGTGATGTCTCCGAGGTACCTCCTGGCCAGTCCGCCCCGGGATATTGTCCGCCATATTGAAATGGTCCTGAAGATGAGAGATTCTGAGAAGACGCACAGGGGATATCCGTTCTTTTTGGAAGTCAGAGAGAATTCCATGGAGGACTGCTCCGTGCTTACCCTCCTGGCAACAGACAGGCCGGGACTTTTCGCGGATATAGCCGGCGTGCTGGCCCTCAACAGCATCAACATCCTGTCTGCCGAAATCTACACCTGGAGAGACGGGACCGCTGTGGATATCTTCAAGGCGACCAGACCCCTTGATCCGATTCACCCGGACACGACCTGGCAGAAGGTGAGGCGGGACCTGAAGCTAACGTTCGAGGGAAAGCTGTCACTGACCTATCGGCTGGGTCAAAAACGGGCGTCATCTGTGCTGTCGAATCATGAGAAACCCTCCCGACCTCCCCAGGTAGTCATAGACAACACGTCCTCCGACTTTTTTACCCTGATCGAGGTGTTTGCTGATGACCGGGTGGGTCTCCTCTACCTGATTACAAAAACCCTGTTCGATCTCCGTCTCGATATCCGGATTGCCAAGATCGCCACAAAGGGCGATCAGACAGCGGATGTCTTTTACGTACGCGATCTTGAAGGGCAGAAGATCGAGGATGAAGCGCATCTGAGGGAGATTGAGGGGGCACTTCAATACGAACTCCTTTAACCCGGCCTTGCTTCTTAATCTCTTTTCCTTTATGAATAGGTCGTTCGTATGAACCGGCTGTTGTGGCTGGGATTGCTGCGGACGTCATCGATGAGACAGGCTGTCAGTAAATTGACTGCGATCCGCCGGAAGGGGCATTGAAAATGGGTGGCGTTTTCATGAGGTTTCGATCAGACCGTCTTCTTGTTTTGTTCCTGGGCGCCATCGTCCTCTGCATCGGTTGCGCAGGCGATTCCGGCACCTCTGCATCGAAGGCCTCGGCGCCGCTCGTGGTTTTTACGGATGTCCATTTTACGCCGTTCTACGACCCGGGCATTTTTTGGGATCTGGTGGACTCTTCGCCGGATCGATGGGCCGATATCTTTAAGAGGTCCAGCATCACCGAGCCCCAGTCCTGGGGCAAAGAGACCAACTATCCGCTTTTCATGAACATGCTGCAGGCTGCTTGCCATGCCTCCCGAGGGAGTCCGCTGGTGCTGTTTCAGGGCGATATGCTGGCGCACAAATTCCGTGAGACCTTTTTTGAGCTGTACGGTGATACAGACGAAGCGGCCCTGAGGTCGTTTGCGTACAAGACCTGCGCATTCTTTGCGGCTCAGGTGCGCGAGCACTTCCCTGGACTTCCGGTTCTGTTTGTCCTGGGCAACAACGACTCATACGCCGGAGACTACAAGCTGGTGCCCGGGGGAGAATACCTCTCTGAAACGTCCTCTCTCTTCTATTCCGTGCTGCTTCTGGGTAAGGCGGATCCTGAGGCCTTTGCGGAAACCTATCGTGCAGGCGGGTACTACAAGGCCCAGCCCTCCCCGTCAAAAGTCCTTTTCATATGTCTCAACACCGTACTGTTCTCGGTCCACTGGTCTTCGGAAGGGGCGGAAGATGCGCCGACGCGCCAGCTGGACTGGCTGGAGCAGACCCTGGCAGGGGCCAGGGAAGAAGGGAAAAAGGTCTGGATCCTCATGCATGTGCCGCCCGGGGCGGATGCATACGGTACAGTTTCGGGATTCATGGATGACACTGGCCATATTTCGGACGCCGCCATGTTGTGGAAGGCAGGGGATCAGGAGCGTTTCCTGAATATTGTCCGAACGTACGGGGATATTGTCGAGGCCAGTTTTGCCGGCCACACGCACATGGACGAGTATCGAATTACCCCCCGGCAGGACGGCCAAACGGCCGGAACGATCCTCTTCTCACCGTCTGTCAGCCCCCAGTATGGAAACAATCCCGGTTTCAAGGTGTTTACCCTCTCCACCTCCCACTGGGAGCTTCAGGATTACCGCTCAATTGCCTGCCCCTTTGAAGTCCCGGAGCCGGCGTTCGAGACGTCCTACACCTTTTCCTCTGCCTACCGCCTTGGCAGCCCGCTGGAAGCGGCCCTTAACGAGCTGCTGCCGGAACTGGTCACCGATGAGACCCGGAGAACACCCTACATCCATTATTATTATTCGGGCCATGACGCGGCGAATCCGATCCGTGACACCAGCTGGCCCGCTTACTGGTGCGCCATCCGCTGCATGTCCAAAAACGACTATATCGGCTGTGTCAACAGCTACCCATAGTGCGACGCATCTTCCCGGCATGTCCCGGACCCAGAAAAAAGAGACCCCGAAACCAGGGTCTCTTTTTTTAAGGGTTATGGGGTGACGGTTAGAACAGGCCGCTTACCTTGCCGGTATCCACATCCACATCCACACGCCTGAAGGCAGGGTTGGAACCCGTGCCCGGCATTAGACTGATGGTTCCCGCACAGGGGCAGAGGAACTTGGCGCCCGAGTAGATGAGCACGTCCCGAATGGGGAGCGTCCAGCCTTTGGGAACGCCCTTGATGGTTGGGTCGTGAGAGAGACTCAGGTGAGTCTTGACCATCATGGTGGCGAAGTCTGCGTATTTGGGATCGTTCTCCAGCATCTTGGCCTTGGTCTCGGCCTCGGGGCTCCAGGAAACGCCGTCCGCACCGTAGACCTCTCTGGCGATCTTTGTCACCCGATCCCTCAGCTTCATCTCCAGTGGATAGAGGAACTCGAAATTGTTTTCCTCGTTGCAGGCGTCGATAACGGCATCGGCGAATTCCAGGGCGCCGTCGCCCCCCAGTTCCCAGTGCTTGGATTCGGCGCAGCGGGCCCCGGCCGCCTCGGCAGCCTTCCGTACAATCGCACATTCCGCATCCGTATCCGTATAGAAGCGGTTGATGCAGACCACCGGATTGATCCCGGCCTTGCGGATGACGCCGATCATGTGGACCATGTTTTCACAGCCCTTTTCCACCAGTTCCAGATTCTCTTTCCTGTATTCTTCGGGCATGGCAATCCCGGGAACGACCTTGGGCCCGCCGCCGTGCATCTTGAGGGCCCGGATGGTGCTGGTCAGAACGGAGACGTGGGGCTTCAGACCGCTGAACCGGCACTTGACATTCCAGAATTTCTCAAAACCGATGTCCGCTGCAAACCCGCTCTCGGTCACGTGGTAGTCGAAAAGCTTGAGACCCACCCGGTCTGCAATAATGGAAGACTGGCCGACGGCAATATTGGCAAAGGGCCCCGCGTGCACCATACAGGGGTTGTATTCGGCTGTGCACATGAGGGTGGGATTGATGGTGTTGCGCATGAATGCGGTCATGGCGTTTCCGACTTCAAGATCTCCGGTGGTCACCGGCTTGCCGCTCTTGTCGAAGGCTACGGTGATGTTGTTGAGCCGCTCCTTCAGATCGGCCAGGTCTCGAATCACCGCCAGAATGGCCATGCACTCGGAACCCACGGCGATTCCGAACTTGGACTGCATGGTAAAACCGTCCATGCGGCCGCCCAGCCCGATGACGATGTTCCTGAGGGCCTGAGCGCAGAAGTCCATGATCCAGCCCAGTTCAACGCGGGTTGGGTCAATGTCGAGCCGGCGCATGCCGGTAAGCCTTTGGAGCTGCTCGTCATTGTAGTTGCGCTCGTGCTGCATCCTGGAGGTCATGGCGACCATGGCCAGGTTGTGGGCATTCATGATGTCGTTGATGTCGCCGGTGAGGCCCAGAGAGAATTCAGTCATGGGGATCAAAAGCGAGTTGCCGCCGCCGGCCGCAGTTCCCTTGACGTTCATGGTGGGACCGCCGGAGGGCTGTCTGAGGGCGCCTCCAACGCTCACGCCGCGTTTGCCGAGACCTTCCATCAGCCCGCAGGATGTGGTGCTTTTGCCTTCGCCGAGGGGTGTCGGGGTGATGGCCGTCACTTCGATGTATTTTCCATCGGGTTTGTCTTTGAGCCGGTTGATGATCTTCAGGAAATCGAGTTTGGCCAGCCTACCCATCGGCAACATTTCATCCTTTTCAAGACCCAGCTTCTCTCTCCACTCATCGGGCGTCGGCATGTTTTTTTCCGCTGCCTCGGAAATCTGCCAGTCCGCCATTTCCACTGCGTTGTAAGCCATTTTGTTCATCCTCCTTGTGAAATCAGGTTTTTGGTTTGGAGCCTCTTGCTCACAATGTTGATATACAAAAAGCCTATTCGGCGATTTTCCTCATATGGGCCCTGCCTATCATAAAAAAAGAGGGGCGTCAAGAACTCTTGTGAAATTTTGAACTTTCTCTTGATTGCGGAACATCTTCCGGTTATCATCTCTGACAGGTCACCTGCTGAACCGGCATATTCCACCTGTTCGGTTGTCCCCTGTTGGGCCCGGGGATTGCTTGGTTTGCACAAGAAGCCTCGTTATCTCCGTGAATCGGGAAAGGTGCAAGCTGAATGAAGACCATACGACAACAACTGATCGACGCCTTGATGGTCAGGGAGATGACGGCCATGGATCTTTCCCGGGAGGTGGGAATACGGGAGAAAGAGGTCCATGAGCATCTCCCCCATATCGCACGCTCCGTGGCCCCGCAGGGAAAATCCCTTGTGGTGACATCGCCCCGGTGTCTGAAATGCGGGTTTGTTTTTGAAAGGCGTAAACGCTTCACCCGTCCGGGCCGCTGCCCGAAATGCCGGGAAACATACATCCAGGGTCCCTCGTACGCCATTCACAGCCGATGAGGGCCTGGCTTCCGGTTTCAGGTATATCAAACTTGTAACCCGGGCAACCGGTATCTCGCTATTTCAATTTCAGCATTTCAGTGTCGCGTATCCGGTAACCAGGTTGAGGAGACAGGAACATGCCAACACATCCGTATCTGGGGTTTATCGGCGCCGGCAATATGGCGAGCTCCTTGATCAGGGGACTCATTGAAAGCGGTGTCTGCGGGCGCGAATATCTGCTGGCGGCCGATAAGGACCCGGATGCGCTCAAAAGGGTATCGGGCAGCTTCGGGGTGAAATGCCGCCCATCCAATGTTCAAGTGACGTCAGAGAGCTCGATTCTGGTGCTCTCAATAAAGCCCCAGCATATGCAGGAGGCCCTGGAAGAGATACGGGAGGCGATCATGGATCATCACCTGATCATTTCCATTGCCGCCGGGATCCCGCTCAGGATGATCCGCGACACCATTAAAAAGGACATACCGTTGATCCGGGTCATGCCCAATACACCGGCCCTTGTCCAGAGGGGGGTCAGTGCCCTGGCTGCCGGAGACCTGGCCACGGCGGAACACATGAAGGCCGCCCGGACGATCTTCGGAGCAGTGGGAGAGACCGTCGAGGTGGAAGAGGGCCTGATGGACGCCGTAACAGCCCTGTCCGGGAGCGGCCCCGGATATGTGTTCAGGATCATGGAGTGCATGGTCGACGCAGGGGTGGGCCTCGGCCTGAAAAAGGAGACGGCCCTCGACCTTGTCATCCAGACTTTCCTGGGCGCAGCCCACCTGGCAAAGGCCTCTGACGACTCGCTGGCTGAGCTGCGCCGCAAGGTAACATCCCCGGGCGGAACCACCGAGGCCGGTCTGGCCGTACTGGATGAAAAGGGCCTGAAAGAGATGATCATGGAGGCCGTGAGCGCCGCATGCGCCCGGTCCGTGGAATTGGGAAAGAGGGGCAGATAAACTGTAACCCGGAAGGCCCGGTGGGGTATTGAGGGACGAGGTGGAGGCCTTCTCCGGACCGATCAATGAAATATGCAGAGGGAGGCATGTAATCAGCCCGGATATGGCTCAGAGGCCTGCCGGATGTTTGCATGGAGCAAAGGGACTCTGCTGGTCCATATGGAGGGAGCGTTTATGGGGGTTGTTACGCACCCACGCGGTTTTCCCGTTTTGACTGCAGCGCGTAAAAGGTCACCGGCACCACCACCAGGGTGAAGACCGTGGATGCCAGGAGCCCGAAGATCAGGGCCCACGCCAGCCCGGAAAAGATGGGGTCCAGGGTGATGGGCCAGGCCCCCAGGGCCGTGGTGGCCGCGGTCAGGGCTATGGGACGCAACCGGATGGCGCCGCTTTGCAAAATCGCCTCCCTCAGGGTCACCCCCTCCTTGATGGCGCCCTGAACAAATTCGATCAGGACCAGGGAGTTTCGTATGACGATCCCGCCCAGGGCAATCATCCCGATCATGCTGGTGGCCGTAAAAAATACGGGGTTGTCAAAGCCCCCCACCGGACCTGCGAATAGGAGATTCAACAGCCAGAATCCCGGCATGATGCCGATGAGGGTCAGGGGCACCGAGATCATGATCAGGAGCGGCATGAAAAAGGAGTTCATCTGGATCACCAGGAGCGTATAGATGGCCATCAGGGCGGCCATATAGGAAATGCCCATGTCCCGAAATACCCGCAGGGTAATCTGCCATTCACCCTCTCCGGCCCATTCGACACGGAGGTTTCCGGGAAGGGGGTGATCCGCAATCCGTTTCTGCATGTCCAGGATCGCCTCGGCCGGGGCCCGGCCGGCCATCTCTGCGAAGGTGTAGACCACCCGCTCAAGATTCTTGTGGTAGATGGGTTGATCCTCGGAAACCTTTACAAACCCACCTAATTCCCCTAACGGGATCATCTTCCCGTCAGGGGCCTTTACCGGTATCCGGGTAAGGGATAAAACGCTCGACCGCCCGTCCCTGGGAAGCACCAGCTTGACCGGAAGGGGCTGCCTTTCGCCCGGACGATGGACCGTGGCCGGACGGCCGCCGCTCAGGGCCATGCGCAGGGTCTCGGTGATCATGGCGGCATTGACGCCGTGAAGCGCGGCTTTTTCCTTGTCCAGAACAAAGTCGAGGCGCTTTCGCGGGGTCTCGGTGGTGTCATCGATGCTTACCACAAAGGGTTCCCCGGCCATGATTTCTTCCACGTGCCTGGCCCCGGCGATGAGGTCCTCGTAAGACTGATCCGGCGACCCGTAGATCTCGGCCACGACCGTAGCGATCACCGGCGGCCCCGGCGGCATCTCCACCAGCTGGAGCGTAGCGCCGTGACGGCCGGCCAGTTCCTCCAGGTCTTTCCGGAGCCGAAGCACGATGGCATGGCTCTGCTGTTCCCTGCGTTCTTTTTCCGCCAGGTTTACCCGGATGTCGGCCAGATGTCCCCCCTCGCGAAGATAGTAATGACGGACCATGCCGTTGAAGTCCATGGGCGATGCCGTACCCGTGTAAGAGACGAAGCTTTTGACCTCCGGCACCTGTCGAAGGTAGGCCTCAAAGTCCTGGACCACCCGGTAGGTCTGCTCCAGAGGGGTCCCCTCGGGCATGTCAAGGACGATCTGAAACTCGTTCTTGTTGTCAAAGGGAAGCATCTTCAGGGGAACATAGCGGAAGAGGGCCAGACCCATGGACCCGACCAGCAGCAGAAAAATCAGCGTGTAAAGGAGGAATCGTTTGAAAGCGGAATCCAGGAACGGACCCACGATCCTTTCATATCCCTTTTGAATCCAGCGGGGCGTCACATCCCGGCTTGTATCTGACGGTCCCTCCTGAGTCGTACATCCCAGTCGTCGCAGAAGCAGATAGCTGATCCAGGGGACCACGGTCAGGGCGCAGAGCGTGGAAAAAGACACGGTCAGGGGCACATTGGCGGCCATGGGCCCCATATAGGGCCCCATCATACCGGTAATGAAGAAAAGGGGCACAAACGAAACAATGATGCAGAGGGTCGACATGATGACCGGCGGCAGCACCTCCTGGACCGCAAAGAGTGTGGCGGCAAGGGGATTGCGACGGCCCATCCGGATGTGGCGCTGGATATTGTCCACATTGGTGATGGGGTCATCCACCACCAGACCCAGGGAGAGGATCAGTGCAAAGAGCGTGACGCGGTTGATGGTGAATCCGAAACCATAGTTGACAAAGAGGGCCAAAGAGAAGCTCAGGGGCACGGCCAGGGCCACCACCAGGGCCTCCCGCCACCCAAGGGTGAAGGCCAGAAGCCCCACCACCGTGAGGATGGCGAAGACCAGCGAGGCCAGGAGATCGTTCACCTTGTCCTGGGCCGTCCGGCCGTAATTCCGGGTGATGGCCGCCTCCACGCCGTCCGGAATGACCGTCTGTTTCAACCCATCAAGGCGGTCGATTATTTCGCGGGCAACATCTACAGCATTGGTGCCCCGTTTTTTGGCCAGCGCCAGGGTCACCGCAGGAAGCGTCAAGGGCATCCCGCTTAAATGATGGGTCTGGGCATCGCGTCGGGCCGCATTGGAGAAGCCGATGCGGGTATAGGCACGCGGCTCCTCGGGCGCATCCCACACACGGGCGACATCGCGCAGATAAACGGGTCGTCCCTCATGAATGGCGACCACCAGGTCGGCCACTTCCCGGGCCGATCCCACGAAGGAATCGCTGGTGACCGATATGGATTGGTTGGTCCGGTTGAATCTCCCGGCCGTGACCGCTGCATCGGTCCCCTTGAGTGCCTGCCACACCTCCAGCAGGGTGACGCCCAGTCCCGCCATGCGGTCGGGCCGCAATTCCACCCGTATTTCACGCGGCCGGCCCCCGACGATAAAGGTGCGCGAGATGTCCGGGACCTCGGCCAGGCGGCTCAGCACCTCTTCACCGATGCGCCGCAGTTCGTGGTCGTTCTGCCTCTCCGAGTAGAGCGTCAGATTCACGATGGGGACGTCATCGATCTCTACGGGTTTGACGATCCATCCCTGAACCAGGGGCGGCGCCTGGTCCGCATGCATGGAGATCTTGTTGTAAAGCTTGATCAGAGATCGTTCCCGGTGTTCGCCCACATAAAAGCGGACCGTCACGATGGCCATCCCCGGTCGCGAAATGGAATAGACGTATTCCACGCCGTCGATCTGCCAGAGCAGCCTTTCCAGGGGGGTCGCCACCAGCTTTTCCACCTCCTCGGCAGAGGCCCCGGGCGCCTGGACATAGACATCCGCAAGGGGGACCACGATCTGGGGCTCCTCCTCCCTTGGCGTGATCCATACGGCCGCGATCCCCATGGCCATGGCGAACAGGATGAAGAGGATGGAGAGCTTGGAGGTAATGAACAGCTCAACGATGCGGGCGATCAGACCGTCGGGGCGTTCATCCCGGTCGTTCATTCCGCCTCTCCTCCCCTGACTGCGATCATCTCGTCTCCGTTCAGTCCTGAGAGGATCTCGATCCGTCCTTTGGACGTTCTGCCCGACGTGACATAGATCTCTCGCCACCGATCACCGATTTTGGCGGTCACCATTTCCAACTGGCCCACCCTTCGAAGCGCTTCTGCCGGGATCCATACCACGGAAACAGTGTCCGTCGGCACCAGCAGTCTACCGAACATGCCGGGGTAGAGCCCCTCTGTTTCCGGGAGAGCCACCTTCACCACAAACGACCGGGTCGCGGGGTCTGCGGCAGGGACCACCTCCGCAAGCCTGCCCGTAAAGGTTTGATTCAGGGCGTCGATCACCACCTGGAGGGGCTCACCGATCTTGATGCGCCTGATGAGGCTTTCCGGGACCAGGGCCTCGAGTCGAAGTGCCCCCCGCGTTTGAAGCATCAGCAGCGGTTTTCCGGGAAAGGCCATGTCTCCGGGTTCCACCAGGCGCCTGCCAACCTCACCGCCCGTGGTCGCCCGGATGTCATTGTAGCCCAGAGCGATGGTGCTCTCTTCAACCACCTTTTCTGCCTGTTTAACCCCTGCATCCGCTTCACGCAGCCCGTCGCCCGCCTGCTCCAGCCCGGCTTTCGCCTGGAGAAAAGCGGCCTGCGCCTCCTCCAATTGCTGCTCCGTGGCGGCCTCCGACTTGAAATAGGTCTGAACCCGCTTGTAGGCGGATTCGGCCTTTGAAAAAACCGCCTTTGCCGCATTGACCGACTGCATGGCCTGGGACCGGCGGGCCCGGGCCGACAGAAGCCCCTGTTTCGCACGGTCCAAACGCGCCCGGAGCTCCCTGCTGTCCAGAACCACCAGCCGGTCCCCTTTTTCGACCCTGTCCCCGGGCCGCACCCGCACATCCGTAATGCGTCCCTGGACCTGAGACTCCACCCGGGTCTCCTGTATGGGGCGCACGGTCCCCACGGCCTCGTAAAACTCGGTCACCGTCTCCGCCACTGCCCGGGCCGTTTTCTCCGGGGTGAACAATGGACCTGCGTCCGGCACCTTCCCCGGACCGATCTTGCCAGGGGTGAAAAAGCCGGCCATATAAAGCATCAGAACTGTCAGGGCGGCGATTCCGCAAAAGATCGCCGCCATGCGAAGACCTCGTCTCGGCTTTTGTTCAGTCATTTTCTTCCCGGTGCCTACTCGATATCGGATCGAAACATGGCTTTCGCTGAAAGCGGGACCGGATACCGACGGATAGCTGATAGCGGACAGCTCATGGTTGATAGATGCTACGCTTCGCACCTAACGCCTTGCACCTGATGCCTCGCGACTTGTGCCTGCCTCATAGATTGCCCAATAGCCAACGGCGCGGCCGATGGCCGCGGCTGTCTTCCGGCGATCGTAGAAGGCCGTGGCGGCACGGAGCCGGGACCGGTTCCACGCGAGTTCCGCCTCCAGGTAACGGGTGATGGTGGCCGACCCCCCCTCATACTGCTTCTGCACCAGTCGAAGCGACTCCTCGGCCTGGGCCACACTCGCCTCGCTCACCTCCCATCGTGCCCTGGCCTCTGCATGCCTCAGATAGGCGCTCTTCACCTCCAATTGGATGGCCAGTGTCGTCTTTCGGTCGGCCGCCAGCATCTCTTGCAGCACGGCCCGTGACCTGTCCACCTGTGACGTCCGCTGAAAGCCGGTGAATGCGTCCCAGTTGAGAATAATCCCGGCGGTCCAGTTCCTGCGGTCCCAGTCGAAGCGGAAACCGGGATCGTCAAAATAGGTCCTGGCCTGGGCGTCCAGGCGGGGGAGGAACTGGGATTGGGCCATGTCCAGTCCCATCCGCGACTGGACCACCTGCAGCCGTGTCTTCTGAAGCTCCGGGCGCCGGGCCAAGGCCAGCACGAGCGCTTCCTCGTACGCCTCCGGTACCTTGACCAATACATCCTGCTCCTCCGCCAGCGCGATGGGTGTATCCGGGTCCAGACCCATGAGGTTCGCCAGAGAGGACAGGGAAAGGCATTGGTTGTTACGTGCGCGAATCAGGTCTTCCCTGGCCTGCGCCAGGGCCACCTCCAGCGAGAGCACGTCTGACTTCAATGCCCCGCCGGCCCGGTAGCGGACCTTGACCACGTCCAGTTCGTGCTTTACCGTATCCACCGAGGTTCGGGCAATCTCCACATATTGATGCGCGGCCAGGGCGCTGTAGAAGGCATGGATCACCGAGGTGACCAGTCCGTTTTCCACTGTTTCACGGTCCAGTTGACTGATCTCGAGGCCCGTGTCGGCCATCCGCTTGCGGAGATAGTCCCGGCCCCCGTTGAAGAGATTGAGCCGGCCCTGAATCCCTAATTCATAATTCTCGAACCATCCCGGGTTGTTGAAATCCGTGCCGGCCGGCAGCTTGCGCTGGTCAATGGTCTTAAAAAGATAGGCGGACGGCGCATTTCCCTGCATGTACTCCCCATACACGGAAATCACTGGCCAGAAGGCGCTCAGGGCCTCATCCAGCATGGCCTCTGACTGCTGAATCCGCGCCAGGGCCATATGGATGTCCGGGTTGTTCTGAAGCGCAATCTGGACCGTGCGCTCCAGGGTCAACTTCCCCGCAGCCCGCAACACCTCCTCGGGAGGCGGCAGGGGGCACGTCCTGACCGGCTGAGAAAGCCCTGTCGAAGCCTCGGGCTTCTCATAATCCTGCTTGATCCGGTCATAATTATAGCGGTCCTGGCGCCCACAGGAGTTAGCGCAGCAAAGGCACAGCATAATGATGAGTATGCAGCCTGAAAGGCGCCTCACGTCACGCGCTCTACTGAACATGATCTCTGCCCTCTACCATGAATGCGCGTTTACCCCCTTTATTGAATTCTAACACACGAAGCCATTTTATGAAACAGGTAAGAACGCAGCATGCTTCGAGACCGTCGATGTCAAGAGCGGGCACAAAAATGGATTTTTTGTAACACTTCAGCCATCTGAAAACATGGCAGGCTCCCCATGGGCCGAACCTGTTGCGAACCATTTTATCAAAAAGAGTTACGATTTCTTGTTTTACAGGCGAGAAGACCGTGATATGGTTTGCGCCACCGTGGGTAAGTACGCCGTCCCCTTCTATTCACAACCACTGAGAAAAGCGGGAAATGCCGAATGGTGTTCGGCCCCGAAATCCGCTTCAACCCCTCGGGCGATTACCCAAGGGATGTCCGTGACCTGACCCGGTCATGCATGTCAGCCATTGAAGCGTGCATCCGTGAAAAAGCCCAATTCCGGATATGGGGCCCCAAACGGTGGAAATTGGACTGACGATTTCTTGCCCACGGCCTCCTTCCTCAGGACGCGGCCCATGACCTTGCTGCCCATCCCAAATCCTACCGATAGAATCAACCCTTTTTCATGCCGTTCATTATCTTGTCGGGGGTGATCGGCAGGTCCACGCACCGGTAGCCGGTAGCATGATAGACCGCATCGGAAACGGCAGGGGCGGTGGGGGATGCCAGTCCCTCGCCGCATTCCTTGGCCCCGAAAGGGCCTTCCGGCTCATAGGTGTCCACATGGGCCACCTCGCTGGGCGGCATATCCAGCGCCGTGGGCATCTTGTAATCCAGGAAGTTTGAATTGAGCGTCTTTCCCCCTTCCATGACAAACTGCTCACAGAGGGAGTAGCCAAGGCCCATCTGAATGGAGCCGGCCAGCTGGCCCTCTACCGCCCGGGGATTGATCACCGTACCCGAGTCATGGGCCGTCCACATCTGCTTGACATGCACCAGCCCGGTTTCCTGATCCACTTCCACCTCGGCAACCTGGGAGCCGAAACCAAAGGCCGGGGTCACCAGCCCCTTGTCTCGCGGCGTATAGGAGCCGCGGGCTACCAGCGGTTCCCCGCGACGGGCCTTCTGCACCATGGCCACCGCCTCCCCGAAGGAGACCCCCTTGTCGGACCTCAGCTTGGCCTGGACCCTGCCGTTTTTGCACTCGAACTCGTAGATGACGTTCAGGTTGAAGCGGGCCGAGACGGCGCCGAACAACCGGGCCTTGATCTTCCTGGCGGCGTCGAGCACGGCGTTCCCGGCCATGAGGGTCACCCGGCTGCCCCAGGATCCCAGGTCAGCCTGCGGTGTCATGGCCGTATCGCCCGATGTGATGCGTATGTCCTCCATCCGCAGCCCCAGTTCTTCGGCCAGGATCTGTTTAAGAACCGTGTCCGATCCCTGGCCGATATCGGCCGCCATGGTCAGCAGGTGAACCGTGCCGTCGCCAAAACACCGGATCTCCGCTGCGGAAAACGGATAAGCGGTGTTGAACCAGTTGAACACCCCGCCCGAAATAAAGCTGTAGCATCCGATGCCGATCCCCCGCCCTGCGCCCAGGGTCTTCCGTTTCCTTTTCCAGTCGCTCATCTCGGCCACCTTCTTTATGGATTCGATAAAACCGCAACTGGAGATGGTGGCCACATCCGGGATCTTGTCTCCGCTCACCTGGGCGTTTCTGATCCGCAGGTCCACCGGATCCATCCCCAGGGCCTCGGCCGCCATATTCATCTGGGTCTCGGTGGCGTACAGAGATTGAGGGGCCCCGAAGCCCCGCATGGCGCTGGCTGGTGGTTTATTGGTGTAGACGTGTTCGCCGTGGAACCGATAATTCGGATAGCGGTAAAGCATGGCCCCGAAATTGCCGCAAAGAAAGGTGGCCGTGGGTCCCATGGCATTATAGGCCCCTCCGTCCAGTTCAATCTTCAAGTCCTTGGCCATGAGGGTTCCGTCCTTCTTGAAGCCCACTTTGGACCGAATCTTCATGGGATGCCGACGCCGGCCGGCCAGGAACTCCTCCTCCCGGCTCAGGGTGAATTTGACCGGCCGGCCGGTCTTTCTGGCCATGATAGCGGCACAGAATTCCCAGGTGCGCAGCTCCATCTTACCACCGAATCCTCCGCCCACATAGGGCTTGATCACACGGATATCGTTCTCCCGCATATTGAGCGTGGAGGCCAGCAGGCACTGGACAATGTAGGGTGTCTGGGTAGAACTCCACAGGGTAATGCGGCCGTCCTGATCGACCTGGGCCAGGGCCGAACACGGCTCCAGATAGGCATGGCTGACCGCATGGACCGTAAAGGTGTCTTCCCGGATGTAATCCGAATCGGCAAAGCCTTTTTCAACGTCGCCGTACTGGATCTTCCGGTTCACGCTGACATTGCCGGGGCATGCGTCGTGCAGGACCGGTGCGCCTGATCGGCGTGCCGTTTCCACGTCGAATGCGGCCGGGAGTTCATCGTAATCCACTGCAATGAGCCGCAGGGCCTCTTCGGCCGTATCCGGATCCACGGCCGCCACAGCGGCCGCTTCGTCCCCGATAAAGCGGACCTTGTCCACGGCCAGGGCGTACTCGTCCTGGGTATCCGGAAACAGGCGCCAGTTCCCGTATTTGATCTTCGGTGTATCTTCCCCTGTCAGGATGCATTTGACCCCTTTTAGGGCCGCGGCCTTGCTCACATCGATATGCCGGATCCGGGCATGGGGCAACGGGCTTCTTAAAATCCGCCCGTACAGCATGCCCGGCAGTTTCAGGTCGTCCGTGTAGAGTGCCGTTCCCCGGGCCTTGGTCTCCGCATCGTTCCGGGGGACGTGGGTCCCGATAATATTAAACTCTCTCATGTTCGGTCCTTTCCACTGTCGCTAGGATTGTCGGGCCCGGACTTGGGCCTCCGTCAGGGCCCGTCTGGTTAACACCGCCGCCATCTGCCTACGATATTCGGCCGTGGCCCGGACATCCGTGATGGGTTTCGATTCCTGGGCGGCCATGCTGCCGGCAGCTTCAATCAGCTCCGGGGTCCAGGCCTTTTTGCGCAGCAGGCCCTCGGCCTTTACCGCCCGGATCGGGGTGGGGGCCACGGCCCCCAGGGCGATCCGGACGTCTCGGCAGGTCCCGCCGTCAAAGACGGCCGCGGCCCCGACACATACGGCCGAGATATCCACGCGGCCCCGGGCCGACACGTGCTGGTAGGAAGCGCCTGAATGGGGAGGCGACATGGGAACGAAAATGGATGTCAGGATCTCGCCGGGGCTCATCGCGGTCTGCCCGGGTCCCTTGAAGAACTGCTCCAGGAGCAGCTGTCTTTCGCCCTCCAAACGGGCCAGCGAGACTTCGGCCCCCAGGGCGATCAGGGTCGGTGCGTTGTCTGCAGAAGGCGCGGCGTTACAGAGGTTCCCGCCCAGCGTCCCCATATTGCGGATCTGCACGTTTGCGGTTTCCCCTGCAGCGTGGGCCACGGCCGGGTAGTGATCCCGGATACCGGAGTGGCCGGCCACCTCGGCCAGGGGGGCCATCGCCCCGATGGTCAGACCGACCCCGGTCTCAAAACGGACCGGCTTCAACGCCTCGATGTCCGCAAGGCTGATGACTGCCCGGGGTTTCAAAGCGCCCTGTTTCATCCGGACGAGCAGATCGGTACCCCCGGCCAGAACCCTGGTTTCAGGTCCGAATTCAGCCAGAAGCTGCAAGGCCTCTTCCAGTGTCTTGGGCGCCGCGTATTCGAATTTAGGGAGCCTCATGGTTTCACCTCTTCGCTGCGTTCCTGACGCATCCTCTTGGCGGCCGTTCCGATAGCCTCTACGATCTGGTTGTATCCGGTACAGCGGCAGAGGTGTCCGGACAGCCCCTCCCGGATTTCCCTTTCGCCGGGGGAGGGGTTGCGGCTCAACAGATGCAAGGCGGATATTTCCATCCCTGGTGTACAGAATCCGCACTGTATGGCGCCGGTTTCAATAAAGGCCTCCTGGATGGGATGAAGCGTTTCTCCAGAAGGGGCGAGACCCTCTACCGTTTTGACGGATTTGCCGTTCACGGAAACCGCCAGCGTCAAACAGGAGTTGACGGATCGTCCATCCACCAGGACCGTGCATGCGCCGCAATCCCCGGTGCCGCACCCGAGTTTGGTGCCCGTCAGGTTCAGGTCCTCCCGGAGCACCTCATTCAGCGTCCGCCAGGGCTCTACGAAAAGCACGTAATCATCTCCGTTTACTTTCAATTGGACTTGATGTTTCAATTCCGGAATTCCTCCTTCACACCATTTTTTTCGGCATTTTAACAGCAACGCACGCGTTTGGTCAAATAATTCGACGGACAGTCTGTATTTCTTGACCTTATTGTCATTTCTGTTATTACAGGTCACCCTGTTCCTGGAGCGCTGACCAACCGGCTTGTCAAGACCGTTACGGGCCAATTGCCTGTTCAGACATTATCTTATTCGGCTTTGACGGGTCAGCCTTTCAGCCCGGGATATGGGGCCATCACCTGCATTGCCCGGTTTACGGAGATCATCCTGAAAAAGGCCGGATCTCTACGAAAAACCTTTTTTAAAATGACAAAACATCCTATAATCCCGGGCGGTCTGCAAGGTTCCAAACGGATCGACGGCTCCCCATGCGGTCCGGAACCATCCCCCGGAACACCGTGGAGGAACTCATGAATACCACCCGCTTTATCCGTACGAGACTGGCGCGTATGGCGCGCTGCTGCGCCCTTTGCCTCATTATTATACCGGGTGTTTCGATCTTTTCAGCCCTTTCGGGACCCGGGGTCCATGGAGATGACAGCATCACCATTGGCCTGCTGGAAGAGCCCAAGACACTGAATGTATGGTTGGCCACCGATGCATGGTCCAGCAAGGTCCTCTCTCAGATCTATCAGCCGCTGTATATTCGGGAGCCCAAGAGCCTGAAACTGGTCCCATGGCTGGCTGCAGATGACCCGGTGCATGACCCGGCCGCCCTCTCTTACACGGTAAAGATCCGGCCTTCCAAATGGTCGGACGGCACAGCGCTGACCTCCGAGGACGTGGCCTTTACCGGCAACCTGATCAAGGACTTCAAGATCCCCCGCTTTCTGTCCAACTGGGAGTTTGTCAAGGAGATTGAGACCCCGGACAAACAGACGGTCCGCTTTCTCCTCAGGGAGCCCAAGGCCATTTTCCTGTCCAGGACCCTCACCACGCCCATTGTTCAGAAAAAGAGGTGGGAACCGATCGCCGCCAGCGCGAAAAAGATGCAGAAACCGCTTGCGGCCCTTCTCAGGGAAAGGGTCACCGATCCGGTGAGCAACGGGCCATTTGTCCTCAAGGAGTGGCGACGGGGGGCCTACCTCTGCCTGCAGAAGAACAATCATTTTTTCGGGCAGGGGAAAGAGATATCGGGGTATGTTCTGGGACCCTATATTGACGGCATCATATTCAAGTTTTTCGGGACAACCGATGCGGCCATCCTGGCCCTCCTGAAAGGAAGCATTGACATGTTCTGGTGGGCTCTGCAGCAGGGCTATCTTCATGACCTGGAGCAAGACCGGGACATCAGGATCTTCACCAATGAGAAAAGCGCCCTTTACTATCTGGGGTTTAACCTCAGGGAGAAGCCCTTTGATGATATCCATTTCAGAAAGGCGGTGGCCCTGTCCACGGACAAGGATTTTATTACCACAAGGATCTTACAGGGGTACGCCCTGAAGGCAGACTCCATCGTCCCCTCCAGCAATGTCTTCTGGTATAACCCGGACGTCCCCGCACATGGTGAAGGGCTTTCCCGAGACGAGCGGATCCGGAAGGCCTACCAGATTCTCAGCCAGGGCGGGTACACGTGGCAGCAGTCGCCCGTCACCTTTGACGGGAAGGTGGTCAATGGAGAAGAGATCCGCCTCCCCGACGGCAGTCCCATGAAACGGTTCACCATCCTCACACCCCCTGCCGACTATGATCCCCAGAGGGCCATGGTGGGGATCATGATTCAGGAATGGCTCAAGATGTTGGGGATGCCCGTTACGTCCAAGCCCATGCCCCTGGGATCCCTCATACAGCAGGTCAAGGTACGCCGTGAATTCGATCTGTTTGTGCTGGGCTACGGCAACCTTTCATTGGATCCGGACTATCTGAGGAATTTTTTCATCTCCAGAAACAACAAGCCCAATGGCTGGAACACCAGCGGCTACAACAATCCCCGCTTTGACAGGATGGCCGACGCCAGCGCCGATGCCATGGACCTGGAAGAGCGAAAAAAATTCATCCGGGAGATGCAGAAGATGCTGATGGCCGATCTCCCCTGGTTGCCCCTCTATAGTCCCAAACTGGCCGAAGCGGCGCGCCGAGACAAATTTACAGGCTGGGTCGATATGGTGGGGGGCATCGGCAACGCCTGGTCATTCTGCACCTTGAAGCCCGTCCCGAAAGGGCGTGCCCAAAACTGACGCAAGGTGCAATGACGCATGCCCCTCTTTGCTCCCCGTTCTCTCCTTTTATCACAGGGGCATTTCATGCTGCGTGGGGACGGGTGGATGATCGTGCGACATGGGGATCAGACCTCCAGAGGCAGTTCCCTGTTTAAACGGATCTGTCTGAGATTTATTTGCACATTGTAAACCATCACCTCTACCCCGTTGCGGATGGCCCGCCTGAGTTCCCGGCCGTACGCCGGGTCGATAGAATCCGCAGGCCGGAACCGATCGGCGTCCATTCGCTGCACCAGGTAGAACATGACCGATCGGTCTCCCGAGCGGACCTGATCCTGGAGTTCCTTGAGATGTTTGAGCCCCCGTTCCGTAACCGCGTCCGGAAAGCAGGCTACGCCGCCGGTCACAAGCGTACAGTTTTTTACCTCGACCAGACATCGATGCGGCCCTTTTTCGAGCAGCAGATCAATCCGGGAATTGCTGCCGTATTTGACCTCGGAACGGACCTGTTCATAGCCGGTCAGTCGTTGTATTCGGCCCGCAAGGACGGCGGCCTTGACAAGCCGGTTGGGGACCAGGGTGTTGACGCCCACGAGCGATGTGGGCATCCGGATCATTTCCCACGTGTATCTGAGCCGTCTTTTGGGATTGTTGGAGCGGGACAGATAGACCGGTCGTCCCGGCTCAGAGCAGGCCAGCATACTTCCGGAATTGGGACAGTGGGCGACGACCACATGCCCGTTTCCGAGCCTGACATCCGCCATGAAGCGCTGATATCTCCGGATGAGGGTCCCTTCGATCAGACGCGGCCAGTTTAACCGGTCCAAATGATGAGCCCGTTCGACAGTTTTGGATAACATGACCTATTTTTCCACGGCAACCCGCAAAAAGCAAGCGAACCCTGTTCATGCCTCATCAGGAGCCTGATTCCGGTTCATTATAAAGTGTCCCGAAGGTGATTGTTTAAGCGTGGCTGAGAAGTCTTTTCAGGCTAACGGAGGAGTCGAGACATGGATCAAACCGTGATTCAGTATGTCCTCTCGCGCCGTTTCGCCCTTGGCGTCAGCGATATCTTCGGGGTGCCGGGCGACTTCGCCTTTCCGGTCAACGACGCCGCGTGCCGGGATCACAGCCTCCGCTGGATCGGCAACACCAATGAACTAAACGCCGCCTATGCGGCCGACGGATACGCCCGGATCCAGGGCGTCGCGGCACTGAGCACCACCTGCGGGGTTGGCGAACTCAGAGCCCTCAACGCGATTGCCGGTTCCTATGCGGAACACCTTCCGGTCTTTCATCCGGCAGGGATGGCCCCCAGCGGGACCCAGAGATCCGGCAGTCTGGTCCATTGTACCATCGGTATTCACCACCTCGTCGCCTCCCGCTTCGTTCAGGGCGCGGGGGGCGCCATGATCAGCATTTTGAGGCGTAAGGGCTGAAAAAGGAGCTGAATGATGTCGCCCATTGAAAGGATCTCGTTGATAGGCGCAGGGGCCATGGGCTCGTTTTATGCCGGAAGGCTTTTCGATATGGACCAGAAGTGTCTATCTCTTATAGCCGACGGGGAACGGTACGAGCGTCTCAAGGAAAAGGGCTTTTTCGTCAACAACAGGCACTATATCGTGCCGGTTGTAAAACCGGATGATAAAGCCCCCCCTTCGGACCTGGTAATCGTCGCTGTAAAACACCACCATTTGCCAAGGGCTATCGCTGACCTGAGGAACCGGGTAGGCGGGAACACGGTCATCCTCTCCGTGATGAATGGCATAGACAGTGAAGAGCAGCTTGGAGCCGCCTACGGCATGGAAAAGCTGTTGTATGCCGTTGCAGTCGGTATTGATGCGGTAAGGGAGGAAAACCGCCTGACCTACACCACTCAAGGGAGGCTCTTCTTTGGGGAGGCCAAAAACCATACTGTCTCGCAGCGTGTCAAAAAAGTGCAGGCACTCTTTGATAGAGCCGGCATTACCTATGAGACACCGGTTGATATGATCCGTGTCCTCTGGTGGAAGTTCATGATCAATGTCGGGATGAACCAGGCTTCGGCAGTTCTTCGGGCGCCCTATTCCGCGTTTCAGACATCGCGGGAAGCAAAAGGACTCATGGAATCGGCCATGAGGGAGGTCATGGCCATTGCCAGGGAAGCAACGGTTGATTTATCTGAAAAGGATATCGAAAACTGGTATTCGATTCTTTCGGGTCTTTCCCCGGAGGGCAAGACCTCCATGCTCCAGGATGTGGAGGCCGGGAGGAAGACCGAAGTGGACATGCTGGCGGGAAAGGTGATAGAACTGGGAAGAATATATAATATCCCCACTCCGGTGAACAAACAGATTTTTCAATCAATAAAGGAGATCGAGGGGGAAGATCCTTACTGAGGAAGACGGCTATCCACAGGGAAAAAGGCCCGACGCCTCATCAGGGAATCAGGCGCCTGTTCATAACATAGGTACATATGGAAACCCACCAGGCAAAAGATACCTCCATTATAGGTCCCGGGCAGGAGGAAAAGCCCATGGACAGGGATGGCGGCAGGCCGTTTCAGGCCTCTCCCCTACCGAATCCCCTTGCCGAACGGATCAAGGAGCTCAACTGCCTGTATGGCATTTCCAACCTTCTTGAAAATCAGGATGTTTCTTTAGCATGGATCATGCAGAGAGCCGTCGAACTGATTCCAGCGGCATGGCAATACCCTGAAAACGCCTGCGCGCGTATCAGGCTGGACGGCAAGGAATATACATCCAGGAATTTCAGCATGACGCCGTGGCGCCAGAACACGAAGATCATATTGAATGACAGCCGGGTGGGCGATGTCGATGTCTGCTATATCGAGGCGCCTCCAGAAGGTGACGGCAGTCCGTTCCTGGAAGAGGAAGACCGTCTTTTGAAGGCCATTGGCGAGCGGTTGAGCAAGGTTTTGTGGCTAAAGCGTTCCGAGGAGGCGCTCAAAGAGAGCGAAGAGCGGTATCGGGTCCTTACCGAGCAGGTCGCCGAAGGCGTTGCCCTGGTTCAGCATGGGCGTTTCTGTTATGTCAATCCGGCATTCTGCAAAATGTTCCATATCGGGTCAGCAGAGGCGTTGCGCAACGGGGATGTGTCCCGCCCCCCCGTGGGTGACGCCGATAACATCGCGCGGCTTTATGAATCACGGGCCGATGGTGTTATTCAGGCCAGGGTTGAAGAAGTTCACTGTCTCAGCCGGCCAGAGAAGACATTTTGGATACAGGTGTGTCACAGCCCGACGACCTTCAAGGGCAGGCCGGCGCTCCTGTCAACATTCAAGGACATCACTGAAATAAAGGAGCAGCAGATAGCCGCACAACGCATGGCGGACTTTTTGGATAACGAGAATCGCGTGTTGCGCTCCTCTTTGAAAGAACGGTATCGTCTCGGGGATATTCTCGGCCGATCGCCTGCCATGCAAGAGGTGTACAAACTGATTCTCAAGGCCGCTGCTGCGGATGCAAGCGTTGCCGTATTCGGCGAATCCGGTTCCGGCAAGGAGCTGGTTGCTCAAGCCATACATGCCCACAGCGCCAGAAAGGGCAAACGGTTTGTTGCGGTGAATTGCGGGGCCATTCAGGAGTCTCTATTTGAACGTGAATTTTTCGGCCACCGCAAAGGGGCATTTTCAAGCGCCCATGCGGATTCTCCGGGATATCTGGATATGGTCGATGGCGGGACCCTGTTTCTCGATGAGGTCAGTGATTTGACCGTCAATATGCAGGCCAAGTTGCTAAGGGCTATCGAGGGAGGGGGATACCGACCCGTGGGCGGCACAGAAACCGTTTCGGCGGATTTTCGCATTATATCGGCATCAAACATGCCTTTACGCGATAAGGTTGCCAGCGGGCACATGCGCAAGGACTTTTTCTACCGCATCCAGGTGATACAGATTGAGTTGCCGCCGTTGCGCCGGCGACAGGAGGATATTCCACTGCTGGTAGAACACTTCCTGCGAAAGATGAAGGCCCCTTCCGGACGGGCGACGGTTCCAGGCCGCATCATGGATATCCTCATGGAGTATGAATGGCCCGGCAATGTCCGGGAACTGCGCAATGTGTTGCAGCGATATGTAACCCTTGGCCATCTCGAATTCCTCCCCCCCGGTCCGGAGTCCGGAAAAACGCTGATTCCGCCGGCTTTGAATCTGCGAGAAGCTGTTCAGGAACTGGAAAAGACGCTCATCTCAAGGGCCCTGCGACAGACGGCCGGCAACCGAACCCGGGCCGCCAACCTGCTGGGTATTTCCCGGCGCGCACTTTTTCGCAAAATGCCTGTCCCGTGAGTGCCAGAATCGCCCGCAACGGGCATTATCGCCCATCTTAAATTTAATAATAATTACATATTTTTGGTCTATTTTAGCAGGATGACTGCGGGCGGTTTTTTCCCATTCCTGTTTCTTATTGTGTGTCTTTTCTGATAAAATTGTCAATTATATCTATGCGTTATCCCGGATCGTCAGATTTGGCATCTGCTTTGCAGAATTTATCGTCAACGACCCGTGCACAATGGAAACAGGAAAGGAGTCAATCAATGAAAGATGACCCTTTTGGAAACCTGAGGGATTGGGGGCCGGTCCTGGATCTGGTTGGGGATCTGGCAGACAGGGGTCAACTGGCAGGCTGTCAGCCGGGTTTGATTCGGATCTTGCGATACAAGGGGAACTGGCAGCTTCGCGAAGAGGTGTTGAAAAGAGTCGGGGAGATCCGGGATCCCTCTTATGAATTGATCTGCCAGGTACTCAGCATACTGGGTGACGACAATATCTACTATGATGCCAGAATTCTTGCCAGTGACGCACTCATTCAATTGCTGAAAAACGTCCCTGACGGCTCGAACGGCGAGATTCACCTGTCCGTGCGGAAGGTCACCGAGCGACTCAGGACCACGCCGCAACCGTTCATTTTCGACAAAGCTCTGGAGAACCTCTATTCAGAACTGGGTCTTGCAAGCAGACCGGACCACGAAGCAGCAAACGGTTTTGCTTCAGAAAGGAGATTGTGATGGTTCAAGAATTAACTGTTCGAGGACTATGCAGCACATGTGTCTACCGTTCAGACTGTTTTGCTTTCAATAACAGTTTGAAAGAAGGAAAGGCTGTCTTTCACTGCGAAGAATTCGATGGGTCTGAATCTGAAGGCAGGTGGGAACCCCGCTTTTTTACCAGCACGTTTGCCACCGTCCAATGTTTCAGCATGAAAAATCTGATTCCGGGGTGGATCGCGTGAAAACCTGTTCCGGGGACTGTGACCTTCTGTTGCGGAGCGACACTTCCCCGGCAAAGGCTCGGAACGACGCTTGAGCGTTTCAGCAGGGTAAGTGCCATGGGAAAGAGTCATATATTCTATGATAGATATGCAAGGATAAAGAGACGTCTTTTTATCCTGTTTCTGGTCATGACGTTTGTCTCGTTGGGCGCAGGATTGGGGATTCTGAAGCTGAGCAACCTGAAAACAGTTGGCATGGGGCTTGAGACTGTTTATGAAGATCGGGTTAAGCCATTGAAACAATTGAAAATGCTTTCTGATATATATGGAATGGATATTGTCGACACGGCCAACAAGGTCCTGAACAGGAATATGTCATGGGCGGACGGAAGAATGCGCTTGAAAGAAGCGGCCGGAAAGGTTCCTGTTTTATGGGATGAATATAACCAAACGTACCTGGTTGAGGAGGAAAAAGCGGGGGCCGACCAACTTCGACTACTCCTCAAATCTGCTGACAGGGCAGCTGTGAAGCTTGCGAAAATCCTCATGGATGAAGATGAGGCGGCACTCTCCGAATTTATCAAAAAGGACCTCTACCCAAACATCGAGCCTGTTACAGCCAGCATCGACAAATTGTTTCAGATGCAGGTCCGCATTGTTAAGGACATCAATGAAAAGGAAAAAAGCCGGTATCGATTCGGCCTGAGTGTCGGAACCGCAAGCATTGCCACGAGCATCATCTTATTCATTCTCGTTGTGCTCCAGTGGAGACGATGCCGCTCTCTCCTGGACGCTTTATAGAAAAACCGGAGCGGTCGCATTGGAGTGAAGGAGGCGTCCGCAAACCCAGAAGGGAAAAAGCATCACCCCGTTATCATATATCCGATGGAGGCTTGGGCTTTTGGAGCGACCGGGCAGTCATTTGAGAGACAGGGCCTTCACCACGCTCCGAGCGCCAAACGCCCTTGCAGTTTGCAGGAGAACCTGTTAGATTGCGCCGTCAGAAGACGAACGTATAAATCAAATTCAAAAGGCCCTGTCACATGTGGAAACGGATCAGCCTGCGCACGCGCGCCTACCTGCTTCTTTCCGCCCTCGTCTCCGTCACCCTCGTGGGCGGTTTTGTCATGGTGTGGTATACTTACCGAATGCAGAACCTCCTTGCCGATATTATCGATAGAAATATCGAGGCCTCCCGATCTGCCGAGGCACTGGAAATCGCCCTGATCAATCAAAAAGGGTTCCTTTCGTACTATTTTATGGATGGAGATCCGGACTGGCTGAGGCAACTGGGAGAATATCGCCAGGTTTTCAAAGAACGGCTGAAGAGGGCCCGTTCACTCGTTGAGACCGACCGTCAGAGGGAGGCCCTCGATCGCATCGAATCGGAATACGTCAAATACATTGCCATCAAGGACCAGGTTGTTTCACACTATACTGAAGGCGATCGCGCGGCCGGGGCTGAACTTCACAAGGGAATCCGCAACCTTTTTTTCGAGATCCTTGATCTTTGCGAGGACTACAAGAACATTCATGCCAGCAGGATCCAGGAACTGAGGAATCAAAGCCGCCATGAGGCTCGCAGGCTGAGATTCGTTGCCGGCGCCGCCATGTTCGTGGTCCTCTTTTTTGGCCTCCTCATGGCCTTTCTGCTTGTCCATCACATCCTCTCCCCACTCCGCAAACTGAGCCTTGAGGCCGGGGAAAAAGGGGATCCAGGGGGATGGGGGGATGAAGTCAGCAGTCTGAGAAGAAGCGTGCGCGGCCTCATTCAAAATGTGGACCATACCCAGACGGAGCTTGAAAAAAGCCGTGAGACACTGTTGCAGGCCGAAAAGATGGCATCGGTCGGGAAGCTGGCAGCCGGCATGGCCCATAGCATTCGGAATCCCCTCACGTCAGTGAAGATGCGCCTGTTTTCTTTGGGTCGGACGCTCTATCTGTCACCGACCCAGCGGGATGACTTTGCAGTGATTTCCGAGGAAATCCGTCACATTGATACGATTGTGCAGAATTTCCTGGAGTTTTCGCGCCCTCCCAAGCTCAAGATGCAGTATGTAAGCCCTTCGGAGGTGGTGCAGCTTGTCCTGCAACTGCTGCGGCATCGGCTTGAATCCTATAATGTGGAGGTTGAAGTTCGACGGAAGAAAGATCGCCTTCCCGAGATCCAGGCCGATCCCGAGCAGCTGAAAGAGGTACTGGTAAACCTTGTGGAGAATGCATGTGAGGCCATGCAAGGGGGCGGCGCCATTATCATCACGGAAGAAGAGGTCTTTGAGGGGCCTTTGAGCCCGGCCGCGAGGATCCGGGTGACGGACAATGGACCGGGAATTAAGGAAACCCACATGGAAAAGGTTCTGCACCCGTTCTTTACCACCAAAGAGGAGGGCACCGGGCTGGGGTTGAGCATCGCCAGCCGGATCATCGAAGAACATGATGGAACCCTCAGCTTCACATCCAAAGAAGGCGAAGGCACCACATTTGTCATCACCCTCCCGATCAACCCTCTCAAAGGAGCAGGCGATTGAGTACGATTCTGATTATCGACGACGACGACCAGCTGAGGATGAGCTTTGAGAAGCTCCTGGTCGAGGAAGGGTATGCGGTCGAAAGCGCCCCCTCGGGTGAGGCGGGACTCAAGATATTGCGCACCAGGGTGCCGGATCTGGTCATACTGGATATGCGGCTGCCCGGGATGAACGGTCTGGAGACCTTTGAAGCGATCCACGCGATTGAGCCGAAGCTTCCGGTTATCATGATGACCGCCTTCGGAACCACGGAAACCGCCATAGAGGCAACCAAAATGGGGGCCTTTGACTATATCCTCAAGCCATTTGATATCCCGGACATGCTGGGCAATATCAGGCAGGCCCTTGAAGCGGGCCGTTTTATGCGGTCCCCTGTGAATATGGACCCCACCCTGGATGATGTCACGGGAGAGGCCATCATTGGCCGGAGCAGGCTCATGCAGGAGGTCTACAAGGCCATCGGAAGGGTCGCCTCCACCCACGCAACCGTATTGATCCGGGGTGAATCGGGAACGGGCAAGGAACTGGTGGCCCGGGCCATCTATCAGCACAGCCCCCGGTCAAACCGGCCATTCCTGGTTATTAACTGCGTGGCCATACCGGAGAATCTGCTTGAAAGCGAGCTTTTCGGGTATGAAAAGGGGGCCTTTACCGGCGCCTCTCACCGCCGTGTGGGGAAGATCGAACAGGCCAGCGGGGGTACGGTCTTTTTAGACGAAATCGGCGATATGCCGTCCACGATCCAGGCCAAGATTCTGAGGCTCCTGCAGGAAAGGAGCATTGAACGACTGGGGGGCCGGGAGACCATCCCGGTGGATGTGCGAATCATCGCGGCTACCAATCGAAACCTGGAAGAGGCCCTTTTGGAAGGGCGTTTTCGGGAAGATCTCTACTACCGTCTCAAGGTGGTGACCATCTGGCTCCCGCCTCTTCGCGAGCGGATGGACGATATCCCGCTTCTGGCGAATTATTTCCTTTCCAAGTGCTCGGCCGAGGTTCGTATCGACAATCCGGGGGTTACGAAAGAAGCGCTATCCATGCTCAAGGGTTACGCGTGGCCGGGCAATGTCCGGGAGATCTGCAATACCATCCAGAAGGCATTGATCTTCAACAGGGGCGCCCCGGTCAGCGCCGAGGATATCGCACAGGCTGTCAGCGAAAAGGGTCATGGTCCGAGCATCGAGAGTGAGACCGGGGACGAACTGATCCGGAAGTGGGCCCGCGATGCATTGAAAAGCAAGACGGTCGACAATATTTTCGACGTGTGCATGGACCGTTTTGCCAGCCTGCTTATCGGTGAGGCCCTCAACATGACCGACGGCAACCGGTCACAGGCTGCCAAGCTCCTGGGGCTCTCGAGACCGACGCTCCATTCCAGGATTGAGAAATACCGCTTGAAATTCGAGACATCTGTTAAAGAAGCATGATCCGATCGAGCGCCGGAGGCGCCGGCCCCCTGGCCGGGAAAAGAACTATTTCGGCAATGTGAAGATGAAGTTGATCCACTCGCCCGGCTGGGATTCGGCCCGGATGGTCCCTCCATGCTTTTCGATGATCTCCTTTGTGATAAAGAGGCCCAGTCCGGTGCTCCGGAATCCCTTGACGTCAGCGCCCAATCGAACGAATCGCTGAAAGAGGCGTGCGATCTCATCGCGAGACAGGCCATTGCCCCGGTTCCAGACCTCGAACCGGTAAGTTGCCTCTTCCTCGCTGAAAAGCAGCCGTATGGTTCCGTTTTCCATGCCGTATTTGAGCGCATTGTGGATGAGGTTTTTGTAAACGATCTGGAGGAGGTCCGGATCTCCAGAATAGGGTAGGGAGGGAGGCAGCTCATTTTTCAGTTTCATGTCCTTCTCTTCAATGGCCCCGGCCAGTTCATCGATGACAGGATTCACCACATCGCCGACCAGATCGATCGCTTTAGGCTGCACAATGAGTTCGCCTTTCTCGATGCGGGCCAGATCCAGGTAATTGCGGGTCATCCTTACGGCACGGTCGATGCTTTTTGAGATGTTTTTGACCAGGGCGCCCTGGTTTTCGGTAAGGGGGCCGGTGATACCCGTGTCAAGGGCGTGTGCCGAGGTGTAGATCACGCCCAGGGCATTCTTGAGTTCGTGGGATACAAACCCCAGCATGTCCAGGTAGTTGGCATTGATCCGCTGAAGGGATGTATTGGCGCTTTCCAGCTCTGTGTTGGCCTTTCGGAGCCGTTCATCCCGGTCCCTCAGACTCGATGCCATGGCGTTGAAGGAGCGCGTCAGATCACGGACTTCATCGTCTGTGGTGGGTTCGGGCACCGTTGAGTCCAGATCGCCTCCGGCAATCCTTACGGCAGCATCGGCCAGACGGCTGAGGGAGCCGGTCAACCGGCGTGAAAAGATAAGTCCGACGGCCAGCACAAACAGTACGACGCCGATGGAGACAGCCCCGTAAAGCTTCCACAGCGACCGCTTGATGTCATCGTATTTCCTCGCCAGGACGCCTACATAGAGGATTCCTATTCGCTTCCCTTCAATATCATGGATCGGGTCATAGGCGCTGATATACCAGTCATTGACCACAAAGGCCCTGTCATACCAGTTGCGGTCGTTTTCCAGGACCTTGTCATAGACATCGCCGCTGACCCGGGTGCCGATGGCCCGGTTTCCGTCGGCCGTCATGACATTGGTGGCGATGCGTGCGTCCCACTGGAAGATGGTGACCGTGCCCAGGTCACGACCGTCATAGGTCCTGTCTTCAAAGACAATAGAACGGATCTTGTCAGTGAGGGCATGATTGCGATTGAGAAGGACCCCTGCGTAGAGTGTGCCGATAACGGTCCCTTCTTCGTTCCGGACCGGGGCGCACGTCATGAGGGCCATGCCGGAAGACTCTGATGTTTTTGCCCTGGGTTTGGCCTTGGCCGTTGGCTTGAATACCATAAAGGCCCGCTCCTCAAGGTCGCCCCCTTCGGAATGCAGTCTCTGAGAACCCAACAGCACAAATCCGCTGAGGGTCTTTCCCTGGAGGGCCTGCCGGATCATGGGATCGTTGGATAGATAGTCGCCGGTGCGATAGGGTTCCAGGGTGCGGACGATCACCTGGCCCTGGTTGTCCGTGAGGGAGAGAAAATCAAATCCGCATTTGCGCCGGACCGCCTCGAGTGCGGCCCGGTAGGCTGATGACCGAGGATCCGCGTAGGCGTTGGCAACCCTTCTGCCCCCTGTCAGCACCTCCGCAAAGAGCCGCAGTGAGTCCACCTCGGCCTGAATGATGCTCCAGGCCGCACGCAGGTCGAGACTCACCCGCCGCTGGGCCTCATTGAGGGTATTGCGGCTGATAAGCGACGCGCTCAGAATCGCCACCATGACCCCGAACAGGACAATAACGAGTACAAAGTTAAGAAAAACGCGTTGGTATACAGGAATTCTCATGGCGTTTCCATCGAGTCAAGGGTTCAAGAGTTCAGAGACGCATCCCAACATCCTTTGCGCCGGGCAGAAGGCAGATGAAGCGGGTTCCTTCCCCTTCCCTGCTATCCACGGACAGTGTTCCTTTCAGGCGATCCACAATCTCCTTGACGATGACGAGGCCGAGACCGGTTCCCTCTTCTGAAACGGCCTTTGCGTTTTCCGCCCGGAAAAACTCTGTAAAGAGACGGGGTATCTCCGATTCCGGGATCCCGATGCCCGTATCAGCCACCTCGAACCGGATGCGGCTGGCGGTTTCTGCGGAAAGGGTCACGGCGATGGCGCCGCCCGAAGGCGTATACTTGATGGCATTGGAAAGCATGTTGGCAAAAAGGTCGTCGATCATCTTTTCGTCAGCCATGACCCGGGGGAGGGGATCATCCGACCGGAAGGTCATTTCAACGCCTTTTTCGAATGCCCGGGGCCTGTACAGATCTTCGATCGACTTGAGGATCTCTCCTGCGTCCACCGGATGATAGGCGGTTTCACCTGTGCTGATGCGCTTCAGACCCAGTTTCAGCAGATCGTTGATGACCTCCCCCAAAATCGCCAGTCTCTGCCTGCATCGGGTCAGGGTTTGCCGCTGCTGATCGTCCACATTTCCCTGGTACCCTTTGAGTATCAGCTCCAGCATGCTCTGGACAGCCCCGATGGGGGAGCGGAGCTGGTGAGCGGCCTTTTTCAGAAACCAGGTCTTGTTGAGTTCCCGCTTGAGGTTCTCTATGGCGATGGCGGTCAGATCGGCCATCAGGGAAAAGAAGTTGACGTCACCGGGCCCGAAATAGTGGTCAATATCGCTGTACACGCAGAAGACGCCGAAGATCATTTTTTCCACTTTCAGGGGCAGACACATCATGGATGCGATGCCTTCCTTCCGGACATCTTCAGGGTACTGAAAATAATCGTCTTTATGGATCTTGCCGATGGTAAAAAAAGATCCCTCCAGGATCTTTCGGTTGACGGGGCTCCTGTCAATGTCAATGGCGCCCTTGGCCTTATAGTCCTCGCTGAGGCCGTGGGTGGAAGCAAAAGCCAACCGCTTTTTCTGATCATCCAGGAGCTTGATGGAACACCCCTTCACGCCCATGATCCGTGTCGCATTCCGGGTGGCCGAATCGATCAGGTCCTGAAATTCGGCACAGAGTTCCATCTCCTTCACCATCTCATAAAGGGCGGTCAATTTGGTGTTGGACGTATCCAGTTCCTTGGAAACCGCAAGGAGACTCCTGCTCTTGGCTCTCAGGCTTGATTTGAGCGTGGTTACAAGGAAGGTCGCGAGCAGGATAGCCGATGCAAATGTCGCATAGAGGGCCAGGAGATTGGGGAGACTCTGGATGGAGCGAAACAGGAGGCTCTCGAAAAGAACCGGCTGAGGAGGGAGCAGGGCGGATTTTTCAAGGACGATCAGGGCTGCCGTAGCGAAAAGAATGAGTCCGGCGTAGATGAAACAGCTCACCGGGGCGAGGAGGATCCCGGCTAAGATAATGTGAAAGATCACGAAGATCAGGAGGGGACTGGCAATGCCCCCGGTCAGATAAATGACGCAGAAAAGGACGAGCAGGTCGAATGTGATTTGCACATGGGCGAAAATGACATAGTGACGGACAACTGGCCGCTCACGGACCCTGAGGCGCCGCCATATGAGGGAAAATGCCGCGTTGTTCAGGGCTACGAAGAGAAGGAGGATGGTCAGGAAGACGATCGGGTGCTTGAGGTCTAAAAAGTGGCCGATCCAGCCGGCGAGGAGGGCTGCCCCGGTAACGATCCACCTTAGATTGATGAGCCAGTAGGCCCTCTCTACCAGTTCCTTGCGGAAGAACAACTGCTCCTTTATCAGTTGATACCCCGGCTTCATAAGGGGATCTCCTCATCGGGTGATCGCGGAAGTGGTCTGTTGAAGAATTGAGGGATTCGGATGTGAAGACCTGACGATGTCTCGCACAGAGGTCACAGCGCACGCAGGGAGAAGCAGAAAATGCTCTGTAGGCCCTCCTCGCCCTGCGAGGGGAGGAGATGGCATCGAGCGCCGATTCCGGTTCAGGCGCGATCCATCATATCCGTCCTTCGTCCCTCAGGATGTCCTCAACTGCATCCAGTAAGTCATCAGGATCTATAGGCTTTTCATGAAATTCCGTAACAGGCCACCCCTCGCCCAGGATATGCTGAAAGCTCTCCGGCCCTTTTTCAGCCATCTTTTGGGGAAACGAGGAGAGCATGAGGATGGGAATGTCCCGGTGATGAGGGCTGTTTTTGAGCTTGTAGGCCAGATCAAATCCATCGGTGTCGGTCGACATCATGACATCCAGGATAATGAGATCCGGGACCTTTTCCATTATCGCGGCATATCCCTCTTCCCCGTTATGGGCAGCCCTCACCCCGTAGTTCCTGCTTTCCAGGATGATACGGATGGTATTGACCAAATCCTTGTCGTCATCAATGATCAGTATGTCTGCTCCCATGACCTGCACCTTTCGAGTTTGCGGTTTTAAGTTCGAAGTGTCAAGTTCCCTCAGCAGGATTATCCCTGTTTTGCTGTGATGCGTTTAACAATTTCCAAAATGGCTTTTTCAGCCCTTGTCCCGGCCTCCGGGCTCAACCCTTCCCCAAATCCGAAGTCTTCCCCCTGTATGGATACCAGCCATGCCCGCGGGGACCGATGGTATACGGAATCCAGAATCCTCAGCAGGAAAGACGGATCCATCCAATGCGTCGTGCGGGGCATGGTACCCGGTTGCGTACAGACCTCGGCGCATTGCCATCCCTCCTCCAGTTTGGCCAGGGTTGCGTCAACGAATATCATCCGCCCGGCATGCTGCAATTCTTCCGCCAGGGCAGGATCCAGTTGGTGCATGGCTCGAAAACGGATATCTTTCCTGTTCCCCCATGCTTCAGCGAGCCGCTCGACAACATAAGGTCCGATGCCGTCGTCTCTCCTCTGGGGGTTTCCATACCCGATAATCCACAGTTCAGACAGGTCGGTCCTGGCCGCCATCACGGTCTAATGTCTCTGCAACTGGTCTAACATTGTGCCATCCGGGCCGTATATCTCGATCTTCAGGGCCATCTGGCCCAGGGCATGGGTGGAGCAGGAGAGGCAGGGATCATAACAGCGGATCGCACCCTCCACACGGTTCAGGATGCCCTCCCTGACCTCGCCCTCATGGATATATTCCCGGGCCACCAGCCCGATGGAACGGTTCATGGCGATGTTGTTGTGCCCGGTGGCCACAATCAGGTTTGTCCGTTTTATGGCGCCGTACCGGTCAACAACATAGTGGTGGATCAGTGTGCCCCTGGGGGCCTCGATGACGCCGATTCCCTCCTCATTGGCGGGGTCCGCGGTTATACGGATGTCGTGACCGCAGATGCCGTCCCCCGACAAGATCTCTTCGGCCCTTTCAAGACACCCCAGGAGTTCGATCAGGCGTGTGTAATGGTACAAGAGGGTAGATCCCCTGAGCCCGTCCCCGGACATCTCCCGGTAGACCTGCAGCTCGCCGTCAGCCTTGGGGGTGCGCATCCTGTCCGCGGCATTGAGCCGGCCTAACGGTCCCACGCGATAGCCCCCGTCGGGATATCCCTGGGGTTTGAAAAACGGGAATTTCAGATAAGACCAGGGTTCCACATGTTCACCGATAAAGTCGAGGTACCGGGCCGGATCAAACTCGGCTACGGTCTCCCCGTCGTGGTCGACGATTCTAAAATGCCCCTCGTACATATCAGGGCAGCCCTGGTCGTCCATAAGGCCCGCATAATTGGACTCGAAGTTGGCAAACCGTTTCACCTGTTCCAGATTTTCTTTAATCCACCCCTTGATCAGATCGAGGGCGGTCCTGCAGGTTGTGTAGGCCTCATCAAAGCCCGCTAACAGGCCATCCCGATCCTCCCCGGAAAGGGAACTGTTGACACCGCCGGGGACCGCAAAGGCGGGATGGATCTTTTTGCCGCCCAGGGCCTTGATGATCTCCTGGCCGAATCGTCTCAGCCGTATCCCCTTGACGGCCAGCTCCGGAAATGCGTCGATCACGCCGACCACATTTCGCTTCTCAGGATCCGCGTCCCACCCTAAAAGGAGGTCAGGGCTTGCCAGGTAGAAGAAATGGAGGGCGTGGGACTGGATAAACTGGCCCATATGCTCCAGTTCCCTGAGGCGTTTGGCTGTCTCCGGGATGTCGACCCCGAGGATCGCATCGCATGCCTTTGCCGAGGCCAGCTGGTGGCTCACCGGACAGATGCCGCAGATCCTCTGGGTAATTACGGGCATTTCCTCGAAGGGTCTTCCCTCGCAGAACCGTTCGAAACCCCTGAACTGCGTCACATGAAACCGGGCATCGCGGACTTCGCCATCCGCATCCAGATGAATGGTGACCTTCCCGTGTCCCTCCAGTCGGCTCACAGGGTTGATGGTGATTTTCCGTGCCATACTCATAAAAGCATCTCCTTAGCGAAAACCGGGTTTACGCGGATACGATAATTTTTCATTTCATCCAAAAAGAACGATGGTCATCAGTGGACATTCTTCAATCATAACGGATCATTTCGCTCGGCAGGACCGGGGTCCTTCCCTCCAGGATTTCCGTCAGGCTGTAGGCGATGGCCTCAGGGGCCGGGGGGCAGCCCGGCACATATGCATCCACGTTGACGTGATAATTGACCGGAACCGCCTTGTCCAGGAGGACCGGGAGCTCTTTGTCGCATGGGATCACGCCGTTGACCGTGCTTTCCGTCTCAATGAAGCCGCGCTTCAGGATCGTCTCTTTGGAGAGGGTGTTTCTCAATGTATTGATCCCTCCAAACACCGCGCAATCCCCCCACGCCACCAGCACCTTGCAGTGTTCCCGGAGTGTCCGGGCGATTTCCAGTTGTTCCTCGTTGGCAATGGCGCCTTCGATGATGCCCACATCCACATCGGGAAAGTCGAAATCCTTGAAATCGGTAATCGGCGTATCGCGCAACGCCACCTTTGAAAGGATATCCACCAGGGTCTCATCCAGGTCCAGAAAGGACATATGGCACCCTGAACAACCCTCCAGCCATACGGTTGCTATCTTCGGTTTCCCCATGAACTAACCTCCCATTTCCTTTTGGGCCGCTTCGCACAGGTCATTCCAGGTCTCGAAAGCAGGACGAAAACCGGTTCGTTCGGCCAATGCCGAGAGAACCTGCCATGAACCCATCACGCCTGAGGGCGGCTCAATCACCTTTTTCTTGTATCCGGTTTCACCCCCGTCCAGGGATGTATAGGTCCCGTCTTCTTCGAGCCACAGCGGGCAGGGGATAAGGACATCGGCCCTGTCGGCAAGTGATTCAGGGACATGAGGCGAGACCACCGCCAGAAAGTCGAATCCTGTCAGTCTCTCCAGGAGGTCGGGATTCGAGATCTGTTCCCCTGCCAGGAACAGAACGCACGTTGTAGAGGTTATCTTGGGAGCGGGTTCGGCAGCCGATGCAAGGCCTAATTTCCATGCCCCTGCGCTGTTCCCGAACGGTTTGAGGATGATCAGACGGAGGGCTGATCCGGGGAGAAGACCTTTCAAAAGGGCCAGACGGGCCAGGCTGTTGAATCCCGAACCGTCAGCCGGGGCAATGAGCCCGCCGCCGGCAATGAAAAGGGGGTTTGCAGCCTCTGAGATGGTCCGGGCCATGTCATGGAAAGCCGCGGCGCCGGACGCGTCGAGGCCCACCCTTTGCAGCAGTTCTGCAGCCTGCGCCCTCCTGGCGTCATCGGTACCGGAGGCGGCCACTTCATCCAGCATGGCCCGGACCAGCACCGGTTCATCTCCTTCTTTCAGGGGGAGATGGCGGGCGGCGAACGGAAAGAGGTCCGCCTGCTGCCCGATGACCAATACCTTTTTCCTGTTTTCAAAGATGGCCCTGCGGATCAGGGATGAAATGACCGGCTGGGTCTGATACGGGTCAGCCCCCACGATCACGATCGGATCGGCTTCGGGGATCATTTTCCATGAGGACTCCTTTAAGGGGGTCTTCAGATCCGCACGGGCCCTGACGAGGGTCCTGAAACAGGCGCCGTCGAGGGTGTCCATGCTGCCGGCCCCCAGCCCCCTGCCCATGACTTCCCTGAAAAAGAGGAGGGACTCATTGGAATGCATGCTTGACGCGATCCCCGCAATGGCGTCCCCGCCCCCGGCACGGAGGGCTGTCTGGAGCCTGTCGGCGGTCAGTTCAAGGGCCTTTTCCCAATCCGCCTCTGTCAGGGTCCCATCCCCGTTTCGCACCATGGGGCGGGTAAGACGTCTTCCCACCGTCTTAAGGACCTCGAATCGCCCCTTGTAGCAAAGCTGTCCGTGATCCGGCCGGCTTTCATCGGCCATGAGATTTCCGTCTATCTTGAGCAGGCTGTTGTCGTGAACAGAAATGATCACGGGGCACATCAGACCGCATTGAGGGCATATGGATTCCCTGATCTGCCACGCTGTATCGTGCCCCGTTACGGCGTAATGGGTCCGGTACCGGTCATATATGGCGCCGGTTGGGCAGACCTGCATACATACACCGCAGTTGAGGCATGTGGAGGCTTCCCTTGTCTCACTGAGGTCCAGTCCGATGAGATTATGAGGTCCCCGGTTATTGAAGTTGAGGACATGTGCACCCGATATCTCCTGGCAGGCCCGTACGCATCTCCCACAGAGGATGCATCGGTTGTGGTCGATAGCCAGATAGTCGCTTGTGATATCTGTGGGAAATTCATCAAACGATCCGGGTACGGTCAAATGGTCCATCTGCAGTTCGTACGCCAGTTTCTGGAGTTCACAGTCCCCACTCTGAGGGCAGAACATGCAGTTATGGTTTCGCTCGGCAAAAAGAAACTGCAGGATGATCCGTCTGCTCTCAATAATACGATCATTGGATGTGACCACCCCCATCCCGGCCCTGACCGGGGTCACGCAACTGGCGACCAGTTTGGGCGATCCATCCACTTCCACCATGCATATGCGGCAACCGCCCCAGCTGGAGAGGGCGGGATGGTGACACAGGGTGGGGATCCGGATATGGTTTTGCCGGGCCGCCTCTAAAATAGATATTCCCGGATCGACAAGGACCTCTTTTCCGTCAATGGTAATCTTCACCTTCTCAACATGTGTTTCCATGCGGCACCTGTTCTGGATACTGGATACTGGATACCTGGTACGGGCTGATGAGCCGATTGTGCTCATAAGCCGGCGGCTCATAAGCAGCTGTGGGCTCGACAGCTCAACAACTTGAAGTCTCAATCGCTAAAATTACCCCTTAGGCCTCACGCCCTGTGCGCCTTGCGCCTCATGCTTCCACATCGCAGCGGAGGCACCTGCAGGCCTCCTTCAGGGCCTCTTCCTGAGACATCCCCAGTTCAACCTCACGGAAATCCGTTGTCCTCAGCGTGCAGTCCGCTTCACACAGGCAGACCCTGGGGGTTTCCTGGTTTTCCTCATCGATGGCGACAGGGATCTCGATCTTTTCATCCTCGAGAATGCAGGCCGGTTCACCGTTTCTCTCCCGAATGGCCACATCTATTTCCATGGCTGCGCGGTGTCCTGCGGCGATGGCGCTCACTACCGTGTCCGGGCCTGACACCACATCCCCGCCGGCAAAGACCATCGAGGCTGTGGTCCGGGTTTCGGCGCCCTTCTCCGTCTCGATAAAACCGCGGTCTGTGATGGTCACGCCGGCCTCCTTCAGATAGGTCGTGTCGTCTGTCTTCTGGCCGATGGCGAGGATGAGTTGATCCGTCTCAAAAGGGAACTCGTCTCCCAGCTTGGGTACGGATTTCCTGCGTCCGCTCGCGTCAAATTCTCCTAAGGACATGTTGCGGCAGATCACCCTTTGAAGCCGGCCATTCAATCCTTCAGCCCTGAGAGGCGTAACCAGATGTCGGATTTTTATGCCTTCCTCTTGGGCAGCCTGGATTTCCTCATCCTGGGCCGGCATGTCCTCCCGTCTCCTTCGATAGAGGATGGTGACCTCTTTGGCCCCGAGTCGCAGGGCCGATCGGGAGGCGTCGACGGCCGAGTTGCCGCCCCCGATGACCGCGACCCGGTCCCCGACACGGGGGGCGTTTCCCAGGTTGACCTCTCTGAGAAACTCAATGGCTCCCCAGACACCGTGCAGGTCCTGGCCCTCAATATCCGGGGGCGTGCTCTGCTGGGCGCCGATGGCGATGTAGACGGCGTCAAAATCCTGTTTGAGACGTTCCCACGGGACGATGTTTTCCGTGGATACTTCAGAAGGGGGCCCTATCCGGGTATTGCATCGCAGTTCGATACCCAGGGCAAGGATATCGCTGATCTCGCCATTCAAAATATTCCGGGGCAGGCGATAGGCCGGGATTCCCCACCGGAGCATGCCGCCGGGTTCCGGGAATTGTTCGAAAACCGTGACGCCATAACCCCTCAGGGCAAGGTCTTTTGCCGCGGTCAGGCCGGAAGGGCCCGCCCCGATGACGGCTATCTTTTCCCTGCGCGTAACAGGAACCGGCGTGACGGCCGGTCTTGTGCCGTTGTCAGTGATAAAGCGTTTCAGATGCTTGATGTCCAGGGGCGCATCGAGGGTGGCTCTCCGGCATTTGCTCTCGCACGTGTGGTCGCACACCCGGCCACAGATGGCGGGGAAGGGGTTGGTCCTGAGAAGAATCTTGTACGCATCACTCAGGCGCCCCGCCCTGATCAGGGCCGTATACGCGGGGATATCCATATGAATCGGGCAGGCATGCATGCAGGGAGACTTGAAAAGCGCGGAGCAGACAACAGCCGGGCAGCGTTTGTCACGGATATGGGCCTCATACTCATCCCGGAAGTAACGGAGGGTGGAAAGCACCGGGTTCGGGGCAGTCTGGCCCAGACCGCAAAGAGCGGTGTTTCGGATGATGTCGGCCCATTTCTCCAGGGTCTCGATATCCCCCTCCTTTCCGTTCCCCTCGCAGATCCGGGTGAGGATCTCCAGCATCTTCTGGGTTCCCACGCGGCAGGGGGTGCATTTTCCGCAGGATTCGTCCCTGCAGAACTCCATGAAAAAACGGGCCACATCCACAACGCACTTGTCTTCGTCCATGACGATCATCCCACCCGAACCGACAATGGCCCCCAGTCGGGTAATGGACTCATAATCGACCGGGGCGTTGAGATGCTGGACCGGTATGCATCCTCCGGACGGTCCCCCCAACTGAACCGCCTTGAAACGCTTGTTGCCGGGGATGCCGCCTCCGATGTCATGGATGATGGTTCCGATCGGCATCCCCATGGGCACCTCCACGAGACCCACATTCCTGACATCGCCGGTCAGGGCGAAGACCTTGGTTCCCTTGCTCCGCCGGGTTCCCATGCCGGCATACCATTTACCCCCCCTCAGGATGATCTGGGGCACATTGGCCAGGGTTTCCACATTGTTGAGGATAGTCGGTTTCTTCCAGAGTCCCTGAATGGCCGGAAACGGCGGCCGGGGTCTGGGCGTTCCCCTCTTTCCCTCAATGGATGTCATCAGGGCGGTCTCTTCACCGCAGACAAACGCCCCGGCCCCCCGGTAGACCTCCAGATCAAAATCAAAGCCGGAACCGAGAATATTCCTTCCCAGGAGACCGTAGTCCCGGGCCTGACGGATGGCCAGGTTCAACATTCTGACGGCCAAAGGGTATTCGGCGCGGCAATAGATATAGCCCTGATGAGAGCCGATGGCCTTGGCCGCGATAATCATGCCCTCCAGTACCGCATGCGGATCGGATTCCAGAACACACCTGTCCATAAAGGCCCCGGGATCCCCTTCGTCTGCATTGCAGAGCACGTATTTGACCTCACCCCTGGAACTGGCCGCGAACCCCCACTTCATGCCTGTAGGGAATCCGGCCCCACCGCGTCCTCTGATCCCTGATTTCTTGATTTCAGCGATGATTTCATCAGGCTCCATCTGATAAAGTGCCTTCGCTGCTGCAAAATACCCGTCCCGGCCGATATATTCGTCGATCTTCTCGGCCTGTATCAGCCCGCGGTTTTTCATGACAACAGGTTCCTGCATCCCGAAGAACGGGCGTTCTCTGATGTGAGGCATTTCCTGAATGGCTGTGTTGGGAGGGCCTTCAAAATCCTCCTCTTTCTGCTCCCAGCCTCTGGCAAATACCCACTCCGGGTTGATCCGCCCCTCAAGGACATGGTCATGGAAGATCTGCCGGGCCTTCTGCTCATCGACCGCTGCATATTTGACCGGCTCTTCACCGACACGTTCTATGGTGATCAGCGGTTCCCGGTTACAGATGCCGGCGCAACCGGATGTGGTGATGAAAATGTCGTTTTTGCCGGAAGAGGCCAGCTCGTCCTGAAATGCCTTCAACACCCGGTCTGCGCCGGAAGAGATCCCGCAGGTCCCCATGTGCACCGTAATACGGGCACGATTCTTTTCCGAATCCAGGACCAGGGATCTCAGGATTTCTCCCTTGATTTTATACAAATCCTCAATCTTGAGCTTTGGCATCGGTGAACTCCTTCACTACTCATACGGCTCTAATACTTCGGATACCTTGGATGGCTTCATCTGTCGGTAGGTGTTGTCATCCACCATGGTGACCGGCGCCAACCCGCATGCGCCGAGACATCGGACCGTCTCCAGGGAAAAGCGTCTGTCTCCGGTGGTCTCTCCCGGATGCACTTCGAGGGTCCTGGTGAGCTGTTCGAGGACCTTTTTCCCGCCTCTCACATAGCAGGCCGTACCCAGGCAACACCGGACGGTATGTCTTCCCCGTGGCGCCATGGTGAAAAATGAATAGAACGTAACGACGCCGTATACCTCACTGAAAGGGATGGAGAGGCCCAGGCCGACCCTCCTCTGGATCGACCTGGGAAGGTAGCCGATCGCCTCCTGGATGTCTTCCAGTACGGGAATCAATGATCCGGGACGGCTTCTGTATTTTTCGATGATGGCGTCGACGGCCGCCAGTTCCTTTGAACCAAATTCCTGCTCTCCCGTTGTCCTTATAACTGAATTACCTTTTTCTGGCACGATACGGCCCTCCTTAGATACGCAAAACCAGGGTTCATCCAAAAGGGAAATGCCGGCCCTTTTCTGTTCATTCATGGCACAGGGGAACACGCAGACTGCCTTGTGTCATGGGTGATGGGTTATCGCCCCCTGCAAGTATTGTTCCGGGCCGGGCTGTGACAAAAGTAGAAATGGCGTCTGAGACAATGCGCCAAAAAAATCCCCGTCCTGGGCGCCGGGTGGTGGTTTTACAGAAAACCAGTCGAATTATTTACGAATATTGAATCGGCAGCCTATCCTCCTCATTCTCGTTTCTACTGCCTTCTCCCTGTCGTGAACAGGAAATGGCCGCATAAACCGATCGTTTGGGATGACGGCTGCTCTTCAACTATAGACAAAAAAAGGATCTCTGTAAAGAAACCTCGCATCTCAGGGACGTTTCGTGTGTAAGCTGCAGTTGACAGATTGAAAAGATTGCTGACACCCGGCGTCCGGATGATGCACGCCGCTTTGGCTTTACAATTTGTAAAAATACCCGACATGGATTGCCTCACCACTCAGAGAAATATTCCCTGAAGACGTTTTCTATATTAATGAATTAAACAGGTTAGCCTTGATCAAACCCGTCCAAGTTGTTTGGCACACCTGTTGCTGCAAAGGGAATTGAAGATCGCGTGAAGTCTCTTATGCCAAACCGGCGAGAGAGAAAAGGATCTTATGGGAGGTTCACATGGCCCCGAAATCAGCAAGAGAACGATGGTTGCTGGCAATGGACGGTTCTGATGACGCTTTTGAAAGGGTGCGCTATGTCAGCAAGATCCGTTCGTTAAAAGAACGGGAGATGGTCCTGTTTACGGTGGTGAGCAGGATCCCGGACGTTTACTGGGATCTGGAGAAGGAGCCTGTCTACAACCGTAAGCTGGGAGAGCTGCGGGCATGGGAAACCCAACGGGCAAAGCGACTGGAAGAATATATGGTCCGGGCCAAGAAGATCCTTCTGGACGCCGGTTCTCCAGCTGATTCGGTTGAGGTAAAGGTCCACGAACGTCGGAAAGGAATCGCCCGCGATATCATCGACGAGGCCGGAAAGGGATACATGGCGCTTGTGGTGGGCCGGAAGGGTGTCAGCAGGGTCAGGGGCGTTTTGCTCGGCAGTGTCGCGACCAAGCTCCTGGAGCGGATCACGGCGATCCCGATGGTTTTGATCGGGAGAGATGTCCGTCCCGGGAAGATCCTCATTGCCTTTGATGGTTCGGCGGGTTCTTTGAGGGCTGTGGATTGTGTGGGGGAGGTATTCGGCGGCGCGGGATACGAGGTCAACCTGACGAATGTCGTGCGGCAAGAGGAAAAGGACCGAATAGCAGAAGCAGAACGGTCTATTGCCGACGCTTTTGATCAGGCCATCGAACGTCTCATCGCCTGCGGTATCCAACGGGCCCGCATCAGCACCCAGATCGTCACAGGCTTTCCGAGCCGCGCGGCGGCCATCGTCAGAGAGGCGGACCAGGGCGGGTATGGGACGATTGTGGTGGGCAGACGGGGCGTGTCGGATATTCGAGACTTTTCTATGGGGGCTGTGAGCAACAAGGTGGTTCAGCTCTCGAACCGGCGGGCTGTCTGGGTCGTCAGTTAGGGACCGACAGTGTCCGAAGGTCCGAGAGCCGTTTTTGAAGTGAGAAGCGTTTGACCATGATACCATCCAACGGGAAAGACATTTCAGTCAAGATCAGCCGTGAAAGGCTTAAAGAGCGGAACAAGGAACTCTGCATTCTCCTTGAAATGAGCAACTACCTGGCCGCCTCAAAGAGACTGGAAGACCTTTTCAAGGGATCCCTTGAAAAGGTCCTGAACCACTTCGATCTGGAAGCAGGTCGAATCTATCTCCTGGATGATACCGGCCGGCGCCTCCGCCTGGCCGCACACCATGGAGTGGAACCGGAAGGGCTGGAGGAACTCAGCATCCATGAAGGGTTTTCCGGGAGGGCAGCGCGAACGAGGTCTTTCATTGCCCGACATGTCTCCGATCTGGAGGACAGGAAGCGTGCAGAACTCCTCTCAGCAAAGGGTGTTCATACCGTTCTGTGTGTCCCGCTGATAACAACGGATCGGGTGCGGGGCGTCATGAATCTGACCACCAGCAAAGACATCCATCTCGATCAGGCGAAGATCGATCTGTTGACGACCGTCGGAAACCAGATTGCTGTGGCCGCGGACAATGCCAGGCTCTACGAAGACCTGGCAGCCAAGGTGAAAGCACTCACAGAAAAAAAGGATATGATTGAGTTTTTTGCCTATTCGGTTTCCCACGACCTGAAAGGCCCGGCTATCAGCCTTTACGGCCTCAGCAAGCGACTCAGCGAGAAATACGCTCATCTCCTGGGTGAAAAGGGAAGCGAGCATTGCGAACATATCCTGAAGAGCGCCGAACAGATGGTGCGCCTTGTGGAAAAGATCAACGCCTATATTGTGGCCAGTGGGGCCCCTTTTACATTTGAAAAGATCCGCTTCAGCGAGATTATAGAGGCGGTGAGAAGCGAGTTCGCGCCGGATCTGAAGCGACGCCGGATAAAGTGGTCGAGCCCCCAAAACCTGCCGGAACTAACCGGAGACAGGATTGCGCTGATTGGAATATTTAGAAATCTTGTTGATAACTCGCTTAAATATGGCGGAGATGGTCTTGCCGAAATCAGACTGGAATATGAAAGAAACGGACGGCGACACCTCTTTTTTGTCAGCGATGACGGTGTCGGTCTGGGGAAAGGGGACAGTCAAAATCTTTTTCAGCTTTTCCACAGAAACGAAACGTCCAGGGGCGTTGACGGCTCCGGTCTGGGACTGGCCATTGTCAAGGAACTGGCAAAGCGACATGAGGGCGATGTGTGGGTGGAACCTTCCTCGGAAAAAGGGGCGCGGTTCTGCATCTCCATTTCATGTGAACTGGAGGAGGCGCCATAGCCGCGGACCATGGAAGCGGTCTATTCGGGAACGGTCACAGGATGTTCGCTTCGGGTCCTCTGTTGGATCCGGTGTTTGACCTGACGGCATATGCGCCCGGGTTGGCCGGCACCGCTTTGGGCGCTTTCCCGGTTTAGCCGGTTCAGGGGTATTCTTTGAAAGTGGAAAATGGACAGACATTTACGATCCTTATCGCGGACCGGAATCCCAATGTGAGGGAGTTCCTGAAGCGGGAAATGATAACGGAAGGCTACCGTGTACGCCTGGCGAAGAACGGTCGTGAGGTGCTCAGATGGATTTATCACCACGAGCCGTTAGATCTCGTCATTCTGGACCTGGACCTGCCGGATGCGACCGATGCATCCCTCCTGGAAAAACTGAATGACCGGATCCCCAGCCTTCCCGTAGTGGTTCACGCCTTCTCCACGGAGTATGAGGCCGCCATAGACGTCTCACTGCCGGTCGCTTTTGTGGAGAAAGAGGGGAACAGCATCGAAGATCTCAAGAAGGTCGTTGCCGATATGCTGCTGAAGGCCCGGCCGAAGCGATTTCCGGATCGGCCGATCCCTGAGACCAGACCGGTCCATTCGTGATGGAGCGTTAAAAACAGCGCCAGCCGCCCCGCCCCACAGGGTCTTTTGTCCCAACCCTCTAGAAACAAAGTTCAAATCTCTTGACATTAAAATCAAAATAATACTATGTATGGGCCTGCTCAGGGGATGTCATGAACCCGGTGGACGGGTCATGTGCGGTTCAGTCTATTTGCGATGAGGGAACTTATCTCCCGTAAGTCATCAGATCGGATTATGAGACCTGACCCCTGTATAAAGCCGACGGTTCGGTTGAGAATGAGAAATTTTTCTCAAAGTCGGCACAGACGGTGTCGAGAAACAGGTCGTCCTACAGCGTAACGGGGTGGACCTTAAAATATAATGAGGAGGAGTTCACATGAAGACAATCGGTATCAAGGACCTGATGGTGCCTCTTGATGAATATGCGACTGTTTCAGAGGACGCCACGCTCTTCGACGCTATCCTGGCCCTGGAGCACGCACAGGAGATGCTCGACCGGAAGCGGTATAAGTATCTCCACAGGGCTGTTCTCGTGTATGATAAGGATAAGAAAATTGTCGGAAAGATCAGCCAGTTGGATGCATTGCGGGCCCTGGAGCCAAAATATGAGGATATGGGAGATGTGGGAAGGCTGTCGCGTTCCGGCTTCAGTCCCGCTTTCCTGAAGACCCTGCTGAGACAGGAAGCTCTCTGGGACAGTCCTCTCAGGGACATCTGCACAAAAGCGGCTAATTTCAAGGTGAAGTCATTCATGTACACGCCGACCGAGGGCGAATATATTGATGAGGGCGCCTCGCTGGACGAGGCGATCCATCAGTTGGTGATGGGGCATCACCAGTCCCTCCTCGTGACGCGGGGCCAGGAAAAAGAGATCGTCGGGGTATTGAGGCTTACGGACGTTTTTGCACAGGTCTTCCAGATGATGAAGCAGTGTGATATCTGAACCGGCAGTGATTTCGAACTATCTGACCAGGGGGGTTACATCTCGGATAAGGAGGAATGGATTCGATGAGTCACGAAATGGAACACGAGGCCGGCGGGGGTGGAATCCTGGCCAATAAACTGCTATGGATCTGTATCGGCGCTGCGATTTTTGTCCTGATCGCTTTTTTGCTCCCTGTGCCGCAGACGCTTGTGGAGATTGTAGAGAAGTACGGTTTTGCCCAGAAAATGATAGAATGGGAGGTAGCCCACAGCGTTCCGGAAGCCGCCGATAAGACCATGACGGTCCTGGGTATTATCCCGATGGCCATTATCTTTTTTGCCACCGAGGCCATCCCGATCGGGTTGACCGGCGTCCTGATGCCGGTCCTCGCCTATTTCCTCCATCTGCTTCCCCGCAGCATGATCGGAAAGACCTTTGCCGGCGATGCCCCCATGTTCCTCCTGGGGGTCCTGGCCATGGGCGTGGCGGTCGTGGACGTGGGTCTCCATAAACGGCTGGCAAGCTGGCTTTTAGGATGGACCAAAGGGTTTATGGTCCCTGTCTTTGTCCTGTGCATCAGCATGTCGGTGGTGGGGTCTTTCATATCGGCCCACGCCATGTGTGCCTTTATGACCCCGGTGATGGCAGCGGTCTATTTCGGGGCCGTATCGGCCAACAGCAGCGGGGGTAAGATCCAACACGATCCCGCCCTGGCAAAATTCTTGATGTTTACCCTCTGTTATGCCCTGAACGTGGGTGGTGTGGGCTCGCCTGCAGCCGGCGGCCGTAACGTGATTATGATGGGTTTCTGGAGTGAGTATCAAGTCCCCATGGACTTTTTCACCTGGATGAAATACGGCTTTCCGATTGTTCCCATATTGGGACTCATTGTGGCTTTGTACATGCTGATTCTTTTCAAGCGGAAGATCAAGACCACGGACCTGACCCCCGGGCTTGCCGCCATCAAGGAAGAGACCCGGCGGATGGGCAAGATGACGTACCCGGAGTATGTAACCTTCGGGATGCTCCTCCTCATCCTCTTGCTCTGGATCGTCGGCGGGGAGGAACTGGGCCTTGGAGGTCCTGCGCTCCTCGCCCTTCTGATCCCGGTCATCTTCAGGACCACGGACTGGAAAAAGATCCTGGGCGGCATCTCCTGGGATGCATGGTTCATGTACTGCGGCGCCCTCACCCTGGGCGCCCTGCTCAAGGAAAGCGGTGCGGCCATGTGGCTGGCACAGAGTTTTCTGCATATCCTTTCCAGCGTGGACATGAACAAGGGCTACGGCCTATGGGTCGGACTCTCCTCCCTCTCCGGGCTGATGACCAATTTCATGTCCGATGCCGGTACGACCGCCCTTCTGGGACCCATTGTGATTCCGATGGGGATCATGACCGGTGTTGCAGGCGAGCCTTGGGCCGTGGGACTCGGCGTGGCGATGGCCACCTCTTTTGCCCATTTTCTTATCGTGGGGACCCCGAACAACGCCATTGTCTACGGTCTGGGAACCTACCCGGATTCGGGCGAAAAGATGATTCATCCGTTGGACTTCATCAAATACGGCTTTGTGCTCTTTCTCCTTTCCATGGCGGTGCTCTGGGTCGTTGAATTCCTGTTGATTTATAACATCGTCGGCTTCCCCGAGGGCATCCTTGAGACCGCCAAGAGCGCCATGGACGCCGGCATGAAGTAGGTCGGACGTCTGGACAGCGGGATTCGGTGAATATGATGAAGGCTCTTGATGGAGGCCCACGTTCCCGGCTTTTTGTGTTTCGAGAATCAAGCGTCAAAGGAGGAAAACGGCTATGAAACCTTTGGTTTTACTGGTAGATGATGAGGTTCCTTTTGTGGAGACCATGACCAAGCGTCTCCTGAAACGCGATCTCAATGTCAATACGGCCTTCAGCGGAAAGGAGGCACTCGAAGTCCTGGACAAGAACAGAAACACGGATGTGGTCATCCTGGATGTCAAGATGCCGGGCATGGACGGCATCGAAACCCTGGGGGAGATCAAGAAGTCATACCCTTTGACCGAGGTCGTCATGTTGACCGGCCACGGCACCATCGAATCGGCCATCGAAGGGATGAAGCGGGGGGCATACGATTACCTGTTGAAACCGTGCGACATTGAACAGCTCATGCTCAAGGTGGGTGAGGCGACCCAGAAAAAGCGAAACCATGAAGAGAAAATCCGGGAAGCCAAAGTAAAGGAAGCCATGTCGCTGCACGGCCTGGAGTAAGGCGTCATTGCACCCGGGCCTGTGCAGGCGCCTGGAGAGAGCCCCGGGCCTACCTCCCAACAGCCGCCCAGTGTGATCTGAATGGATCAGGAAAAGAAAACGCATAATGGATATTACTATTCCCTGACCCGAAATATTCTTCTGGTCATCATCCTCGTTGCGATCACGCCGATGATCGTGGTCAGCAGCATCATTTTATACGAGTTCGACATCTCCTACCACGAAAAGGTCCGGGCCCACCTGGAAGAACTGGTCCTCAAGCATAAACAGAGCATCGATAGCTTCCTGAAAGAGAAATTGGGCGACATCCGCCTGCTTGCCAAGACGTTCAGCTATGAGGAGCTGGCCAATGAATCTTTTCTGCGTGACAGGCTCGAGCTCCTGCAGCAGAATTATGGCCCGGTGTTTGTGGATCTGGGCGTCGTCAACTCGAGAGGCCTTCAGGTGGCCTATGCAGGGCCGTTCAAGCTGGGGCAGGCCCTCTATTCAAACGCAGAGTGGTTTCAGACGGCCATGAAAAGCGACTACTACAAAAGCGATGTCTTCCTGGGTCTTCGGGGCCTGCCGCACTTCATTATCGCCGTAAGAGACGACTGGAAGGGCGAGCCATGGATACTGAGGGCCACCATTGATTTTGTGGCCTTTAATAACCTGGTGGAGAATATCCGTATCGGCGAAACCGGCTTTGCTTTTATTTTGAACAAGAAAGGCGAATTTCAGACCAAGCCAATGTATGATCTGGTCCCCAGCAAGGCGCCGTATAATGACTGTTTTGCCGAGTGCAAAGAATACAAGAACGGCGTCTACTTCATCGAGAGAAAAGACGATGCGGACAACCTGGTGATCTATGTATCGGCCCTGCTGAAACATGGTGACTGGCTCCTGATCTACCAGCAGAAGGCCTCGGACGCCTACTCGGACCTGCGCAGGACCCTGCGGGTTACCATCGCCATTGTGGTGTTGGCCGGCATCGCCATTGTCGTTACCGGGTTTGTCGTATCGAGGCGGATGGTCAACCGTGTGGCCGAGGCGGATCGGGAAAAGGAGATGATTTCCGAACAGGTGGTGGAGACGGGGAAACTGGCCTCGGTGGGAGAACTGGCCGCAGGCATTGCCCATGAAATCAACAACCCGGTGGCTATCATGGTGGAAGAGGCGGGCTGGATAGAGGACCTCCTGGAAGAAGAGGACTTCAAGGAAGGAAAAAACCTGGGAGAGTTCCAGCGGGCATTGGGCCAGATCCGGAGCCAGGGAAGACGCTGCAAGGAGATCACCCACAAACTGCTCAGTTTTGCGAGAAAGACCGATTCCAGGCCCAATGATGTTCAGGTGAATGATCTGATCGAAGAGCTGATTGCGCTCTCTGCACAGAGGGCCAGGTATGGCAATGTGACGATCCATACGGATCTTCAGGATGATCTCCCCACCATCCGGGTATCTCAGACCGAATTGCAGCAGGTGCTGCTCAACTTGATCAACAATTCGCTCGATGCCATGGAAAAAGAGGGGGGGGCCTTAGAGATATCGAGCCGGCTGGACGGGGAGTTTATCATGGTGACGGTGGCAGACACGGGTCCAGGGATCCCCGGAGCCAATCTGGCCAGGATATTCGATCCGTTTTTCACCACGAAACCGGTCGGAAAGGGAACGGGACTGGGCCTTTCCATCTGTTACGGGATCATTAAAAAGATGGGCGGCGACATTGAGGTGAGGAGCACCGTTGGTGCGGGCGCTACCTTCGTGGTCAAGATTCCCCTGGAGGTTGGCCTTCAGGCGACAACGGCAGCGTGAATGTCATTTGTTCGGCCGAAGGGACGAGCGCCTGCTCCCCTCCGGCACGCATAAGGACCCTGAGGATGGCAGAAAGGGAAGAGGGGCAAAAGGAAACGATTCGCGTCCTTCTGGTGGACGACGAGATAGGGTTTGCCGACATCCTGGCCAAGAGACTTGGGAAGCGAGGCATGACGGTTACGCCTGTCTACACAGGCACTGCGGCCGTCAAGTGCATCCGAAAAAACGATTTCGACGTGGCGGTTCTAGACCTCAAAATGGAGGACATGGACGGCATTGAGGTCCTCAAAATCTTTAAGAAGGCCTACCCTGAGATGGCGGTTATCATGCTCACGGGGCATGGCTCGGAGCAGGCTGCGCGGGACGGGCTTAAGGAGGGAGCCTTCGATTATCTTACCAAACCATGTGAACTGGAAGACCTGGTAGAGAAGATTCGAGAGGCTGCCCGTTCAGAGGGAGGTGGTTCCATTGGATGGCGTTAGGGTGTTGCTTGTGGACGATGAGGTAGAGTTTGTGAACACCTTGACCAAACGGATGAACAAACGAAACGTCAATGCCACGGCCGTTCAAAGCGGCGAGGCCGCTCTCGAATTTTTGGAAAACCATCCTGTAGACGTGGTGGTGCTGGATGTGAAGATGCCGGGAATGGACGGGATTCAGACACTGCGGAGCATCAAGGAGCGACATCCGTTGATAGAGGTCATTATGCTGACCGGTCATGCCAATGTGGAGGTGGCGATCCAGGGGATGGAACTGGGCGCGTTTGACTACCTCATGAAGCCGATGGCTATCGATGACCTGTTGTACAAGATCGAGGATGCCTCAAAACGGAAGTACCTTCACGAAAAGAAGATCGATGAACGGACCGGGCTTTCGCCTGAAAACTGAAGCCCAAAACGTGGAATGTGGTAACTTTTCAGCCTTTTGATGATATCTATCGCAGCCGGTTCGGCCCATGGGCCTCTTGCCGTATTTTCAGATGACTCAAGTGTTACGAAATGTGAAACCTGTGTCACCCACAACCTGCAACCTCCAAGCCGTAATCCATACCCCGCAGTTGGTGTTCGATAACCCGTCGACCAGGCGTGTTGCACCCGGGAAAGGAGCAAACTGAAAATGAAATTCTTCAGAGAGTGGGGAAAATTTATGATGATGGGCGCGAGGGCCCATGCGATGTGGGAACTATCCGTATCGAAGACGATACTGGGAGACAGAAAGCGGTTAATCATCCTGGGTCTCCTTACCATCCCGATCATACTGGGAGGTATTGCCTTTGCCGAACAGATCAATACGGCCCTCCCTCATCTGCTGGGCGGCAAGAAGGCCTACAGCCCGGCCTTCTACAGTACAGGAATCTTTATCGTGTCCATACTGATCGGCCTCGGGGCCGGTCTTATTACCGGATGTATCGGGGCAGGCGGCGGTTTCATTATTGCACCTGCCCTCATGAGCGCCGGCATCAAAGGCATCCTGGCCGTGGGCACAGACCTTTTCCATATCTTTGCCAAGGCAATTATGGGAAGCGTCATCCACAGGAAATTGGGGAATGTTTCGGTGTCGTTGGCCATCGTCTTTCTGGTCGGAGCCATTATCGGAGCGACCGTCGGCGGGCTGATCAACCGGGTGCTCTACGAGATCAACCCGGTTCTGAGTGATGCGTTTATTACCACCATCTACTCCCTGATGTTAGGGTTTCTGGGCATATATGCCATGACCGATTTCCTCAGGGCGAGAAAGGCCGATAAGGGAATTCATGCCCCCCATGGGGGTGGAGATGCCCACGGGGGAAGGGCCGAGGGGGCGGAAATGGGGAACCTTCCCAAAAAGCTGCAATCCATGAAGATCCCCCCCATGGTGAAATTCGATTATGATCTGACCCCGGGAGGAAGGAGCATTTCATGGCTGTTCCTGGTCCTTAGCGGGGCGCTTGTGGGGCTGGCCGCCGGCATCATGGGGGTTGGCGGCGGTTTTCTGACCTTCCCGATTTTTGTGTACATGCTGGGCGTTTCCTCCATGACAACGGTGGGGACCGATATCTTCCAGATCGTGTTCACGGCGGGGTATGCGGCCATCAGCCAGTACGCTATCTACGGTTTCATCTTCTATACCCTGGCAATGGGCATGCTGCTGGGGTCGCTGGTGGGTATCCAGATCGGCGCCATGGTGACCAAGGTGGTCCCCGGCATCACGATCCGGGGGTTTTACGCCATGGCGGTCCTGGCCGGATTCGTAAACCGGATTTTCGCCCTGCCGGCCAAGCTGGGGGAAATGGACGTCATTCCCATCTCGCATCAGACAGGTGCGGTCCTGGAGACCATTGGCGTGTGGGCCTTTTTCATCGTCATTGGCGGTTTTTCGGTCTGGGTGATCGGCACGTTTATAGGCAACATCCGCGTACTCAAGGGAGAGGAGGTGGGATCATGATTGCAAACAAAAAGGTGTTTTCCGGCGGCCTCATTCTGTTGGCGGCATTTGTCGCGGTCCTGATCATCATATTCTCCCCCGTGTTCAAGGGTCAGAACGGCCTGGAGTACCTGGATGCACTCTATAATTCCATATCAAAGGGATCCGCCTACTATATCCCAAAGGTCCTGGAAGAGACCGCTGGATATACAGGTCGATCCATAGAAGTGACCCTGCCCATGGGGGATGACAAACAGGCGCAGCAGACGGCTCTTTTGTTTCAGAAAGGGGGCGCATCCGTGAATGTTGCCGGGGACGCCCTGCGTGTCAGCGGAGATCTGGGTCAGATACTGAAAAACTGTCTGGCCGACTCAGACAGGATGTACAACAACCAGGGAGAGGCGGTCTCCGTCAAATACGGCTATGATGAGAGACAGGTCCTTTTCAACTGGTGGAAGGCCCTGAATGCAATGGACAAGGCCCTGAGCAAGCAGAAACAATTCAAAGAGGCCAAGGCCGTGGTCCTCGTGATCAAGAAGGGAGTGGAGCCCTCTTACAACTATTACGGGATTGAACCCCAGAAAATCAGCGACCAGGTGGGTATCGTGATTTTTTCGCTGATCTTTTATGTCGTCTACACATTGTGGTATGGTTTTGCAATCATGTACATGTTTGAGGGATGGGGCATGCGGCTGGAACACTGAGTGATATTTCTCACAGAGCTCTCGGAGAACACAGGGATAATCTATTTGAAATATTAAAGATATCTTTTCGTGCTTTGCATCTTTGCGCGAGTCCCGACGTGGCGGGATTGACCTTTCGCGAATGCAGCAAGATTGAGTATTTTCAGAAGCGGAGCACACGCTAAAAGGGCTAAAGGCTATCAATGCAGTGACGGCCTTTAGCCCTTTTGATTGCGGCAATGAATAGAAAACGGTAAACTCAAGGCGCAAGGCGGTTCAGTTCCGCCGAAAGCTGAAAATGGAATTTACGTTTTACTGCAAAACGTAACCCGTAACGGGGTAAAGACTATCCAGTATTCAGAACCCATGTGCCGCATACTGACCGCCATAAGGGGCCTTTTTCCGAAAGGGGAACAGGCTGCCGTCATGGATGCCGAGGCGCTCCGTCATGACTTCAAAACCCGGTATCACCATTTCAAGCACCTTTTGAATGCCAATAACAGGGCCCTCGAGATCATGGCGGAAATGGAGGAAGCACTCGGGGGAACGAAGCCTTTCGGCATGACCTTTGTTCGATCCCGGTGTACCGCCGTATCGACCGCTGTCTGGCAGATCGCCAAGAACCTGAACGAACTGACCCCCCAAAAATATGAAGACCTCTATGGGCGTTTTAAGGAGATCCAGTTAAACATCAATCCATACATTGCCCACCGGAATGTGACCCGGGAAGGGCCTCTGGTCGTCCCCTTGAGTCAAGTGGACAAGGATATGGCGGATCAGGTGGGGAGCAAGATCGCAAATTTAGGGGAACTCCGGAATCGGCTTTACATACGGGTCCAGAACGGGTTTGCGGTCACTGCCAGTGCCTACCACCGGTTCATGGAATACAATGACCTTCAATCCGAGATCGACCGCCGTATCCAGGCCACCAATGTGGACCGGCTGGATCAGCTCCATGCCCTCAGCGCCGCTATCCGGCAGTTAATTATCGGGTCCCCCCTGCCGGAAGATCTCAGCGGAGCCATTTCAGAAGCGTACCGGCGCCTGGAGGAGGTGGATGGAAAGGATATCCGGGTTGCCATGAGGAGCAGCGCCCTCGGAGAGGACTTTGCCCGGACATCATTCGCCGGTCAGTATCTTTCGGAGTTGAATGTATACAGCGCGTATATCCCGGACGTTTACAAGGAGATTGTCGCCAGTAAATACGGCCTGGCGGCAATGGCCTATCGTGTGAACCGGGGTATCCGGGATGAAGATGTGGCCATGTGCGTGGGATGCATGAGCATGGTAGACCCTGTTTCCGGGGGTGTTCTCTATTCAAGAAACCCTCTTAATATCCGTGACGACGCCATTGTCATCAACTCGGTCTGGGGGTTGCCGAAGTCGGTTGTTGATGGGAGATCTGCCTCAGACCTCTTCATCGTCTCCCGCAGCGAACCCCTGAGAATTCTTCGAAGGGAAATCGCATTGAAAGACCAGAAGTTCGTATGCTACGCGGACGCAGGGATCTGCCGATTGGATATGACCGGAGATGAAAGAGGGCTACCCTCCCTGAGGGATGATCAGGTACTGGAACTGGCCCGCCTGGGTGTAACCCTGGAGGCGCATTACGGCGCACCCCAGGATATTGAATGGGCGATTCAGGAAGATGGCGCCATTATTTTGCTGCAATGCCGTCCTTTGCAGCAGGTTGAAGAATTGAAGGGTTCCGAACTCGAAACATATGTTGAAGAGGCGCCCGGACCGGTTATCCTGAAAGGGGGTGTGTCGGCAAGCCCGGGAACAGCGGCAGGAAAGGTATTTGTTGTGAGAAAAGACGTGGATATCCTCCAGTTTCCTGAGGGGGCGATTCTCGTGACGTTTCAGGCCCTGCCTCGATGGGCCTCACTGATGAACCGGACGGCTGCCGTGATTACGGAAAAGGGCGGCGTTACAGGGCATCTGGCCAACGTAGCCAGGGAATTCGGCGTGCCGGCCCTTTTCGGGCTGGAAGGGATTGTCAGCCTTGTGAAGAACGGGCAGATGGTGACTGTCGATGCCGGCGGCCGAGGGGTATATGAAGGAAAGATCGCGTCTCTGCTTGAAAAAAAGGAGGTCGCGAAGAACCTGATGGAGGGGAGTCCGGTCTATGAGGCCCTGAAAGGGGCGGCGCAGCATATCATCCCTCTGAACCTTTTGGATCCCGATGCCCCGGCCTTTGCTCCTAAAAACTGCCGGACGTTCCACGATATCACACGGTTCTGCCATGAAAAGGCGGTGCATGAGATGTTCCGGTTCGGGAAGGATCACCGGTTTCCCGAGCGTTCCAGCAAGCAGCTCTTCTGCGATGTGCCCATGCAGTGGTGGGTTCTGAACCTGGATGATGGATTCACGGAAGAGGTCCGTGAAAAGTATATCAGATTGGAAAATATTGCCTCCATCCCTATGCTGGCACTGTGGGACGGGATCAGTGCGGTTCCGTGGGAGGGTCCCCCTCCGGTTGACGGAAAGGGGTTTGTGTCCGTCATGTTCCAGGCCACCACCAACCGGGCCTTCATCCCCACCGTGCGCTCCAAGTTCGCCAACCGAAACTACTTCATGATTTCAAAAAACTATTGCAGCCTCCATTCGCGACTGGGTTTCCACTTTTCCAGTGTGGAAACCCTGGTCGGTGAACGCGCCGGTGAAAACTATATCAGCTTTCAGTTCAAAGGGGGGGCTGCGGACTATGAAAGGCGGTTGAAGCGGGCGCTATTTGTGGGAGACATCCTGGAAGAGCATGATTTCAGGATAACGTTGCGGAAAGACCATGTCACCGCCCGTCTGGAGGATCAAGAAGAGGCAGTAATGAAACAGCGGCTGAAGATTATCGGTTATCTCACCATTCATACCCGTCAGCTGGATATGATCATGTCCAACGAGAGATTGGTGAGCTACTACTGGGCAAGGATTCGAGAAGATATCGAGAAACTGTAGGTGGCAGGTGGAGACGTCACTGCGACCGGATGTATTTTCGTGGTAAATCTATTGCATAATGGCTATAATATAGTTACAATATAGTCATCTTTTCCCGAGTATCAGGATACCGAAAACCCTAACAAGGAGATCGCCCATGTCAATTGAGGTAAGGGGCTCTGTACTGGTTGTCGGGGGCGGGATTGCAGGGATGCAATCGGCCCTTGACCTGGCAAATGCGGGTTACTATGTCTATCTTCTGGAAAAATCTCCTGCCATCGGCGGGGCCATGGCCCAACTGGACAAGACCTTCCCTACCAATGACTGCGCCATGTGAATCATCTCTCCCAAACTGGTCGAGGTCGGCCGGCACCTGAATATCGAACTGATCACCTATGCGGACCTTGAGTCCGTTGAAGGCACTGCGGGAAACTACAAGGTAAAGATAAAGAAACGTGCTCGCAGCATTCGCACCGACCTCTGCACCGGATGCGGCAGCTGTATCGAAAACTGTCCTGTCACCAGCTTTCCGGCCGTGGACCTCATATGATTCCGACAGGGCCGGCGCCAGGCGAGTGAAGAAGAATGGAAAGAGCGATTGATATAGACTTCCAACAGATCGATGCGATTATCGACCGGTACTCGGGGAATCCCGAGGCTTTGTTGATGATCATGCAGGATATCAGCGACATATATAATTATGTCCCGAAAGAGGTGGTCCCTGTCCTTTCGGAAAAACTGGGCGTCAGGGAAAGCCTCATCTACAGTGTGGCCACCTTTTACAAGACCATAAGCCTGGAGCCCCGTGGGAAATATATCGTGAACGTCTGCACCGGGACCGCGTGTCATGTACGGGGGGCCAACCGGGTCATGGACGCCCTGTCGGATAAACTGCACATCAATGAAGGAGAGACCACCGGTGATCTCGTCTTTACGCTGGAAGCGGTCCGCTGTGTGGGTTGCTGCGCCTCCGGCCCCGTGGTAACGGTGAATCAGGAAACCCATGGGGGGCTGGACAGTTCCAAGGCTGTGAAGCTGATTGACGATTACCGACGTCGTGCAGATGACAGCGACGGGGAACAAAGGAGTGGTTGAGCTGATGGGGAGGCTGAAAGATAGAGACGCCCTCGGGGCGTTCAGGAACCGGCTGAAGGAGGAGCGGAGGGGGCAAAATAGGCGGCTGATCTCCCTGTGTGCAGGTTCCGGATGCGCGGCCTACGGCACGGCAAAGGTCTACAGGGCGCTTAATGAGGAACTGACCCGTCAGGGGCTTCAGGATGAAGTGGAGGTCAAACTGACAGGATGCCACGGCTTCTGTGAGAAGGGGCCGATCATGGTCCTTCACCCGGAAGGAATCTTCTACCCCCAGGTGACAGAGGCCCACATCCCGGAGATCGTCGAAAAGACAGTCCGGATCGGAGAACTGGTGGAGGGACGTCTGTTTAAGGACCCGGCCACGAAGAAGAAGATCACCCACGAAAAAGACATTCCTTTCTACCGTCTCCAACAGCGAATCATCTTTGGCAACAACGGCATCATCGACCCCACCAGCATCCATGATTACATCGCAGTGAACGGTTATCGTGCCCTTGAAAAGGCACTCTTTGACATGGAACCCCTGGAAATCATCGCACAGATCAAGCAATCCGGCCTGAGGGGCCGGGGGGGCGGCGGATTTCCCACCGGCATCAAGTGGGAAAGCTGTCGGAAACACGAAGGGGAGCGATACATCATCTGCAATGCGGACGAAGGCGATCCCGGGGCTTATATGGACCGTAGCCTGCTGGAGGGTAATCCGCATGCCATTATCGAAGGGATGATCATCGGGGCCATCGCCATCGGGTCACGCAGTGGCTTTGTCTATGTGCGGCACGAGTATCCCCTTGCCGTTAAGAACCTGACCATTGCCCTCGAAAAGGCCTGGGAACAAGGTCTGCTCGGCAGGGATATCCTCGGTTCGGGGATCGATTTTGACATCCAGATCAGTCGAGGGGGAGGGGCCTTTGTGTGCGGCGAATCGACCGCTCTCATGGCATCCCTAGAGGGGATGCCGGGACGGCCCCGGGCCAAGTACGTGCATACCGTGGAGAGAGGCTTCCGGCAGGGGCCTTCAAATTTAAACAATGTGGAAACATGGGCCAACGTCCCGATCATCATCGATAAGGGGGCCGACTGGTACGCGTCGATCGGGACCGGGACCAGCAAGGGGACCAAGATATTCTCCCTGGTGGGGAAGGTGGTCAATACCGGTCTTGTGGAAGTGCCCATGGGAACCCCCCTGCGCACCATTATATACGATATCGGAGGCGGAATACCCAGGAAGAAGAAATTCAAGGCGGTGCAGACCGGCGGGCCGTCCGGAGGATGTATCCCGGAGCAGTTTCTGGATCTGGGCGTCGATTTTGACGAACTGGGAAAAGTGGGCTCCATCATGGGGTCGGGCGGCATGATCGTCATGGATCAGGATACGTGCATGGTGGACGTGGCCCGCTATTTCCTGGACTTCCTCATGGAGGAGTCATGCGGGCAGTGCAATCCCTGCCGGGAAGGAATCAAGCGGATGCTGGAGATCCTGACCCGCATCTGTGAGGGAAACGGCAGGGAAGGTGATATCGAACTGCTGGAAGAACTCTGCGATATGGTCCAGAAGTTTTCGTTATGTGGACTGGGCACATCGGCCCCCAATCCGGTTTTGACCACCATCCGTTATTTTCGACATGAATACGAGGCCCATATCCACGATAAGAAGTGCGAGGCCGGCGTCTGCAAGGCCCTCTTTCACTATGAGATAGACGAAGCGGATTGTACCGGCTGCGGTCTGTGCGCCCGCAAATGCCCTCAAGAGGCCATCACCGGCGAGAAAAAGAAGCCTCATCGGCTGGATCAGGAAAAATGCATTCGATGCGGCATCTGTTATGAGGCGTGCAAGTTTGATGCGCTGGTGATACGGTAACTTGAAGGAATTACCTGGTTTTCATCTATAAATGGCTATTTTCCGCAATCTCTGCGTCAGATTCGGATTTTAATCCTCGAAATACTTCAATGTATTCCTGTGGTTAAAATCCTCATTTTTCTTGACCTTGCAAAAACTATCTCATTTGTGGGTGGGCACTACCTATGATAACATTCAAAATCAATGGAAAAGAGGTTCAAGGAGAGGAGGGAGAATATCTTCTCCAGGCAGCCAGGCGATATGGCATCGAAATCCCTACCCTCTGCCACCACGAGGCCCTGGAGCCTGCCGGTATGTGTAGGCTCTGTACGGTAGAACTTTTTGACGGCCGCAAGACCCGCTATGTCACTGCCTGCAACTACCCCGTCTGGGAGGGCATGGAGGTCTCTACCGATACCGAGGCGGTTCATCAGGGCCGCAAATTGATCGTGGAGCTGTTATTGGCCCGCTGTCCGGATGTCCCGGTCGTGGTTGATCTGGCAAAGAAATACGGCATTGCAGAGCCCCGTTTTACAAAGGAGAGAGACGACTGCATCCTCTGCGGGCTCTGCGTGCGCATCTGCGGTCGAATGGGAAACAGCGCCATTAGCCTGACCGGGCGAGGGGCGAAAATAGCGGTCGATACTCCCTTTCACATCCAGACCGATGTCTGCATGGGGTGCGGGGCCTGCGTGTCGATCTGTCCCACCGGGCATATCCGGCTGGAACATATCAATAAATTCGGGGTGGCGCCCATTCCCTCCGAGTACGACATGGGCCTCAAGGGTCGCAAACCGGTCTATGTGCCGTATGCCCAGGCTGTTCCGAATACGCCGGCCATCGACCGGACCCGGTGCATCCACTTCAAGAGCGGCGGGTGCGGCATCTGTTCAGAGGTCTGTGGGGTCAACGCCATCGATTATACCCAGGAGGACGAAACCATCGAACTGAATGTGGGCTCCATTATCCTCGCCCCCGGTTTTAAGCCCTTTGATCCGTCTTCCTTGAAAAACTATGGTTACGCAAAGCATCCCAACATCTTGACCTCCATGGAGTTTGAGCGAATCCTGTCGGCCTCCGGCCCCACCATGGGTCACCTGGTACGGCCCTCGGACCATAAGGCCCCCACAAAGATCGCCTGGATTCAATGCGTGGGTTCAAGGGACATCCATGGATGCGACCATGCCTACTGTTCCTCGGTCTGCTGCATGTACGCCATCAAGGAAGCCGTGATCGCGAAAGAGCATGCCGGGGCTGATCTGGACTGTGCCGTCTTCTACATGGACATGCGGACCCATGGAAAGGATTTTGAGCGCTACTACAACGATGCGATTCAGAAGCACGGGGTCCGGTTTATCCGGTCCAGGGTTCCTGCCGTCGAAACAGTTGAGGGGCGGGATGAGCTGGTCATCCCGTATGTGAACGAACAAGAGGAAATCGTTCAGGAATCTTTCGATATGGTCGTTCTGTCCGTAGGCCTTGAGACGACCCAAGAGGCGGTTGAACTGGCCGGTCGGCTTGGTATTGACCTGACCGAGGGAAATTTCTGCAAAAACGCCTCTTTTGATCCGGTGGCGACAAGCAGGGAAGGGATCTATGTCTGCGGCGCGTTTCAGGCGCCCAAAGACATCCCCCAGTCGGTTATTGAAGCCGGTTCCGCGGCGGCCGAGGCAGGGGCCCTCCTGAGCAGTGCCAGAAACACCCTCACCCGTGTGCAATCCCTTCCGGAAGAGCGAAACATTCAGGGGGAGAGGCCCCGAATTGGCGTGTTTATCTGCCACTGCGGCATTAATATCGGCGGGGTGGTGGATGTGCCGGGTGTACGGGATTATGCTGCATCCCTCCCCTATGTGGAATATGTGGACGACAACCTCTATTCCTGCTCCCAGGATACCCAGAAGACCCTGACGGAAGTGATTCGGGAAAAGGGTCTCAACCGCATTGTCGTAGCCGCATGCACACCGAAGACCCATGAGCCCTTATTCCAGGAGACCCTGGTCAATGCGGGGCTGAACCGGTATCTTTTTGAGATGACCAACATCCGGAATCAGGATTCCTGGGTCCACAAGGATGACCCCGCCCTTGCGACGGAAAAGGCGAAAGACCTGGTTCGAATGGCCGTGGCCAAGGCGGCCCTGATAGCGCCCCTCCACGAGACCGAACTGGATATCGACCAGCGGGCGCTTGTGGTGGGCGGGGGAATTGCCGGGATGAAGGCTGCCAGAAGCCTCTCCGAGCAGGGGTACGAGGTCGCCTTGGTGGAACGAACCGCATCCCTGGGGGGACAGGCCCGGAATCTTTTCAGAACCTGGAAGGGAGAGGACATCCAGAAGAACCTAACAGAACTCATTCAGTCGGTTGAATCGGACCCCCGGATCAACGTTCACCTCGATACCGATTTGAGCCAGGTGGAGGGCTTTGTCGGGAATTTCAAAACCACCCTTTTATCCGGCCGGAAGGAATCCGTGGTGGAGCACGGAATCGCGGTCCTCGCTACCGGGGCTGAGGAGTCGAAGCCCCGGGGGTATCTCTACGGAGATGACCCGAGGGTGGTCACCCATCTTGAGCTGGATCGGCGGTTCATTGAAGACGATCCGGCCCTTAAAGAGATACGATCCGCCGTCTTTATCCAGTGCGTCGGATCCAGGGAACCGGAGCGGCCCTATTGTTCACGGGTCTGCTGTACCCATGCCATTGAAAGCGCTCTTCACCTGAAAAAGCTGAACCCTCATATGCGGGTCTATATCCTCTACAGGGATATCCGTACCTATGGGGAGAGGGAGTACCTTTACAGGGATGCCCGCCTGGCTGGGATCATCTTCATCCCATTTTCAGTGGATCGTAAGCCCCGGCTTTCTAAGAGCGATGGGAGGATCGAGATTGCGGTGACCGATCGCGTTCTGGATGAAGATCTCGTGATCCATGCGGACCTCGTCTCTCTGGCCTCGGCCATTGTGCCCCATGATGAGGGGAATCTCGCCCGGCTTTTCAAGGTTCCGCTGAATGAAGACGGATTCTTTGTAGAAGCCCACGCCAAACTGGGACCGTCTGAATTTGCCACGGACGGTCTGTTTTTGTGTGGGATGAATCACTATCCCAAGCCCATCGATGAGTCTGTGGCCCAGGCCCTGGCCGCTGTATCCCGGGCTGTGACCCTCCTGGCCCAAAAGCGTGTCCGCATGAGCGGCGCCGTGGCCTGGATAGACCCTATTGCATGCAGTGGATGCGGGGTTTGCGCGGTCATCTGCCCCTACTCAGCGCCATCGCCTTTAGAGAGAGGCCCTTTCAAGGGGAAGATGGAGGTCAACCCGGTCCTGTGCAAGGGATGCGGTCTCTGTGTGGCCTCATGCAGATCCGGCGCATTGAACTTGAAGGGATTCGGAGAAGAGCAGATCATGGCCATGATCAATGAGATGTAAAGGGGATTGAGGAATTGAGGGATTGAGAACTCAGGAATTCAAGGATTGAGAGCGCTGGAATTTAGGGCCCAGGAGGACGATATTTCCTTTAATGCCGCAATGGATGCTATCAAGGTGAATGTATGGGAACCATCGAACTGGATCAAAGCGATCCTGATTTTGTAAGGGAACTGGCTGAACAGCCGGGAGGAGAGACGATATCGGCCTGTTTTTCATGCCGTACCTGTGTGGCCAGCTGCCCCATATCGTCCATCAACGGGGCGTTCAACCCCACCCGTATTATCCGAATGGCGCTTTATGGTCTCAAGAAGGAAATACTTCAGAGCGATTTCATATGGCTCTGCTCCAGTTGCTACGCCTGTCAGGAACGATGTCCTCAGGGCGTGCACATTACCGATTTTATGACCCTTTTGAAAAACATGGCGATTAAAGAAGGCCATGCGCCGTCAGGAATCCGGGCCCAGCTGAAGCTTGTGACCGGCGAGGGCCGGATCTATCCAATCGACGATTTTGACAACAAGAAGCGGGCAAAGGCCGGACTCCCGGAGTTGCCTACCTCGTGCGAAGAAATCAAGAAGCTGTTTTGCGGACAGGATGCCGCTTAACACAGCGATGCGCCGGCTTGGCTCTTTCATTGCACTGGAGAGACTGCCGAGACGGATTCATTTAGTGAAACCCCAAGGAACGGACGAATGAAATACGCATTTTTTTTGGGCTGTACCATCCCCGCCAGGGCGAGAAATTATGAGCTTTCTGCCAGAAAGGTGGCGGAGGCATTAGGGATTGAACTGGTAGAGATAGATCGGTTCATGTGCTGCGGATTTCCCATCAAGGCAGCAGGCATGGATGCCTCGACGCTGATGGCCGCTTATAACCTTTCCCGCGCCCAGGAGAAAAACCTGGATATATGCTGCCTGTGCAGTTCCTGCACATCGCAACTGGCGGAGACCGCATATCACCTGTCGTGGGACGAGGCGGAAAGATCTCGGGTCAATGAACGTCTTTCCGCGGTGGGTCTTGAATACACAAAGAGCCCCAGGATCAGGCATTTTGCACGGATCATTTTGGAAGAAATCGGAAAAGAAGCCATCAAGGCGCATCTGAAGAGAGATTTGAGCGGCCTGAAGATAGCGAGCCATTACGGCTGCCACTACCTCAAGCCTTCCCAGGTCCACGATCATTTTGACGATGTGGAAGATCCCAGTTCCCTCGATGAACTGGTGGCACTCACCGGAGCTGAGACTGTCGATTATTCGGGGAAGAAAAAGTGTTGCGGCGGACCGGTGCTCCCTGTTGATGAAAAACTCGCCGCATCCGTCAGCAAAGACAAGCTGGACGCCCTCAAAGACGCGGGAGCGGATGCGCTTTGTCTGGTGTGTCCTTTCTGTTCGGTCATGTATGACGGCAATCAGAAAAGCATTGAGTCCCAGTTTGATGTGGAGTATAAGCTTCCGATTCTCTACCTGACGCAGGTCCTGGGTCTGGCCATGGGATTTGACAGAAAAGAGTTGGGGTTGAACATGAACGTGGTCAAGACCAAAGAGTTGCTGAGCCGGTATGTTGAATAGGTTTCAGCGAGCCGACATTGCGGCGCCGGCAGCGTCAAATTTTTGAGCGATGAAGTACTCGAATTCCTTCCCAAAGTAGCGACGGTTTCTCTGAAGATACCACTTGATGCTCCGCCAGTAGTCGTGCAACTCGTTTATATCGTGGATGTTTCGTAGAAACCCTTCAATGTCGGTGAGCTTTTCTCTCTTCAAGGCATCCTTTCGCATCTCATAAAGATCCTGCAGCCGGTGCTTCTGCTCCTGGGAGAAGCCGATATCCCATGCCCGGTCCAGAAGGTCGGTTACCAGGTTATGGAGTTCCTCGAAATCTTTGACCAGGCCCATCTGCTTTTCCGTGCGGTTCAGGATCATATCGGTAATTTCAGTCATTCTTTCTTCGAATGCCACCTCCAGGCGCCTCTCATAGTCATCCGTATAAAAGGGATATGCCCTCAAGGATCTCAGGCTGTAATGAAAATAGTTTTTCAGTTGTTCCAAATCGTTGATGGATGACAGGTACGTTATCTTGCGAGAGATATCTATCCGGTCCCGAAATTCGACGGAGAGGACATTGGGAAAATGCCCCTTTTTTAGGAGAAGGCCGGTTTTGGCGCTCAGGAGATGGGTCAGCAGATGCTTGTCTTCCCAAATGTTCTGTAGAGAAAGGGTGTTGAGGTAGTCGTTAACCGCTTCGTACCGTTTGTCGATTTCCTGAATCATCCCCAAAAAGCTGAGAGAGATGGGAGGGCCATTGGAGCGCATGTTCCTTGTTCCTAACAGCCCCAACAGGAGGAGTTTAACCTGGTTATCGTAACTCAGAAAACCGCTCACCTTCTCATAGCCGAATATACGCACCCTGTCTCCGATGAGCTCATTGAGGATGAAGTGCCTTACCGGTTCCGCCAGGGCCTGAAGCTTTCTGTAGATGCGAAAGGCCTCGTAGGCCTCCTTTTCGAATGTGGCATACCCCACATTGTGAAATCTCCTTTGCTTATGCACATATTTCAGGGGGACTTTCAGTATCATGTTCACGAGATCCTGAAATTCAATATATCGAATGCCCCTCAGCCTCAGGAGTCTCTCTGTGGCGAAGATCATTTTTCCGGCTCGCAGGACCTTTGACCGTTCGGCCTTTTTCCAATCGATCGATTCCAGGCAGTCAGCCAATGACTTGCCCTCAGGGAGCCCATCGGCTTTATGCCTTTCCAGGATTGAGAAAAGAGAACCCCTCTCTTCAAAAATCTTGTTCAACTCCTTTTCAAGCGTTGTTGTTCCATCGATAATCTTATGGCACATGGCCCTTGTCTGAAACAGTCGAATGGCCAGATCCTCCAGAATCAGGTCTTCCCTGATGGCAGAGAGCATAATGAATGAAGAGACCAGAAAGGCGTCGAACCGTTCCCTGTCACACAGATCAAGGACCGATTGGAGGGCAGCGAAGGATATCTCTCCCCGGACCGTATGGTGAAGCAGTCCGTGCGTCCCAACCAGAAAAACGAGGCAGGACTTGCCCTGCTCGCTGAGGTTGTATCTTTCGGCAATCCTTTCCCTTTCCACCAGAAGGGCCCCGGATTCCGCAAGATCTGCGGGATTGATCTCATCTCCGTATTTTTCCCTTAGGGCCGGAACTCTGCCAAGATCCTGAAATATGAATGATTTGGTGAGCGCATCGAACAGGTCCGTATTGCTTTTGAGGCTTTCCAGGATATTCCACAGCGTCTCCAGTTGCACTTCGCTGACACCGACGATCCCTGTGGCCATCGGCCCGAACTCTTTCTGTGCCAGTCTACGCAGAAACTCGGTGTCGTGGAATCCCTGCCTGTCATGTGTGATCAAGGCCTGAAACTTCCGGGTTGCCGTAATAATGTAGTCTGTGACAGGGGATGTCAGGTACACATGCCCGGAGGTGTCGAGGTCCTTAAGGGCCATAAACTCCGGTATCAGGAAATTCAGCAGGGACGGAGCATGGCGATTGAGGGAGTCAATATCCGTATAAAGGGATTCAGGACGAAACATCACACTCAGGAAATTGGATCTGAGGTTGGCTCTTAATTCCTCCACCTCCTCAAACCACTTCTTCTGTCTGGCGGGTATTCTCAGTGAATCGTCTCCCTCATGAATAATTCTGAGATGCCCCTGATAAAATGCCTCAAGATTGGAAAACAGGGTCTCAACCGTCTTCAGGGAAGTCACCGGGATATCGGAAATGAGATGACCCCCGATCCTCTGGGAGACCTTCCTCAGGCGTTCAATGTCTTTTGCCACATCTTTGTAGGAGATTTCCAATGCCTGGGTGATTGAGGAGACTTTCAGCTGAAAACCGGTGCCCATGATGAATGAGAGCTTCTCCCGGTTGAGTCGATCGCTGAACTCTTTGAGCACACCAAGATCCAGATGCCTGATATTGATGGACCGTGCCTCCTGCTCGACCTTTTTCAGGCGGTCTTCCAATTCGGGGGTATCGACATCGGCCAGCACAGGGTTAAAATTGACAATTTCTCCCTGGGCCACATTGACTGCAATCCAGAGAAGTACAAAGACATTGTCGCTGTCCATCCTCTCAAAGAGATGCCATGTCCCGTAGAACGCCAGTTCGAGAAATTTTCTGTAAAACGCCGGCAGCTGCAATGGGTCGAATTTGAGGTACATCTCCTCGAATTGTTCGATCTTATGGACAAGCTTGATAACGTTCTCGATTCTTGCCAATCGCTGTTCATCATAATCAGCCAAGGATTCCTTCTCCATCCGGCCCTTTTGGCTCAGTTCAGCCCAGTTGTCGAGAAACTCAAAATAGTTCATCATCATGAGCGTCTTCTGGACGACTTTGTTGTGGATACCGCCCATGGCGATGATCTTTTCGTCGAGGATCTGTTCCCAGTCCAGTTCCCGGTTGACAACGACTCGGACCGCAGATTCGTAGAGCTCAAAAAGATGTTGCAGCTGTTCATGGGTCAGTTCTGCATCACGGGCCGCCTCTGTTTCGGCCAGTGTCATCAATCGGCAGTAACGGAGCAGGTTAAGGGCCTGCGGCGGGTCGTAAGTGCGCGCCAGATCAGAAACCGGTTTCAATGCCTTCTCACTGACCTTACCCGAGATAATCCGACCTAAGGCGGTGTGTCCCAAGGCAATGAGCATGATTTCCTTCATTTCATTGTGGGTGAATCCAAATAGGGCAAGAGCCTCCAGATTCTCAAAAAGCCTGGTTTTTGAACCTTCAATCCCGCCAGGGTTCAGGTAACCTCGGATCCTCTCGATTGAATAAATCTTTTTTGTGAGTTTAATCACATCATTGAGGGCACTGAACCTCCTGCTCTTGCTCTCGAGCGGCAGTTTCAGTCGGTCAATAAAGACCTGGGGAAGGACCTGATACGTTCCTCTTTTGAGCCTTCCCTGGAGAACTCTCAGGGTCCGTATCAGGTACTCAAAGGAGTTCCTGTAATCAGCGACAAGCTCAATGGGGCAGCCGCTCAGGCTTGATTTCGTGACGTCCTTCTTGACATCGGCTATCAGGGTCTTCACCGGCTTTTTCTGGCCCAGATAGATCAGCATGTACTTCGGGGAATAATCCCTGCACGAAAATCGCTTTTGCCACTCTCTTTTGACGGGATCGGGCACCACAGGTTTGAGAAAGACCTTGTCAAAAAAAGGAGACAACAGCCTTGGCCACGCCTTTTCCTGGTCAATAAAAAAGGACCAGTCTTCGAACTGGGTGTTGATATATGGGAGTTCGTGGATCTCATCGATCGACAGCTCCTCAAAGGACTTCCCGTCAAGCAATGCGTTGATGCCTTCCTGTTCCACATAGGAGTCGCTCAAATACTTCTGAAGATCGAAAATATTCACCCTGACCTGATGATCTTTGATCGTGTACCGCTTGCGGGTACTGAAGAGATGGGTGAACAACGCAAAATTTTTTTCTTCACGCTCGGTTTTGAAGGTCAGCTCGACGCTTTGATGGGTCCGGGCCGTAAGGTGTTCCGCGAGAATAAAAATTTCGCCTTCCTCCGCCCTTAGCAAATTACGGAGCTTCCAAAGCAGGTGGGTGCAATACTGGTCGAGGCTTTTTTTTGAAAGTGCCTCCTGGGCAAGTGGGCTGAAGTTTTCCATCAAGACAATCTCATACATGTCACTGGTCAAAATGATCAGGTCCAGTTCCTGGTTCAGATTCGTCAATTTTTCCGAGGAATCCAGAACAATAAAATGATGTTCCTTGAGCCGGAAGGGCAGTTCCTGGAGAATGAGGTCGTCCGGTCGACACAAGACACCGATCTTGAGATACTCTTTTAAAAATCTTTTCCTGTGGAACCCCACGATTTTGCTGATTTCGGCCACCTTGGCCATGACGTGGATGAGCGAGTTGGACATGAGATGAACAGGGATCAGATAATACCGTTTGCCATGGCTTGAAAACCGGATCAGCAATCCCATTTTACGATATATTTCATTAAGTTCCTTGTAATGCGATCGGATGTCGTCGGGATTATCAAGGCTGATGCTGTGAAGTTGTTCGATTTCTTTTGGTTTGAGTCGATCATAATCTTCGAAGAGTCCAAACCCATAGGCGTTGCCGCCGAATCTGCTCCGAAGCTGGGAGGGGTGTTTGAATGAGGCAAAGGTCCCTATGGGCACCGATGACGGATCAATCCCCAGGGATGGAAAATCATCGGGGTTAATAAATTGAAAAGGGCCCTCTTGCCGGAGGGTCTGTTTCTGAAGGGGATTGCTGGAACCCATGAGACTTCGATCTCCAGTGATGGATGGGTTGATGCAGGGACCGGGTCCAGGACAACTGAATATCAGGAAGGGAGCGTTGCACGGGAACTCACAAGCAACGTGGCTGTGTTACGTTGACGGTAGACATCGACGTTTCTGAGAAAAACCATGATTCTCTTCAGCAAAGGGATTTAGAGCCACCGTTTGCGACGCTTGTAGGCCTTCACATTCTTGTAAGACTTGAGTGCTCCTGAGGCGGCCGTGCCCAAATAGAACTCTTTCACATCGGGGTTTTCCCTGAGATCCTCGGCGCCACTTTCCATGACGATCTTCCCGTTTTCCATTACATAGCCAAAGTGTGCGATCTGAAGGGCCATATTGGCATTTTGCTCCACCACCATGAGGGTGGTCCCCTGCTCCCGGTTGATTCGTTGGATAATCTGGAATATCTCCTTGACCAGGAGCGGAGCAAGACCCAGAGAGGGCTCGTCCAGGAGCAACAGCTTCGGATGGGCCATCAGCGCCCTCCCGATAACCAGCATCTGGAGTTCGCCGCCGCTGCAGTAACCTGCCAGAGCCTTTTTCCTTGCAAGCAGGGCCGGGAAGTATTTATAGACCATTTCCAGATCGTTCTGGTAGGGCTTGCCCCATCGGGTGGCCGTGCCGACCCTCAGATTTTCCTCTACCGACAGGTACTTAAATTCCTGGCGACCCTCCAATACCTGGATGATTCCTTTACGGGTGATTTCTTCCGGAGAAGAATTCTGGACCGGCTTCCCGTCATATTCAATCGATCCTTCCGTCACCTTTCCGTTTTCAGGCTTCAGAAGCCCGGAAATGGCCTTCAGAGTTGTCGTTTTTCCTGCCCCATTGCTCCCCAGCAGGGAAACCACCTGGCCTTCACGGATGGTCAGAGAGACCCCCTTGAGGACCTGTATGACATCCGAATAGACAACGCTGATGTTATTGATCAGAAGTCTGATATTATCCTGCATGGTATCAACAGCCTCTTAGTAAGAGAACGGCCACAGCCTGAAGCTTGACCGTATAATGCGCCATACTTCGGCCAGCCCTTTCGGTTCAAAGATGATAAACAGGACGATGGCCAGACCATAGACAAACTCACGGAGCGGGGCGATGGTGATGGCAATGCCGGTGGAGGTACCCACATTCATCAGATATTCCGTAATATGGCTTAATGTTTCATTCAGGGATACAATGAATACCGCACCGAAGACAGACCCGGGAATGCTGCCCAGTCCTCCGATGATGATCATGGCAATGTATTCGATGGACAGCCACAGATTAAACGGCTCCGGAGTGATGCTCATGGTATAGTAAGCATAAAGGGCGCCTGCGAAACCTGCGTAAAAAGAGCTGATGGCAAAGGAAAGGAGTTTATAGGGAAAGATCGGGATCCCCATTCCTTCGGCGGCCCGGTCATTGTCCCGGATCGCGATAAAGGCCCGGCCGATCCGTGTCCGGATCAGGTTGACGGCGATCCAGGCCATCAGCACAAAACAGAAGAAAGTCACATAAAAAAAAGCGCGGTCACTTCCCAAATTGAGCCCGAAAAGGGTCGCTCTCGGCACAACGATGCCTTCCGCACCCCCTGTCAGACCTTCCCATTGGACCAGGACATATTCGATGATGAACTGTCCTGCCAGTGTGGCGATACAGAGGTACAGGTGTTTCAGGCGGGCCGACGGGATACCAAAGAGCATGCCTACCGCTGCAGATATGACCCCTGCAAGGGGCACTGCCAGAAAAAAAGGGACCCCCGCTTTTGTGGCCAGGATGGCGCCGGTATAGGCGCCAACGCCGAAAAAGGCCCCGTGGCCCAGTGAGATCTGACCGGTAAATCCGATGAGCAGATTCAGACCCACTGCTGCGATGGCATAAATACCCATATTGTTAATGATATACAACAGATAGGCATTGCTGATGAACGGTACGACACCGAAGAGGAGCACCAGGCCGATAACCATCCAGAGTCGGCCGAAATCGGTGCCGAAGATATTCAAGTCTTGATGGTAGCTTATCTTGTAGCTGCCACAGGGGTGAAACTGGATTTTACGCATATATAAGTCTCTTCAGGATTGATGATTGAAAATTGAAAAAACCGGTAAGCCAGATTACACCCGTTCTATTTCTACCAGGCCGAAGAGCCCGTATGGTTTTACCATCAGAATGAAAATCAGGACAATATAGGGAATAATTTCTCTGAGAGAGGTGGAGATGTACCCGCCGGTAAAGGTCTCCAGCAGGCCGATGATGACGCCCCCCAGAATGGCGCCGCCGATGCTGTCCAACCCCCCTAAGATGACCACCGGAAAGACCTTGAGACCGATGGAACTCAGCTCATGAACATTGATTCCGTTGATGATACCCAAAACAATGCCGCTCAGGGCGCAGACCAGGGCCGCAATGGCCCATGAGAGGGCAAAGACCCTTCTTACATGAACGCCGAGGGAGAGGGCTGCGGGCTGGTTGTCAGCCACAGACCTCATATAGATCCCCTGGGATGAATATTTAAAAAAGAAACCGAAAAGAATCAGAAAAAGAATTCCGATTATAAATGCCGCCACATAAACGGCCGGTATTTGGATGGCGCCCCATTTCATGGATAGCGCTTCCGGCAGAAAATCGGGATAATCGTGTATATCTCCTCCAAAGATGAAGAGCAGCAAACCTCTGAACATCAGCGCCAGCCCCAAGGTCAGCATGATGACCTGGATGAGTGCTTCTCCAATCAGAGGGCGAAGAAAAAACTTTTCTAAAATAAAGCCAAGGGTAAAACTCCCGGCCAGGGTCAATGCAAACGCCAAAACAATCGGCAGATCCGCCCAGGCAGAGAGGGTCAGAAAGAGGAACGCCCCGATGGCCATCAGCTCGCCGTGGGCAAAATTGAGGACACTGCTGGATTTAAAAATCATGACAAATCCGAGTGCGGAAAGGGCGTACAGAAACCCCAGGGAAATTCCATTAACCAGAAGCTGAAGAAAAAACTCCATAGCCGCAAATGCCCCCTTACACCGTCAATATTTTCACGGTCGTTTCGATGGTTCCTACTGTTCCATCCCTGTATCGCACTTCACCCTTTATGGGCAGTTCAGTTTTTTCCGAATACATGGCATCGATAAGCGCCTTGTATTGCTCAAAGACAAATTTTCGCCTCACCTTGCCCGTTCGCGTCAATTCCTCGTCATCCGCGTCCAAAAGCTTATACAGCAGGATGATCCGCACCAGTCTCATCGGCTCCGGCAACTGGTTATTGACTTCGGCCACTTCACCCCGGATCAATTCTTCCACCGCCGGCTGCTGTGAGAGATCGGTGTACGTGGTATAGGGTATCTTATTGTCTTCGGCCCAGTTCCCTACATTGCCGAAATCGATATTGATGAAGGCTGTCAGATACTCCTTTCCTTCTCCCCAGATGACAGCCTCCTTGATATACGGGCTGAATTTAAGTCTGGTTTCAATGAAATCTGGAGAGAAGGCCTCGCCCTCGCGGGTCCGCATGATATCCTGTTTCCGCCCGATGATGAGAAGGTGCCCGTCATCATCATAGTAGGCGGCATCTCCGGTATGAAACCATCCGTCTTTCAGGACCTCGGCAGTCGCTTCCGGGTTCTGATAGTATCCGACAAAGTTTGATTTGCTGAGAACCAGGACCTCCTGGTCCTCGGTGATCTTAATCTCTGTGCCGGGAAGGGGTTTGCCTACGGTCTCGGGCTTGACCTCCTCATCAGGCTGCACCTGAAAAATCCCGCACGTTTCCGTCAGCCCGTAACATTGTTTCAGGTTCAGGCCATTGGCCCTGAAGAACCGTATCACATCCGGGCTGATAGGATGGCCTCCGGTGTAGGCAGCGCGAAAATTGAGGCAGCCGACGCGATCCATCAGAGGTTTTGAAACCACCCGGGTTCCCAGCCACCTCAACAGCTTCAGGCGGCCGGGGATATGCCTTTTCTCTGATTCGAGATCGACAATCTGCCTGCCGATACGCTGTGACATGTCATAAAGCCGACGTTTGACACATCCGGCGTCATTTATTTTGACCCTGATCCTGGATGCGAGGTCCTCCCAGAATCTCGACGAGGTAACGATAACGGTGGGCCCGATCTCTCTGAAGTCCTCCACAGCGGTCTCAAAGGTTTCGGGAAAATTCATCACCATTCCACCGCAGAGCGTGATGCCCACGCCCCACATCTGGTCCACGATCCAGGCGGTCGGGGTTATTGAAATCCAGTTGTCCTCAATACCTATGGGGGCGGTTTGCAGCCACTTGGCGGCCATATCGGTAAAATTGCCGTGGCTTAACATGACCAGCTTCGGGGCTCCGGTGGTTCCCGACGTCATGAGCATCAGCGCCACATCTTCGGACTTTCCCTCCCACAACTCCTTGTTGTAGAGTTCAGGCTGCTCCCTGTCCAGTTCCTCGCCCAGATCAAGGAGCTGACTGAAGCTGATCAGCCAGGGATTGTCCTCGTAGGTCCGCATTCCTGTCGGATCGGTGTAGATAACCCGTCTCGTGTAAGGGAGGTCCCCCTTGCAGGCAAGGAGTTTGTCCACCTGTTCCTGATCCTGGGCAAAAATGTATGCTGCCTCGACCCGGTTGAGGCCTGAAACCAGCTCTTTGGCCACAGCCGACGTAAACAGAGGGAGCACAACCGCGCCCACAGACTGTGCCCCCAGTTCCGCAAAAAGCCATTCCGGGTCGTTATCGAGGATCAGACCGACATTCTCACCCCGCTTGAGACCGAGGGAGATCAGGCCCATTCCAATGAGCTTTGTGTACCGGAAATAATCTTTCCAGTGATAAGTCTGCCATATGCCGTAGGCCTTTTCCCGCAGAGCGATCCGTTCAGATCCGAGCCGCTCAGACTGTCTCAGCAGTATCTGAGGCAAGGTAAATTGCCCCAGAGAGGACAATGTTTCCGGGTCAATACGCTCTATGTTGTTCATGCCATTCACAGACATCCTCTTCCCGATAGCACGCTATGCTCCCGAAACGCATAAGTTATTTATATGGCTGCTATTCAATCGTTGAGGTATCCCCGAGATAGGCCTTAATGACTTGCGGGTGATTTTGAACAAAATCCGGAGTTCCCTCCGCTATTTTGACCCCGAAGTCAAACACGATAACCCGTTTCGAGATGCTCATGACGATGGACATGTCATGTTCAACCAGTATCATGGTCTGGTTCCACGCCTCATTCAACTCAACCAGAAACCGGACCATATCTTCCTTTTCCTCCAGGGTCATTCCCGCGAAAGGCTCATCGAGGACCAGGAGCTTGGGTTCCAGCGCCAGTGCACGGCCCAGTTCAACGCGTTTCCTCATCCCATAAGGGAGTGAACCCACAAGCTGTTTCCGAATCGACTGCATCTCCAAAAAATCGATGAGTTCTTCGAGGATCTCCCGGTGGCGAACCTCTTCCTCTCGGACGCTTTTCAGAAAGAAAGATGCCTTGCCCACATGATACCTGCAGTGGACATGCCTGGCCAGCAGCATATTGGAGAGCACCGTCATTCCTGGGAAAAGCTCGATGTTCTGGTAGGTCCGGCCGATCCCCATCCTGGTGAGATGGTGGGTTGAGAGGTGGGTGACATCTTTCCCGTTAAAAGATATATGGCCTTCCTGTGGTTTGTAGTAGCCCGTTATGCAGTTTAAAAGGCTGGTCTTGCCTGCGCCGTTAGGTCCGATAATCGAAACCAGTTCTCCGTTACGGACATTCACGTCGATCTTTCTCAACGCTGTAATCCCGCCAAACTTGAGCGTCAGTTTTTTCACCTCCAGCTCGGCCCGTCTTTCTTCGGGCCGGGCGGAGGCAAAGACACCGGGTTCACCGCGAAAGGCTTTCATTTCAAGATCGGTACCTTTTCCTTTTTCGGGTTCCAGAAATTTGTAAGCGGTTTAAACGTCTGATCCTCATTGATTTTTACAATTCTGGCAGTAAAGGAGGCCCCGTGGTCCGTGCTCGTATAGGTGATGTTGGGAATCAGCCCTCCGAAATCTTCGTTTTGAAAGGTTTCAAGGGCCACGTTGATGGCCTCACTGTCAATTTTTCCCAGTTTCTCATGCGATCTCTGGAAGGCCCGTGCCATGATGGCGCCGATGACGATACCTTCCCAGTAGGAACAGTCAAATTTTTCTACGGTCTTATACCGCGCCATCAGGTCTTCGATCAGCTTGATGCCAGGGGTCCCGTCGCCCGGCAGGCATCCCGGGAATTGCATGTGCATGCGGTTTCGGATCAGGCCTGTCCCCCGTTTGAAGAAATCGGGATCCGTCGATGTCCAGGTCCCGAAAAAGGGGACGTCATAGCTCACGCGGTCGGCAGACTGAAGGGCCATGATAATGGCGGAGGGGAGGCATTGCATGAAAATGTACTCAGCGCCCGCGTCTTTCAGCCTCATCAGCTCTGTTTTAAGATCCAGGGTCTTGGGGGGGAATTGCTCAATCGCAACGATATCGATGCTGTTTTTTGATGCATATTCCTGGCTGGGTCCGTGAATCGATTTGCCATACGCGTTGTTGTAAGTCAGGAGTCCCACCTTGGGTGGTGCGCTCCCCGTATGAATCGCCTTGATGTATCCAAGAACCGCGTAACAGTCCATCACATAACTTCCGAACGGGAGATAGGCATAGGCGACAAAATCTTGTAAAGTTCCTTTATAGTTTTCAGGTGGGTCTATAATTCCTTGAAAAGTGGAGTAGTTGATGTTGGGGACCTTGTTCTCCTGAATGATGGGTTTTGCCATAATCCCGGATCCTGCATCCCAGGTGGCAATCATATCCATCTTGTCAGACGTGCAGAATTTTTTAACATATTTGAGGGCTTCAGGGACCTTGTATGCATGGTCGACGACCGTCAAGTCAATCTTGTTGCCGGCGATGCCTCCCTTCTCTTCGTTGATATAACGGAAGTAGTCCTGATGTCCCTTGGCGTGGAATTGACCCCACGTGGATGCCGGACCTGTCAGGTTAATGACAGCCCCTACCTTGATGTCTTTGGCGACAGCAGCCGTTGGGATACCGAGAGCGATCAACCCTACAATAACTAAACACACAATTGCGAAACCCAGTAATCTACGCATGGTCCCCTCCTTCATGAACTAAAGAGTTGATTTCCATATCCATAACACTTTAAACCCGAATCCGATCACCTGCCTTTCTTTCTGGAATTATAAAAACTGTATGCATTCGTAAACAGCCAGAAAACGCCCTTTTTCGTCATTCCCGCGAAAGCGGGAACCCAGTCCCGCCACGGCGGGATTCACCGGGGTGACGACTTTTTACGAGACTATCGAACTGGATCCATCACTTCCGCGCCCTGTGAGCACTGTCGGGATTTTCTCATCTGTTATTCCATTTGCCCGCTCAACGTGGATATATTCAACAACTCTAATGCAACTGTCAATTTCTTGTCAAGAAGTTATTGCCATTCAATTTCCCGTTATTTTCAGGCAGCATCGCCCCGGGCTCCACATGGGGTTACGTTTGGGGGGTTGCGTGTAGTCCGGTTTCGGCGTTTTCGGGTCGAATTCAACCATAGGCGTGTTCAGATATCAGATATTCGGGAATAAGATCGCACCCGCGCAATAGAAGAAATGCGCCTGGATAGTCGGGTTACGGTCATTTCAAAGCAAAGTCCGTAATGCGCCACGACTGACGGCGCCTGAAGGGAGTCTAAGCCCGCCTCGGTTTCAAACTGCGACTACATTCGAGTTTTTTGACGTGGCCGGTAAAAAAGATGCACAAAAAGGCTTGACAGCGACTGCATGCAGTGGTATCTGATTTCTGAATGAATAGTCATTCATTAGTGGTGTGAACTTATGGGAAAGTAATACTTCAGCCATCTGAAAACATGGAAGGCGCCCCATGGGCCGAACCTGTTGCGAACCATTTTATCAAAAAACTGAAGAGTTACATGGGAAAAAGAAAAAACAACGAGAAATATCATCGAATTATTGCTGCGGCTACCAAGGTTTTCGCCAAGAAGGGTTTCTATCAATCTAAGATATCGGAGATTGCAAGCGAGGCCCAGGTGGCGGACGGCACCATCTACATTTATTTTGAAAACAAAGACGATATTCTGATCTCCCTGTTTGAGGAGCAGATGCAGTCCGTCCTGGATAATATGCGGGCCCGTATTGTCACGCTGAGCGATCCGGCTGAAAAGCTTGAACAATTCGCATGGACTCATCTAAGCCTGATCCAGGAGAACAAGGATATGGCGGAGATTATTCAGGTCGAACTGCGCCAGAGCGGCAAGTTCATGAAGGAGTATAAAAATGAGAAATTCATTCAATATCTTAACATTATTGAAGATATTATTATAGAAGGGCAGGAAATGGGCCTTTTTAAGAAGAGTGTGGTGCCCAACGTGGCTAAAAGAGCCTTTTTTGGGGCTTTGGACGAGGTTTCCAGGTGCTGGGTGTTGTCAACTCGCAGACAATATGATATCAAAACCGTCGCCAAGCAGATCAGTGGGTATTTTTTGAGCGGGATAACCGCCGGGCCCGGATAACCTCGAACCCAGACCTAAACCGGTATGTGCGCGTCATGTCACGGAGACACCCAAAACATGACCAAGGGCATCACGGTATTGGCATCATCAAGCTTTTGGGTGAAGTGAGAAGGACGCCGTTCATCACGGTGTCGATGCGTCGAATTGTCGATAAGAGAACCCGTTAACAAGGTGTGAAGGAAGGAGGATACAGTGAACATTATCGTTTGTCTGAAACAGGTGCCGGATACAGAGACCCAGATTAAAATCGGATCAAACAGCAAGTCTATTCTGACCGACGACATCAAGTGGGTCATGAATCCCTACGATGAATTTGGTGTAGAGGAGGCGTTACGCCTGAAGGAAAAACACGGGGGTGAGGTGACCGTGGTGGGGCTCGGACCGAAAAGGGTAACCGAATCCATACGCACTGCCCTGGCCATGGGTGCGGACAAGGGAATGCTCATCAGTGACGAGGCCCTGGAGGGCAGTGATTCGCTTGCCAATGCAAAGGCGATTGCCGCGGCCGTCAAGGACCTTGAGTACGACCTGATCTTTACCGGACAGCGGGGAGTCGATGACGACATGGGCGTGGTAGGCGCTACCCTCGCGGACCTGTTGAACATTCCTCAACTTTCCCTGATTGTCAAAGTTGAGGTGTCAGCGGATGGTAAGTCGGTCAGGGTGGAGCGGCCCATTGAGGGGGAGACGCTGGTCATAGAGTCGACGCTCCCGGCCTTAATCACGGCGCAAAAGGGCTTAAACGAACCGAGGTATGCCTCATTGCCAGGAATTATGAAGGCGAAGAAAAAGCCGCTTGAAGAAAAGTCCCTTGCCGATCTGGGGCTAAACAGCGCCGATTTCGGAGAAGGCGCAAGGAAGCTGAAGATTTTAGAATTGACGCCGCCCCCTGCCAGAGCGGCAGGCAAGATTGTCGAAGGGGAGACGCCGCAGGAAAAGGCGGCCCAATTGGCCAAGTTGCTCCACGAAGAGGCAAAAGTCTTCTGAGTTTATTGCCGGATGGTCTCAGTGGGGTGTGATGTTTTAGATTCAAATGAATGACATATAGGTAAGGAGAGAAAAATGGCACAGGGAGTTTGGACAATTGCTGAGCAAAGGGATGGCGAAATCCGAAAGATTACTTACGAGCTCGTGAGTGAAGGGAGGCGTCTGGCCGATGCCTTGGGTCAAGAACTGACAGTGGTCCTGCTCGGCTCCAATGTGAAAGACAAGGCTGCGGAATTGGCCCATTACGGAGCGGACAAGGTTCTGGTGGCTGCCGATTCGAGGCTGGAACCCTATACCACGGATACCTATGTCTCTGTGATTTCCCAGTTGGTAAAGGCCGGTGAACCAGCCGTATTGCTCTTAGGCGCATCCGTTCAGGGAAAGGATCTGGCCGGCAGGCTGGCTGCCAGATTAGACGTGGCCATGGCCCAGGACTGCACGGCCTTTGCCATTGAGGATGGAAATCTTGTGGCGATCCGTCCCATCTATGCAGGGAAGGCTTACGCAAAGGTAACCTTTGATAAGAGCTGGCCCCAAATGGCGACAGCCAGGCCGAAGGTTATGGCCATTAATGAGCCGGATCCGTCCAGGTCCGCCGAGGTGATGGATGCGGTTTTCACGCTTGACGATGCAGACCTCAAGACAAAGGTCGTTGGTACGGTCAAGGATGAAAGCGGCAAGGTGGATCTGACAGAAGCAGACAAGATTGTCTCGGGAGGCCGCGGCATGAAGGGACCGGAAAACTATAATATTTTGGAGGAGCTGGCCGATGTGATAGGCGCCAGCGTCGGGGCTTCGCGTTCAGCCGTGGATGCGGGCTGGCGACCCCATTCAGACCAGGTGGGGCAGACAGGCAAGGTGGTCTCGCCGAACCTTTATGTGGCGTGCGGCATCTCCGGGGCGATCCAGCATCTGGCGGGCATGAGCACCTCAAAAGTAATCGTGGCCATCAACAAGGATGAGGATGCCCCCATATTTCAGAAGGCCGATTATGGGGTGGTGGCCGACCTCTTTGATGTGGTTCCGGCCCTGACTGAAGAGGCAAAGAAGTACGTGTAGAACGGATTCCGAGGATTGAGGGATTGAGGGACTTGACAAGGAAACCTTACTTCGGTTCATCAATTCCTCAGCCCCTCTTTTTACAAGTCCTCGATGGTGCTCTTTTGATTTTCTTCCACTGTCCGGTGCTGGCCGTTCTTCATTATTTGTAACACTTCAGCTTTTTGATAAAACGGTTCGCAACAGGGTCCGGCCCATGGGGCGCCTTTTTTAAGCGCTGCATAATCTTTCCGTGGCTCGTGCGAACGGCAGCATGCGCGGCGAAATCCGGCCGGTTTCAGCGCCGGGTGTGTCCTTTCATGGGACGGTCGACCTCGCTGCCTCTAAACAATGGGTATGCAGATACACAGGGCCGTCCCCGGGCGCTGCGGTTCCTTATGGATGCAGCCCTTAAAAAAGGCGCCCCATGGGCCTCCTGCCATGTTTTCAGATGGCTAAAGTGTTACCATTATTTAATTGACAAAAAATAAAATTCCGGTAAATTAAAAGCTTGGGCAAACTTATGGCGGTGTAGCTCAGTTGGTCAGAGCATACGGCTCATATCCGTAGAGTCACTGGTTCAAATCCAGTCACCGCCACCAAACAAAAATCCCGATCAGATGTTGACAAATGCCGGGCAGCCCTTATTTTCTGCATGTTCCATACCGGATGAGCGAGTCTTTTGATATGGCGCCTTTCAGGCAACATGAACTGATTACGGTAAGCGATGCCCTGGACATTGCGGAGGATGCAACAGGGAATTTCTTCAAGACGTCGATCGGACGACCCAAGAGATATGGATATGACGTGAAAACCCTCTCCTCTTTGAAACGAAAAGAGATCAGCAACGTCGCCCTCGCTGTGTTGAGCAAAGGGATGAGGGCGCTGAAGGATTTTGAGCCCAGGACCAAGACACGCGATTTCTATTTTATCTGTCTGCAGGACCACTTGATTTTAAGGGCTCTACGAAGGGACAGGGATCTGGGGCTTTTGCCTTTTCTGGTATATATTTTCACCCATGAACTGGTTCATATCGTTAGATTTTGCAGCTTTTTTCAGAGATTTGACGTGACGGACAGGGAACGGGCAGAGGAAGAAGAGGTCGTCCACTCGTTAACCTATGACATATTGAAAAAATCTTCCCTGGCCAGGTTGGATTATGTCCTGGACTCTTATCGAGATCATAGGATTTGTCAAATAGCAGTGGCATGAAGGAGGAATACAGGAATGCCCATCTACGAATATGAATGTGATGCATGCGGTCACCACACGGAGGCCCTGCAGAAATTCTCAGATCCGCCGCTCACGGAGTGTGAGGAGTGCCATTCCGGCAAAATCAAAAGACTCATCTCTCAAAGCACGTTCCACTTGAAAGGGACAGGTTGGTACGTCACGGATTATGCTTCCAAGTCCAGTGCCGCCTCGAGCAGGGGCAAGGAAAAAGATACTGATGGAGGCAAGAAATCAGAGACCGCGCCTTCTACCGATAGTCAACACAAGAAGGAAGCTCCAGCACCTTCCAACGCCAAGGATTCGGCATAAAGGTTCTCCATGCAACCGCGTGATTCGGGCAGGGTCCAGGATAAGTTGATCAACAAGCTTGAGAGGCAGGAGAAGCAAAGGGCCTTCCAGCAGGGAAGGTTTTTCAGGTTCAAGCTCTCCGAGATACACAACAAGCTGCGCCAGACGCTTTTGGAGGAAAGGATTATTGAGACGGACAATGCGGCCGCCGTTTCCGATTCCATTCTCAAGGGGTTGAAAATGGCATTGAACAGCTCTGAGTTTGACTTCAAATATTTTGTGTCACCGATCCGCAACCTGGTCCCGCGTCCAAATCCTTATTCCCTCTATATGACCCAGTATCTGATGGAGGTCCTCATCAATGATCCGGATGTGATCGAGATCTATGGCACAGATGAGGATATTTATCAAGCTATTGACCGCATTATCAGCCAGAGCAGCAGCAACTTCGAAAAGGTGGAAAAAGAGGTTGTTGCCCAGTTGGCCCAGAAAAAGTCTCTCACTCCCGGCTCAGCCGAGTACAAGATCGCCATGGATCAGCTCCTTCGCGAAAGGGTGGGGGAACCTCAGAAGTAGTTGAGCCGGCTAAGAATACGCCTCATAGTCCAACAGATACCGCTTCACCTCCAACCCGCTTCCAAAACCGCCGAGACCCTCGGCGGAAACCACCCGGTGTCACGGAAAGATGAGAGGCAGGGGGTTTCTCCTCATGACCTGGCCTACGGCCCTGGCGGCCGCCGGCCTTGCAACCATCGACGCCACCGCCCCATAGGTCCGGGTCTGTCCAAAGGGTATCGTGGAGATGGCCTCCAAAACCGCCCTTTGAAAGGGCGTGGTGGAGACATCCATGGGGAGGGCCTTTTTCTTCACAGGTGTATTCCTCAGGGTTGACTCCACAGCGTCGGCAAGGGGTCGATTGCGACGGTCATTCTCTGTAAGCCGCAAACCGGGGAAGACATGCCTGAAATAGTCTACGGGATGAATCGACCGGTTCAGGCCCAACCCAACGCGAAACGCGCCTTTCCCCGTAGAGGCCAGATAGATGATCAGACGGTTCACCTTCATTTTGGAGCAGTAGATTTCCGGTAGTGTTTTCCCTGCCATGTGTCTCTCCTTTCAAAGGTTTCCTGGATGACTCTCAGGTTTATCTGTTTTTCTGCGGCCCATGCCGGGGCTGTCAATTCCGAAGGCATGGGGTCGCCGGTGAGGCGCTGAATCACGATGTCCGGTGGGAGCAGCTCCAGGACATCCACCACAAGGTTGGCGTATTCATCTCTGCTCAGACACCGGAATTTCTCTTTTCGGTAGTGGGCGTCCAGGAGGGTCCCCTTGACCACGTAGAGGAGATGAATCTTTACGCCCTGGATGGGCAGGCGGGAGAGGTAACGGCCGGTCTCCAGCATCATGTCACGGTCTTCGCCGGGAAGTCCCAGGATGATGTGAGCGCATATGTTGATCGCCTGTTCGGCGGTCATGTAAACGCTCTCTTCAAAACGGGACACGTCATGTCCTCGATGGACCCGTTTCAGCGTCCTGTCATGTGAGGATTGCAGGCCGTATTCGATCCAGACGAGGCGATCCCTCTGATAGGAGCGGATGAGTGTCAGGGTCTCTCTGTCCACACAGTCCGGCCGCGTGGCTACTGAGAGACCGACCATATCTTTATGGGCTAATGCCTGGTCATAGAGGGATTTTAGACGGGGAACAGGGGCATAGGTGTTGGTGAAAGACTGAAAGTACGCAATAAACTTTCGGGCGTTGTAGCGCTCCTGGATAAATGTCTTTGCCCGGAGGATCTGCTGATCAATGGACAGCCCCCTGTCGATGAAGGCGCCGGTGCCCGATCCTCTGCGGTCGCAGAAAAGGCATCCCCCGTGAGAAATGGTCCCGTCGCGGTTGGGACAGCCGAGACCGGCATCCAGCGATATTTTATGGACCCGTTCTCCGAATATCTCTCTCAGGTAGGTATTGAAGTCTCGGTATCTCTGCATAACGAGCGAGGGCTTCAAAAGTTAGAGCTGGAGTAACGCGTCAGCCCTTCGATAAAATGTATGGCAGCACCGTCGGCCAGTGGGCCTTTTGCGATATTTTCTGGTGATCGAAGTGTTATAATCTGCAAAGAGCGTTATTCATCTGAACTTCCCTAAAATCTCCCGGGCGATAACGATCTTTTCCACCTCTTTGGTCCCCTCATAGATCTCCAGAACCTTGGCGGCACGGTAAAATCTTTCAATGTCATGATCATTGAAGTACCCGTAGCCACCGTGAATCTGTAATGCCTCGTCAACCACCTCAACCGCAACGCGACAGGCGTATAATTTGGCCATTGCGGTGAGTTTGGTATTCGGTCTGCCCTGGTCAAGCAACCAGGCCGATTTATAAACCATATTGCGGGCGATCTCGATTTTCGTCGCCATTTCTGCAATCTTGAACTGGGTAGCCTGGAAGGACCCAACGGGACGACCAAACTGGACTCTCTGCCGGGCCTGATGAATGGCCATATCCATGGCGCCCTGGGCCAAACCCAATCCATGGGCGGCCACATAGGCCCGCGAACGGTCAAAGAAGTTCATCAACTGGATAAATCCGTTTCCTTCCTTCCCCAACAGATTCTCGCGGGGTACGTGCACATCTGTGAAGTAGACCATGGCCGTATCTGAACACCGGATTCCCATTTTCCCTTCCATCCTCTCGGCATCATACCCTCTGGTGTCTGTTTCCACGATGATGATGCTGTGTCGGGAGGTTTTGGCCGTTTCCTGGGGGTTGGTTAGACAGTAGACCAGCAGGAATGTTGCGACCGTGCCATTCCCGATCATCACCTTACTTCCGTTGATGACATATTCGCCCCCATTTCCGACCGCCGTGGTGGCGGCCGAGGCTGTGTCACTCCCTGCATCCGGCTCGGTAATGGCAAAGCCCATAATCCCCTCGGCATCAAAAATGTGCGGCAGGTACTTTTTTTTCTGCTTTTCTGTTCCATAGAGAAGAAGCGCTTCAGCCCCGAATGTTACCGAGCAGAGTTGCTGACCGATTCCAGGGTCAACGCGCCAGAATTCCTCCAGCACCAGGGCATGCTCCAGAAACCCGAAGCCAGGCCCACCGTATTGCTCGGGAACAAAAAGCCCTAAGAATCCAAATTCCCTCGCTTTATTCAAGATCTTGGCGGGAAAGGTTTCATTCAGGTCATAGTCACGGGCAACATCTGTGAACTCTCCGGCCGCAAATTCTTTTGCCGCACGTTTGATATCTCGCTGCTCATCGGTCAAATCAAAGTCCATGGAAGCACCTCATGAGGCCTCTTCATCGTCACCGGATCCAGTGGAAGACGGCTGAACCCGGACGCCGCTTTGGCACGCAGATAATGGCCCGGTCTTTCCCGGGGCCGAGAAATGGATGGAAAATGTGCTTCCTCCTGATTGGTAGCAATCCTCTCTTTTCGCGCAGAAAGCACAGTCACTGATCTTGCCGGGGCAGACATCGGTATTCTCCGGAATAAATCTACACCGGCTGGATTTCATGTGGATCTTGAAACCGTACCGCTCGGAAAAGATCTTCATGCGCAACAGGTCGGCCCCTTTTCCCCCGGCGTTGAAGTCAAAGACCCGCTTGGATGAATAGGCCATGGTATCTTGCGTGGCGAAAAAGCCCTCGAAGATCCTTTGTTGATCCGCTTCGATGATGCCGACCCCATAGTCGTGCACGACCAGTTCGGCGCTCCCCTCCTTTTCTCTGACAGTGACCTCTATTTTCCCCTCGTCCGGGGTGTTTTCAATGGCATTTTTTATCAGGCCGTCAATGGTTTTCTGCAATGGATCGAGGGGCATGCACACAGCCGGGACAGATTCGAGGCGGCGGATGATATTAACCTGGCGGTGCGAGAACAGGGGTTCAAGGGCGTCGATTCTCTCTTGGACATATCTGTCCAGGGCCACCTCTTTGGGTTCCAGTTTCTTGGGACCAAACAGTTCATCAATCCGTTTGTGGATAGTTTCGACGAGGCTGCCATCTCCTATCTCCTCGGCGAAGAGGGTTTCCAGTTCATCCCTGCACTCCTGAAGCATCTGAGTAAGGAGGCCATGGGACCTGTACTGCCGCTCGCGCATGATGTCTTCCACCTGGTTCTGTATTTCCACGATGCGGTCCAGATTCCGCTTGCTCCTGGTCATGGTATTCCTCCACGCGTCGTCTGGAAGCATCCTCAGATTCTTCTCGAGTATATTGAGAGAGCCTGAGAGAACAGAGACAGGGGTCTTCAATTCATGAGAGAGGTGGTTGATGACCTTGTCTTTGGCCCGGTTCATACTCGTGACCTCAATGTACGCGCTCTTTAATTCTTCAGAGAAGCGGGCGTTTTCAATGGAAAGGGCAACCGTGGCCGCCACCATGCTCAATAACTCTACATTGGCATGATCAAAGTCCTCTCCCTTTTTGTTAATTGCGCAAAGGACCCCGATAATCCGATCCTTACTTTTGAGGGGCACCAGGAGCAGGTTTCTTGTATGGTAGCCAAGTTTCTCGTCCCTCTCTCTGTGAAGCTCAGGATCACTGGATGTGTCGGAAACGATCAGGGGCTTGCCGGTCCTGATGACCTTTCCTGCGACAAGTTTATCGAGGGGAAAACGAAATTCCTTGATCCGTTTCTGGGTGGCGGTGTCGTCATAGGCTGCGCCTATGAAGTAGAGCTCCTGTTTTTCCTCATCCAGCATGATGACAAGGGCGCCCTCAGAATCCAGGAGCCGTTTGACTTCGTTGCTGATATAGTCCTGAAGTCCCTCCAGGTCAGGGTATTGCGGGAGGGCCGTGCTGATCCTGAGAAGCGACTCATTGGTCCGGTAGGCGCTGATGATTTCTTCAGAAAACCTGGCGTTTTCTATGGCCAGGGCAACGGTTCCGGCTATCATGTTCAATAGATCAAGATCTGTTGCGTCAAAGTCGCCCACCTTTTTGTTTCGGGCGCATAAGGCCCCGATAATTCGGTCACCGCTTCTCAAGGGCACCTCGATCAGATTCCTCGTGTGATAGCCGAGTTTTTTGTCTACTCCGGGATAGAAATCGGGTTCCTTGGAGGTGTCTGGAACGATGATCGGCCTGCCGGTTCGGATGACCTTTCCGGCCACACTTCTGTCTGCAGGAAACCGGATTTCCTTGATTTTTTCCTGGGTCCTGTTGTCGTCATATGCGGCGCCCTTGTAGAAGAGTTCCTGATTTTCTTCATCCAAGAGCACGACCAATGCCCCTTCAGTTTCCAAAAGCTGTTTGATTTCGGTGCTGATATAATCCAGGAGGTCTTCCAGGTCGGGATATTCATGGAGGGAGGTGCTGACCCGGAGGATTGTATCGCTGATGCGGGCCATCCTCTTCGCGCGGGTAACGTCCCGTATGAGAATCAGTTCTCCTGCGGGTTCATTTTTGTCTTCGGAATAGACGACGCCTCTCATCACCACGTCCAGAACCCGACCGTCCTTTGTAAGCCGCTTGCTTTCATGACGAAGGATGACCTTCTTTTCTAAAAGTTCCTTGATGGCTTCACCGGTTTCCTGCTCAAGGCCCGGAGGCGTGTAGGGGATGGTCTTGCCTTCCAGTTCATCAAGGGTCCAGCCGAATATCTCGGTAAAGGCAGGATTGAGGTAATACACCCGGCCGTCCAGGGTAAAAACGACAATCGGGTATGGTACGAAATCCAGGAGGGTTCTCATTCGCCGCTCTGATTTCTGCAGGGCCAGTTCCGCCTTTTTCTGCTCGGTATGATCCTGAAGGGTTTCAATGGCGCCGATAATGTTTCCCGAGGCGTCTTTTAAGGGCGATGCGGTAAAGAAGAGCCATTTACTCCCTTTTCCCAGGTGGCGAAACTCCCTTTCGGACTGATAGCCGCCCCCCACAAAGGCGGATTTCTGATACCGGCCCTTGTAATACCTGGCGATGTCCGCTTCCGAGACATTGTCGACGATCAGGTCGGCCATGGTAGGGCTCTCTCTGGGATAAAAGGCCTTCCAATGATCTCGCGTCCCGATGATCTCCTCGGCAGAGATGCCTGTCAGATTCTCATAGGCCTTGTTCACATGGGTTACCCTGTGATCGTTGTCGATGACAAACGTAGGGATCGAAGTCTCCTGGAGGATTTCTGAAAGCCGGTCCCTGCTCTCTTTGAGAGCGGCTTCCCGTTTCTTTCTCCCGGCGACTTCTCTTGTTAAGGCCTTGACCTTCTGCTCAAGCTGTTCGTATGTCGGTTTGTCTCCCATCCGGGGACCTCCGCCTTTTGTCTGGATACAGGGTGCCGCAATTGGCGTAACGTGTCTTTATACAGGGCTCTGATGGTTTTTTCAAGCTTTGTTTGTCCATGGGTAACACTTCAGCCATCTGAAGACATGGCAGGAGGCCCATGGGGCGCCTTTTTTAAGGGCGGCATCCATAAGGGAGCGCAGCGCCCGGGGCCGGCCCTTTTTGGATGTGCATACCCATTGTTTGGAGGCGGCTGGATCGACCGTCCCGTGAAAGGACACACCCGGCGCTGGAACCGGCCGGATTTCGCCGCGCATGCTGCCGTTCGCACGAGCGACGGAAAGATTATACAGCCCTTGAAAAAGGCGCCCCGTGGGCCGAACCTGTTGCGAACCATTTTATCTAAAGAGTTACGTCCATTGAAAATCCGGGCGAGGCTCCGGGCTTCAGGTCGGACAGATGTCCGGTATGGCAGGCGAAAGGCGGAAGATCTTAAAATTCAGCTGATTCATCGTTCTCCATTAACCTGTATTCAGTTTCCATCGACCACCACGCCGCCCCTGTCCATCGGGTGATTCGCGTGGAAGATAGAGCTTGACATCCCTGCGATGGAATGGTAATGGCTAGCATAATGCAAAATACAGGCACGTAGCTCAGGGGGAGAGCACTACCCTGACACGGTAGGGGTCGCGGGTTCAAATCCCGCCGTGCCTACCAGTAAAATCAAGGACTTAGGTCGTGTGGCCAAAGTCCTTTTTCCGTTTTGGTCACCATTTAGTCACCATTTGAACAAAAAACCGCATTTTCTAAGGCTTGAGCTGAGCGTGGATTTGTCGGTTTCATCAGGTGTGTGTAAACGTTCAGAGTCACTGTGGGGCTTGAATGCCCCAACTGGGTTTGAACGTATTTGAGGTTTTCACCTTGCTCGATCAAAAGGCTTGCGTAAGTATGCCGGAGATCGTGAAATCTGATCCGGGGAAGGTTTGCCGCCTTCAGCGTCGGTAGGAAATGCCTGTAGACCATATTGTGATGATCAATCGGATTCCCGGCCTCGTTCGGAAACACCAATTCATAGTTACCTTTTGGGCAGGCAAGTTTCCATCTTTTCAAGTCAGTCATCACCTTCGGCCCTAAATCGACCTTTCGGTTCGATTCTGCTGTCTTGACATCGAAAAACCGCCCATTATTGAATGTCCTTTGAATGTGGATCTGGTTGTTTTTCCAGTCTACATCGCTCCATTCGAGCCCAAGCAACTCTCCTTGGCGGGCTCCACTGAATATGGCTAACTTGAAAAGCATCCGGTATTTTTGCCCTTGTGCCTTATCCAGAAAGGCCATTATCTGCTCCGGATTCAAAATTTTGACCTTTTCCCTTTCCTCTACTTTGCCTTGGCTTCTCGGGCGTTCTGATTCTCTTAGTGGATTGTAATCAATATATCTGTGCCGAACAGCATAGTTGAATATTTGACCCAAAGTAACAAGGACCTTTCGCAGGGTAACAATGTTCATTCCACTGTCTTGCTTTGATCTGATGAATTTCTCCACTGTAGATATCTGAATACGGTTTATCTTGAGATCATCAAGGTCTTGGAAATGGTTTCTTACATGCCCTTCGTAAACCCCCCAGGTTGTCTCCCTCAGATTTGGTTTTTTGTATTTAATCCATTCTCTTGCAACTTCATGGAAAAGAGGGATCTGCTTCGTCGGCATGAAAGTTCCCTTTCCAACTTGTTCTTCGATTTCTCTCAACAATGCTTTCGCTTGTTTTTTTGAGGAACCCATTTTTAATATCCGGAGCCTTCTCTTACCGTGCTGGTCGTAAAAGTCAACGCACCATCGCCCCTTTCTTTTTGTAACGCACGCCATGATAACTCCTTTCTATCCCTCGATATGTGATTGGCTCAGTAAGGCACTGAGCCCGGATCCTTTTCCCTGGCATCAGAAAGGATTTGTACAACGAGGGCATTCATTGAAACTCTGGTTTTCTGAGCAATGGTTTCCATAGCCGCTTTATCCCTCAGCCAATCAAATAGATCCTCTGGCATTCTTATCGTCCACTGTTTCACGTTATCACCTCCTTAATATTTTCTATGGTTACATAGTAATCATAGATATCAAAATAGTCAAGCATTATTTGATCCGCTGGACCAGGAATCTTGACAATCTGTAGACCAATTAGTAAATTTAAATGAAATGAAGGAGCCCCGCCATGAAAGAAGAGAAAAAGCAACCGTTAAAGACCTCCAAGCCGCCGAAAAAAGTACCCTTCAAAGAATCGATAGGGTACTTGGTTGGAAAAGGCATGTTGCAGTCTCCAAAGCCGAACCCGAAACCCCCGTATTAGAAACCCTTTCTTAGAGAATAGGCCGAGGTAGGCCGATGGAAACTGAAATGGATGAAGCCAGATGGCAGAGAATCAAATTCCTGTTGCATTACGCATGGGATGAAACCATCGCGGCGCGGAAAAGCGCGTCTGAGTTTGTCAAATTGGCCTTGGAAATTCTCTCTCCCGCGGGAAGACCATATTTTGAGAGATTCGTCCGGGAGGAGTTAAATTTTGAACATACGGTGCCTATCACCAAGCCGCTAAAGAAAGTACCCTTCAAGGGGTCGATTTGGGATCAGGCCGCGAGCCGAATGGGTCAACCTCCAGACCCGAACCCAAAGATTCCCTTCTAAACGAACTCTCACTTCTTCACTGAAAGGCCATACGCAGTTACGGCCTACCGCGCGAATGGTCCTCAGCGTGCCGCTCAGAAAGCCGGTCAATTCCCCAAATGAACCATGGCCCTTCTGAGACGGTTCTCCAACTCAACCCGATGATTCAATGAAACGGTCCTGTGGGTGATGTACCAGGTTATGACCTTGCAGAAGGCCCATATCGTCGGCTGTGGATACCCTTCAACCGTCTTGAAAAGCTCCAGGACAACCTCGGACAACCCCTGCCTGCCTCAACCCAGTGGGACATCGTCAAAAAAGCCGCCATCGACATCGCCCCATTATATGACGTCTTGGAGACCTGTGCGGCCCAAGGCGAGGTGATGCACAACGACGATACCACTGCCAAGATC
>Ga0068714_10000362_pt1 | contig 92450 bp, 81 predicted proteins | sample MTBNYHSulfiMetaG_FD_62988 | JGI IMG/M metagenome (GOLD analysis project Ga0068714, IMG submission 62988) | Enrichment culture microbial communities from rom New York Harbor, USA that are MTBE-degrading - MTBE-NYH (New York Harbor Sulfidogenic)... | ecosystem: Environmental > Aquatic > Marine >...
TCTTGAACGATTCGCTGTAAGTTTTTCTGTTACGTCCCATTTTCTGCTCCGTTTTAAACGGTAACAGCAATTCGTTATTTTTGCACCTCCCTGTCTCAGTTCATGGTCTTATTATAATGTACTTCGACTTCACTGTTCCCATACCCGCCAAGCATGTCGTCAGGATCACCATCAAGGGAAGCAGATACATATACTTCGAGCGTTCCCGTGAATATGACACGGACAAGAAATACAACTCTGCGAAAAGGATCTGCATAGGCAAGCAGGACGGGACGGACTGCAACCTCATGCACCCGAACCAGAACTTCCTCCAGTGCTTTCCGGGATATGAGGTTCCAGAAGAGAAACCGGCCTTCGCCAGAAGCAGCTGCCTGAGGATCGGGTCGTTCCTCGTCCTGAACAGGATCGCGCGGTCCCTCGGGATACCGGAGATGATCCACCGGATACTCGGGCCCAGGGATGGCGGGCTGTTCATGGATTTCGCGCTCTACTCGATCATCACCGAGGACAATGCCGCGCAGTACTATCCGGATTACGCATACAGCCATGCCCTGTCCACCCAGGACATGGCGATCTTCAGCGACACAAAGATCTCGAACCTGCTCCAGGACATGCCGGAGGACACGTCGTCGAGATTCCTCAACGAGTGGAACGGGAGCCGTGACCACAGGCAGAGGATCTACATCAGCTATGACTCCACAAACAAGAACAGCCAGGCCGGGGATCTGGAGTTCGTGGAATTCGGGCATCCCAAGGATGACAAGGGGCTGCCCGTCTTCGGCTATTCGATCGCCTACGACAGGACCAACAGCATCCCACTGTTCTATGAGCAGTATCCGGGATCGATCGTCGACATAAGCCAGCTCGAGTTCATGCTTGGAAAGGCTTCTGCCTATGGGTATGCGAATGCGACGTTCATCCTGGACAGGGGATACTTCTCAAAGTCCAACATCAGGACCATGGAGGAGAAGAATTACAACTTCATCATCATGGTCAAAGGCATGCACGAACTGGTGGATTCGATCATAGATGAGAAGAAGGGGTCCTTTGAGAGCGCACGGGACAACTACATACGCAGCCATGCGCTCTACGGCACCACCGTCGCCCGCAAGCTGTATGCGGACGACAGCAAGCCAAGGTACATCCACCTGTACTATTCCGTACATAGGGAGTCGGCGGAAACCAGCATCCTTGAGAAGAGACTCAATGCCATGAAGGACAGCATGGACAAGCTCAGGAACACCGCCTACATCTTCAGGTCGGGGTTCAAGAAGTACTTCAATCTTACCTATGACGGCAACGGAATATTCCTTATGCATGGGGAGCGCAAGGATGTGATCGAGCGGGAGCTCGGCTACTGCGGGTACTTCTGCATCGTCACCTCGGAAAAGATGTCGGCAACGGAGGCTCTTGAGACCTACAAGTCGAGGGATGAGAACGAGAAGCTGTTCAGAGGCGACAAATCCTACCTGGGGGACAGGTCCATGAGGGTCTACACGGACGAGCGCACATCCTCGAAGATCCTCATCGAGTTCGTCGCGCTCATCATCCGGTGCAGACTGTACACATACATCAAGGATGCATTCAGGAATGAACCGTCGAAACCAAACTATGCGACGGTTCCCGCGGCGATCAGGGAGCTGGAGAAGATAGAGATGAGCCGTGGGTATGACGGCATCTACAGACTTGACCATGCCGTGACAAGACGGCAGAAGGATATCCTGAGATGCTTCGGCATGGATGCCGACATGGTGAGGCTCAAGGCTGACGAGATCAGCACGATCCTCACCACGCAGAAAAGGGAAAAGAGGAGCACGGAAAATGGCCAGACCAAAGAAGACAGTAGCAATTGAAACCAGAATCGGGAACGCCGAACAGCGCGTCAAGGACCTCAAGGTCCAGTATGATGATGCTCTTGCAGAACTGAAGGCGCTGCTTGAGGAACAGCAGAGACTTCGTGCGGAGAAACTGCTCAAGGCGATGGCGAAAAGTGGCAGGAGTTTTGAGGAAGTCCTCAGGCTGATTGAGCTTTGAGGTTTAATTTATCGGGAAGTTGACATCATATAGCCGATGTGAATTACACTTCAAGAAGGAAGCTCGATAGAGAAACTGTTCATCGACTGGCCGAAGGCTCCTATATCGACCAGCACCATAATATTATTATTCTCGGTGCTGCCGGATTAGGGAAAACCTATCTGGCCTGTGCCTTGGGAATGGCTGCTTGCCATCAATTCTACAAGGTGCGTTATATCCGGCTTCCGGATCTTCTCGGGGATCTGGCTGTCGCTCGAGGAGAAGGAATCTATAGAAAGGTGATGAAACAGCAGTTCCAGTCTCCAAGTTTGTTGATCATTGATGAATGGCTCCTTGTTTCACTGACGGAGACGGAATCTCAGGATCTGCTCAATCTCATCAATTCGAGACATCATCAGTCTTCAACAATCTTCTGCTCTCAGTTTTCTCCCCAAGGCTGGCATGGCAAGTTCAGTCAGTCCCCGTTGGCTGATTCGATTCTCGATAGGATCGTTCATGATTCTTATACCGTGTTGCTTGAAAGTGCTGATGAAGAATTCTCTATGCGAGAACTTTACGGCATCAATAAGGCTTAGCTGATTTTCTGCTGGGGAGATCGCTCCCCAGTGGTATTCTCGCCGGAATACCGGCTCATTTTTCCCGGAATGGTGGCTCAGGAACTACCGGAACACCGGCTCTCCCAGACTGGTATTTGCATTGCGATGCTGTCTACAAATTCGTTTACGTTTAAAAAGTACCTTTTCACAAAAGGCGGAAAACCATGTCTTTTTCAATCCGGAAAATTGGAATGCTGGAAATGCCGAAAATTGCGATGCTGTCTACAGCTGTCTACACCGGAAAATTAGGATGTCTACAGCGACAAGTGAATTTGTTCAACAATGATAGGCAAGTCAGGTTGTTTGAATCCATCCAAAGGTAAGGAGAGCACAGTCTCACACAATCTCTCAGTTACTGGGCAAGGTACATATTGCTTCATGTTCTTGTAAGCTGTCTGCTCATGCATCGGCTTAGGATAGTACACCATGGTAGGAATACCCTGCTCCTTGAGCTTTTGTTGCAAGTTAGTACGCTCTTCCTCTCTCTTCACTTGGACTGTGTACTGCGCCCAGCTTGAATAACATCCCTTAGGTATCACAGGAGTTTTCACCTTGTCCTTCAAGGCCTCTGTATACCACGAGGCCACCTTGTTCACATCCTCAAGCTCATGCTCGGTGAAGGCATCAAGCTTCACCAACAGGATTGCAGCTTGAATGGTATCAAGTCGTGAGTTCCAGCCGATCCGTACATTATCGTACTTGAAGGAACCCTTGCCATGTAATGCTATCGAACGCAGGTATTCGGCCTCGCGGTCTTTGTTGGTAAAGATCGCTCCTCCATCACCATAACATCCCAACGGCTTTGCAGGGAAGAAAGAAGTCGTTGCAGCATCACCGAGCGATCCTGCTCTTCTACCCTTGTACATCCCTCCGAAGCCCTGTGCTGCATCCTCAAGCACCTTCATGTCGTACCTGTGTGCAATTTCATTGATGCAGTCATAGTCCGCAGGAAGCCCGAACAGATCCACGGGAATCACAACCCTTGGAGTCAGCTTTCCTTCAGCCTTAACGGCAAGAACAGCCCTCTCCAAACTTTTGGGATCCATGTTGAAGGTGTCGGGATCAACATCGACGAACACTGGCGTTGCACCCTCGAAGGAGACAACCTCCCCCGTGGCAAAAAAGGTGAAGTCGGGAACGAACACTGCATCGCGGGGTCCTATATTCCATGCCATCAACATCATCGTTAATGCATCGGTGCCATTGCCGCAACTGATGCAGTGCTTCATCCCCACATACGAAGCAAGCTTCTCTTCCAGATTATTCACCTGCCTGCCGCTGATGAAGTTGCAATCGGTCATCACCTCGATGACGGCCTTGTCTATCCGTTCTTTCAGTACCTGATACTGCTTTTTAAGATCACGAAATTCCATACTCAGTCCTTCCGTCTTTCCGCAAGACCGCTCTCTGTCTGCTCATACTGCCTGCCGCAGACACTGCAGTGCAGACTTTCGTCAAGGATGGCACCGCACTCACAGGCCCAGCCTTTCTGCTTTGCAGGGACTCCAACCATAAGGGCATGATCGGGCACGTCATGGGTCACCACCGCTCCGCTTCCGATGAGGGCCCACCTTCCGATGGTTATGCCGCAGACGATGGTGGCGTTGGCCCCGATGGAGGCTCCTTCCCTCACCAGCGTCTTCAGGTAGCCTGCCCTCCCCTTGGGGTATTTCGCCCTTGGGATTAAGTCGTTGGTGAATACGCAGGAGGGTCCGCAGAACACATGGTCCTCCAGCGTCACTCCCTCATACAGGGAGACATTGTTCTGGATCTTGCAGCCGCTGCCGATGACCACGTTGTTGGAGACATTCACGTTCTGTCCCAATGAACAGTTCTCACCGATTACCGCGTGGCTTTGGATGTGGCAGAAGTGCCAGATTTTCGTTCCTTTTCCTATGGTCACATTGTCATCCATATAAGATGAAGGATGCACATACCATTCGTCCATCAGGAGAACCTCCCAATAAAATCGGTGGTGGCGCCCTCATGGAGGGGAAGCTTCACCGGCCTTCCTTCGGTTGCCGACTTGTAGATTGCCAACACCAGCTCCAAGGCCCGTTTACCATCCTCAGCGGTTACTTTTGGCTGACGATCCTCCCTTATCGCATCAATCACGTCAGCGAACAGTGGAGTGTGACCGAATCCGTATATATTTGGCGGATTTTCATTATAGGTAGCTTTAATTTCATCGGCATCGTCGATAGTATCAGCGAATCGCCATTCTTCAATGATGTTCACCGACTGTCCTCCCGCCTTTACGGTACCCTTCTCTCCAAACAAATAGAGCGTCTCCTCGAGGTTATTGGGATAGATGTCCGTGGTACCTTCTATGACCCCGTATGAACCGTTGGTAAATCGGATTAATGCAATGCCTAGGTCCTCAGCTTCGATATATGGATGGTTGAGCCTATCAGTGTAAGCGAACACCTCAATTATCTCATCCCCTAGCATCCACCGCAGCAGATCTATGTTGTGTATGCATTGGTTCATCAGAGCCCCTCCGTCTTGCTCCCAGGTTCCTCGCCATAAAGCTCGATCATAATACTCATGTCCGCGATTCCACCGAATGTGAGCAGTTCCATAGAACAATCTACCGAATAACCTTTGATCGATAGCATCACGGATTTTTAAAATCGATTTGTTGAATCGGTTTTGGTGGCAGGCACAAACTTTAACTTTATACTTTTTAGCTTCCTCTATGATAGCGTCTGCATCTTGAATTGAAAGCGCGATAGGTTTTTCAATAATTACGTTGACACCTCGCCTTATACAATCCAATGCGATTGCCGCATGTTTACCACTCTCAGTACAAATGGAAACCAATTCTGGTTTTTGCTCATCCAACATCAACCGGTGGTCCTGGTATTGAAAAAACTTTGTCGTATCAAGCTTGAACTTTACCATTTTATCTTCAACCATACCTACATTAATGTCACAGGCTCCAACTATCTCCAACTTGTTTTTTAAAGCTGCTACAATGTGATTTGGAGAAATTCTCCCACATCCAATTAATGCATATTTCATTTTATTACCTCAATTTTGATATCACTGCGATTATCACCTATTCAAGACCATATACTCCATAGAGCACCAAATAACTACTAATTTTTAGCATTTTAATAGCTAAATTGGACAAATTGATTTAAAACAATTGGATTAATAAATTTTTGGAATGCTATTGATGGTTTTAATTACACTTGCAAAATCCATATCTAAAGCATCTAAATACCAACGTATATTTGGATAACGAGGTCTATTCTCATCCTCAACTAATTCCAGTGCTCTTTGACGTGTCAATTGTCCTTCACGAATTTGATTACTACGGAAAGTATCATGTTCTGAGAATCCTGCAACTGAATAATATATATAGTTGTAAAACGCTGCAGTTCCATCTCCGATACGCCAAGTCGCATTGGTATCAGAAGCTGTTTCCCAATCATAATTTAGTAAGGTATTATTAATAATTGACTCATCCCATGTCCAATAATCATAGATGTGAAAATAGTCAGTTTTTTTCTTGAAACTTCTATAAAATTCTCCTGACAGAGTATCCCAAAGTGAGCTATTGAAATAACCAGGACTCTGAAGCATTGCATAAAACCTTTTTGAATGGTAATTCAATTGAGTCCTCATTCCCTGCATATAGACATTCCTCTCATTGATTTTTGGTTTAATTCCAAGAAATCCTGATTTAAAGTGGGTTACCTCAAGAGGATTAATACCCCACAAATTCAAATCAATTTGTGTCTGTCTTTTAACTACATCAACGTATTTAAAAAAATGTTTATCTCCAGCAGTTAAAATACTAATCATACCAAGGTTCGGAGAATGCAACCACGCTTTAAGATTTTTTGCAATGTTTTCTCGTTTCTTGGTGATATCAGCAGCAATTATTATATTCTCAACCCCGAGTTCGGAACACATCCTACTGATATTTCTTCTACCTAAATCCGTAACCATTCCCCAGTCATATGTATAAGCAATAGGGTTCATACCTAGTTCTCTCACAATTAGATGGAGTGCATAGCTACTATCTCGCCCACCTGAAAAAGGAACAATACAATCCGGTTTATCTTTTCTTCGATAAGGTTCAACCAATTTAAATAATTCTTCTTTAGGCCGCGGAATATTCCTTGATTTATAGGTTCTACAATAATTACAAACCCCATCAGAATCAAAATCGATAAAAGGCATTGTCTCAGGCAAAATGCATTTTGTGCACCTTCTAATTTTTGGGATTTCATATTTGAGTAATTTCTCTTCGGAATTATTGCTCATTAAGGGAGGTATTAGATTTGTTAACCTTTTACTAATATCATCTATTACAATATTTATATCACTCTTTATAATATTTAGTGACATATGATTATTTTTTATTTGCTTTATATCCTTACATCCAATTATTGTTAGCGGATAAGATTCTGAAGCAAATATATAATCGTTAAGAACTTTACCAACATATAAACTTCCATTATTAGAAAAAAGAAACATTTTCCCTTTGCTAGGAAAAGCCAAAATTGCAGATATAGTTCCCTTACACTTCTTTAAAATAATTTCAGGAAGATCATCCAGAGCAACTCCATTCTTTAAGCATTCAAGTGCAATACCGATAATCACCTCCGAATCTATACTATATTTTTTTTCAACAGTAAGAGTTTTCCAGAGATCCTTCTCATTTACGATGATTCCATTATGTAGTAGAAAAATTCCATCTCGAACTACAGGTTGATTATCATGCAAGCCATTCGTCACTAGACGACTATGTCCAAGTACTATAGGTGAATCTATCCAGTCCTTTTTATTTATTAGTTTTGTTATTTTATAATCAGATCTCTCAATAGCATATTTACCATCTTTGAAATAGATCAAACCACTCGAATCAATACCTCTCTGTTGACTGTGTTTTGCAAGCCTTTCTATTTGGCTTGGATTAACATGATCTTTCGAAATAATTCCAAATATTCCGCACATATACATCTTCCTTTTTAATTTATGAATAGGACTGAATGTCATGAAATATCAATGCTACCTTTGTATATTTCATACAACCACATGCATATCAATTGCAATTTTGTAATAACTAAAGATATTCTTGAAAGTGTGAACTCCGGAACATCAGCCAGTGTCCAGTGCCTAGAAAACAGAATTATTTATAAAGTCGAATTTTCTAGTGCATATATAAGAGTTCCAATATTTTTTAAAATGTTAAAATTTTCCTCTACATATGCTCGAGCATTAGAAATATACAATTTTTTTTCAGCATTATTATATATCGATTTTAGTATTCCTTGCTTCAACTCATCTTTTTTAGAAGCTGTAATGGCCAAGGCGTTATTATCTAGAAATTCTGTTAAATATATTTCCTTAGGTCCATAGAACAGTACAACAACTCCACTAGCTAGATATTCTGGTATTTTTGTTGAAATTGAGTATCTGTTGAAGCTTAGATTATGACTATTTAGATTTTCGGCATGTACTAAGACATCTGCATTTGCATATATTGAAAAAATCTCATCATGGGGCACTAGATTAAAGAACCTTACACATTCAATTCCAGAGAAGTTCTCTTTATAAATATCCTGATCAATATCAGAGGTATAAATATCAAATTCAATCAATATTCTTTTTTCCTTAATTATCTGATCAATTGTCTGTGCAATTTCCAGTATTGCTTCACTTCTACCTATATGCAGGCCTCCTGCATAAATAATTTTATAAGAATCAGTTCTTTTAACAAAACTTTTACAAGAGATTGACGAGGTGTTAATGCTGTTCATCAATGCTCGATGATTTACTCCAGTTCGTTCTGTGAATATATCAGCCATACGAGGACTTATTGCTAAACATTCTGTCGTACGTGTGTAACACAACCTACAAATATTCTCAAGTTTACTTTTATAGCGATTTAGTAATGGATTATTTTCCCATTGCATACTATACATCCAATTATCCATATGATGAATTACTATTGGAATATTCAACTTGCAAGAAAGAAAATATGAAATACGCAAAACATTTACGCTACCACCAAGAGTATAAATTACTTCAGGATTAAAATTTTCTATACACATCATTATTTCGTTTTGAATTTTTACTTGCATTAAGTCGATATCTAATGAAATATACTGTCTAATATATGATAGTAGCCTTGAGTATCCTTTATTTGTGATTTTTAGGTCTTGTTTCTTTATATTTTTATTAATTTTTGAATTTCTTAGTTTTTTATATACTTTTTGTTTAAACCTATTTCGAAAAGTAATTTTTTTTGAAGATGAAATTATCCCTGTATCAAGCCCTTCTTTTTCCCAATAAATCTCCATCAATTTATCGGTATTAATCGTTTCTAGCAATCCTCTTAAAGTAATGCCTGTAGCATTATTCGAATAAATTGAATTTGTATTTACTATTAAAACATTACGTTTCATAGAAACCTCTTTAATTTAACCGCAATTCGTTCATTCGAAGATTTGGGGATATAGATGGATTCATGATTATACCAATCAATAAAAAAAAGAAAGGATTTTCTAGATATGATCCAGATATCATATGTTGCCCAATAGTAATAACTACCAGAGAAAAAAGAAAAATACTAACAAAATTATCCTCTCTATAGAATCTTATTAACTTAAATATACTGATTAAAAATGCACCAAATAAAATCGGTCCTAAAATGATACCAAGGTTAAAACAGATTTCAATAATTAGGTTATGTGTGTAGCTACCATCTAACAGAAGTCTATCTGCAAATATCCCATTCCCGACTATTGGAAAAGATTCAATCTGATCCACAATTGGCTTAAACATATTTATACGACCACTATCCCCAAAAAAAGTATTATTCACTAATCTATTAAAAGCACCATTTTCAATATTTAGACTCTTAAAAACTAAATCTACAAAGATTACTACTGAGTTTAAATACCCAGCAATTACTGCCATAATTATTCCAATAAATATTAAAAAAAGTAATTTTTGTTTTCTTTTAAATGAAAATTTTACGACAACAAATATAAGTCCGATAAGATATAAAAGGATTGGACCTCTTACTCCTAACAAAAAGACTTCCAAACCAAAAATTATCATAAGAAAATAATATTGTGGTTTTCTAGTTGAAAACGCAAAGTATTGGGACAGAATGCTGACGGGGAGCAAGCTATATGAGGCAGTCATATCATGAACATATCCTCCACTAAGGAGTGTTGAATTTACCACATACATGGAAGCTGCAATAAAAGCACATATTACCGCATGTCGAAGATACTTTTCCAATGATGTAAAAGTAAAAGTTGCTCCTATAAAATAGAACGGCGCAACAGTAGTGAGAAAAATCAATACCTTGCTTACAATGAGGGGGTAAGGGTTAATCAAACAGCTTAATATGCTAACAATGAAAATGACTAAAAATACAATCAAGTGTATTAATTTTAAATGGTATATCACCGAAAAAATTGCTAAAAGTAATAACATTAAAAGGAGACTATATAGGAATACTGAATCAAGTGGAGTACCATAAAAAAAGAGGTTTACAAATTCATTTATTCCAAACAAGCATATATTGAAAACATAAAAAAAAGCTACGAATATATTCAAAAATTTTCGATTTGTAATTTCTATCAAGACCATTATTTTCAACCTAGTTAATTTTAAAATGAAGGGAATTATATAATTTTAATAACTTCAGATAGTGATAAGCATTTTTCTAGCGGTTTAGCAATAACTTATCTAATGACAATAAACACTCATAGAACGAATCATTCTCATCTATAAAATAGTAATGAGTATGAGAAAATCTCATTTGTTTATTCTAACCGTTATTTTAAAAAGGATTGTCGGTATGACATACCTGATTAGGCCTCTTTACGAAACCTTTAGATGACACTAAGGATTTTTCTCATTTAGCGGTACTGCGCACATCAACGACAAGAGTTTTGTTGATTTTGAAAAACCAAGTATTGATAGAATTCAAGTCTTCAGTCTTCAAGTTTCTAGTACTCAACATATCTATATTTTTAATAATCCAATCAATAATACAGAAACAATTAAATATATTATTATAAAAAATAAAAATTTACTTGCATTTTTTTTTAAATAATAAAAATTTGCATACAAATTAAATATACTATACACCGTTTCAGTAATCGAAAAGCAAATTATTGTGCTGAACAACGAACCAAGCACAAAGATTCCAATTAATAACGAACTTATCATTATTAAAAGATGTAATAGCGTGATTATCAAATTCACTTTTTGTTGGCCAATTACCACTCTACAAAAGGTTACACAGTTATAGCAAAAATTAAAAAGGAAAGGAAATGCCATAATTGATGCAATCGTACCTGCGGCCCTCCACTGGGAACCTAACACAAATGCAAATATGTCTTCTGCAAAAGCTACTCCAAGAACTAAAGGAACTACTGCTACCAGCAAAATTTTTGTTATCAGCGAATATGTTAAATCAGCAATATCCTCTCCATTTTTCATTCTCTCAGATATTGTTCGAAAATAGATGATTTGTATTGGGGTAGATATCACAGAGAGTGGAACTCGAAATACTTTATTAGTCATTGAAAAGTCACCTAAAGCTGTATTTCCAAAAAACCTTGAGATCATTTGTAATGGTAATTGTCCAGAAAAAGCTTCTACTAGATTAGATGGGTACTGAAAAAGGACAAATCGCTTATACTTTCGAAAAATATAAGATATATCTTTATAATGAAATTTCTTACTGTAGGGATTATGATTGTATAGCATATGAATATTTGCTAATACTAAGGATATAATACTTGCGGTAGCAAGCCCAATACTATCCCACCCAATTAATCCTAGAGGCAGCGTGATTAGCAGCGTACAAAGCGCGTTAATTAAAGGATTAATAAATAATACTTTATCATCTCCTAATCTATTAATGTATACATTCATAAGTGACGAGTGAATTGACAGATTTAAGTATAGATACATGAACAGAACGGATATGAAATATGGTAATCTAGTGGTAAACAGGTTAAGTGATGGATACATCATTATAAATAATAAACATAAAATAGTTGACAATACATACTGAATAATGAAACAACTACGTAATACCTTTTCACTTTCTTCTTGTGTCTCTGCCGCCATTATTGCAGATCCTAAACCCAAGCCAATAACCCCCATAACAAGAATTGCTGTTGAAGTAATAATACCAAAATCACCAAAGGCTTCTTTACTATAGATTCTGCTGATTATTGGAATACTCACAAGATTAACTAATTGAGAAAATACTTGTCCAGCAGACAAAGATGCAACACTAAACCAAAATTTTCTACCTTGCTTTTGAGGATTTACTCTCATGTTGTTTACTAACTATAAAATATCGAGGGTTCTTTGAGCAATTCTTTCATACGAAAAAAAAGATAACCCTTTTTCGGATGATATTTCCTTCATCCTCCTGTAGTTCCCATTATTTAGAATTTTAGATAGGATTAATTCTATCTCAGCAATAGAGCCATCTTCAAGTATTATCACGTTCCCTCCAAGATCTAAATATTCTGTTCCAACGTGTCTCTTCACAAGTGTAGCCAATCCCGAACCAATAGCATGCTGCCATAATGCAGACTCACTACCAGGGAATACGGCAATATCTGAAGCTAAGAAAACATCATAATATTCCTGCTGTGAGAGTTGCCCTGTGTAATGTATAAACAATTCATAACCAATAATAGCTTCCCGTATTATCGACTCATATGCTTGAGTCATACTCCCGAAAATTAATAACTCTAATTTATTATTGCGTTGATGTAATAATTTAACAGCCTCAATTAATTCTTTTGTTGCCTTCTTCGCATCCAATTTTCCCCCGTGACAAATTAAAATTGAGTCTTGTTGAATATTATATTTGGCACGAACAATTTTGTGATTTTCCTCAATATCTCTATTTCTAATATATTCTGGATCACACCCAAGAGGTAGAAGTTCTAGCTTATCTTCTGGCGCACGATAATAAGAACGAGCGTACAATTTGCAAGAAGGCGCAACATAAAATACTTTTTTATAATAAGGAAACATTAATGAATTCAAATATCGACGAACCGCACGCAATAATAATCTTTTTAAATTATTCGTAGGTGAAGTTACATAAGAATCCTCATGAATATCTGCAATGCAGGAACATTTTCTATCAACTCTACGGATATATTTCCTTATCTGTAATGCGGATAGATCACCTATTAAACCATGAACCATTATAATATCAGGTTGTAATAATTTAAGAATTGGCAAGATTTTGCAATTTGGGAAAACCTCACCAATTCTTTTAAACCTATTAACGACTCTTGGCACACGGATTATGTGTACCCCATCTTGGTTAATATAGTCTTCCAAATCAGCTTTAATTATCACACCGGTGTGATCGTGCTTAATATTTAGAGCTATCACTGTTACAATATTTCCAAGTTTCGCTTGGTACTTTGGGAGTGTATTTTCTTGATAACCCCAATTTTCTGTATATGGGCCATTCAAGCATATATGCACTATCTTCATTAAAGCTCCTACTTGATAAAAATATCCTTGAACTATTAGTATTTTTGCACTTATTCTATGATTATCTGCAAAGATTAGATGATATTTGTGTATGGTATAGTAGAATTCCCTTTATCCCATTTTGCTTGACCAAACACAGATGTTCTATGGCTTTGCATCCATTACTTATACTAAAAATTTTAAAACAAATGTCTGAATGAGTTAAATTCCTTCAAGTTATGATTTATTTCAAACCAATTTTTTTGTAAGTACCTTTTATTGTTTTTCCATTCTCTTTAGATGAATAAAGTTGCCTTACAAAGTTTTTCCCTTCAATTGAAAAATTCATTGCTCTTTTAGAATCATCAAAAACTTTTCCTATATAATAGGGAATCATATAAGGTTCATCAACCGGATAAAGAAACCCATTAACCCCATGATTAATAAAATTCTTTACCCCTCCAACATCTGAAGAGACCACCGGAGTACCTACTACTAACGCCTCTCCAATTGAATTTGGAGAATTCTCAATCAGAGAGGCAGAAAGAAAAACATGGGCATTCTTAAGATTTTCTAATACTTGGTAGTCATTTTGAGGACCTAAAAATGTTACAAATTTTTCTATTTTATTTTTCTTTGTTAGATGCTTTAAATACCATCCATATGAAGACCTACGTATATAACCAAACTTAGAATTTGACCCAATCGGTGAATGCCCACCAATATACATATGCAAATCTGGATACTTTTTTATTAATTCTGGTAAAATTTGAAAAACAAGATGAAGCCCTTTGACTTGGCTTGAACCTTGTGAAAAGTATATCGAATACTTCTCACATTTTACAAACTCCCAATTAGCACTTTCGCCATAAAATGCTTGCCGTAAACTTTCTCCACAGTGGATATAGTTCAAAGTAGGGTTAATTGCCTTTGTACAAGCTTCATCCCATTCTGTTCGTCCCATTACATAAGATACCTTTCTAATTGCTACTGTTTCATCCACACCCGCTCGCAAATATTTCCTTGCTTGCCCATATATCGTACCGTCAATAATTGAGGAAGGTAAAAATAAATGCTTCACAATTAGGGGAAATCCCAAAAGACAATGCTTTGCATAAATTGAAACTAATCCTTGAATATGTATTATTGATCTTTCTGGCCTATTAAAACATTCGACTGCAATTCTAGTGTGTAAATACTCTGTTCCAAAAATATGTAAAATATCTGGATTAAATTCTATAATAATATTTTGAATGTATTTTCGTAATAGAATTTTTTTTAAAAATTTGATTTTAAATATTTTTAAAAAAATTGGTAATGAATATGTAAAACAACGAGGACTATGATTATCTTTAGTATTTCTTTCAAACTTGTACTTAGAGGGAAAAGCAAAACCTAATTCTAACGAATTATCATGTTTAATACTCTCATAAGCACCAGTGAGCCAGCCACCTTTAAAATTACTATTTTTTTTTGTATCCATTGGTGTGGGTGGGACATTACTTAACCATAGAACTCGAACTCTTCTAGAAGTATTCATTCTTCCCCCACACTGTCTCATTTACTATTTTTACATAACTCTGGATGAGCTTGACCACCTTCACTGATACATTGGTGTCATGGTAGTCGTCGGGCATCTCAGCCTTTTCTTTGTTATCTCTCATGGAGACAGCCATTTCCAATGCCTGGGAAATGTCCTTGGTTGTGATACCCCCAATGACCACCGTTCCCTTGTCCAGTACCTCTGGCCTTTCAGTGCTTGTCCTGATGAGAACGCCAGCAAAGTCCAGCATCGCTGATTCCTCGCTGAGAGTCCCACTGTCAGAGAGCACACAGTAGGCATTCATCTGCAGCTTGTTATAGTCCAGAAAGCCGAAGGGTTTCAGACTCTGCACCAAAGGATGGAACTGGAAGGTTCTCTGTTCGATGAACTTTCTGCTTCTGGGATGCGTGCTGTAGATCACCGGCATCTGATACTGCTCAGCCATGTCATTGATGGCTGTCATCAGTGACATGAAGTGGTCTTCGTTGTCGATGTTCTCCTCCCGGTGGGCCGAGACCAGAATGTAGCGGTTCTTCTCAAGGCTAAGCCTCTCAAGCACATCACTCTTCTGGATACCTTCCATGTGGCTATCCAGCACTTCACGCATGGGAGAGCCGGTGACAAAGATGGTCTTGCCATCCAATCCTTCGGAGAGCAGATACCTCCGGGAGTGCTCGGTGTACGGCATGTTGATGTCGCTGATGTGGTCCACGATCTTGCGGTTGATCATCTCACTCACGTTCCAGTCCCAGCAGCGGTTGCCTGCCTCCATATGGAAGATGGGCACTTTCAGCCGCTTCGCGCTGATAGCAGACAAGGCACTGTTGGTATCACCCAGCACCAAGAGTGCATCAGGCTTCTCCTTCTGGATCACCTCGTAGCTCTTGGCAATGATGTTCCCCATGGTCTCACCCAGATTCTTGCCAACACTGTCCAGATAGTAGTCAGGAGCTCTCAGTCCCAGGTCCTCGAAGAACACCTGGTTGAGCGTGTAGTCCCAGTTCTGGCCGGTATTCACCAGAATGTGGTTGAAGTACTGGTCGCACTTCTGTATCACTGCGCTGAGCCGTATGATCTCGGGTCTCGTCCCGAGAATGGTCATCACCTTCATCTTTTCCATGCTGCTTACACCTTCTCGAATATTGTATCAGGTTTGTCAGGGTTGAACGGCTCGTTGGCCCACATGAAGGTCACCAAATCACCCTCCCCCTCGTTGATGATGTTATGGGTATACCCGGGGGGTATGTCCACAACCTCCAACTTCTCACCCGACACATGATAGTCAATCACCTCTTCCGTCCCGATCTTCCTGAATTGTATCAAGGCCTTGCCGCTGACCACCAGGAACTTCTCATTCTTGGTATGGTGCCAATGGTTGCCCTTGGTGATGCCGGGTTTGGAGATATTCACCGAGAACTGGCCACGCTCAGCAGTGCGGATGATTTCGGTGAAGCTGCCACGTTTATCGGTGTTCATCTTCAGCGGATAGCTGAATTGGTTTTCAGGAAGATAACTCAGATAGGTGCTGTACAGCACCTTCTCGAAGCTGTTTGCCATATTGGGTACGGAAAGCGTTGTACGGCTTTCCCTGAAGCCTTTGAGAAGCTCCACAATCCTGCCCAGCTTCACCGTATGGACGGTGGACACCTTGCAAAAACCATCCTCTTTCACCACATCACCCTTGAGTGCACAGAGAAACGCTTCAAGGACATCATCGATGTACACCAGATTCATCACCACCTCAGGGTCATTGACCGTGATGGGAAGGTCGCGTGCAATGTTTTGGCAGAACGTGGCGACAGCACTGTTGTAGTTGGGCCTGCACCATTTACCGAAGACGTTGGGAAGGCGGAACACATGCACCGTTGCTCCCGTCTCCTTGGCATAGCTGAAAAGCAGGTCCTCCCCTGCCTTCTTGCTCTTCCCATAGGGATTGTCCAAAGCAGCTTGAATGGATGAAGTAATGAGCACCGGACAGATATTGTTGTTCCTTTTCAAAGAGGCAAGCAACGTATCAGTGAACCCGAAGTTGCCCTGCATGAACTCTTCCTCTTCCTTGGGCCGGTTCACCCCGGCAAGATGGAAGACAAATTCGCAGTCCTTGGTGAACGAATCAAGGAGATTTGGATCGGTATCAATATCATAGAGATACAGATCCTCATAGCCCTTGCTTCTCAGCTCACAGACGAGGTTCTTCCCTACGAAGCCGCTTGAGCCGGTTACCAATATCCTCATCTTAGCGGCTCTCCCATGCCTTTAGTTCATCCTGGATGTACTTGAGACCAAGCAGCTTCTCCTTGATCTGCTCTACAGTAAGCAGTTCGGTATTGCTGGAGTTGAACTCAGTAAGGGTGGTTCTCTTTCCATTCCCGTCAGTAAAGTACTTGTCGTAGTTGAGGTCGCGGTTGTCTGCAGGCACTCTATAGAAGTTGCCCAGATCGATGGCATGGGCGCACTCCTCGTTGGTCAGCAGCGTCTCGCACATCTTCTCCCCGTGCCTGATCCCGATGGTCCGGATCTCGTTGTCCGCACCGAAGAGTTCCTTCACTGCCTGGGCAAGATCACCGATCGTACTCGCCGGTGCCTTCTGTACCAAAATGTCCCCGGTATGGGCATGCTCATAGGCATAGAGCACCAGGTCAACCGCTTCCTCCAGCGTCATGATGAAACGGGTCATGAAAGGCTCGGTCACGGTCATCGGCTTGCCCGCCTTGATCTGCTCGACGAACAGGGGAACCACCGAACCTCGGGAACAAAGTACGTTGCCGTACCTTGTACCGCAGATGAGCGTCTTGTCCTCTGCCACCGTGCGAGACTTGGCAACAAAGACTTTCTCCATCATGGCCTTGCTGGTTCCCATGGCATTGATGGGATAGGCTGCCTTGTCGGTGGAAAGGCAGATGACCTTCTTCACCCCTGCATTGATGCAAGCCGTAAGCACGTTGTCGGTGCCGATAACGTTGGTTTTCACCGCCTCCATGGGGAAGAATTCGCAGGAGGGTACCTGCTTCAGTGCAGCTGCACTGAAGACAAAATCCACACCATTGAGGGCATCCCGGATGTTGCGATAGTCACGTACATCCCCGATGTAGTACTTGATCTTGTCATTCTTGTAGGAGTGGCGCATGTCATCCTGTTTCTTCTCGTCGCGGCTGAAAATGCGGATCTCTGCTATGTCGGTGTTGAGAAAGCGGTCCAACACGGCATTCCCGAAAGAGCCGGTCCCACCGGTAATCAGGATGGTTTTATTAACAAACATTAAGAATCCTCTTTTTTATAAGGTAGAAAGAAATGTTTCCATTTTATTTAGATACAAAGAGTAATCGAACGGACATTTATTTTTCCTATAGGCATTAGTGTTGGAGTTCCTATTACTTAAAACCTTAGTCAATTTCTTTTTTGCTAATGATATATCATGCGGGATGATGATACCATTTCCACCATCTGTAATATAATCAGCAATATCACTTGTTAGATTAGTAATTACTGGTATACCTAATAGCAAACTCTCTGAAACTTTTGTAGGAAATCCAGCATTTGTTACTCGTTTTGAATCTCGTATCAGAATCGAAAAATTTGCGTTGGAAATTTCCTCTATCACTTCAATGTTATTCATTTTTCCTAAAAATTTGATTTTCTCTGACGCTCCTAAACAAATTCTGTGTCTAGGAACAACTTTTAGATATTCATCTCGAGTTAATCCGATAATACTTAAACAAATTGTTTTTCCAGGAATATCTAATGAATCCACGAGATCAATAATCAAATCAAGCCTGTCTTTAAAGTGTTGAGGAGATTGTCTGCCACCTATAGAGAAAGGGCTTCCCGCGTATACCAACTTAATTCCCTGTCGATTTTGAGTTGGAACTATCATTTGTATTCCAACTGGGGGAATTCTTACCGTTTTTTTCTTGCTCATTGTATAGTATTTCTCAAGGTAAGAACTAATAACAATTATTCCATCAGCTTTTTTAGCAGCGATTCTTTTTTGATAATTTGTGTCTACAAATTTAATCAAATTGAATATGATTGATTTATTTATTCTCTCAATCCAATCAACACAATCAAAGGCTGTTTTGATTCCATGATTGTGTGCCCATTTATAGATTTTTGAGACCCATATTGAAAGAACAGGGCTACCATAGGTTATAATAAGCTCAATATTTTTAATACCAATCTCATCAAAGATTGTAATACACTGATTATAACTACTAGTAATTTTCAACCAATCAAATATGTTCTTTTTTTGTGGAAATGAATATGATTTAAAATCATCTGGAACAATATTTGACTGTGAGCATTTTTGGCTTTCTACAGAAGTAATATCAGAGTCTATGCCTATAAATGCAACATCAAATCCAAGATCTTGGAAAATGTATCCTAATCCTAATACTCTCTTTCCTGCAGCATTCCCATCGGGAACCAAAAAATTACCGCATATAACAATTGTTTTTTTACTCATCTATACGTGTCAAATTATTATAATATTTTCGATTTTGCTTTCCATTAATAATCATTCTCAATGAATCTAAATTTAACCGACTTATATACCACCTAAAATTCCTCATTTTTTTCCTGCTTGCAATATACTCGTTACGTATCTGATCTCGTCTAGAAATATAGGCATCATCAATTGTAAGAGAAATAGACCATGACTTCATATGGTCATGAATATTCTCCACTTTCTCAAAGCTAATCATATCATTGAAAAAAACATAAGGGATGAATTTCCAACGTAATATCTTATTATTCTCAATTTCAATTTCAATAATGCCAGTTGACCTATTATCATCAGACAGTCTTATTAATGGATCCTTAGATTTGGAAGTATAAACATCATCAAATAATGCATTTCCCAGACTATAGGAAATTAGTGATTCCCTTACTTTTTCAATCCCTTGTAAAACATGGGGATGGTGGCCATGTATGATAAACTTAAACTGATGTGCTAATTGCCGGGCTAGTAATATATGCGATGGATTGGGATAATGCACGTGTTCTTCTCCCCAATGACATGACAAAATGGATAAATATTTATTGTTTTTATCCAATTCTAGATCTGTTTTAATTCTGCTATATGATAGTGGATTAACAGCCCCTCGTCTCTTTCTCTCGTCCATAATCCCCTTAGGATTCGTTGAATAACAACAATACCCACGAAGCATTAAAGTATTATTATCATTTCTAATTAAACATGCGTTATTTTCAGTTCCAAAATGATTAATACCTTCGTTTTCCAGAACTGTAATAGTCTCTCTATATCCCTTTATCCCATAATCATACATATGGTTATTTGCGAGACTAACATATTGAACATTTAGAAGCTTAAGCAGATAGACATTTCTTGGAACACTCTTGAGGTATGCAGATTTCCCCCCGATAGTCTTATTTGAGTTTGTGAATGGAGCCTCAAGATTTCCAATAACAACATCATAAGAACTTAAGCGACTTGCCAATGGTTCAAGATATTTCTCGAGGTCTTCCTGCCTCATATAAACAAGTGAGTTACGGCCAAATAATCCAATATCACCCAGAAGCGCAATTTTCATAAATTATTCTCATGAGGGAAATTATTAGCAAGTAGGATTTTGATGATTTCATCAGGAACAATTAATCCTTCATCAATCCATTTCCCATTTCGTTCCCAATAACCTCTCGATGAATGAATTGCAGACCAATCAAAGCCATAGCTCATTTCAATGATTTTTCCTTCTCCTGTCCGATTATCAATAACAAAATCGAAACCCATACATTGGAAATGGCATTTATCACAGATAGCAAATGCCAAATTTCGGATTTGCTCAGTAACAACTACTTTATCAAAATAAATTTCACCGCCACCAGAAGCACGGAAGTCGTGTTTTCTTGTTCTTCTAAGAAGATAAGATAACTTATCACCTACCACAATAACTTTAATATCAAAGCCATCATTCGGTATCATTTCTTGAAAATAGCAATAATCCTTTTCTATTGGTAATCTTTTTGAATTTTTCACTGTTCGTAAAAATTCTGGAATTCGGTGAATCCTATTTTTTAATGTACTCCAATCATGAGATGAGCGTATCTTTGAAGTTGCTTTAAATACTACACTTGGAGCTGAACAAAATCCTTTGGTGAACATTCTCTTACAATATTTAATTGCTTGGTCTTTTTTCTGCAGAAGCTTTACATTGTTTGATCCAGATCCAGATTTCAATTTTGCCACAATAGGATAAGTAGCACTTCTTTCAAGCCAGTCAACACATTTCTGTCGTTCATAAAAAACCCAACTTCTAGGAATACTAGCACCAATAGACTGTAACAGATACATTTGAGCAATTTTATCGTCGAAATGCCAACTTGTATCTATATCTGGAAAAACTTTAAGCTCTCTATTCATAGCTACTCTTAGAATGCTTCTAGCTTCCATCATGTCACATAATACCCCATGAGAAAAGTGCCAGAGAAGTACGCTAAACCGATCAAGCATGTTAATAACATCACTGTCATAACAATCAACTAGTTCATATGGAATCTTATTATTCTTACAGAACTCTATCCATTGGTGAGTCCACTGAGTCGAATGGTGAAATATCTTTTCATTTTTACATATTGCTATTGGCTTCATTTCTTAATCCGTGTTATCCATAATTTCTCTGTGTAGGATTTCGATGTATTGTTGAATTCCATTTTCAAAACTCCAATTCCCCTCATATCCCAACAACACCTGTGCTTTAGAAATATCAGCATTTGAGTGCTCGATATCCCCCATTCTCTTTGGAGCAAACTCTGGTTTATGATCTTTTCCCAAAGACTTTGCGAGTGCCCAATAGATGTCGATCAGATATTCCCTGCCCCCGTGGGCAATATTAAAGACTTGTCCAGCGGCATCCTTTGGTGCAAGGCATGCCTTCAGGTTAGCTTCCACCACATTCTCAATATAGGTGAAGTCCCGGCTCTGCCTGCCATCACCGTAGATGACAGGAACCTCATTCCGCAAGAGTTGCTTGATCCATCGGGGAATCACTGCTGCATACGCGCCATCGGGGTTCTGCCGTTTTCCGAACACATTGAAATATCGCAGGCCATAGGTCTCCAGGCCATAGAGGCTGTAGTAGAGCTTCCCATATTCCTCATTGGTTCTCTTGGTCAGCGCATACGGCGAGAGGAGGTTTCCTTCTCGCCCTTCTTTCTTGGGAAGATTCGGCTCATCCCCATACACGGAGCTAGAGGATGCGTAAACAAACTTCTTCACCTTGTTCTGCCGGGATGCGTCCATTATGTTCAGCGTGCCCACCACGTTATTTTGCTCATACAACAGGGGCATCTCGATGCTCCGGGGGACGCTGCCCCAGGCTGCCTGATGCAGCACGTAGTCAACACGCTTGGTAGCATTTAAGCAAGTTTGGTAGTCGGTGGCGTCCCCTTCGATGAATGTGAACCCAGGGTGTGGCAGATTGGCTTCAATGTTCTTCAGAAAACCGTTTGACAGGTTGTCCAAGCAACGGACCTTATAGCCCATCTCCAATACTGCGTCACAGAGGTTGGAACCGATGAAGCCCGCTCCTCCGGTCACCAGAAATACCGAGTCCTCAGGAAAAACCAATTCTCGATAATCCATCCTACAGGCTCCAGTACCGGTATCCAGCTTCTACTATCTGCTTCCGGTCAAGCACGGACTTCACATCCATGACCACTTTCTCGTTGTTGGGAGCTGCCTTGAACAGCCGGTCGATTTCCAGCATACCGATTTGGCTGAACACTTCGTGTGAGACAGCGATTACCACGGCATCCACATCGGAGATGGCCTCGAACGGTACCAATGAAATTCCATAAAGGCCCTGTGCCTCACGTGCATCGGCAACGGGATCACAGACCTGGGCTTCGATGCCATATTCCCTGAGCTCGGTGATGATGTCGATGACCTTGGTGTTGCGCGTATCGGGACAGTTCTCCTTGAACGTGAAGCCCAGGACGGCGACTTTCGCTCCCTTGACCTGTGATCCCACGGTTATGAGGTTTTTCACCACATGCTCGGCCACATGCTTGCCCATGTCATCGTTGATCCGTCTACCGGCGAGTATGATCTGCGAGTGGTATCCCAGCTGCTCAGCCTTGTAGGTCAGGTAGTAGGGATCCACGCCGATGCAATGCCCTCCCACCAGGCCGGGAAAGAACTTGAGGAAGTTCCATTTAGTGGAGGCAGCTTCCAAGACTTCCTTCGTGCTAATACCCATCTTGTTGAAGATGATGGACAGCTCGTTCATGAAGGCGATGTTGATGTCCCGCTGGCTGTTTTCAATCACCTTGGCGGCTTCGGCCACCTTGATGGATGAGGCTTTGTATACTCCCGCCTCCACCACCAGCTCATACACCTTCGCGATTGTGTCAAGAGTCTTTTGGTCCATGCCGGAGACGATCTTCGTGATGGTTTCCAGTCGGTGGACCTTGTCTCCTGGGTTGATCCGCTCAGGGGAATAGCCGACAAAGAAATCGATGCCGCAGGTCATCCCTGATTCTTCCTCCAGGAGGGGAACACAGATATCCTCAGTGACTCCGGGGTAGACGGTCGACTCGAAGACGACGATGGAACCTCTCGAGAGATTCCTGCCCAAGATGCGGGAAGCTCCCGTCACCGGAGACAAGTCAGGAGTATGATCAGCATGCACGGGAGTGGGGACCGCAACGATGTGGAAGGAAGCATCGCGGAGCCGAGTTTCATCCGAAGTGAACTCAACCGTCGTAGACTTAATCACCTCATCGCCCACTTCACGGGTGGGATCGATGCCAGCCTGGTATAACCCAATCTTTTCCTTGCTGATATCGAAACCAATAACAGGAACCTTCTTCGCGAAAGCCACAGCTATGGGCATACCTACGTAACCAAGACCGATCAACGACAGTTTTTTCTTACCTTCGAGCAACTGCTCAATCATTTCTTCTTATCCTTCTTATTATTTTCTTCAAGTATGTTTTCAATTTCTCTCATATAAGCATCAACAACAATCTGACGATCAAACTCTCGTTCCATCTTCTTTCTTCCAGCCAATCCCATTGCAGCTTTTTGTTCGTGGGGTAATGCAATAAAACGCTCAATGGATTGAACTAGAGAATCTACAGAACGGGGTTCGAAGCCAAATCCAGAGATTCCTTCATCAAAGGTTTCACGACATCCTGGTATATTTGAAGTAAGCACTGGTCGTCCAGCGGCCGCAGCCTCTAGAAGGACATTTGACATACCTTCATGGTATGAAGGAAGCACAACTGCGTGGTATTCACTTAACAAAGCGTGTACATCATTGCTTCTCCCCAAGTAATTTCCAGACCCAGATGAAACAAATGATTCAACAGCACTTTTATAAGTGTTATCTTCAAAAGAACCTACAATGTCACAAGAAACAAGATGGTGTTTAGTCCGAACTTCTATAACAGCATCCAATAGCTCCTCTATCCCCTTATCTTTCATGATTCGACCGATAAAAATTAACCGAAACTTATATTCATCTTCTGGATACTTTAAATAGAAATTATTCATTAAATTGACACCAGACCCAGGAATTAATCTAGTCTGATCAGATCCCACCACAGACAACTGTTCGTAAAATTGCTTGTTACTAATGTTCTGAAAAAAAACCGTTTTAGTTTTCTTTAATGCAACCTTTGTAAGAAAAAGAACCAGCTTTTGTAATAATCCAGGATTTTCGACCGCAATACCCAATCCTGTAATGTTAGCAATATGTGGGGAACCTAATATTCTACATGCGATACCGGCATATACATTCGGTTTAATACTATATGAAACAACCAGGTTTGGACGTCCTCTCGCAATAATAAAAAGATATTTCAGAATTAGGGAAAAATCAGCAAAAACATTCTTCCCATGCCTATCGATCGGGACGGGTAGATAGTTGCAACCCAATTCCAGATAATAAGCTTCGTCTCCTCCCCGAGGAGTAACTATGGTAACATTTAATCCATGTCCCAATAGTGATTGAATCAACTCTTTTCTAAATGAGTTTCTATGTAGACCTACATTCTCAAGATAATAAATTGAAGAACAAGAAGGGGAGGTTTCCATTTAATTTGGATAGGCCCTAAGTGTTGCTCTCACACTCTGAATAACTTTATCAGCAGTTGTTACCCTACTCTCCATCCCTTCCAATGTACACTCTTTGATTAAAAGTATCCCATCACCAGTTAAGACCTCAACACCATGATTCTTAATAATTTTAACGACCTTCCCGAAGATTCTTCCTACATATGGACGATTAGGTTGTATCTCAGAACTTACTATTAAAACTTTTTCTTGTCCGTAGAACGTATAAGCACATGGAAAAGGCAAGGTTGTAGCTCTTATAAGATTTTGAATTATTCTTGTTTTCTGGCTCCAATCAATCAATCCATCTTCCGGATTTCTAGCACAACAATAAGTTGCAAGACTGGAGTCTTGCATGGTTCTTGAATGAGTCCCATGTTCCAATTGTTCAACCACTTTTAGCAAACTTTTTTTAAAAGAATTTATACATTTTTCATATAACGTAATTATTGTATCAGAATCAGAAATAAAAATATCTTCATGAAAAATTATATCCCCAGCATCTACATCATCCTCTAGGATAAAAAAATTAATGGCTGTTTTACTCTCCCCATTTATTAATACCCAATTCAATGGCGAAAAACCCCGGTACTGTGGTAAAGGTGCAAAATGAGTACCAATACAATCGCTTTTTGCTAGCTTTCTAATAGCCTCTGGTATCATCTTTCTATACCCAAAACTAATAAGATAGTCAAAAGAAATCCTCATACAATACTTTTCAATCTCACTTGCCTTTGGATTTACTAATACAGGTAAATCACAATCCATGATGTGGCTTGAAATTTTCTCCCAATATTGCTCAATTTCATGATCATGTTCTTTTTCTATAACAACTAAGGAAATCTCTACCTTATTCATGAGTATTTGCAGAGCTTCAAATCCAAGCCTGTGACAAAGAAATAGAACATACTTCATGTTTTAATTACTACCATTATAGATATTTTTCCGGAATAAAATCTGTTCAATAGTTTTCAGTAGAATTTTCACATCAAGAAGAAATGAAAGATTCTGAGCATAGTAGATATCATTCTTCAATCTTACTTTCCAACCTATTGAATTTCGAAAATATGCCTGAGAATACCCTGTTATTCCAGGAAGAACACTATATTTTAACTTCTCTTCTTCAGAATAAAAACACAGTTGATCTAGTAGATCCGGTCGAGGTCCCACAAAACTCATTTCAGCTTTAAGAACATTGATGATCTGTGGTATTTCATCAATGCTACTTTGTCTCAAAATTTTTCCAATTTTTGTTAGTCGAGGGTCAAAAGGAGAATTATAAGTAGATCCATCAGGATTCCGTAGATCCAGTGCTTCAACCTTCATTGAACGAAACTTATACATAGAAAATTCTTTACCGTTCTTTCCAATTCTTTTAGCTATATAAAACACTGGCCCTGGATCAGACAAATAAATAATTGGGATAATAAGTATCAAGAGAAGTATAAAAAAAGGTAAAACAATTAAGGCAAATAGTAAATCAAGGAACGGCTTAAAGAATCTGCGATACATTATATGCTGAACCTCGTAAATTTAAGTATAGTTGAGATTTCTTCATCCTTCAAACACGTATTCAATGGCAACGTAACTTCATTCTCAAATTGCTTATAGGTATTTGGAAAGTCTTCAATTTTGAATCCAAGCTTTTTATACGCTGTATGCATCGGAAGGGGCTTATAGTGGACGTTTGTAGCGATTCCTGCTTCTGCTATGTCCTTAATGAAGTCGTTTCTTTGTCGCTCTGTATAGCCATTTATCCTCATCAAGTAGAGATGCCCACTTGATTCAAAGGTATCGGTATATTGAACAAGAGAAGTAACTGGCAAATCCTTTAGACCCTCGTTATAGATCTCAATTATCTGTCTTCTTCTCTTGAGAATCTCTGGATACCTTTTTAGCTGTACCAATCCTAGGGCCGCCATGATATCAGTCATATTACACTTGTAGTATGGACCGACTATGTCATACTCCCAAGCACCTAAATGAGTTTTTGATAAAGCATCTTTACTCTGCCCATGCAGAGATAGTAATTGAACCTCATGATATAATTTATCATTATCCAACCCTTCACGATCTCTCCAGGTGAGTGCACCGCCTTCAGCCGTAGTTAAATTTTTTACAGCGTGAAAAGAGAAAGCAGAAAAATCTCCCCATTGACCAGACCTTCTATCTTTGTATGTAGCACCAATAGAATGAGCAGCATCTGAAACGACTATGACACGATTAAAAAGGGATTGAATCTCATTGGTTGGAGAATAGAGTGCTTTATGTTCTTCAAGAACTTGATAGAGAGCGTCGTAATCACACATCACTCCGCCAATATCAACGGGGATTACTGCTTTCGTCTTTGAGGTAATTGCTCTACCAACTTTCTCATAATCTATATGGAAAGAATCAGGTGCCACATCAACCAATACAGGGGTTGCCCCTACATGAATTATGGGGCTACAAGATGCCGTATATGTATAGGCGCTTGTAACAACTTCATCACCAGGGCCTATCCCAAGAAGGATAAGGCAAAGCTCAAGAGCCGCGGTAGCAGAACTAAGGCAACAGACCGTACTGGTATGACAATATTCAGCTAACTTCTCTTCAAACAGTTTTGTCTTCGGTCCGGTAGTAATCCAACCTGATCTTAAGGTTTCAACTACCTCATCAATCTCTTCTTGTGTAATATCAGGAGGAGAAAATGGAATCTTTCTAATTTCGTTCAAAGCAATTCCCCATTATACAAATATCCTGTTGTTGGGTGAGTCTGAAAATTGTTCAGGAAGGAAAATAGAGTATTCGCATACTCATCACTCCCACCCTATGTTCATAAGTTTCCCACTACCCATTTCAGCCTTATTCCAAAATCTCGGTGTGGCTAACGTATTCCAAGTCAACTTATGTCCAAGTTCAGCTGTTTCCACCTCATATCCCCAAACCCCTCGATTCCTGCATATTTATGCAGCTTTCGAGCCCTTTTCCATTATCCGCGTATATTCCTTACTCGTCTCATTCTTCAAAACGACTAACGACAACGCAGCATATTTCCCAAACGTTCCCGTCTGCCTACCCTTATACGTCGCCCCCAAGCTCTCGGCAGCATCCTCAATAATGGGAACATTGTATGGCGAGCACAATTGAATGATTTCATCCATCTTGGCTGGAGTGCCATACAAATGGGCAACGACAACAGCCTTTGCTTGGGGATACTTCTTAAGCGCTATATCGAGCGCTCTCGGATCCATATTCCAGGTATCGGTCTCACTGTCTATAAAAACTTGCACTCCGCCTTCATAGGAAACAGGGTTCACGGTTGCGGAAAAGGTTAGATCACTGCAGAGGACGATATCACCTGGCTTAACGCCACACAATTTTACCGCGAGATGCAACGCAGAAGTTCCAGAGACTAACGCAGCTGCACCGGTAACACCAACATAAGAAGCCATCTCACGCTCAAAACCATCTACATTGGCTCCCAAAGGAGCAATCCAGTTGGTATCGAAAGCTTCCTTGATATACTGCATCTCGTACCCTTCGTCGCTCATATGCGGAGACGAAAGATAAATCCGTTTTTCTCTCATGCGATAATCACCCTTTTCATTTTACCTACACCATCCCCATCACATTCACCCACTCAATACCAGCCTCACGAAGCCGTTCTTCCATCTCCTTGTTCCAGATAATTACAGGATTTCCGTTGAGCTGTTGGCTATACTTCTTCAATACTAGAACACTGCTACAGAGCGTAGCACGGACGATAAAACTATCGGACCTGATAAGATCATGGATCAACTCGTGCAACTCGTCCTGCGTACCGAAGAAATACAAATGGTCGGCATTGTTGGACTGGGCAACAGCATTGGCAACAGTGACGACCCTGTTTCTGAGCCGGTTGATCTCGGTGAAGGTCCTGACCATGTACCCGTAGGTACGCTCGATCTTGTTGGCGAAGCCGGCAGGAGTAAGGAAGTACTTGACGGAATTGGGCTGAAGCCGCTCGACCTTGACGAACCCCTTCTTGATAAAACGCTTCAAGAGGAGATTGATCGCACCAAGGGACATGCCAACGTGTTGGGAGAGCTCCCGCTGCGTTGCTTCCGCGTGTTGGTCGATGTAGTTGAGAACCGATAATTCTCGTGAATTATTACTTGATTGCATAATAATTATTTCTTTAGGCCATGTTCAAAAAATGAACAATGGTAATACAACTGAACAACTCGACACAAAGTTGCATGCCAAGTTGAAAAAGGGAATACTCATCAAATAGGATTGTTTTTCGGGAGGCACACATAAGCAAAAGGAAATTCCGCTTGAAGAATTTCCAGGAAGTGGAGTACGTTCCTCCTCTGCGGACACTTTCACGCCGGAACGTCGAAAGACCACACAGGAATCTGTAACAGATCACTACCGATACACAAAAGGTGACTGGGGCACTAGGCTCCGTCACCTTTCTTACTACAAATCAACTCGTTCCTTTTGCGGGGCACTTGGAATTATTACATATTCTGCCATATGTCTTATCAGTTTCCACTGCGTACATTCCTGCCACCCCTTTTCAGTACATAGCCAATCCGTAAGAGCAACCATACCACAGAAAAAGTGGGAATACAATAAGAACCATATTGGACCGATTGCAGACCGTTATTGGTCAACAAATCCAGACATACTCTGTTGAATGTATCCAATTGCATACCTCACTTACATTTCTTACTACATAACACATGAGATGACACAAGCGTTACATTCGTTGTACCGATATGGAGAATCGCTGCTACTTATTATATATAAACCAGTTGGCAAGAATCGTGATATATAATGCGAAAAAAGCGGAAGGCGATAGACAGTTATGATAGTACTACCGGAAGAGGGAGCCAGGTATAGGAAACCTGGCACCCTATTACCCAGCATCGTTCTCCTTACATACTCTTCCAGTTGCCAAAGACAATCCTGTGGATGCAGAGCCTCTCCGAAGGTGCCAGGTGCGGGGCACGTGGCACCGTCATCCACAGGATCGCTTAATTCCCAAAGAATCATAACTTCCCAAAAACACGAAAAGATTTGGTTGCAACCTAAGGATGAAAATCTTACGGAGGGTATATCCCACTTTTCGGTTGCATAAAGGTGCCAGGTACAACGAAGTGTACGAGGCACCTTTATGCGTCCTTCATCCTTAGGAACTGCCTTTGTGACTTTTATAAAATATCTTCATAAAAGTATCTTTTTTGTTGACAGCGGCACTTGGCGGTGGTAGCGTCGAAGTGTAGGACGGACACGCGAATTGTGTCCGAAGCGCACGAAAAAAGGAGATACCCGTATGAAAAGGAACATTTTGCTAGCATGTATGGTTGCTTTTCTCGTTTTCCCGACACTGCTGTTCGCAGCGGGGAAAGTCGAAAGTCCAAGTGGCGCGGCTCAGAAATTCAACATCGTATTCACCACAGCATCTGTAACCGAGGAAGCCCACTCCAAGGTATTGGTGGAGTTTGTGAAACCACGCCTGGAAGAACTGACCGGTGGTAGGGTGACACTGGAAGTACACGATTCGAGCTCGCTGTTCAGTCAGGACGACGAACTGCCCGCAACCATCCGCGGAAATGCGACCATGTGTTACACCGACGGCACCTGGTTGGCAACGTACATGCCCTCGACCAGCATGTTCAGCGCAGGGTACATCTTCAAGGACCTGGACCACATGAACAAAGTGCTCAACGGCCCGATCGGAGAAGAACTGTTCGAGAGCGTAGCACAGAAAGTCGGCGTGCGGCCGCTTGCCTCCTATTACATCGGCTCACGAACGATCAACCTGAAGAACCCGAAACCCGCAATGACCCCGGCCGACCTGAAGGGCGTGAAACTGCGCATGCCGAACTCCGAAGCCTGGCTCATGTTGGGCAAGGCCCTCGGTGCGAACCCGACACCCGTGGCATTCTCCGAACTGTATACCGCCTTGGCCACAGGAACCGTCGACGGACAGGACAACCCGCTGACAGCGACCGAAGAAGGCAAGTTCTATGAAGTCACCAAATCGATCGCCCTGACCAACCACCAGATCGGCACCGTATGGCCGGCGATCAACGAAGCCTTCTGGCAGTCGTTGGGACCCGAGTTGCAACCCTTGGTCAAGCAAGCCTTCGTCGAGGGAATCGAGTACAACAACAACATCGTAAAAGGCAAGGAAGCTAGCCTCGTGGCGTTCTTCCGCTCACAGGGCCTGACCGTTGCGACTCCCGATGTATCGGCATTCAAGAAGCAGGTCAACGACTACTACCTGCAGCAGAAGGATTTCATCAAGGATTGGGACATGGATCTCTTCGACCGCATCAAGAAAATGGCCGAGTAACACGCACTTTAATGTAGGAACATGTAGAATTTGGATACGAGGGTATCGGTCCCAAATTGACCGATACCCCTCTTGAACCTCATTTTACTTAATTTTTAAGGGGAGATCAGCAATGTCCAAAAAGCTCGCCACGGCGATACATATCATGGAAACGGCCCTCGGCATCTACGTGCCGGTCACCGCATTCCTGTTCATGTTCATCGCATTCTGCCTGCAAATCTTCTCCCGCTACTTCCTCAACCACCAGTTCGAATGGACCTACGAGTACACCGTCATAGGATTCATCTGGACCGTCGCTTTCGGCGCATGCGCCGCCAGCAAACGACGTGAACACGTCTCGTTCAGCCTCATCTACGACCGCTTCGGCCAACGCGGCCAGGCGATCATGAAACTCGTCGGCTGTACGATCATCATCATTGCCTTCTGCATCATGTTCTACCCCGCACTCGACTTCATCCGCTTCATGGGAATCAAAACCACACCGGTACTGAAAATCCCCATCAGCTACGTATACGCACCGTTTCTCGCATTCCTCACCTTCTCGATCCTTTACCTTATCAAGGACTGCCTGATCGCCATCCAGACACTCCTCTCGCTCAAACAACACAAACCGGGAGGGCTGCAGTAATGGACCTATCGTTGTGGATCCCCATCATCATGCTGGTGCTGACCTTCCTGCTCAACATTCCCGTCACCTACGGCATGTTGGCCGCAGGCGTCTACTACCTGCTCTACACCGGAGGCGATATCGGCCTCATTGTCGGCCAGACGATGGGAACGCTGTACACCGGGTATGTGCTCATGGCCGTACCGCTGTTCATCTTCACCGCCAACGTGATGAACTCGGGCAAAGTCACCGACGCCATGTTCACCTTCTCCAAAGCCCTTATCGGGAGACGCCGTGGGGCCCTGGCGTATGTGAACGTGATCGTATCGCTGATCTTCAGCGGTATGACCGGCTCGGCCATCGCCGACGCCGCGGGAATCGGCAAGATGGAGATCGACTCGATGATCAAGGACGGCTACGACGCACCGTTCAGCTGCGCCATCACCGCCGCATCGGCAACCATCGGCCCCATCTTTCCTCCAAGCATCCCCTTCGTCATCTACGCCATGCTCTCCGGAACCTCCGTCGGAGCATTGTTTCTCGGCGGCATGGTCCCCGGCATCCTGCTTGCCGTGGTACTGAGCGTCTACGTCTGGTACATCTCGCGCAAACGCGATTATCCCAGGGGAGAATCGTTTACCTTCATCGAGTTCATCAAGTTCTCCATGAAGGCATTCCCCGCGCTGCTCACCCCCGTGATCCTGCTCGTTGGCATCTACACCGGGGTCATGACCCCCACCGAAGCCGGCGCCGTGGCCGCCCTCTATGCCCTGATCGTAGCCCTGTTCGCCTACCGGGTCCTCGGCTTCAAAGCCCTGCTGGTCACCCTAAAGGACACCGTGATCGGAGCCGGTCAGATAACGATCCTCACCGGAGCCGCCGCCGTGTTCACCTACATCGTGGCCAAGGAGAATATCCCGGCCATGATCTCCCAGTACATCCTGGGAATCACCGACAACAAGTATGTGTTGCTGCTGGTCATAAACACCCTGTTCCTGATCCTCGGCATGTTCTTGGACACCGCAGTGCTGCAGTTCGTCTTTTTACCCATGGTGATACCCATCGTGCGGATGCTGGGCATAGACATGGTCCACTTCGGTGTGCTGATCTGCCTGAACATGATGATTGGCCTGTCCACCCCGCCCTTCGGGTTCCTGCTGTTCATCACCGCCGGCATCTCCAACACTCCGTTCGTGAAGATAACCAAGGAGATCCTGCCCATGATCATAGTGCTGTTGGCACTACTCATGCTCATCACCTTCGTTCCCGATATCATCCTATTCATCCCCAACCGGATGATGGGATAGACCTAATCAACCAATTCAACCAGGAGGCTACACCCATGAAGGACCTTGCATACCATATCGAAACCTACACTGCCATGCTCGGCGCCGAATCGCTCCAATTCTTGGACAAGGCTGTCGACGCGATCGTCGAGGCGAAACACCGCGGAGGAAAAGTCGTCGTGGCCACCGGAAGCGGTCCCAACCTGCATGAGGGGGTCACTACACTGATCGCCCACCTCATGGACAAGGGAATCATCGACGGCGTCACCACCAGTTCGGCCGTCGTCGCCCACGAAATGGGCGGCGTGCTGGAGCGCGTCAAACGCATCGTCGTCTCCAAGAGCGAACTTGCCGGCCTGTTCGATCCAGCCAGACTCCCCCGCGGCGACGTCTTCGAATTGAAGATCATGAACGACGAGGAATGGGCCCTGGTGCGCTCCGAAATGATTATCGATGAACGTATCGTGGCGATCTGCTCATCCAGCGAAGGCCAGGTGATCATCAAAGCCGCCGGAAACATGGCCTACCCCATGGGCCTGCGAACCGAAACCATATCGAATACCGTGCTCGAAATTGCCCGTGCCTGCGGCAAACCCTTCGAGGAAGTCGCGGGCTGGGGATGCGACCGGCGCACCATGCTCGGTATCGGAGCCAAGAAACACCTGCCCGTGCTGGTGAGCATTCCCCAACTGGTGGGAGGCGGCTACGTCGGCATCGCTGTCGGCGACAGCATATCCATAGCCGAACGCAGCGCGCGGGTCGCCGACATGCTCGGCTCAGCCGACGTGATCATAGAATCGGCAGTCGCCTTGACCCAGGAGATCCACGACGGACCGTTCGAAACCTACACCGGACACGGTATCTGGGCCGATTGGAACGGACTGCGCACCTACAGCCTCAAGGGCAAGACCCTGATTCGCTTCGACCTCGACGAGAACCTGAAGAAAGCATGGGACATGGACAAGCACGGTGGCGACATCCAACGGGCGATCGACGAAGGCTTGCCCAAGACCAAGATGTCGAAGATCCCCTTCCGCATGGAAATGTCGGCATTCAGCAGACTCGAATCGAGCCTACCGGTCGTAGGGGATATCGGGGTCATCTGGCCGATTCTCGCCTACAAGGTCGCCACGCGCCTGGGAATCGAACTCGAGTTCCTCTCCCACCCCCAGCAGACCGAAGCGGGCAAGGCACTGCGCGAATTCATTGTTTCGGATATCAAACCGATGGACCTGCAGGCTATTCGCCGCACCGCCCGCACCACAGACTTCACCTGACAGGAGAGCACACCAATGGCTACAATCGGCATTATTCCCGCACGCTACGGCTCATCGAGACTTCCCGGAAAACCCTTGAAAATGATCTGCGGCAAACCGATGATCCAACATGTATACGAACAGGCCATGAAGGCCACCACCCTCGACTCCGTCGTGGTGGCCACCGACGATGAGCGTATCGTCGCTGCGGTCAAGGCCTTTGGCGGCGAGGCTTTCCTGACCTCGGTTGATCACAAGACCGGCAGTGACCGGATCGCAGAGGTCGCCGCCCACATGGAGTGCGACATAGTGGTGAATATCCAGGGCGACGAACCGCTTATTTCCCCCGAGATCATCGACGAGTTCGTCACCGAGATGCTGGGCGACCCCAAGCTGGTCATGGTCACCGGGTGCCACGAAATCCACGACCAGCAGGCCCTACAGAATCCGAACGTCGTGAAAGTCGTTTCGAATCTCCACGGCTTCGCCCTGCTCTTCTCCCGTTCTCTGATACCCTACCCCCGCTACACCCAACGCTTCGCCGCCTACGAGCATATCGGCATCTACGTCTACACGAAGGACTTCCTCATGACCTATATCACCCTCGAGGAGACACCGCTGGCGGCAACCGAATCGTTGGAACAGATGCGTGTGCTCGAACATGGGTACGCGATCAAGATCGTGAAGACTCGCTTCCCCTACGACGCGCTCAGCGTCGACACCCAGGAGGATCTGGAGCACGTGGAGCGGATCATGCTGGCACAGCAGGAGGCGCACTGATGGACAAGACACTCCCCAATGGCATCCATGTCACCATGGTCACCCCCTTCACCGACGACAATCGTATCGACTATGCGGGGGTCGAGAGGCTGCTGCAGTGGTATGCCGACCACCAGGTCGACGGCATATTCGCTCTATGCCAATCCAGTGAGATATTCTTCCTCTCCTTCGAGGAGAAGCTCGAGCTGCTGCGTTTCATTGTCAAGAACAAACCCAAGGGTATGTCCCTGATCGCCTCGGGCCATACCGCCGACGATATCAAGACCCAACAGATCGAGGCCGCCGCCATTGCCCGGGAGGAAATCGACGCCTACGTGTTCATCTCCAACCGCTTCGCCGCCGAGGAAGAGGATGACCGGACGTTCCTGAAAAACGCAAAGGAAGTTGCCGACGCGATTGCCGGTATTCCCCTGGGAATCTACGAGTGTCCCTTCCCCTATAAACGCCTGCTTACGCCCGAGGTGCTCACCGCGTTGTTGGATATCGGGGATTTCCGGTTCCTCAAGGACACCAGCTGCTCTGTACAGCAGATGCAGGTGAAACTCGCAACCATGGAAGGAACGAAGTTCAAGCTGTTCAACGCCAATTCGGCCACATTCCTGGAAAGCCTGCTCATTGGTGCCCATGGGTTTTCCGGGGTCATGGCGAACTTCCACCCCGAGTTGTACCAGGCCCTCTTCACCACCTTCCGCACCGACAGGGAGACGGCGCAGCGAATCCAGGACTTCATAGGCTGCCTATCGCTCGTGGAGAACCAGATGTACCCCACCAACGCGAAATACTACCTCGGGACCCTGGAGCGCCTCGGGTTCGGCTACCACACCCGTTCCAAGAATACAAAGGAATTCACCCGCAACCGCCAGCTCGAGATCGAGCAGCTGTGGGCATTGACTCGAAACTGGAAAAACCGAGAGAATATGAAGCACCTATGACTAAGAAGAAATTTATCCTGGGGGTGATTCCGGTCCGCTACGATTCGACACGGTTGCCCGGAAAGCCCCTGTGCGACATTTGCGGCAAACCCATGGTCCAGCGCGTGTACGAGATCGCCTCGTTGTCCACATTGTTGGACGACCTGGTGGTCGCCACCGACGACCAGCGTGTCTTCGATGCGGTCACCGTATTCGGAGGCAAGGTCGTCATGACCTCGAGCGCCCATATGACCGGTAGCGACCGTATCGCCGAGGTTGTCGGTTCATACCATTGCGACTATGTGCTGAATATCCAGGGCGACGAACCGCTGCTGATTCCCGAGATCATCGACGAAGTGATCATCGCGCTTGTCACCGACAAGAAGCAGGTCATGACCACCAGCTGCTACCGTATCACCGACCAGTCGCGCATCGACAACCCGAGTGCGGTCAAGGTCGTCGTCGATATCGAGGGCAATGCCATGCTCTTTTCCCGCGCACCGATTCCCTACCCCCGCAACCGCGAGTACCATGCCATGCACGAGCATATCGGCGTATTCGGCTTCCGCAAGGATTTCCTGCTCAAGTATGTCACCCTTCCCAATACGCCCCTTTCGCTCACCGAATCCCTCGAGCAACTCAAGGCTATGGAGAACGGCTACCGCATCAAGGTCGTGCAGACGAAGTACAACTACCAGCCACCCAGTGTCAAGACACGCGAAGACCTCGAGCAAGTCATACGGATATTGTCTTCGCAAGAGTGAATGGCGCCAAAGGCAGTGCCAGGGATGCTGTTTGGCTGCCTTCGAGAGGAAGTGGGGTGTGGCAAGGCCAAGGAAGCAAAGATATTATGAATATCTGAGCTGACGCGAACGCCGCTACGCACCACTTGAATCGAAGGCGTTACTCGAAGCTTAAAGAATTAAAATATTGCGCATTCATCATAAGGCACGCGGCATACGAGCAATCGCTCGGCGAAGTCGTGCCCAGTATGACGACAGGGGTTGTGGGAAAATCCTCGGGCAGGTACTCGGCGATGTACAACTCCAACAAGCGTTTGAATTGCACATCGGTACTATTGAACACTCCCGATAGAACGATAGTCGCAATGCCTTCGACCTTGACCACATTGGCCAAGGCAACTGCCAGCATGCGGATCGCCTGGTCTATCGCCATCCGCGCCGCCTTGTCGCCCTTGTAGCTTTCGGCCAACACGGCATGGAACAGGTCGTCCTCCTGCTCCATCGCGGTATTCCACACCAAGCCCATCTGGTGAGCGGCATCCCTGTACGCCTGCAGCAGGCCTTCTCCCGACACGTACGACTGCAGGCACCCCTGCTTGCCGCACGTGCACCCACTGCCAGACACATCCATGGTCATATGGCCGAAATAGGTCCGGTGCGGCAACTCTTCGGCAGTATCGCACGGCCCGCGGTACATGGACAGGCTCAACTCCCGATCGAACAGGATGAAAATGTACCGCTGCAACGACGAGATATGGTAGCTGCGCCGTTCGAGGAAGTTGAGCACAATGCGGTCCGCGACGGTACTTGTCGGAACATGCAGGGCAGTCTCGAGCTCGTCGCTGAGCAGCTGGGAATCGATATTCGTCCCTTCGGGATAGGTTACGCAGATCTTTACCAGACTTGAAAGCTCCAGACGGGTCTTCTTCAAAATCTCCCCCACCAGCGGCACAAGGCGGTGGGCCATGGATCGGGGCTTCTCGGTTTTGTCCTGCACTTCACCTTGGACAGGAATCGCCTCGGTGGCATGGAATATCTTACCATCGCGGATGTTCGTGATGGTGATATCCACCGCCTCTCCGTTGAGGTGGAGCGCAAGCACATACCGCACGATACCACAAATGCCGAACAGCACCGCCTGCCTTCCTCCGGTGGTCGGGGCGTAGGCGATCTTCTCGACATGCGATTCCTTCTCCAGATGCTTGATGATTCCCAGCACGGTCGGATAGGTGAGCGCGGACTCCTGCACCAATGTATCCAACGACACGGGTTCCAGCTCCTTAACCAACAGCAGGATGCGTTTGGTGTTCCCCGAGCGCACGAGCTTGTTGTTGCGCCGCGTGGCGGGTACCGGTTTCTGCTTTTCCTGTCTTGGCGTTTCATTGGGACTGAGCATGAGTGAAGTATACAGCAAGGTGACATCAAAATGGTATCATTATGCTGTTATAATGATGGACATCTGTGGATGACGAGGCTAGGTGCCCCGCACCTGGCTCCGTCCGAGAGGCTTTGCATCCACAGGATTCCGCTTCAAGCAGCTTGCATCCCCCTCCAGCGTACGGCGTCCTTCATCCTTAGGTTATGTACCAAATCGGCTTTTCAACATATTAAATTCATTGAATCCGATATGAGAATCGTGTTGGAGTCGGGACACGACAATTCCCGGATGGACTCTTTGGGCCTGGGCAAAAGCAAGGATGGATTTCTTGGAGAAGGGAGCCGTTGTTAAAAAGGCCTGATAGGCTGGCCCCTCAATGAAGAAGTCCCGTGCGAATCGGTTGGCTTCCGTTTCTGAATCACTTCTCTGCAGCTCTTCATCTTCATAGGATATGATAGGGTCCCTGCCGTTAAAATGAAGCAACAGGTGCCCAATTTCATGCATTAGCGTGAACCAGACATGATCATGTGTCCTGAAACGCAAACTGAGATATATCGCAGGTGTTTTCTTGTATAGCGTGACAGCTCCCCGGACCTTGCTGTTGGTGATAGCTTCATGGACTACTAGATGGACACCCATACCATTTAGCCATTTCCTTGCATTGACAAGTGAAAATTCAGCCTCTCCGTTCTCTGCGATGGCTTTCAGTTCGGATAACGATTCCGACATGGACTTGGAGATGAAAGCTGCGTCATGTACATCATTTTGCAATTCCACTTCTTCCCTGCAAAGATTCAACCAGACGGCAATGGATTCGATATTCCCACCATCCTCCATGAAGGAAACTGGAAGTTGTGCGTATGTTTTTTCAAAATGCTTGAAGTCACTGATCTGCAATAATGAAAGCATGCTGTCCGCCTGTTTCTGAAGGTCCCAATCAAGTCCTTTGAATACTTCCTTAAAATGAAACCTCCGGGCCAAGGTTTTAAGTTCCTCGGCATCATACTGCTTCATCCCTGCCCTCTCCCTTGCAACTGCTTCACGGTATTTGGTTTCATAATTCAGCCAATATGAAGCGGGGATACTTGTTAATACCTTTTCAAGTTTCAATGCAACATCCTCGGTCAATCGGCTCGTTCCATTGAGCAGATGGGACAGGTGCTTTTCGCTGATACCGGTTCTTGCAGACAATTCCTTCTGTGTAATGGTATGTTCGTCAAGATAGTCTTTGATTATCTTCCCTGTGGGAATGCTTGATAATAAGCTCATATGATACTCCTCGTACTCTCCTTACCGTTATGCCAAAGCCGATTCTTGGTTATCAATGGTAATCTTCAATATCCAGAATCTTAACTTCCTGTACAGTCGAAAGATTTTCACTTTTCCATTGACCATACGGCTCCAGTACGATCCGATAATTCTTTGATACATCTATTCCCCACTGATTGGATTTGTTTCCTTCCAACTTATGCCTTCTTGGTGGAGGAACTGACGGTATTTCCTCCAAAGACACTGCAGCTTCCAATTCAGCCATTCGCAATATCAACTTGTCTGCCAACCTGCCGTAGTGTTTTTTTAACATCCGTTCGTCACAAAGGATTCGCTGTTGTTTTTTAGAAGAGAAATGTATAACCAAAGAAATCACTCCTTCTGTATTAAAGATTCTAATCGAATTTACCAGACAGGTCAATTTGTTTTTTCACTCTATTTTTTCAATATTTGTTATACTGATAAATTATGAAAACCTACTTGGCGGATAACAGGTTTGAAGCCGCTCAAAAACTATTTTCAGAATATTCTATTCTTGCCGACGGGAAAGAGCTGAAAAATTTGATTTCATCAATCCTTGGCATTGAATCCCTTGGTTTGGAGAGCAGCTTTGAAACTCGTGGAATCATAAATGCTATGGTCATGAAATATTATCCCAATGAAGCTGTGATCAAAGCCAGTTTTATTGACAACATCTTGGCGAAACTCTCCAACCATGTAGTAATATTTGAGATGAATGTACATACGAGTCGTACGGATTTGTGTAAAATCAATGGCCATAGTACTGTGTATGAGATCAAGACCGACTTGGACTCGATTGCCAGACTGGATAAACAAATAAACGATTATGCTTCTGTATTCGAAGAAATTTTCCTTATATGCTCACAACGACGTTATGCACTGGTCACTGACAAATTGCCTGCCCATGTTGGCGTATACACCTACCGAATGAGCAGAAACGGGAAAATCAATTTTGTGTTGATGAAAAAGGCTCAGCGAAATAACTGTCTGGACACTAAAAGACAATTGGAATCACTTACCACTCTGGAACTGATGAGGACGTTTTCTTTAATAAAATCATCTGATAAGAGCTCGATCATTGAAAGCATCTTGAACTCCTATTCAGCAAAAGTAATTCACGAACGGTTTAAAACCTGCTTGAAGTTGAGATATAGCCAAAGATGGAAATTCCTCTGTATGCATAAGTCCTCTATGTTTCAGATTGATTACCAGTGGTTCTATAACAATCCTATCGAACCCAAGCTCATCTACAATCGCTAGCTCTCAATTATAACGCTTATATTGTTGGTGAATATACCTACTTAGTGTAACCCAGATCCAAGTTGCCCATCCTCCTGTCTTTCCTGTAACCCAAAGGTTTTCAACTTTCCGAATAGCAGGGCAATCGTTCTCAGGATCAAACTCTACTTTTCTCTGCATTATTCGGGCAAGTACATCCCGATATCCCTTCGTGCCAATCGTTGAATCCTGATTCATGATTGAAAAGAACTTATTTACATATCGATCATAAAGCAGAGCTAGAGCCGAACCATTTCCTCCCCCTCCGGTATTTTCGGGAAGCAGGTCTTTCAGACCTCCATAGTCTCCAAATCCCGAAAAACCCATCTTCGAATAGTCCGAACATGCGGAACAATCGATCAAATCGGTGTAGGCATTTTCTTCGTAGTCTCCATTGTTCAAATTATTATCTCTTGGTGAGTTTAACAAAATTCGCTTGCCTCGTATGTCGGAATGGCGAATCATAGTGAAAGCCGGGTCAAGGGAATTGATTTTTTGCCGTCCGATGTCAATCATCAGAAAATCCGTATCTTGGAGATATTCTGCAAGTCGTTTCCCATATTCTTCAAACTTAACGATGCTGATTCTCACCGCAATTGGATGCCCTGATTCTTTAAGTCGCTGCACCAGTTTTATTACGTCAATTCGAACGTCATCGGGTTTTCCCATTATTGATACCACTGGAATCAAGTTTTGATATTGGGTGACTTCAAGGAGTCGTTTTGCATAAATTTCGTAATCGGCAGCCAATTCCAATGGAAGCCTTGTGTAAGTCTCATTCAAGCGGCCTCTATTCTTCTTGGACCCAAACCGGTGGAAATCGATGAAAGCAATCTTTCCAGATAACAAACGTTCGATATCTTGTAGGGTAGTTCTATCTTCTTCTCTTTCAGGTAATTGAATTTTTGATCGTCTTGTTTTCCCCTCTTTTATTTCATACATTACCCTGCCTGTGTCCAAATCCATTTTATATCGTGGGGTATATTCATCTTTTAGAATCTCGAACAATGGAAAGACATGATTACCGAAATATCGGTTCATTTCTTTGACAACCTTATATTCTTCCGTCCTTGTCTTCATTATGACAATATACATAGCTTCACTCCATATATTAAAATTATCCATAACAAGTATGGCATCCAAGTAACAACATGTAAATTATTACTTTCATTGTAGGTACCTCGTAAGTGCCTGGTACCAACTTTGGGTTTTGCATACAAAATTGAATAATGGTGCCAGGTTCGGAATGGCGGAGGACTAAACCCTTCGTAGGGCGCCAAAGGCACCTTCATCCTCAGTCCATCCACTGGCACTGTTTGACACGCTCCCCCTTACAAACTGGATACTTACTCCTATGTGTGGTAGTGTGATATATCGACAGGTGCCATGGTGGGCACGTGCGGCAGGAAGGCATCACCCAAATTGGTGGAGGAGTTCGCATGCGTTGTACAGCAAGGGAAAGGGCAGGAATACTCCTCGGACGTACTGCCCTGCTTGTGGGCATGCTCCTGCTGGCGGCAGTGTCCATGGCTTTCGGGCAAGATGATACCGATAGTATCGGCTTCCGCGATATGCTCACCACCGAAGAGAAGCAGTGGCTTGCCGACCATCCGACGATCACCGTGGCGCAGGATCCGGGATGGCCTCCGATAGAATTCACCGACGAGCACGGCGAACCATCGGGAATGACGCTGGATTACCTGCACCTGTTGGAGCAACGCCTGGGTGTGCGGTTGGTTCCGGTGAAAGGCTTGAGCTGGCAGGAATCGTTCCAGAAGCTGAAAGCGTGGGAGATCGACCTGACGCCCTCGGTGGCGGCAACACCCGAGCGGGAGGAGTTCTGGGCATTCACCAAGCCCTACATGGAGATTCCCATTGTCATGGTGACCCGGACGGATGTCGCCTACATCCGGGATATGGGCGAACTGGACGGCAAACGCGTCGCAGTGGTGGAGAACTATGCGGCCTACGACTGGATTCCCCACGACTACCCGGATATCCACGTGATACCGGTACGGGATGTGGAGGAAGGACTGCAGCGCTTGCAGCAGGGCGATGTGTTCGCCTATATCGAGAACATGCTCGTGGTCGGACACTACCTCACCCGGTTGCAGTTGTCGACAACCTTGAAGATCGCGGGAACCACACCGTACGTCAACGCCCAGTCGATGGCGGTGCGCAAGGATTGGGCGATCCTCGCCGGAATCCTCGACAAGGCACTGGCCACGATCAGCGATGCGGAACGCGATGCTATCTACCGGCGCTGGTTGCCCATCCGCTACGAATACGGTGTAGACTATACACGGGTGTGGCAAGCGGCAGGTGCGGTCGCGGTGGTGCTCCTCGGCTTGGCGTTCTGGATATGGGTGCTCAAGCGCGAGATCGGACGGCGCAAGGTCGCCGAGGGCGAGAACCGCAAGCTCCTCGAGGAAGCCGATGCCTCGCGATTGACGATCCTTCGCGCACTGGAGGACCAGCAAACTACACGCGAATCGCTGGCGGCGAGCAATGCCACCCTCCATGCCGCCATAGACAGCATGACCGACGCCGTCTTCATCTCGGATACACAAGGACGCTTCGACCTGTTCAACCAAGCCTTCGTCACCTACCACCGCTTCGCCAACGAAGCCGAATGCAAAAAGACCCTGGCCGAATATCCCGATCTCTTTGAAATCCGTTTTCCCGACGGAACCCTTGCCCCACTCGAGCAGTGGGCTGTGCCGCGGGCTCTCGCCGGGGAATCCGTCACCCATGTCGAGTATACCGTTCGGCGCAAGGATACCGGCGAATCCTGGATCGGCAGCTACAGCTTCGCGCCGATTCGCGACCAGCACCAGGCTATAGTCGGTTCGGTCGTCGTCTGCCGCGATATCACCGAGAGCAAGAAGGCAGCCGAACGGCTCCGCTACCAACGCAACCACGACTATCTCACCGGTGTCTACAACCGCGGGTACCTTGAGCGGGCCCTGCAGCGCCTCGATGGGCCGGGATATCTACCGGTGTCCATCATCATTGCCGACACCAACGGCCTGAAGCTCGTCAACGACTCCTTCGGTCATGAAGCCGGCGATCGGGTGTTGCTGCGGACAGTCGAGCTCCTCTCCGCCGTTGCGCGCGATGGCGATATCGTGGCCCGTTACGGAGGCGACGAGTTCGTGCTCCTGCTCCCCCACACCAACGGTGCCGAAAGCGAACGCATCATGCGGGAAATCGAATCGCTCTCCAAGGATGTGCGCGTCGACTCGTTCCAGCTCACCATCTCCTTCGGCTACCAGACCCGGGAATCCATGGAAGACGACTTCGCATCCGTCTTCAAGCGCGCGGAGGACATGATGTACCGCCACAAGCTCTACGAGAGCTCCAGCGCGAAGAACAAGACCATCGGATTGGTGATCAACTCCCTGTTCGCCAAGAGCGACCGGGAATCGCAACACTCCAAGCGCGTCAGCGAACTCAGCGAGGCCATTGCGATCAAAATGGGATTCCCATCGGCTGAAGTGAACCGCATCCGTGTCGCCGGCCTCATGCACGATATCGGGAAGATCGGTATTCCCGAGCATATCCTCAACAAGACCAGCGCCCTCACACCCCAGGAATGGGAGGAGATGCGGCGCCATCCCGAGACCGGCTACCGCATTCTCGCCACCGCCAGCGAATTCATCGACATCTCCACCATCATCCTCGAGCACCACGAGCGTTGGGACGGCCTTGGCTATCCCCGCGGGCTTGCCGGCGAGGCGATTTCCATACAGGCGCGCATTATCCACGTCGCCGATGCATTCGACGCCATGACCAGCGAACGCTCGTACAAGCGGCCGATGCCGATTGCCGCAGCGATGGAGGAGATACGTGCATGCGCCGGCACGCATTTCGATCCCGAGGTCGTCAAGGCGTTTACTTCGGCAACTTGAAAATTGTGTAAGGAAGACGATGCAACATAATTGGGTGCTAAGTAATTTTAGGAGCCAGGTTTTCTACCTGGCTCCTTCAAGCGTTGCATCCGCTGTCGACGTCTTGCCTACACCCTCTTCAAGTGAGGAATTGGTCGTAATTTTCCGGTGTAACTACAGTGAATGTCGATTCTGGATATGCCTCGACGAAGGATTTCCTGACCCTAACTTTTTTACGCGGATTCCACTTGAATTCATACGCATGGAGAATTCCGTTGCGTTCTTCCACATAATCGATCTCTTGTTGTGTGTGGGTTCTCCAAAAGAAGGTATTCACCACAATCCCGTGGTTCGTCAAGTATTTTCTCCTTTCACTGATCAGGTAGTTTTCCCACAGCGGTCCGACATCCATCCGGTTTGCAATGGGTGCGAACTGCGCAAGGATCGCATTCCTCACTCCTGTATCGACGAAGTATATCTTTTTCCCGTGCTTGATCTCGTTGCGCAGGTTCCTGGCGAAGGAGGGAAGTCGGAAAATTATGAAGGATTGTTCAAGCAGGACCAGATACCGTTCGATGGTTTTCGCATCCAATCCTACAAGACCGCCCAATTCGGGTAGAGAGACTTCGCTTCCCAGCTGAAGGGCAATGGCACGCAGGATATCGACCAGTTTGGAGGCTTTGCGCAGTTGCTCGAACTCAAGTACGTCTTTATACAGATAGCTGTTGCTCAATTGGACCAACAATGCCTGGGCATCACCCGGGTTCATGACGATATCGGGGTAGCTGCCGTATATCATCCTCTGTTCGAGCATTCTCAATTCGTGCAGAAGTCCCTGTGTCCGAGACAGTTCCTCGAATGCGACCGGATGCATGAGGAATTCCCATTTACGGCCTGTCAGCGGTTCGTTGACGGAATTCGCCAACATGAACGACGAAGAGCCGGATGCTATCACCTTCACGTCTGGGATTGCATCGCATATGAGTTTCAATTTCAATCCGATATCTTCGATCCGTTGTGCCGCATCGATAACAAGGATATGGTTTTGGCCGAGAAGTGCGGCAAATCGGGCAGAATTTCCGGAAGCGAACAGTCCCCGAACGTCTGCTTCATCTCCATTGAGCCACAACACGTCGGGTTTTCCCGCAAACATGTGCGCGAGAAGCGTGGTCTTCCCAACTTGCCTGGCTCCGAAGAGTAGCAGGACCTTGGGATCCTTCATCCGCTGAAGCATACGTTCCTCTAGGATTCTCCCTATCATATTGCCTCCACCTGTATCCCGAATATCTATAAAAATGGTGGAATTCAAGGAATATATTCCGCAATTTCAGCATAATCCAAGGAATTTGTCTGAAACATCATTCGAACGGGTAGCGCAGGTTCCACTGGCGGCGCAACTCGTCCATGATATCCATGACCTTCAGGATCGCTGCGTGCGGGTGCTGCGGGCATTCGGTCTTCCCGGTTTCGATAGCGTCTATGCAGGCCTGGACCTGGTATTCGAATCCGTTGATCTGCTGCGGTTGCTTGAGTTCCTTCAGCAACGCGTGCTCGGGGTCGAAGACGCGGATATATTCGGGATTGTTGATATTCTGCACCTCGATGTAACCCTTGGATCCGTAGATCATGCCGCGGCGGTCGGTGTTCGCCATCATGCTCGAGTGCAGCATGGCCAGGACCTTGTCGTAGACCAGGGTAGTGCTGCTTTGGGCATCCACGCCGGTTTCGGTCAAAAGCACCGAAGAATCGATGCGCTTGACAGCATCACCCAGGACCATCAGCGCGAAGTTGATCGTATAGACACCCACATCCAACAGCGCACCACCGGCTAAGTTCGGATCGTTCAAGCGCACCTTTTGGGTCATCTCGTAACCCAGGTTTGCCGTCAACGATTGTATCTCCCCGATAGTCTTCTCATCCACTACGGTCTTGAGCATCGTCCGCATCGGCAGGTAGCGCGTCCACATGGCTTCGGCGACCAGCAGCTTTCGATTGCGTGCAATGTCGATGATCTCCCTAGCCTGTTTGGCGTTCACTGTGAACGGTTTCTCACACAATACCGGCTTGTCGTGCTCCAACACCAGCTTCATATGATCGTAGTGGTGCGAGTGCGGTGTCGCGATATAGACCAGTTCCACGTTCGGGTCGGCGGCCATGTCCCCGTAGGAGCCGTAGGCGTGGGGAATACCGAATTCCGTGGCAAAGGCTTTGGCTTTATCCAGCGAACGCGATGCCACTGCGTACAATTTTGCACCTTGCATGCCATTGATGGCTTGTGCCATTTTCCGTGCTATGGTTCCTGCTCCCAGAATTGCTATGTTCATGTGCTCGTCCTCCTACGTTTGCTTTAAGAGTAATACTCAGTTAGCGTTATTTCAATTGAAAATTTGCTGGAAAGATAATTATTGAAGCAAAACCATAAGTACTGGCGTATTATGGGATAGAAAGAAAAATGGGGGAACAGCAATGGAATGGCCATCATTATTGGAACCGAAAAGATTTCGTACGAGCACCTATACACCGAGTGAATATGATCGGAGGGGGGCTTTTGAGAACGACTTCGACAGGATAGTTCATAGTTCACCTTTTCGAAGGTTGCAGGATAAGACCCAAGTTTTCCCCCATGATCAAAATGATTTTATCAGGACGCGACTTACCCACTCGTTGGAAGTTTCATCAATCGGGAGGAGTATTGGACTTAGTGTTGAGAATTCAAAATTCATGGAGTCTGCCGATATTCCACCAAGAGCGATAAGTTCCATACTCGCAGTCGCAGGATTGATACATGATATCGGGAACCCACCGTTCGGACATCATGGAGAAAAAGTTTTTCAAACTTTTTACCAGAGACTTTTCATGTCACAAAAATTTAATGGATTATGCAATGGTTTGACAGGTCAGCAGATTGCCGATTTACAATCGTTCGACGGAAATCCACAATCTTTTAGACTGTTAACCAGATTGCAATACATATATGACCACTATAGCTATAACCTTTCGTTTCCAGTATTGGCAACGATCATGAAGTATCCCATTTCATCCATCGATCAAGCGGAAAAATCGGGAAAATACGGATATTTCTCAAGCGAAGCTGAAAAATTCGAAGAAATCTGGGATTCACTGGGAATATTTTCCGAGTCGGGAACACGAGCCAGGCATCCACTCGTGTATCTATTGGAAGCAGCGGATGACATTGCTTTCTCGATTGCAGATTTGGAGGATGGGTCAAAAAAGGGCTTGGTAAGCTTCCAAGGACTGTTGGATATATTTGAGGCCATAGAAAATCCTACCGATCGGGAGAAGGTTTTTAGGGAAAAGGCAGGGAAGATTTCAATACCCTCCAACTATCCTGAAACCGATACCGATTCCATTAGGATTCAGAACCTGAGGATAATGGTACATGCTGAAATGATAGTCGCGGTGTTGGACGAGTTTATCCACCACCAACAAGAAATTCTACTGGGAACATATCAGGGAAATCTGTTGGAAAATTCAGAGGCAAGGAATATTCGCAAGGTGTTCTCCGATATCGCGAAACACAATCTTTTCGGTGATAAACAAGTCATCACGTTGGAATTGATGGGTGATACAGTGCTCTCCTACCTCTTGGAAATTTTTACCGATGCCGTACTCTCGGAAGAAAGGAACAGACCAAGATCCCATGAGGGTAAGATTTACGCACTAATCTCCGATAACTATACGTATATCTCGCAGAATCATCCATCGACAACGGCACCTGATTCAGTTTATAATAGGCTACTGTTGGTCAATGATTTTGTCAGTGGCATGACCGATAGGTATGCCATTTCGTTGTACCAGAAATTGAAAGGGATGGGGTCATGATAGACCACAAGTATCTTGATTTCCTCAGCAAGACGATCGAACGAAATCTCGAGTATTACGTCCCCCATGATTCGGTTGAAAGAGAGTTCCTACAAACATTGGAATCTCGGTATACCGGTTATATAGTCGGTGGTTTTGTACGGGATAGCATTGAAGAAAACACACCTCGAGACATAGACATCATTGTGCATTGTCCTGCGGAGAGTCTCGATACATTGATTCATGAATCTCACGTTCCTTGGACCGCCAATTCAAATGGAGGTTTTAAAATTTTCGGATCACTCACCGCGATTGATATTTGGGCGATGGAAACCCACCCATATTACCGGTCCGGATATTTCCACAATGAATCCGATTTGCATAAAAGCCTTTTCATTACTACCGACTCACTTGTCTACAACTTGAGAACCAAAGAAGTTTTCATTGACCAGTATCTGGAAGCAAAACAACAAAATCTCCTGGATTTCGCTGATCGGGACTCCCGTTATCAAAACGCAACCCAACAGTCACCTGCCAATATCTTGCGCATTCTATCTTCAACGAAACGATATGAACTGCAGTTGTCCAAACCTTTGAAAACATTTGTAGCTCAGTTTGTACAAACCAATTCCCATCCCGTCGCATCCATTGATAATGAACAAATCCGTCATTATGGCAGGCGCCGATTTCAACCTTGGGAAATACAATCGTTTTTGGAACAACAGGAATTATAAGTAACACAGAAAAACAAAGGTTTCACCACCCTGGAACTCGATCGCAGGCATTTATCTGGCATGCTTAAAAATTTTGCATACATTTTTCAATATGGGTACCAGGTACGTTTGGGGAAAAAAGGGCCGGCTGCCAAAAAATCTCACCCTTCGAACACATTGTAGCCTCATTGTAACGGATACGGCAGCCAGCCCCAGGTATCTTGTCTTGTTGCTTGCGATTTGTCGGGACGCTATTCGCCTCCCCCCATGGAGAAGAACATCTTCCCGCCGGTGGTTTGGTCGGTCAGCGAGAGCACGGGCTCCGTCTCTTCCGTCGCGGTTACCAAGACTGTCTGGTCATCGATGAAATAGCCTTCATAGACCACCGATTCCGCTTCAAATACGAACAGACCATGTTCGAATGCATTGTCATCGCTGTCATAGAAATTCACCGAGAAATCGCCGTTGTCCAGGGAGATGACGTCGAGATATGCGATCTCGAAGGAGCCCATGGGTGGGGCATCGATGGTATAGCTGTCTTGGGGAATCCACCCCAACGGTGTGGTGAGCACACCTTCGTCGCGTGTAAGGTCTATCGTTCCCGTCTGGTTCGGATCGCACCCGGTACATCCGATCAGTACCAGGAATGAGATCAGCAAGAGTGCAAGTAAAACTCGTTGTTGCATTGGTTACCTCCAAAAATGTATGGTGCACCTCCTGATCAGGACACTCCCCTATTGTTACTCCATGGAACATATTTGTCAATGAAATTTTTTTTAATTTGTTTTATTATATATATTTAAATAGACCTCCATATAGATTGGCGCCAGTTGTGCGGCCCGAATGGTGGCAAGGTCGTGACATCTGGTGCTCCGGCAGTTTTTCCGGAGGGACGGCAATTCGTCGAGGTGTTCGGGTGTGGTGCAAGCGTCGCCGCCTGCAAAAGGGTTGTCATGATAGTATCACAACTTATGTGTACAATATAGTATAAAATTCATTGAATTAGTGCAAAATAATGCTGCACTTATGGCATAAGATCCGCCGTTTTTCCGAATGTGCAGCAGATTGTACCCAACTGGTGACAACTGTACACATCGGCACCATATATCTTGTTTTATACGGATATGCCAGTCTTGGTTCGTAGATATGAAAATCCGAGGACCGCAAAGGCCCCCGGACTTTCATATCAATCAAACAGATAGGCCCACTGGGCGAGAATCACATATTGATGATTCCTGGCAAGTAGGTTGAGAAGAATGGGAACAAGGCAAACAATACCAATGAGACAGCCAACGTCACATAGAAAGGGATCAACGCCTTGGCTACCCGCATTACCGGAACCTTCGCCAAGTCACTGACAATGTAGAGACAAATACCCACCGGTGGAGTGTTCAACCCGATCATACATCCGAGAACCAATACGACACCAGTTTGCAAAAGGTTGATATCGAACGCGGCCGCGATAGGCACCACTACCGGAGTCATCATGATGACCAGGGACAAGGCATCGATAAAGCACCCCATGATCAACAAAGCCACACTGATCAATAGCAAGGCGACATATTTACTGCTGGTGAGTGACATCAAGCCATTGGCAACCATCATGGGAAATTGGAAACGGGTGAGGATCCAACCGAACAACCCGGCCGCCGCCACGATAAAAGTCACTTGCGCTGTAGTCAGCATCGCCTCCGTCATGATACCCGGCAAGTCTTTCAAGCGAATACCCTTGTAGACGAATCCGAGGATCAAAGCATACAAGGAAGCGATCGCACCGGCTTCAGTCGGCGTAAAGACACCCGAGAAGATGCCACCGAGGATGATGACCGGAAACATCAAGGCAAGAAAGGATCTCTTGAATTCGACTGCGATTTCCCGTACCGATGCTTTTCTCTTCACCGGCTGGCCACTTCGATGCATTATGATGAAGATCACCACCATGAGACTCAATCCCATGATCAATCCGGGAATCACACCACTGATGAAAAGCTTTCCAATCGATACTTGGGCCATGACGCCATATACCACAAACGGAACACTCGGGGGAATGATCGGTCCTATCACGGAGGAAGCGGCGGTAACCGCAGCCGAAAACTCTCCCGAATACCCTTCCCGTTTCATTGCCTCGATTTCTATCGCCCCAAGACCAGCGGCATCCGCTGTCGCCGCACCGGTCATCCCAGCGAATATGATACTTGCCACAACGTTGACATAGGCAAGACCACCCTTGATATGGCCAAGTCCTGCCATACAGAAGTCGAAGATAGCCTCAGCCCCTCCCCCCTTGTTCAACAGTATTCCAGCCAATACGAAGAAGGGGATTGCCAGTAGTGGAAAACTCTCAAGACCACCCCACAACCTTTGGGCAACGACCACCATGGGAATATTTCCCGCAGTCAACAAGGCAAGCAACGAAGAAATGATCATGGCAAAACTTACAGGGACTTTCATTGCCAACAACACGAGAAGACTGACTCCAATTACCCAGTACACACTCATTCTGATCTATCTCCGTCTTGCACAGGCTCTTCGACGACTTGTCCGAAACGAACCAAGGTCTTCTGGAGTAGCGCGATATCGACATCCCGCACAGAAGTGCCATGAATAACAGCCAGCGCTGCCGCTGTTCCAGCCGCTTGTCCGATCGAGAAGGAGGGAGGCATCACCCGGACAGAACCTTGGGCTTCCTGAGAGGCCGAGATACACCTGCCGGCGAACAGGATACCATCGTACCCTTTCGGAACCAGACACCGATAGGGGATTCCATAAGACCGCCCTTCCGGAACCGGCGTATAGAACAATTGCGTGCTCTTCCTATCGTGGATATCGATCATGTAGGCACATTGGGCAATATTGTCCGGAAACTGGTGGACTTCAAGCACATCTTCCCTGTTGAGCGTATATTCACCGACAATCCTGCGCGTCTCCCGAATACCGATTTCTGGAGCAGTGGAGGAGATATATGCATGTTCGAACCCGGGAACATACGACCTGAAGAATTCAACCAGGATCCTGACTTGGTGACGGGCCTCGAATTCAGCTTTGGTCAAATCATAGACATTCGTACCATCGATACCATGCACCCGGGTCGTGTTGATCGCCAGTTCTCCTTCACGCGGTGTATAAAAGAACAACACATCATGTTTGGAGGGTATGAACTTGCCATCTGCCATAGCTTTCGCAGCGAAGGATTTGAAATGTCGCTCTTCCGGATGTTCGGCGATATAGGCATCGATTTTGCTTCGATCCACACCCGCCAAGCGGAAGAAGATAGTAGCCGGCTGCATGGCATGGTCCTCTCCACTTCCCTTCTTGAAGGGTATCTGCAGATACTTGGCAAGATCACCATCCCCAGTAGCATCGATCAAGACCTTCGCAGCGAATCCCATTCGACCGGATTTGTTTTCAACAATGACGCCGGTAGCCTTGTTGCCTTCTTTGGTAGCTTGGACGACCATGGAATGCAGAAGCACGTCCACCTTGGATTCTTCCAACAAATCTTGGATCACCCACTTCAAGATCTCCGCATCGAACGGGGTTACATGGGCATGGGGCCATACGACAAAACCGGTGTATCCCGTTCCCATCTCCGTATGATCCGGATGTACCACCGCATGCAGATTCTGCAATCGTTCGATTATTTCCCAAAAAATGCCTTTGTTTATAGGAACATCTCCCGCGTAGGAGGGCATGAATGGGTGGACAAGTCCCGATGTCGCCATGCCACCGACCCAACCGTTCTTCTCGATCAACAGCGTCTTGGCTCCAAGTCGTGCACTGGAGATGGCGGCAGCCAGTCCGGCTGGCCCTCCACCCGACACGATCACATCATATGTCTCCAGTACCGGAGTATCAAAATGTTCTTCAATGAATGTGTTCATACCTGTGTTCCTTTTGCATCGCGAACCAACAATATCTTTTTCATGAATGAGATGAGCCCAAACAGGATAATCAACGCGAATGAGATTACAACTGCGATCGTGACTACCCAAATGGGAATACCGAGTGCCCCGCCCAACTTGTGTCCAAGCAGTTGCTGTCGCTTCATGAAATCTATGGAAAGGTTCAACAGATACAAGGAAGAAACAGCAATTATCAAATCGGCGATCGCCTCGATAATGAGACGGGCCTTGACCGGCAGCAACATGACTATGGTGTCGACACTGCTCAAAGTCTTTTTCTGGAACAGCACGGCCGCTCCAAGGAATGTGATCCATATGAACATGAATACGGACAGGTCTTCAGCCCAAACGATAGGACTGTTGAACACCCGCCTCAGAAATACTTGTGTCAACATGACGATGAACGTGATAGTCATTGCCAAGGTAGCCACATACATGACTGCCTTGGACACCAGCGAATCCAGTCCATCCAGGAATTTTTTCAATTGCATATCGTTATCGCCTTAAAAAAAGTGGGCATGGGGCAACCAAAAATTGCCTGCCCCATGCATATGTTTCGAATCCTATTTGATATCCTGCACCTTCTGATACAATCCCTTTGTCCAGAATCCGGTTTCCTCCGATTCCTTGATCACCGGCTCCAATAGCTTCTGGAACGGTACGGTATCGACTTCACTGATCACGGCACCTTCGGCAACCATCTTTGCACGGTTGATCTCGAAATTGTCACGGATCAATTTTTGGAAGTATTCCCCCGCATCATTCGACGCATCGGTCAATATCTTCTGCAAGTCCGCAGGAAGCGATGCATAGACTTCATCGTTGATCGAGATGGTGAACACCTGCTGCAAATGGTTCGTCAAAGTGATATAGGGAGCAGCTTCATAGAATTTCGTCGCATACATCTGATCAAGCGGCCCTTCTGCCGCATCTACGGTTCCTGTCTTCAGGGCAAGATAGACTTCAGCCCATGCGACACGGGTAGGACTCGTTCCCAATCCCTTCCACACTTTCAAGTACGTTTCGATTTCAGGTACCCGCATCTTGATATTGGCAATATCGGCAGGTGTCTTCACAGGTTTTTTCGATACCAGCACACGGGGAAGCCCAACCCAGTTGGACGCGAGCATCCTGACGCCCATAGTTTCCAGGACCTGGTCCTGCATTCCTTTGAAAAGTGGGGATTCGAGGAATTTGCGGAAATGGTCGTCATCACGGAATGTGAATCCCATGACATAGACATTCAGATCCTTCACGAACGGTGCATACCACTCGAGTACCATGGAAATCATGTCGATGGTTCCCATGCTTACCCCTTCCATGATCTGCAACCCGGTTCCAAGGACACCGGCTGGGTTTGGATTGATCTTCAATCTTCCATTGCTCCGCTCCTCCACCAATTTAGCCATATACTCGACACTCAATGTTGTCGGGGCTCCTATCGGCTCCAAGCTGGCTATGGACAGTTCATAGGTCTTTTGGGTCTCTTGGCTACCTGCGGCAAATACAGGAATAGAGAGAACCAAAACCAATAGACAGACTACTCCTACTGTTTTTTTCATACGATTTCTCCTTTTTTTTATCGACTCATCCAACCGGATGGTAATTGTGGGAAAGTGAAAGAGGACCTCTTTTCACTTGTTGAACATTTCCGGTAATAAAATCAAAACTCCTTTTTGTGATTTTTTGAAATATCCCGTATAGTATATGTAGCAATTGCATAACTTGATGCTATAATAGCATCAAGTGGTTGTCAATCTTTAATTTTTGATTTTAGAGGAACCCCCAATGGCACCAGCCCAACCGAACTATAGTATTCTTAGAGGTTTTCTTGTATTGCAGGAAGTTATTGTCTCCGGACGCCCAATCGGCAGCCGGGAAGTTTCCCGTCTTGTGAATATCGAGCACAGTACAGTCAATCGCATCTTGGGAACACTTGTCGAAGCCGGCATGTTGCAGCAGAACACCGACAGCAAGTACCTACCCGGTCCTCGAATCCACGCGTTGTCGGCATTGAGCCTGAATGCATCCAGGTTGATACCGGCTACACTTCCCGTATTGGAGGCTTTTCATGCGCAGGGAGCGCTGGTTGCCTTGGGAACCTTGTGGCGTGACATGGTGGTGTATCTGCTGCACGCCCGCGTAGAACAGGATATCGCGCATAGCGCGGGAGTCCATGAAAGCTATCCGGCCAACAAATCTGTTATCGGCAAGGTATTGGTTCCCGACAGTCCGAAGAGCATATGGGAAAATCGTCCCGAATTGCAGGAGCGTGCCTGGGGTGCACGTATCGGAGACAAGGAGAATATCGGCATAGCCGTCGTGTTGCCTTTCGGCCACCCTTTGGCCGATCCTCCCGAACGGATGCTCATGCAGGTGGAATTGGCTGCGGAAAAAATCCAATACAACTTGCACCATTGCATGGCCGAACCACTTCGGGAAGACGATCGCTGGAAGAAACTGAACGAAAGGTTATCTTGAATTCTTGTAGCGGTCGGGGGTACGTGCCAGACGAGTCCGATGTGCCTAGGCGTGTGAAGCAATAGGATGCTGTGCCCTACAGGCTGTAAAGCCAGCGGGAAGGTACGCACTGGATTGTGGGGCAAAATGACTTCACCGGATCGACTCGCGCGGATCTTCCATATTCCTCGAGTCGCACGTGCGCGTATCCACTCTTCCTTTGTGAAACCATCACCCCTATCTTTTGTCCGACCCCAGCTCGGACAGTTGTGCATGTTTCATCGCACCTACTTGTAGAACCAGACAAATTATCACTTTTAGATTAACGTTAAACCATATATTCTGGACACTACTTTCAATAAAAGACCGTTTATAGCATATTTTTGTTGCGTCCACCCAAATGTTGTGTTAACGTTAATCCATGAACGTGAAATTAAAAGATATCGCCGATAAAACCGGTTTCTCGATCAACACCGTCTCCAGAGCTCTACGAGATGACAATCGGATCAGCGAGGCGACCCGCATCACCATCCGACGGATTGCCAACGAAATGGGCTATATCCCCAACGTCGTCGCAGGCAGCATGCGGTCGAACCGATCGAGGACCATCGGGATAATCTCCGCCGATTCCGCCAACCCCTTCTTCGCCGAAGTCATCCAAGGCATGGAGGAGAAGGCAAGGAAGTTGAACTACAGCATCCTGCTCATCAATACCGAGGAACAGGCAGCGAACGAACGGGACGCGATACGGCTGCTGCTGGGTCGGCAAGTCGACGGTCTGGTAATCGCACCGGTGTTCAACGACGAGGAAAACCTTGCCCTTTACCGCGAATTGACCATACCCTACATATTTGTGGGCCGGTATGTCGACGGTATGCAGGAACATTCCATCCTGCACGGAGACGTGGAAGGACAAACCCTTGCCGTCGACCACCTGCTGCGAAACGGCCATAGGAAAATCCTCTATATCGCCGGCCCCAAGAATATCAGCAATACCACAGATCGACTCCAAGGCCTCAAGCGGGCATACCAAGCACATAATCTGGAAATCGACGAATCCTACATCCTGTCCTCCTCCGGACACATGGAAGATGGCTACGCCCGGGTCAACCAAGCTCTCAACAGAGGCTTGTCGTTCACCGCCGTAGTCTGCTTCAACGACCTGCTCGCTATCGGAGCTCTCAAGTCGTTGCATGAGAATTCGCTTTCGGTCCCGGAGGATGTCGAGGTATTCGGTTTCGACAATCTGGCCATGAGCCAATTCATGCAACCACGGCTCACAACGGTCGAGGTGCCCAAGAACCGGCTCGGACAAAAGGCGGTGGAGGAATTGGTTCGCCACATCGAGGACCCCGCCTACCCCTACGCCACAGTGAATATGAAGCCAAGACTGATCCTTCGGGAATCCACCTTGGCTAATCATATGGACAACAATGCCAAACACTAAGGAGGAGATTATGAGAACACATAATCGCAAACGTGCATTCATCGCAATTGCTCTGATTGGACTGGTGATGCTATCCACACTCTGGGCCGCGGGAACCCAGGAACAGACAAAGCAGGAGGGCCCGATCGAGGTTACCTTCTGGTCGCTCTTCACCGGTGGTGACGGCGAATTCTTCGATGCCATGATCGACGAGTTCAACAGAACCCATACCGATATCGTGGCCAAGACGGACACGGTCAAATTCGACAACTATTACACCAAGCTCACCACCGCCCTGTCGGCCAAGAATGCTCCCGATGTGGTGGTCGTGCACCAGAGCAACTTGCTCGGCTATGTACCACGCGGAGTATTCTTGCCATTGGACGACCTGCTCGCCAAGAACAACGCTCCATTGGATGATTTTGTCGCCGCACCCCTGGAGGCAGTGAAGTACGACGGCAAGACATACGCGTTGCCACTGGATGTGCATGCGTTGATCATGTACTACAACACCGATCTGTTCGCCCAAGCCGGCATCACCAAAGTCCCCCAGACCTATGCCGAAGTCATTGCCGCCGCCCAGGCCGTCCAAGCGAAGACCGGAGCTATGGGATTGGCTGTAGACAATACCACAGCCACCTACAAAGCCTACACCCTCACCCGCTTGTTCATGTCGATGCTAGAACAGCAGGGGACCAGCTTGCTGAGTGCCGACAACACCAAGGCCAACTTCAACAACGCTGCTGGAGAGCAGGCGCTCAAGGCACTCATCGACATGGTACAGTTGTACAAGACAACCCCCGCAGGACTTGACTACGACGGTGCTGTCAATGCTTTCCGCATGGGAAAGGCAGCTATCCATTTCAACGGAGTCTGGGCAACCGGGTCATTCGAAAAGCAGGCGGATTTGAACTTCAAGGCCGTTGGCCTTCCCCCGATGTTGGGCAAACCGGCGGCATGGTCGGGTTCGCACACCTTGGCGATTCCTGTGCAACGCACACAAGACCCTGCGAAGCTCGACGCCGCGATCACCTTCATCCTGTGGATGACAGAACATGGCGACATGTGGGCTAAAGCCGGCCATATCCCCACCCGAAATTCTGTGTACGAAAAGGAATCCTTCACCTCGCTGCCACACAGGAAGGATTATGCCGATGCCGCATCCTTCGCGTTCGCACCTCCCGCAACCCCGGCTTGGGAAGAAGTCTATTCCACCACCTCGGATATGCTCGAGTATGCGGTTGCGAACAACCAGAACGTCAAGACCGCCCTACAAGCGATGGAAACCAAAATCAACAGCATCATCGCTTCCTATTGAACTACGTGTATACTGCAGTTGGGCAGAGGATCTCTCCTCTGCCCAACATCGACATAAAGGATGTTTTGTATGGCAATTCCAGGAAACAAGGATACGAGGGACGGAATCATATTCGCACTGCCATTCCTCTTGGTCTACCTGGTGTTCATGGTCTTCCCCCTCGGGTTCGGCTTGTTCATCAGCTTCTTCAATTGGGACATCCTGTCCTCGGGAGCCTTCGTCGGATGGGCTAACTATCGACGATTGTTCCAAGATGAACTCTTTTTCAGCTCCCTTTGGCACACAGTCGAATTCGTGCTCATCACCACTCCGGTCCTCATGGTGCTCGGATTCTCCATGGCACTGCTGGTAACCGGAAATTCCCCACTGCGCAAAGTATCGGAACATGTCTTTTTCATTCCCTACATCCTCTCGATGACTGTAGTGGGAACCCTCTGGGCGTGGTTGATGCAGCGAGACTACGGGTTGCTCAACCAGATCGTACGACAACTCGGCGGAGAATCGGTGGGTTGGCTGACCAATCCGAAACAGGCGATGTGGTCGGTGGGAATCGCCACCTATTGGTGGACAGCGGGATTCAACATGATCCTCTTCTCGGCAGGAATCAAACAGATATCCAAGGAGATTTACGAATCCTCGCAGATAGATGGAGCCAACTTCCTCCAAACCCTATTCAGGATAACCATTCCGCTGGTGAAACCCACAGCCGCCCTCTGTCTGATCCTCCAGGTGATTGCCTCCTTCAATGTGTTCGGCCAAGTGTATGTCATGACTGGCGGAGGCCCCCACGGCCGCACCAGGGTCTTGACCCAATACATCTATGAAGCAGGCTTCCGGTACTTCAAGATGGGCTATTCCGCGGCCATGGCCTACATCCTGTTCCTAATCATATTGGTCATTTCGGTCATCCAGTATGTGGCGCTGGGGAAGGAGCGGTCATGAAGAAATTACTCCTACGCTCCTTTGAAGTCCTTCTCCTGCTCATCTGGATATTCCCCTTGGTTTGGTTGGTTGTCACATCGATCCAGCTCGAGAGCGATGTGATATCGTCGACCCTCCGCCTATGGCCACGGAACCCGACGCTCGAAAACTATCGGAAGGCTTTCGGATCCACACAAATCATGCATTGGATGGCCAATTCCATGACCATTTCATTCTCAAGCATGATCCTGACCCTGTTTGTCGACGCACCTATCGCCTACGCATTCGCCAAGATCAAGTTCAGGGGAAAGGAGCTTCTCTTCTGGGCAGTCATGGCCGGCATGATGGTCCCCTTCCAGGTGTTGATCATACCGCTGTATCAGCAGTTCAATGCATTCGGTCTTGTCGATACGCTTGCAGGAGCCATGCTCCCCAGGCTGGCAATGCCCGTCGGTATCTTCATCCTCAAACAATTCTTCGAGGGAATACCTTCGGCGCTCGAGGAGGCCGCTTTCATCGATGGCGCCAACCGGTATCGCATATTCGCCACGATAATCGTCCCGTTGGGAAAAGCCGCGATGGCGACTGTCATCATCCTTTCATTCATCAACGCTTGGAACGACTTCCTCTGGCCATTGATCGTAATCAACGACACCGCCAAATACACCATAACCGTGGGAATCGCAAATTTTCAAGGAACACATGGCACAGATTACGCGCTGATCATGTCCGGGGCATTGATAGCTTCGATTCCACAGTTTATATTCTATGCATTCTTTAGAAAGAAAATAATTGCAGGAATCGCGATGTCGGGAATCAAAGGGTAATCATGCTGTACGAAATCAAGAACAATCAGGTGGTAGTGCGACACATGGGCAACGGGAACGTGGTGTGTTCGCTGGGATATCGCCTGATCTTGGATTCCATCACCAGGGAACCCGACAGCCTTATCGAAACGCAATCGGGGTTCCGCGCGACATTCTCGTACCACGATACGACCGCGGCCACCATTGAAGACACTCTGGAAAGTCGGAACGGATGTACCACAATTACCCGCAAGACTACCCTGTTCGCACCAGCGGACTATCGAATCGCCCATACCTTCTCGGTTCCATGTACCCAGGAACCAACGTTGTTTGTGCCTGCGGTACTCTACAAGGGCAATCTTGCCGGTAAGGGAGCCTTCCCGCGCAAGACGCCACAGGAGAACGAGTGGGCATTCATCGAATCGCGGACACCACTACCAGGGGCAACCATACTCACCTCCGACGACCGTGGATTCGCCATGTGTTGCGATCCCTCGCGTAGTCCCCGCCTCCCCATTTCTGCATCGACCAGAACAGCAAATACCGGAGCCGAAACAACCATATGGGAACCCGGCTACGAATTTCCGAAACGGTATACCGGGAAAAAGACACTCGATCCTACCTCCAATTCCGATAGCGACACCTGCTACCACCAGAAGACGGAAATGGAGCCGCTACAGCTTGGCATCACCTTCCATATCATGGAAGGCCAACTTGGAGACAATGGCCCCTTCGGTTTTTACCGGGAATTTGTGAACGCATACCACTGGCCTGCACATGCAAATCCGCATCCCCCGGCGCGGGTCTCTTGGCAGCAGTACCGGGAACTGAAATTCCTGCACCTCCTGTCACTCGTCGAACCAATCGAATCCGGCAAGACCGCCTGCCTCACCATGGGCAGAGGGAATGGGAACCTTCAGGATGTCTATGAATACACGGCAGGATCCTTCCTCGTAAAAAGTCTGGAAGCCGCAGTAATCCTTGCACGCGCCGACGCATCGGTACTGACACAAGCCGGGAAAAAGATGTTGGAGGTAGTGCGCGAACGTATGGCACTGCCCACCTGTTCACCGACCGATCTGGCAATCATGATCGGCAACTTCTTTCTCCAAGGTGAGCGGGCTCCCGGCGTCCACCAGGATTGTTATGACCGCAAACGCAAGATTTGGGGTGGCTACCTGGGGATCTCCGAGCACGATGATTTCCGACACCTTATCAATGCCCGCTGCAACGGCGAAGTCATGACAAGCTATGTCTCGCTGTATGAAATCCTGAAAGAAGCCGGCCATACGCGTGCAGAGTTCATCGAACTGCCGAAACGGGTTGCACGTTTCTATATCAAACATCAGTTCACAGGCCGCCAGGACGGCTCATTCGGCAGGTGGTGGTCACCCGAAGGCAGAGCGGTGAACAGCTTGGGTACCAACGGAGCCTACATCGTCTCCTTCCTATGCGCGATCGAACCCTACATGACACCGGGTGATGGCGTTGCACAGGCATTGCAGCGTGCAACCCGCTACTATGGGCAATTGGTGGAATCAGGCGAGTATTTCGGGGATACCTTGGACGCCGACTCCTGCGACAAGGAAGCGGGAGTCACATTGATGAACATGTTCCTCGACCTGTATGAACGGGACAGGAAGACCAAATGGCTCGAGTATGCCCGCAAAGCAGCAGAATTCGTAGCCACCTGGATATGGCAGTACAACCGTGAATTTCCCGTATCCGCACCCCTTTTTGCCAAGGATTTCTCCACCACAGGAATGACCAGCGTGTCTGTGGCGCATCATCATCTTGATTTCTACGGCATGCTGATCGCCTACGGATACCTTCGGCTGTGGGAACATTCGGGGGAACTTTTCTTCAAGGACCAAGGCAGATCGATGCTCGACGCCTGCCGCCAGTTGATCGCCACCGAAGACGATTTGCTGGGTCGTGGTCCCGACGATATCGGTTGGCAACCGGAACAGATCAACCACACCGATTGGGATTATTTCGACCGGGCCTCCCATAAACATGGCAGTTTCGATATCGACATAGCCTGGGTCACCGTACTGGGACTCGGCGCCTATCAGAAGATCGAGAAACGGTATCCTGATATACTTTCAGACTAGGAGACGACCATGTACCCATTCCGATTTTCCCTGTTGACAGCGAACCTTTGGAACACCGAGCAATGGGATATCCGCAGTCCGGCTGTCGGAAAATTCCTGAAAATGTATCGGCCCGACATCTGCTGCTTCCAGGAAGTTGTGGATCAGACATTGGGGGAACTCGATGGTTTCTTGCCGCACCACACGCGGATCCACGATGCCCTTGCAGGGTGGCACCGCGAGGAAACCATATATTATGACAGCTCCTTGTTCGAGGAGGTCGGGCATGGTGCGGTCGATCTCGAGATGCCCGAAACCGACCGGAGGATGTTCTGGGTCCGCCTTCGGATTCCAGGTTGCGAGCATACCCTCTTCATTGCGACAGTCCATTTGACACACCAGGAGAATGCGGACGAATGTGCCACGGGATTTTCCTACCGGCACCATGAGGTGATTCGGATGGGACAAGCCCTGGAGGCATTGGTCCACGAAGGTGAGATGGCGATACTCTGCGGTGATTTCAACGATCCGGTGCACCCTGTCCGCCAGCTGGGACATCAAGGGTTCAGGGATGTCTTCGGATTGTTGGGAACGGTCCAGGAATCGACATTCCCCTGTGCTGCCATGACCGAAGAAATACATATGAACGAATCAATCGACAAGATTGTCTGCAAGGGGGAGCTCCGCCCTCTGCTCGCCTGTGTCCCCCACTTCTATTATCAACGTGCGGCGATAAGCGACCACTGGCCGGTAATCGCGGTGTTTTCCGTCGGAACTACCTGTTAAGGCTTGTTGAGACGATACTACGACGAATTAATCGGCAGGAAGGCATCACCAACATCATGGAGTCAACAAACGGGGACGCTTCTTGTCTGTGACGGCATCCGCGCGTCGTCGGTTCCTGGTCAGACGTTGAATTCGAACAGGGTCGTGTGCTTGTAGGTCTCGCCCGGATGCAGCAGGCACGAGGGGAAGTTGTCGTGGTTCATCGCGTCGGGGAAGTGCTGGGTCTCCAGGCAGAAGCCGGCGTACTGGTAGTACGGGTTTCCGTCGCGGGCGATGTCGGTGCCGTCGAGGAAGTTGCCGCTGTAGAACTGCACGCCTTCCATGGTGGTCGAGACGCGCATGGTGCGCCCGGTCTTGCGTTCGGCTACATACGCGCACTGCTTGAGGTGGTCGCCGGCGTCAGTGAGCACCATGCAGTGGTCGTACCCACCCGCTTCCTCTATGTCCTTGCCGATGCGTTTGCCGGCGGTGAAGTCGAACGGGGTGCCTGCCACCGATCGAATCTCACCGGTCGGTATGAGGGTATCGTCGACCGGCAGGTACTTGTCGCAGTAGAGTTGGATCTCGTGGTCCAGCACGTCGTTGCCGTCGCCGGCGAGGTTGAAGTAGGCGTGGTTGGTGAGGTTCACGGGAGTGGTGCGGTCGCAGATGGCCGCATAGGTGATCTCCAGCTTGCCTTCGGGGAAGAGGATATAGTCGACGTGGACCTTCAGGGTTCCGGGAAAGCCCATCTCGCCCTCTTCGCTGATGTGCGACAAGTGCAGTGCCGGGGCGCCATCGACTTCGCTGGTCAGCACGTTCCATATCTTGGTGTGCAGGCCTTCGGGGCCGCCGTGCAGGGCGTTCGGGCCGTTGTTGCGGGGAACTTGGTAGTTCCTGCCGTCTATGCTGAACTTGCCGTCCTTGATGCGGTTGGCGAACCGTCCGATCAGGGCGCCGAAGTAGGTTGTGCTCCGTTCGTATTCGCCCAAGGTCGAATATCCCAGGACGATATCGGCTTTCCGGCCGTGCTTGTCGGGTGCGATCAGGTTGACGATGATACCGCCGTAGGTCGATACGTTCATGGTGTATTCACCCGCTTGCAGTGTGTAGAGCATCACCTGGTCGCCGTACTCAGAAGTATTCCCGTAAACCCGCTTGTCGATCATAAAGCACCTCCGATGCTGTATTCTACGACGAAATTGTTGGCATGGCAAGGAACCTGGCACGCGTTTTCGTTTTTGTATACAAAATTGAAAAGTGGTACCTGGCACGTTCGTGAAAATATTAATTGACACGTTTCAATTCATGGTCATATAATTGGGATGTGGACACGGAAGTGCCACAAGGAGGAACGTATGAGAAACAAACTGATAGCACTGGTGCTTATCCTGGGCATCGTCACCATGGCTACAATCGGAGCAGCCGGCGGCCAGGAAGCGAAAACATCCGAGAAAATGGAACTGACCTTCTTCTACCCGGTCATGGTAGGAGGCCCGTTGACAAAACTGATCGACCAACTGAGCCTCGACTACCAGGCAATCAATCCGAACGTGACCGTCAAACCGGTCTATACCGGCAACTACGACGACACGGTCGTGAAGATCCAGACCGCCATCCAGGGCAAGAACCCACCCGACTTCTTCATCAACCTGGCGACCCAGCGGTTCAGCATGGCATCGACCGGTGTCGCAATCCCCTTGGACGACTTCATAGCCGCCGATGGTGCCGAGGGCAAGGCCTATATCGAAGACTTCCTTCCCGGATTCATGGAGGACTCCTTCGTCGACGGCAAGATCTACAGCATTCCATTCCAGAGAAGCACCATGGTCATGTTCTACAACAAGGATGCCTTCAAGGAAGTCGGACTAGACCCCAACAAGCCACCAACGACCTGGGCTGAACTGGTCGACTACGCCACCAAGCTGACCAAGCGCGATGCGGCGGGCAATGTCGAACGCTATGGTGTCGGCCTGGCCTTGAACTCCGGCAGCGCACAGTGGGGATTCACCGGATTCGCCTTGCAGAACAGCGTCGGTGGAAAGAACCTCATGAGCGAAGACGGCAAGAAAGCCTACTTCGACACACCCGAGAATGTGGAGGCCCTCCAGTTCTGGTTGGACCTGCAGAACAGGTACAAGGTCATGCAGCCGGGAATCGTCCAGTGGACCGACCTGCCGACCCAATTCCTCGGCGGCAAGGTGGCCATGATCTACCACACCACCGGCAACCTGACCAACATCAGCAAGAATGCCACATTTGAATTCGGCACGGCTTTCCTTCCGGGCAACAAGCAGCTCGGTGCTCCCACAGGTGGCGGAAACTTCTACATCAGTGCCGGCATCTCCCCGGAACGCCAGAAGGCCGCTTGGGAATTCATCAAGTTCGCCACATCGCCCGAACGGTTGGCTCAATGGAACATCGACACCGGCTATGTCGCACCACGCGAATCGTCGTTCGACACGCAGCTCATGAAGGACTACTGGGCTCGCATGCCCCAGGCCAAGGTCGCCTTCGAACAGATCCCCTATGCAAAGCCCGAGCTCACCACCTATGAAGCCTCACGCATGTGGAGAATCCTGAACGACAACATCCAGAGCGCCGTGACCGGTGAAGCAACCGCCGCCCAAGCGATGCGCAACGCGCAGGCCCAGGCCGACGAAGTCTTGAAGAAGTACCAATAGTCACATTCTGTACTGTACTGCCGGAACCAGACCGATGGTTCCGGCAACCATTTCCGAAGGCTACTGGTGTTCGCCACGACCGTATGGGATACTAAACCAATGAAAAAGATGAAACGGACCGTAAAGACCAACCTTACCGCATGGGCCCTCTTGGCACCATCGCTGGTATTCTTGCTCACATTTACCGTATTTCCCATCTTCCGCAGCCTTTACCTCGGATTCACCCGGTATGAGCTGGGCATGATGAAACCCGAATTCATCGGGCTGAAGAACTACGTCGACCTGTTCGGTTCAGCGATTTTCTGGAAGGTCATCGGCAATACGGTCGCCTTCTCCCTCATGACCGTCATCCCCAGCATGGTGTTGGGCCTGGCGCTCGCCACGCTGGTGAACCGCAAGCGCAAGGGAATCGGATTCCTGCGAACCTCGTTCTTCTACCCGGTGGTCATGCCCATGATAGCCATCGCCAGCATCTGGATGTTCATCTACATGGCCGACAGCGGCATGCTCGACCAATTCCTGATCAAGCTCGGCCTGCAGCCGATGAACGTGCTCTCCTACAAGGAGAGCGTCAAACCGGCCATGGCGTTCATGTACGTCTGGAAGGAGGCGGGCTACCTCATGATCTTCTTCCTCTCCGGCTTGCAGAACATTTCGGGCGAGCTGTACGAGGCGGCGCGGATCGACGGAGCCACCGGCTGGACTGCATTCAAGAAGATCACCCTGCCGTTGTTGGGACCGACATTGCTGTTCGTCTCCACCATCGCGTTGACCAACAGCATCAAGCTGGTCGACCACATTGTGATCATGACCGAGGGTGCGCCGAACAATGCCAGCACGATGCTGCTGTTCTACATCTACCAGCAGGGGTTCGCATGGTTCGACCAGGCAAAGGCATCGGCACTGACAGTGATCATGCTGGTGATCATGCTGGCGATAGCCATGCTGCAATTCGTCAAGAGCGATCGGAAGATCCACTACAACTAGGAGGACCATGCATATGGATACCGGACACAAGCACTATCACCCGGCTTATTATATCGGTGGCATGGCCCTCGGCATCATCTGGCTCATTCCCCTCATCTGGATGGTCGGCACAGCGTTCACCGAAGCTTCGTACACCATGTCGATCCTGCCGAAGACGAAACCGACGTTGGACAATCTCAAGTATGTCTGGAACGCCGTACCCTTCGGACGGTACTACCTCAACACGCTTATCGTCGTCATAGCCACCTACTCGGTGCAGTTCATCACAGTCACCTTGGCGGCCTACGCGTTGGCGGTGTTGAAATTCAAGGGCGAGAAGCTCATATTCATCATCATCTTCATCCAGATCATCATCCCCAACGATGTCCTGATCAGCCCCAACTACATGATGCTCGCCGACCTGGGCCTGACCGATACGAAGCTGGGCATCATGCTCCCCTTCTTCGGCAGCGCCTTCGGCATATTCCTGCTCAGGCAGATGTTCAAGACCGTTCCCCTGGCCCTCAGCGAGGCTGCGACTATCGACGGATGCAATCTCCTCCAGATTGTCAGGCATGTCTATGTACCCTCGTCCAAGGCGGCCTACCTCTCGTTCGCCCTGGTGTCGGTCAGTTACCACTGGAACAATTTCCTGTGGCCATTGATCGTGACCAATTCTCCCGAGAACCGCACGCTCACCGTGGGGTTGGCCTTGTTCGCGAAATCGAAGGAGGCGGTCATGCAATGGGCGAATGTGTGCGCGGCGACGTTCATCATCAGCGCTCCCCTGGTCATCGCATTCTTCATATTCCAGAAACGATTCATCAACAGTTTCGTCAGTTCAGGCATAAAATAGAGGAACCACTATCATGGATCTCACATTCTTAGGTACCGGGGCTGCCTTCAACCCCGCCATGGACAATTCAAACGCATACTTCTCCCGGAACGGGGAGTTCTTCCTCCTCGATTGCGGGGAAAGCACCTTCGGCCGGATATGGAACCTTCCCGAACTGCTCTCGGCGACCCAAGTCTCGGTTGTCGTCACGCACCTGCATTGCGACCATGTGGGAAGTCTCGGCTCGCTGGTGTCCTACTGCAAGTATGTGTTGGACAAACCCATCCGCATCGTCCATCCGTTGGATACGGTGGTCCAGCTGCTCGATCTCATGGGCATCGAGCGGTCGAACTACGAATACCTGCCATTGTATCCGCAGCATGACGGCATCTCCTTCGAGCCGATCGAGGTCGAGCATGTCTCTAACATGCGGTGTTTCGGCTATATCGTGCACGTCGGAGACAGGAGCTTCTACTACAGCGGGGACTCGACGGGTATTCCGAATACCGTGTTGGAGCAATTCCAGGAGAACAAGATCGAACGCATCTACCAGGACACGAGCCTGCATGCGAGCGACCACCCTACCCACGGTACCTTGGAAGAGTTGGAGCGGTTGTTTGCCAGGTCGGAGCGGAGCCGGGTCTTCTGCATCCACCTCGATTCCGATTTCCGCGCCGTGCTGCAGGAGAAGGGATTCGGACTGGTCCCCTTGTTGCCCAAATCGGTCTGAGGCACCCAGGAGTCAGCCACATTGCGCCGCCTGTCAATTCGAGGCGGTGATCTCCCGCGCAATGGCCTCGTACTGGGTCTGCGCCGATTGCAGGGCTTCCTGGGGTGAGACGACCCCACTGAATGCATTCTTCACCGCCATACCGAGGATACTCAAGAACCGCCGTTCGTCGAAGCGGCCCTTGTTCGGCTGTGGTGTGCGCTGGTAATGCGATAGCGAGAAGGAGTCCTTGGCCAATTCCAGCCATGGGTAGGTGTTCACGATCTCGTAGTTTTCATACGACTGCTTGCATGCGGGAACGCTGCCGAGCAGGGTCATGGCCGAGGAGAGCGGCTCGTTACACAACCAGTTGATGTAGTCGAAGGCCTGTTGCGGATGCTTGCTGTAGCGGCTGACTCCCAGCGAGCCTCCCCCGATGATCGGGTTGGCTCCCGGTACCACCGCAAAACCGATCTTGTTGATGACCTTTGAATCCTTTCCGATGATCTCGGAGGCGAAGTTGCTGTAGAGGATTGTCATGGCCACGTTGCCCTGTGCGAAACTCTGCGCGGCGTTCGTCCACCAGGTGCAATAGCGCTCGGGGGCCGAGGGCTTTACGGCGATCAGGTCCTGCATGGCAAGCAAGGCGTCCCCGCTGTCCAACAGCAGCTTGCCGTCGGAGGTGAACAGCGAGTCGGTCCTGGCGAAGTACCGGGTGAGGTATTCGGTGGCCGCCACACCGGTGGAACCCAAGGTGGTGGTGGTGCCGTATTCGACCGGCGACTGCATGTTTGTGGTCTTGGTGAAAAACTCGGCGATCTGGTTGAATTCGGCGAACGTCTTTGGCGGTCGCAGGCTGCTCTTGTAGGTTTCGTGGTACAGTCGCTTCAATGCGGTGCTGTCGAACAGGTCCTTGCGGTAGAACAGCAGCTGGTTGCTCGGCGATACCGGCATCGCATACAAGGTGTCCCCGACATATGAATACCGCTTTCCCAGCCCTTCCACGAAGCGGTCGAGGAGCTTTGGTGCCTGGGGGTATATCTGTTCCAATGGAACCAGGAGTTTCTCCGCGAACCAGGAGAGCCAGGTGACATCGAGGCGGATGATGTCGTACATGCTGGAGGCATCCATGCTGGTGAGTATCTCGTGGATCTCCTCGTAGGAGAACACCGAGATGTTCACGTCCGTTCCGGTCGTTTGGGTGTAGATGCGCGAGAGGCTTTGCATCGCCACGGCGGCGGGGCTGTCGAGTGTCAGCACATGCAACTTCTTGGCACCTTGCGCTCCGTTTGCCACATGCACATCGTCCCAACTGCGGAATCCGCTGTTCTCGAGCTGTTGTTTTCTGGGAGATGCTTTGGTCCTGGTGGTATCCGCCAGTGTCTCGGCAGCTATCCGCCCGAGCAGGCTGTAGTTCAGTTCGTACTTGGTGTAGTTGCTCTCCGGCATGGTGAAGATGGGGGAGACCGTGCAGATGGAGGTTTCCGATCCCTGGTAGAAATTCAACCACACTTCCCGCACCGCTTGGGCAAACCCGTAGGTAGAGATGCAGATTCCATCGGGAATTGTGGATGAGAACACCTGGAACGCACTCGAATGGCGACGGAACAGGTCGGTGTGCAGATGGGTGACCACACAGCGGCTGTTGGTGGCGATGGTGTTGTCGAAGGCTTCGAGGAACTGTGCCTCATGCGAGAACGAGGGGTCGTCGGTGACCACGGCCACCGATTTCATGTGCCGCTTCAGTGCCAGGCGTGCCAAGGCTTCACCGCAGGCGCGATAATCGAAGCCGATATAGTTGCATGCATAGGAGCGGTCGCGTTCCACATACAGCACTTCATGCTCGGCGAATCCGATGTCGGTGTACGCGCTCGAGTCCGCGGGAAGGCAGGAGAAGGTCGCCACTCCTGTCGCCATGGCCGAGCGTATCTTGGAGAGGATGGCCAGTTCCGTTTCGGGGTTGTTGTTGGAGATGAACAGGAGGACCGAGTAGCCGTGGTTCTCCACGAAGTTGGAGAACGAGACGTAGAAGTCGACGTATTGGCGGAACCGCAGGTTCGGCAGGACCAATGCGAAGAGTTTGCTTTTCCCCTTGCGCAGGATTTTTGCCCGTTCGTTGATCGTATAGCCCAGTTGTGCCGCAGCTTCCTCCACCAGGCGGATCTTCTCGCTGCTCACAATGCCTTTCCCGTTCAGCACGTTCGATACTGTTCCTTGCGAGACGCCTGCAAGATGGGCGATGTCCTTGATAGTCGCCATCCGACCTCCTTGGTCCGGGTGGGCGCATGTCGTCTTCTTTCCGTACGGCATTGGCGCCACTTCCCGTTTCATTTTAGCCTGTCGCGGCCAATTGTTACAGTCAAATCATACATTTTTCAACCATTGGACGAGGTTGCACCCTACCGGAGCCCCCATGGCGGGATTTTTGCTGTTGCCGGGCACGACGTGGCGGAGGTTGTGTTGCGGCTGGGAACGAAAGCCGATGTATCCACCTACCCACCGTAACGTCGATCCCCTCCGATTTGCTTCATGATGTACGTCTGTCCGCAGGTTTTTCGATAGCGGATATGAGAAGGAAATGGTACAATTGTGGGAGCAATTTCCCTATCCACAAAGGAACGGTACACACATGCACACACCTACACCAGGTATCCAAGCGTTCGCATTCGACTTCGGTGGAGTCTTGGCGGATTTCATCGACCCCAACGGGATGCTTCGGCTTGCCGAGGTTGCCCACGTCCCGCCCGAACCATTCAAGGCAGCCTGGTCGAGCCACCGCAACCAGCTGGACTCCGATGAGATTACTGTCGCCGACTACTGGTCCTTGGTGCTGGACTCCTGCGGCAGTACGGTTTCCCGCTCTTCGGCGATTCCCCGCTTGCAGCAGATCGACACCGAGGGATTCTCCCATATGCGGCCCTTCATGCTGCGGTGGGTGGAGGAACTGCACGATTCGGGTATGGTGACCATGATGGTTTCCAACATGTCCACGGCCACATTCCAGACGATCGTCGAGGGGCGGGATTGGACGCGCCACTTCGACCACCTGGTCATTTCCGGACACTTGGGGATCAACAAACCCGACCCGAGGATATTCGGGCATGCGGTCTCGGTATCGGGAGTGGACGCCGGCAATATCTTGTTCTTCGACGATATGGAAGCCAACGTGGCGGGGGCGAAAGCAGCCGGGATGAAAGCGTTGCTGGTGCCAGGTACCAACTTTAGGTTTTGTATACAAAATTGAAAAATGGTACCTGGTTCGTTAGGATAATTTTACAAGAGGAGACCAACCATGTCGGAACTCGCATTATTAGGTGGATCGAAAGCCATAACCCTGGATTATGCAGCGATAGGAACAGCCCCTGTCTGTTCACTGGAAGGACGCAAGCGTGTGAACGAGCTCATGGAGAAAGGCGAGATATCCCAATCTCCTACCGTCGCCGAATTCACCACACGGTTCGCCGCATATACCGGTGCCGCCTTTGCCTTGTGCACCAACAACGGGACCTCGGCGTTGGACAGTGCCCTCTTTGCTGTCGGAGTGCAACCTGGTGACGAAGTCATCGTGCCTTCCTATACGTTCTGGGCAAGTGTGACCCCGATAATCGCCCAACATGGAATTCCCGTGTTCTGCGACGTGGATCCCCAAACCTTTTGTCTGGATCCTGACGATATGGAACAACGGATCACCCCGCGAACGCGAGCTGTGATGGTAGTGCATGTATGGGGAAATCCTTGCGACATGGATGCGATACTGGCAGTTGCCGAACGCCATGGCCTGGCAGTCATCGAAGATTGCTCGCACGCCCACGGAGCCCTGTACAAGGGAAAATCGGTCGGTACTCTCGGCGATATCGGTTGTTTCAGTCTCCAAGGCTCGAAGACTCTGCCTGGCGGTGAGGGCGGAATCCTTGTCACCAATAATCGCACATATTACGAACGGGCAGCGGCACTCGGACATTACGAACTGATTCCCTCATTCGAAAAAACATCGCCGTACCATAGATTCGAATTGACGGGCATGGGCCACAAATATCGAATACATCCCTTTGCCGCAGCACTTGCGCTCTCCCAACTTGATGAATTGGATGCTCGAAACGCAATACGCCGCTCGAATGCCGTACTATTTGATCAAGCTGTTGCCGATATCCCCTGTATCGCGAAACAGCGGGAACTTCCCGAAGCCGATCGGGTCTTTTCGTACCAGTATTACCGGTATATGCCGGTCACTGATAATCCAACGGAAACCTTCGTTTTCCTCAAAGCCCTCCATGCCGAGGGGGTGCTCTGTGGCTATTGCGGGTACGGACGGCTACATTACGCTCCCCTATTCATCGAAGGAGGTGCATACGGCGATTGCAAGCCCCGGCAAAAATCCAGCAAACCGACGCTCCCTGTCACCGAGATGCTGGCAACAACCACATTCCTGGCAGCACCCCGTTTTGAAACTTCGTGCACACCGTTGGTCGAGCAGTACATTGCCGCTTATCGGAAGGTTGCCTCCCATAGCGATGAATTGCACAGGTATGCAAAAACCCACGACTTTTCGGAAGAGTTGGCTCGGCTCAGCGGCAGAAGCATTGCTATGCTGTAAGGGGTCCAAACGCAATCCTGTATTCACACACGATTATCGGCACACGGTACTGTGGAGCAATTCATCAAAGTTTCGCAGGATTTGCCCTTCCAGCTCCTCGCCGAACGAACCCGAGATGCCATAATACTTGTAGGCATCGGTCACCTCGTATCCACCTTCCGCAATCGCAGTGCGGCTGGGCAAATATCCCAACGATCCGCCTGCATACCCTGCCAATAGCGAGAAACGGCCGCCACCCAGACGTTTGACACGTTTGCCGACCGCAGAGAACAATTCGCCTGGAATCGCGAAAAGCAGAATCTGGTCTCCTATGCACAGGACAGAAAACTCTCCCACAATCGTGTGGGGAATCTCTTCTTCAGCCAACAGCGCATCCGCCCACTGCCGTTCCATCTCCACAGCCCAAAGCGGATTGTCGTGCAACTTCGAAAACGGATCTTGTCCGGCTTGCTGGGCAAGTGCTTGTTGATATCTGTAGGCGTTCGCTTGTATCAGTTCATGCAAAGAAGTCCGTGTGGGAACCTGATGCAAATCGAAGACCACCTGACGACTCGCCAGACACAGACTTACTCCAGCGGATCCGGGGACAAGCGGTTGCGCATGTTCCAATGCATCGCATATCAATGCCCCCACACGTTCGCCGATTGCGATTATGTCTTCCTCGGTTCCTTCACGGAAATCCTGTTGGTTCTCATCCAGCAACGCAGGTCGGACGTCGCCACAAGCCCCGATCAGGGGCACGACCACGAGGCGTTCCCCAAAGCGACGTTTGAGCACCTGTTCGATGCGGCCGGGATAATCGGCCGAAACCACCGGCAATCCGACTCCCAACGTGGTCGGATGCACAGCGATATTGCATAGGATCGCACGGATAACCCCGCTCCAGTCACGTACGCCGACAACAAGTACTTCATCATCGCGACTTCCTTCACGGTTGGGACGCATGAAGGTTTTTCCCAGATCACGGTCATGGAATCGCCGGTTGATGCCCACATCGCTCGAGCACTCTGCCACTTCGAGCACAACAGGTTCGTATCGACCGACTACTGCCCGACACCCATCGAGGATCTGTCTGGTCATGAATTGCACATACACATCGTCTGGTGCAAGTGTACCCAACTGTATCACTGGAGGTGCGGTATGCGTATGTGTCGCGACAAGGAGCATATGGTGCGGCGATATGTCCCAGATCTTGGAAATCTGTTCGCGGACAGAACTGATCCATTGGGGTGAGAATTCGAGGACATCGACCGATATTAGACCGACAGCACCATAGGGTTCTTGCAATAGGCATATCCGGGCGTGGAGCCTATCCAAGACCGCCTGTGCCGGTCTCGAACGGGCCACATGCCCCGACAGGCGAACTCCCAACTCCGGTGTGATATCGACCTCGGTTCCACTGAACTGCACAGGAACCTGCTCCGCCAACAAATCATAGCAGGCGATCAGCGAAAGGCCAGTGTGGTACCCGGGGTCCAAATCGGGTGTGGCGGGAATAACCGGAATCGGATGTCCCTCCAGGTTGATGCATTGCACCGCCACAGGTATGGCCGAAACTGAGTAGAAATTCCTCTCGAAAGCCTCGAAACATAGGTCGAACCACATCCGGGACCAATCGGACCACGTATCCGACCCGCACAGTTTCTCCACCGATGCCAACGCCCGCATCGTCTCGGGCAACGACCACCAGGGCATCGAATCATGCAAGGGAAGCCCACGTTCACCATCCACGCTCTTGAGAATACCTCCACTGCTGTGATAGCCATAGGCGAGATTCACTTCCAACAATGAAGGCAACAGAGCTGCAAGTCCATCGATCCATTCGTGCGATTCAGCATCGGACGGACCATATTCCCGGCAAGCCAACAGGAACTGCGCACACAACCCAATGAATTCGAGTGCATGGCCGGGATCGAGTTGTATGTACCCCTGGTCGTTGCGGCAGGGGTGTCCATCGCGGCCGATCCACTCGACAACCGCATGGTCTTTCAGGAATGGCCACCGGTGTGCACTATTCACATGGGTATCGACAACTTGGGCAATCAATTGCCTTCCCAAGGCCAAGGCCTCCCCATCGTGGTCCAACTTCACCAGCAGCGTGACAGCTCCCAATGCAAGCATTTCCCCAGCGTACGATTTCCGGCCATCCCGATAGTCCCGGTACGTCGATGCTGCGAACGTTTGTTGATCATTGATAAAGTTTCCCGCAATAATCGCCTTGACCACATGCTTCACATAGTGTTTGGCTTCCTGGGTTTGGCCGGGGGTTCCATGCAATCGATAATAGGCATACAGACCCCGGGAACAGAACAGGTCGCTCATGGTGAACCGTCCGTCGTAAGTGTACGAACCGTGGCCCGATTCATCCATACAAAACACGAGATGTCCCTGGTGCGATCCACGTGCCTGCTGCAAGCTCCGGGCGACAGTTTCCGCAAGCGTCTTGAGCCTGTTCATGTCCGGAGTAGGTATTCCCGAGAATTTCCCGAACCATTGTCCATGGATTGCCAACGCTTCAAGTCCACGTCCTTGGATCCAGCTGTACACATGGTTCCGGTCCCTGATACCCGGAATATCGAAACAATCGGTGCCGTCTATAGCGTCGATCTTCAGGTCGATCCAGCCGTAGGAGGTGTGCGAAGCATGGCGGTCCAACATGAGTCGAATGGTGTTGCCGATGATCGCACGCATCTGCAGGAGTTGGGACCAAACCGATGGGTCGGAATTAGTGTACATTTCAATATCTTACCATGGTTTCACTGGGTGGAATACTGAAGAATTACCAATCCCTCCACAGTGAGCGATGACAGGCACCCCAAGGAATCCTAATGGACCTCCCGTCCGACCGCAGTAGCAATGAACTCAACAATCCGCTGGACTGCACGTTCGACAAGGAGTTTCCCCGTCTCGGCACTCGCATGCGTCAAATCTCCCCAAGCCCCTCCGGTACAATAGTCCGCAAACGTACCATAGGCGGCAAACGGTGCGGAAGAGCCTGGCAGATGATCCTTGTAGAACCCGAATTTTTCCAATGGGGAGGTATTGTCCTGCCCTTCCAACCGAATGGAATCGGGATACAGGTGCATCATGACACTGGTGATCATCTCCCCTCCATGGCCCGTACCCCACTGCTGATCATGCAAGAGGCCTTCGGTACCGCCACCGACCGCTTTCCACCAATCCAGCACATAGCTGCTGTACCCTTCATGCGCCAGCCGGCGGCACGTAGCATCCAACGCACGATTGTTGAGGGAGTGGAAATTCAAGAAGAACAACTGCTTGACCAGATCATCTCGGAGAAATGATCGTGCGACTGCCTCATAATACCCGTGCAGGACCTGCTGCGGCACATCGACCGTTCCCGGAGCTTTCGGGAATTCCAACGTATCGCCATACGGGATACACGGAGCGAATATGGTCCGGGTTTCTTTGGCAATACGCGGGACGACAGCTTCGGCCACCATCCAATCGGCTCCCAACGGACCATGATTCCCCAGGATTTCGATCGAAGCGACCGGTACTATCAATTTGCCGGTTTTCTCCATCGCTGTCCGATACATCGCAGAAGTCATCAAGGCCATGTCGAAAGACTCTGGATTCATACGCTCAACCATCATATGGCAACCGGTTTACCTTCCGCAGCCGATCTGGTGATGGCGTGTACCACCCGCATACTTCGGCAAGCGTCTTGGATATCACACAGGACAGGTACATCTTGGAGAATAGCATCGACAAGATTGTCGAACTCCGCTTTGAACGGATGATGGCTCACATTGCCGGAATTGGGTGTATCGCACGTGAAACTCATCCAATCTTCCTGATTCGGAAACAAATCCCTTGCGAAGAAACGATTGTCGCGACAAATTCCCGCGGTTCCCAACAAATCGATATTGAACTGATAGGGAAAGTTCACACCGTCGAGAGAAGCCGAAACCTTGCCTACAGTTCCATCACAAAATCGTACGGCGGACACATAGGTCGTGGGATAGTCGAAGTCTTCCCGTTTCTTGACCGAATAGGCACTGACTTCCGCAATCTCTCCGTGTAGATATCGGAGGATATCGACCGCATGGCTACCGCCGGTTATCATGGCACCACCGGCAAATTGTTTCTGTCGAATCCAAGGGTAACTGCTGAATTTCGGGGAAATGCCATGCCAATAATCTGCTTCGGCATAATACACATCCCCAAAAGCATTATTCTGCAACAGATGCTTGATATTCTGTACCATAGGGTGCCATCGCAGGACAAAACTTACTACGCTCTTTTTCTTTGAGGATTCCGCAGCGCCCATGAGGGCCTCAGTCTCCTCTTCTGTGATTCCGGCAGGTTTCTCCAACATGACATGCTTGTCGGCTTGCAAGGCAAGACAACCCTCCCGGGCATGCAGATAATTCGGCATGCATTCCGAGACGATTTCTACCGAAGGATCTGCAAGCATGTCCTCGTAGTGGGCATAGACCTTTGCCTGTGGAGCATACTGCGAAGCGAATTGCCTGCTATGCTCGAGGTTTCTCCCACAAATGGCTACAATCGCAGTATGGGGATTGGCTTCGACTGCACGAACATGCTGGACAGCCACTTGTCCCGTACCGCGCAATCCTACGCCCATCGTGTATGTTTGTTCCATCAGGTTATCTCCAACATTCGATATACCGCAGCTGCATGCTCACCGAATTTCGGCGATGTACGGACCTCCAGGTTGCGTGGACGTTCAAACTCGATATCCATGGCACCCACCATACGCGAGGGACGGGCCGAGAGCACGACAACCCGGTCGGACAGGAATACAGCCTCGTTTATCTCGTGGGTGATGAACAGCACGGTCTTCTTCGACTCGGACCATATCCGCTGCAATTCAAGATTCATCTTCTCTCGGGTTATGGCATCCAAGGCCCCGAAGGGTTCATCCATGAGAATGAGCTTCGGGTCATGGATAAGTGCGCGCGCCAGCGACACCCGTTGTTGCATACCACCCGAAAGTTCATTCGGGTACGCTTCTTCAAAACCCTTGAGTCCCACAAGTTCCAGCAACTCCATGGCTTTGCCAATATGCTTCTTCTTGTCAAGTTTCAGGATCTCGATCGGGAGCAAGACATTGTCCAATACTTTCCGCCAGTTGAGGAGCAGGGCTTTTTGGAACACAAACCCGACTTCACGGGAAGGATCGAACATCTGCCGATCGAAATGTATCTCCCCCTCGCTCTTTGGAATCAATCCTGCGATAATTTTCAACAACGTGGTTTTCCCACAACCGGAAGGTCCTACGATGGAAACAAACTCGCCTGGATACACATTGAAAGAGACACTTCCCAACGCAACCAACTCACCATCACGTGTTTCGAACTTTTTCTTCAAATTCTTGATTGATAACAACGTCTTCTTTTCCAAGGAGCACCTTCCTGGAAGATTCCCGGCCAAGATTGTCCGGGAATCTTCGTGATTCTTTGTGAAATTTCCTCTGCGATCTAGAAATTGTACTTGTACATCGGACTGGGCAGGAAGCTGTCGTCGTAACAGTCCTCGACCGGGAACGAAAGCTTCTGCTGGTATTGGTCAACCAGATTGTAGGTTTCCCGGATCCGGGTAGGATCGATATAACCGATACCATTGTTCTTGTAACGATCGGTCTGGAAGAATTCCATGACGACCTTCAAGTTGGCAAGATAGTCGGCTTTGTTGATCGGATGGTACTCGGAAAGAATATCTATCGCCTCTTCAGGGTGCTGCAACGTATAGTCCCACGCCCGATACACAGCCTTGAGGAACTTTCTCAGCATTTCGGGATTGCTTGCAATGGTTTCGTCACTGGTTATGTACGAGTGGGCATATGCATTGAATCCATAATCGGCCCAGACAAAATATCCCAGCTGGTCGGCAGGAATCGCCTTCTCCATGAAGGGTTTGCCTGTGTAGAGTTCAAAGACCACATCGGCATTCCGGGAAGCCAAGGCGGAGACTTTGGCAGCCGGTTCGATATTTACGAACTTCACACTATCCGGATCCACACCAACCTGTTTGGCGAATGCCGGCCACATGACCTTGTGTCCATCGGTTGCCGGAACCGCAATGGTCTTTCCTGCCAAATCCTGAGGCTTGGTGATTCCCGAATCCTTCCAGAAGAAACTGCAGTTGGGGTGCTTGTCGAAGATAATTCCAATAATCTTGACATTCGCACCTTTCTCACGATTGGTGATGGGGACCGGTGCATCTGAGATAGCGATATCCGCTTTTCCCGAATCGATAGCCTGCACAGAATATCCGGAACCCTGGCCGACTATGATGTTCACATCCAACCCTTCCTCTTGGAACCAGCCGAACTTTTGGGCAACATAATACACAGCATGGTCACCGGTTATCTTCCAGTTCAACAGGAAATCAACCTTCTCCAATTCGGCTGGAGCACTTCCCTCTGTCTGGCCAGCAGCCCAGATTGTGGTGAATGACAGGATCATGATCATCACACTAAGCAAGACTTTCCTTTTCATTTGATTCTCCTCCTATAATTTTACGCTTTTTGACTCTTGAATGCCCAAGGCATCAATAATCGTTCAAAAAGGGCAACGACCCAATAGAGGGCAGCACCAGCAAGCGAGATCACAATCAAGGCAGAAAATATTGGCGGTGTGTCCATGGCATACTGTGAGTTGATGATGATATAACCCAAGCCCCGGTCGGATGCGATGAACTCACCGACAATCGCACCGACAATGCTCATGGTAGAACAGATCTTCAATCCGGAGAAAATATAGGGCAAAGAGTTGGGTATCCGTATCTTGAGGAATATCTGCAATTTGCTGGCATGCAGATAGCGCACCAGATCCAAAAGATCATCTTCGATCGAATCCAGACCGGTCATGGTATTTATGATGACCGGAAAAAAACTGACAAGGAAAGCAATAAGGATATTTGTCTTGATACCATAACCCATCCAAAGGAGGATAATGGGGGCTATGGCTATGATCGGCAAACTATTGATGAAAGTGAACATGGGCATGCTCAGGTTCTTGAACCGTTTTGACCAGACGATCACAATTGCGAGTCCGACCCCCGACACAGCCGTCACACAGAACCCTATCAGGAACTCATACACCGTAGTCCTGATATGCAGCGCCCAATTGTAATTCGCATCGGCTTGTTTGAAGAACAAATGTGCGATAGCACTGGATGGAGTCGGCAATACGAATTCTGGTGTGTGCAAGATCCGTACACTGAACTCCCACAGCAGGAAGAACCCGACAATTACCAATATCGATTTGTAATTGTCAACGACCGATCGTCGCACAAATCTTCCGAGCTTGATCATAGTGGCCGACACACGGGCAAATTTTTCCATACCTACTTCTCCACCTGAACATGTTCCCAAGGCATACAGATTTTTTCGAGGAACCCGATAAAGGAAAAGAGTGCCAAACCGATAGCCGACAACAACAACAAGCAGGCGAACATCGTCGGTGTATCGATAAATGCTTGTGCATCGCGCAGGAGGTAGCCAAGGCCCTTTTCGGCAGCAATGAACTCTCCGACTATCGAACCGACGACACACATGGTGGCACTTATTTTCAGTCCCGCGAATATATACGGCAGTGAATTGGGGATACGTATCTTCATGAAAACCTGGAGCTTCGAAGCGTTCAGATACCGTACCAGGTCCAACAGATCGTCTTCTACGGCCATCAATCCCGCGGAGGTGTTTATGATTACGGGAAAAAAGGCAATCATGAAGGCCACAAGGATATTCGGCAGGAATCCATACCCGAACCAGATGAGAAACAAGGGGGCGAGCGCAATCTTAGGCAAAGAATTGAATAGTATGATGATGGGCGACAACAATTGGGAGAACAGGCGTGACCAGGAAATCAGGATAGCCAACGCTATGCCGACGACGGCAGTCGCTGCAAAACTGACCAACACTTCCATGAGGGTAGCGCCGATATGGTGCCACCAATCGTATTGCACGGCAATCGAAGGATCCAACAGATGCTGAAAGACTGCAATCGGCGAAGGAAGGATAAACACCTTGATCTTGAAGACCATGACTACTGCTTGCCACACTGCGAGGAACAAGAAGAAATAGAGCAATTTCGGTGCAATTTTCTTGATAAAGGCAGTTACACTTTTTCCCATAGGTCCTCGGCTCCAGCTTCGATCCGTGCTGTTTCTATCTCATCGTACCGGTATCCCAATCCAACCGCTCCCAATGAATCGAGTTGGACACAACCATGCTCCCTCCGATACAATCCGGGATGAATCCGCTCCTCGTTGCTGGAAATATTCGGATAAAACTGCATCGCATTCGTCTCGACACCCATGATGGTTCCCGCATGCGCAGCCAACTGCACATGGGGAATCTGCGCAAGCATAGGATTCGTCAAATCCTGTACCATGAGTGTCATACCATGTTCCTTTGCCCAACAAAGACTCAATAGTGCTCCTGTGAGCGTCTTGCACGTCTTCAAAGCAACTCCGGTCCAGCCAAGCTTTCTTCCGTACTCAAGATAATGCCAGTCGTGGGCACTCTCATCCATAAACAAGGGTTTACGGGCACTAACCGCATGGACATCTATCGGGAAAGCTTCGATATCATACGGAAACGGTTGTTCGACATAGAGAAGCTTCGCATACACCTCGGGTTGTTCGAGAATCAACTTGTCCAGGATATTGCAAACGTACGCGGGATCGGTAACCGTACAGTTGAAATCGGCGGTCAACCATGCAATCTTTTCCTGCAACGCGATCGCTCCCACAACTGTCAGCCGTTCGTAGTCCCAGGCGCTGTCAATGCCGGAAAGCTTCACTTTCAAGCAACGCAATCCATCGTGTCTGATCCATTCGCGGAGGTAGAACGGATACCCATCCTCAACCACATCGCCGGTGAAACTCTCTTCGTCTATCGCATCCTTTGCACCGACCAAGTGCCATGCCAACAACTCCTTGGGCATTTCTTGGCGGCCAAGAAGATACTCCGAAGGATACTTACCCGCAAAAAGGTGCCGATATGGCTCGGTATAGAACCAGGACAAATCGTGGTTCATGTAGGGAGGACAGAAGGTTTCCCACGAATCGACGGCATGGCACATACCGTATGCATCATGCAGGGCAAGATCGAACAGGGAATTGCATACCAACGCCGCAAGCCACGGCATCTGACGGGATGTCTCCACTTCTTCGTTCGAACGTTTCCAGATTTCATGCAGCCGCTCATGGATGAACTGGTGTCCAATCTCCATGGCATGTCCTTTGCATGTACTGGCTCTCCATTCGTCGCGCAACAGGATGCAGAAATCCTGCAACCGTTGTTGCCGATACGCATAGGACAGATTTCCAGGCCACACCCAGGCGACACTCAATGGGGTTTCGCCCCACCCCGTCCCAACAGAACCAGCCGTAGTGCCCACGGTCATACAGGCTCTTGCCGAGACAACATGGGTAGTTGTTTCCGGACCAAATTTCAACGGAACGCGTGTTTCGATAGGGCAAAAGTACAGCTCGCATCCTTTGACCATAACATCGTATCGGTTCATGCAACTCCCACCTTCACGATCAGTGTACCACACAATTCTGTTTTGTCAACTTACTGAACAAATTATTTTCCTTTTCCCTTCCCGCCAATTATGTCTTATGATTGAGCATATGAAACCAACCTTGTATGTCGAGATGAAAAATACCTGGGACACGCTCAATCTGATTGAAAATGCCGATCCATGGACTACGCGTGCATCAATCGCAAAATCACTTTCCCTCAGCCGGACAACGGCTTCGACCATAGTCTCCCAGCTCATTTCCTGCGGCCTGGTCGAAGAATTGGACTCTTCCTCGAACGGACGGGGCCGCCCGGGTATTCCATTGAAACTCTCCACAACCACGTGGCATGCGTTGGGTGCCTCGTTTCATGGTGACCAATGGCAATTCCTTCTGGTCAATCTGCGTGGTGAGACAATACTGGAACACCACGAACGTTTGGATGAAATTACCGTTGGTCAATTCATCGAAAAACTGCTGCATGGTTTGGATCATATGATCGGATCTGCGCCTGGGAAGTTGCTGCCACTCATCGGTATTGGAACCCCAGGGCTCGTGGACAGCGATACCGGAATCATTACCAGGGCAGACGACCTCGGATGGAAACGGGTTGAAATAGGATCCAAGGTAACCGAACATACCGGATTGCCTTGCTATGCGATGAACCGTCACCGGGCGGCTGGTCTTGCCGAAGCCAAGTTTGGACTGGGCCGAGGAATCCGCAACCTGATCTATATCGGAATCGGTACCGGCATCAGCGCCGCGTTCATCAACGATGGCATCTTACTGGAAGGGGCCAATTATAGTGCGGGCGAAATTGGCCATATGTTGATCGATCCCGATGGTCCGCTCTGCGGTTGTGGCCGTTACGGTTGCCTCCAGGCCTTTTCATCGAGCCAAGCACTGGTGAGGTTGATGCAAGAGAAGTACCGGTCCCTCATTGCACTGGGGGAAGTATTGGAACCCAATGTCTTGTGGGATGCGATAGAGGAACACCGATTGACGGGAGACCTGATCGCAAGCGAAGCCAACAAGGGGAATGAGTTTGCTGTCACGTGCATGACAAAGATCGCGGTGCAATTGGGAATCGCGGTGTCGAATCTGATCAATACCATGAATCCACAGAAGATCATTATTGGGGGAGCATTGGGCAATACAGGACCCTTCTTGGCGGATCTTATCCGACAAGAGGCGGCATGCCATGCCATGGCTTCACCATTTTCCACGGTCCATATCGAGATGAGCATGCTGGGCAACAACTCAGGCGCACTGGGAGCAGCCAGCCTGGTTTTGCGCCACAAGCTTGAGTTGGTATTGAAACCTTCCTAGAGTACCGAAAAGAGTTCCTGCTAGTTCCGACCGCTTTCAATGGATCGAAGCATCGTTTCAAAGCGTTTGCCGTATTCCAGGAAGTTGTCGGTCCGTCGGGTCCCGGTACTCTTGGCAGAATCATCGTGGAACACCACTTCCATATGGGGTTCTATGCTGTAATACCCGGAGTATCCCCGTTCAACGAGATCCTGTACGATCTCCTCGACCCGGCCGTTGCCTTCACCGGGAAAACAGTACCGCTCCGTGTGACCATCCGCATCCAGGTATGAATCCTTGATATGGACATGGGCTATATGATCCTTCACGTTGTTGTAGAACTCTAAGGAATCTTGCATCGCATAGGGAAAGGGACTGCGCGCATCGATTGTCAGCGGCGGGTTGCCAGTATCAAAAACCAATTTCAAACCGGGGACCTTCTCCAAAAGCAACAAGGTATGCTCATAGCTCATCCCCCCGAACGTGTGGCAGTTCTCATGGACGGGTGTGATCCCTTGGTCAAGAAACGTCTGGCAAATCCAATTCATCCGTTCAAAACGTTCGTGAAGCAATTGGTCTTCCACCAAACGGCCGTCCGGATCTTGCATCACTTTGTAGCTCATTACCCGCACGAGACTGGTTCGAAGCCGACGCATCCTTCCGGCGGTACGTAACACGGTGGCCTTCGTCTGCTCGAACGGTTGTGTCAAATCCGTTCCCCAGTTGGCAATGCCAGAACCCAAACAGGCTACGGATATCCCCTGTTCATCCAGACAATCCGCAACTTTGGCAAAGGCCTCTTCAGGCAGATCGTGTGCAAGTGTCTTATCCACAGCACGCAATTCAATCGAATCCCACCCAAGTCTTTTGAGAACTTCGATCTGTTCCAGGATTCCATCTGCCGCCTCATCTGCGAACCCGGTCAATAACCTCATGGCACGTCTCCCCCATTCATATACATACAGCACACTACACACCCACTGTACCATGGATATTTAATTTGTCAACTTATTGGACTTAAAGATAGGCCAACGTCGTGCCTGCTTGCCTGCATGAGCATACCAATAGGCCAACCAGGCCAAGCAAGCCTGCTCAGAGGGGAAGTTGTACCGTTCTTCCCTCTTTGGCGCTCAAGTAGATACCTTGGATTATCTCAACTGCCTTGCGGGCTTCTTCTCCGTTGACAAGGGGTTGGGTGCCACTCTCCAGCGCTTGGATAATATCGAGGAACTGCATCTTGTGCCCATGATGCCCTATGGCCGAAGGATCGGCAGCGCCACCGCCAGTTGCGGTAAGCGCCGCAAACTCAGCCCGGATCGAAGTATCATGCGGGAGTTCAGTCAGGAACTTCCACGTGGAAAGGTTTTCCTCCTCAAGTACGATACTCCCTTGGGACCCCGATATCTCGATTTTCTTGAAGAATCCGGGATACGCCCCGGTTGTGCCTTCAACAACACCCAATGCGCCATTTGCGAAACGGAGTGTGGCAACAGCAGTATCCTCCACCTCAATCCGCTCGTGGGCTATCGTCCCGATGGAAGCTGAAATTTCAACGACAGGGCCCATAAACCACTGCAATAGGTCGATTGCATGTATCGACTGGTTCATCAAAGCCCCTCCCCCATCAAGCGCCCATGTCCCTTTCCAGCCGCTGGCATCGTAATAGTCTTGGGAACGGAACCACTTGACGTAGGCATCTGCCAGGACAATGGTACCGAGTCGACCCGAGTCGACCGCTTCCTTGACGATTTTCGCGACACGGTGGAACCGGGAAGGAAAAATTCCCGAGAGCAGCACATGGTTGTCCTTCGCCGCCTGCAGTATCGCATCACACCGTTCCACAGTGATTTCCAAGGGTTTCTCGACGACCACATGTTTCTTCACATGTGCAGCTGCAACTGCGCTCTCCATATGCAACCCGGAGGGTGTGCATATGGTCACTATCTCCAACTCGGGACAGGCGAGGAATGCATTGAGATCATGGAAGGGAAGCCCTCCCCATGTTTTCGAAAAAGAATCCGCGCGAGCCATGTCGACATCAAAACACGCAACGAGATCGGCACCGGGAATCTCTTTCAACGCTTTTGCATGCATTTCCGCAATCAAACCAAGTCCAATAATCCCAAATCCATGTTTCATGCGATTACTCCGAAAAATGGGTATCCATCCATCTGACAAAGTCAGTGGCATGGGCATCAAGGTTCATTTCACTCCCCCCGCCCTTGAGCGGTGAACACATCTCATAGACAACCCATCCCTGGTATCCACCCTCCAACAGCCCGGTGAAAAACGGCGTATAGTCAATCGCTCCAGTGCTCATGGCAGTAGCCCGCACCGTATCGGGATACACACGCTGGTAGTTCACTTGGTCCGGGTGATAGCTATACCGGGGGAACAGTGAATAATTCGCGGCAATGGTCAGTGCCGTCATTGATCCCATGTACCGGGCGCCCTGTGCAAGGTCTTCACCTCGGAGGAAGGGAGACCATGCATCGTATCCGGCTTTTACCGCAGGGTGGTCCACTTCAGTCAACAATTGATGCATCTCATTCGTATCTACTGCAAAATCATGATGATTCTGCACTACAATCGTTACGTTATAGCGCGAAGCCACCTCTCCACAGGTACGCAGGATCGCGACCATTTCAGGCCATGTCTTACCTGACTGTTTGGAGGCGGACAAGTATCCGGTAAAAAGCCTGACCAGAGGGGCCCCAAGTTCCTGCGCGAGACGACAACAGGCCTCGACATACGCCAATTGCATATCCAATAGAGGGACTTCAGCAGGTCCGGACACTAGGAAGTCATTGTATCCGGCAATACCGAGTGCAACGAGACCAGTCTCATCCAATGATGTGTGTATTCGATCCAGCAAGTGAGTATCGACATCGAATGGAAACAGATGGGGTCGTTTCCCCATAAAGAATATTCCATCGAACCCAAGTGATGCCGCCTTGTAGATGCATGCGACCGGATCAAGATATTCTTGCCCCCAGAGACCAGCGTAGCTTACCGTGAACAATGCTTTTTTCATATCAGGCCTGCTTCTTCCGTACCAATACACCATACAGCGCGTTAATCGGCCATAGGAGGAACGTCGTAACCTTCTTTACCGGTTTCAATCTTCCAAATAGCGTAAAGAATACTGCGATAATCAATATGATGGATATGGTGGAACTGAAGAACGGCAACAAGCTACCATCGGATAGGATCAGACCCCGTCGAAGATTCTCATCCACCATCGGTCCCAAAATGATACCGAGAACCAATGGTGCCTCCGGATATCCCAGTTTCCGCATGGCGAACCCCAGGAGTCCAAACCCGATCATGACAAGGATGTCGAATTTCCTTCCGGCAATCGCATAGGTCCCCACCATGCAAAGCACAAAGACAACCGGCATCATGATGGTGGTCTTCATCCTCAAAATCTTCAGCAAAGGTTTGACAAAGGACAATCCGAGCACAAGCATTGCAATCGAAGCCAAGGCAAACATGGCGCTGAACGTGTATATGTACAGAGGTTGCTCTATCATAAGCAACGGACCTGGACGAACATCGTGCAAATACAGTGCGGCAAGCAAGACTGCCGCTGGAGGACTTCCAGGAATAGCAAGGGAGAGTACGGGAACCAAGGCTCCTCCGACGACGGCGTTGTTGGCCGTCTCCGAAGCGATCAACCCTTCAATCGATCCTTTACCGAACAACTCCGGTTTCTTGCTGCTCCTTTTGGCAAAATCGTATGCTACATAGGAACCGATATTCTCACCGACACCGGGGATTACTCCTATAAGAACACCAATGATTCCAGAACGGACAATATTGAACCAGTTGGCCCAAATATCCTTCAGTCTCGGCAACACTTTGCCAATCTGTGCAATAGCATCGCTCTGTTTGATATCGCTGAGATTGTCAAGTATTTCCACCAACGCATAGGTTCCGACCAGTACCGGGATAATATTGAACCCTGCCATGAGATCCGAAACACCAAAGGTGAAGCGGCGGTAGCCTTGTATGGCTTCCATTCCCACAAAGGAAAGCAGTATCCCAAGAATACCAGATACCCACCCCTTCAGAGGGTCCTTTGCCGCAGTCAGGTTCCCACAAATAGCAACCCCGAAGATAGCAAGCCAGAATATTTCGTAGGACTTGAATTCAAGGGCGGCATTGGCAAGCAATGGCGTGAGGAACGACAAGGCAACCAGACCGACCATGGAACCGATGAACGATGAAGTGGTCGCCAATCCCAACGCTTCAGACGCCCGGCCGGTCTTTGACAGGGGGTATCCATCCAAACACGTTGCGGCACTCGCTGGTGTTCCCGGAATATTCAAGAGGATCGCCGTTCGGCTTCCTCCATAAATTGCCCCGACATATATACCGATCAGGACCATGATGGCATTTCCTGGATCCCACTTGAAAGTCAACGCAGTCAGGATCGCTACACCGACCGTTGCGGTAAGTCCGGGAAGCATACCGAAAATAATTCCCAGTTGCACTGCAAGGAAACAGTATAGGATATCCGAGAAATTCATCAGCTTTATGAATTCTTGTACCAGATAAATAAAACCCACAATACACCTCTCTGTTGTCCTGGATCAGGGCAATGGAATGAAGAACACATAGTTGAAAAGCACGTAGATACCAACTGAAAAACCAATCGAGATGATCAGGTTTCTCCACCAAGTCGTGCTGCGGTAATAGGAAATGTTGAGAAAAAGGTACAGGGAACTCAATACCGCGAAGTGAATGATGCTGAAAAACGCATAGTAGAGGTACACCAGCACGAAGGCTACCACGAAATGCCTAAAAACCGGTGACTTGAGAAAATCCTTCACCTTCCCACCGGAAATCTTGATCCGATACCCCTTGAGGACTATGCTGCGTACGAGCATGATAACGCTACAGATAAACAGGACGATGGAAAAGACCATGGGCGCAAGAGACGGAGTAGCGTATAGTCCCCATTCGACATACTTTGGCATGGCTAGGGAAAGAAAGAAAATTACCATACTGAGAATGCAGAAAATCACCGAGGAGATGAAATCGGACTTTGCACTGCGTGTATGTTCTGAATTCATGATGTACATTCCTTACGATTAGTTTGCTTGGGAAGGAGCATTGCTGCCCCTTCCCGACTAGTATTGCTGAAACAGACTCGATTGTTACGGTCGGGGAATTCCCAATGTCGATGGATCGATATCGGTCACACCACCTTCGTACATCAGCCAACCGAACATGGATGCAGCCTGATTCATGATCTTGTCTGCAGCCTCACCCTGGATTGCTACAGGGAGACTTCCCTTCAGCTGGGCGAATTCCTTGACCTGATCGGTCTGAGCGGCTTGTTCGAAGGCAGCCCCGATTGCTTTTGCGGCATCGTCAGGAATCGAACGTGGAATAAAGAGACCAAAATTGAATCCTACACTTGGGAATCCGGGAACTGAAGCGGTAATCGCCGGGATTTCATCCACACCGGAAATCTTCAAGGGCTTGTTGTCCATGACGGCTATTGCCCGAAGCTTGCCTGCACGGAGCATATCGGCAACTTCCATGGAAAGCTGCATGACCACTTCGGTTTCCCCTGATACGGTAGCGACTACCGCAGGATTTCCACCCCCATACGGCACGTGGTTGTAGGTAACACCCAGCTGACTCGCGAAGGTTTCGGCTGCGATATGTCCGCCAGCACCGATACCGGCACTTGCTACTTTCACTTTCCTGGTCTTGAATGCATTGACCAAAGAATCCCAATCCTTTATCGGAGAATCTGGATTAACAGTGATTACACAAGGAGTAAAGATGGCGAAATAGGCCCTCCAGTCCTTGTGGGAAATATTCGGGGTAAGCCCCTGCACCTGGTATGTTGCCACACTGGCATCGGCATTTCCTGCCCATGTATACCCATCCTTCGGGGCATCATACGCCGATTTTTGACCTGTCGCACCCGAAGCACCCGGCTGGTTTACCACTGCGATCTTTGCATTGAGCAAAGGCTCCATATTGGCAGCAACGATGCGGGCGGTTTGGTCGGAAGCGCCTCCAGCACCCCAAGGAACAATCAATGTGATGGTTTTGTTTGGTTTCCATCCTGTAGCAGTTGCTTCCTGCTGTGCCTGAGCAAAAAGCACTCCCATCGACACAAGTGACAAAAGAAGTAGAACCACGAGCCACTTTTTCATATGAACCTCCTTAATATAGATTCCGCACTGCGGAATATATGCCCAACCGGTTATTCCGGTTGCATATGCTCTTCTTCGATGCTCCGTAAAAACTTAGCGGTTTCTTCCAGCACGAATTCAGGATTCTCGGGAATAGTAAAGATTTCCAGTGAAATCCATCCGGAGAATCCGGAGGCAGCCAAACGGTTAAAGGCCGGCACATACTGCTCGATATCCGAATTTGTTGGATAACTTCCGTCAATCCGATTTAGATGGACATGCTTGATAATAGAGCGGTAGTCTCCAACCAGGATGTCCCAGGGCAGGATCTCATCTGCACAATTGTGGAAATCGAACATACCTTGGATAGCAGGATGGCCGATCGTTTCAATCATCACCTTGGCTTCCTCCAATGTGTTCAACACATTGGTATCGTGTTTGGGTAGAGCTTCAAGACAGATGATTGAATTGGCCGCACGCGCATCGTCGGCGATTTCTGCCAAAAATCCACCCAGTCTCCTCACCCCCTCCTGTGGGGAAGCATCGTCCACATTGCGCTGTTTGGGGGAGCCCAGTATCAGGTTCCCACCACCCAATGCGCCCGAAATATCCAATAGATGCCTGATATGGTCCTTAGCCTTCATCTGTTCCTTGGGGTCCTTGGAAGTAATATGCAGGCCCTTGGGAAACGCGAACAACCAATGTAACCCAACGAACGTGATCCCGTTGGATTCCATGGCGGACCGAACTTCCTGCAGTCGCCGGCTGCCGATACGACCACGTTCATCACACAAAGTGAACGGGGCCACTTCGATTCCTGTGAACCCATGCTTTGCCAACAACGCACATGAGTGGGAAACATCTAGGGCACCGAACAATTCGTTGCAGATTGCCTTAGGAAATACCATGTGATGCTCCTTGTGATCTGCCACCGTATTCCCGGATGGTCTTGAATAGCGCCAGGGCATTCTCCAGTGGCACATCCGCCTGCAGATTATGCACGGTTGTCGCAACAAAGCCGCCACCCGGTGCCATGATATCAATGACTCGTTTTACTTCATCCGCCACTTGGGATGCAGTCCCGTACGGTAGGATGCGAGTGGTATCTATACACCCACCCCAAAATACAAGGTCCCTTCCAAAGTCGCGCTTCAAACCCTTCAAGTCCATCCCAGCCGCGTTGTATTGTACCGGATTCAACATATCGACTCCGGCCTCGATGAGATCGGGAATAATCGGGCGTATGGCACCACAACTATGAAAGCACACTTTTGCATTGGGGGCAGTCTTTTTGATATGGGAAATCAATTGTGTTAAACGCGGAAGGTAGATCTGCCGTATCAGTTCAGGAGAAATCAACAACGATTGATCGGTTCCAAAATCATCAGCTTCAGCCACCACCACTTGTTCGTCACCGATCTCGGCGAGCATTCCATCCCAATAGGAGAATTTGTATTCCAATAACGCATCGGCCAATCTCTCGGCAGCGGCGGTATCAAGCAGCAAATCCATGAAAAAAGACTGCATCCCCCGCAATCGCTGGGACATCTCGAATAAACCGGCACAGTCCCTATCCAATACACAGAACAACTCCTGGTTCCCCATCAAGCGGGAACGGACACCTGCGGTAAGAGCTGCCTGATCGACACGTGGAAAGGTGTACGCTTCCAAGGCCTCCCCCAAATCACCAGAAGCCAGCGGATAGGTGTGTTGATGGAAATAGATATCTTCTGGACGCATTTCCCACCCCACATGCCAAATATCTTCGATCACGATCGGGCATGGCGGCGGTTCCCACAGGCTGAACCCTTCGGGTATCGGAATCCGTTGGGGACCAATGCGTTGTGTATCGATGCCCAACATACGCTTGAGGGTATCGGGGGGAGTCCCTATGCGTTGAATTATATCACTGGAACCGAATGTTTCCGGGAGATCGAAGTGGTCAAGCATTCTTTTAAGCAACACGGAGGAAATTGAGGAGATATTCATACCACCCACATCAAGAGGAACCCAATCAGGTTCCGAATGTGCAATTGTCATCTGGATCGCCTGTCGACTATTCATCCTTTCTCTCCGCTCTAATTGAACAGACCCTGTTCAAACAGAATCAAATCATTGTGCAACCCGTGTTCAATATGTGCATGCATCGCTTCTTGAGCCCGTATGGCATCCTGTGAGAAAATTTCCGTCACCAGGTTCCGGTGCCAATGCTGCCAATCATGCACTTCATGGGCCCAAGTCGACTTCGCGCTTTGATACAAATAGCTTCTCAAGGCAAATCGCTCCAATTCCTTTTGGAGATAGCTGTTTCCGGTTTTCTCTGCAAGAAGGATATGGAACTCGCGATGTTTTCTGGCAAAGAGCTCGACGCCATCTACAGAATCGGTCGAAATACAATCGCATTCCTCGGCCTTGCGGTAGAGCTCTTCCCTACTCGTAGGATCGTCAAGTTTATTGAGAAGGTACGCCACCATGACTTCCAGACCCTCCCGTACACGATACAGATCGGTTATCCGTTGACGAGTATCCAAGGGAATACGCACACCCCATTTGGGGATCGACTCGACGATATGTTCATGGGCAAGTTGCTTCAATGCCTCTCGCATCGATATGATTGAAGTACCTGCAAAGGCGGCAAGCATTCTTTGGTTGAGGAATTCCCCCTTGGGGAATTTACCGGTCAGAATAGCCTCAAGAAGCGTTTGATAGGCCTTCTCGGAGCATGTCACCACTTCATTCATCCATGTACTCCCCAGCATGTGGATCACCTGAAATATAACTGTTTTAACAGTTATTCTCATACTTACACGCGAACTACCGGTTGTCAACCAAAGAATGAGCTAAGACCTCTGTCAAGACAGGAAAGCTAGAAAATAAGGAATTTCATGCTACCTGTTCTTTGGTATCGTCTTCCCCAACGGGGAAACATCCTTTTCTATAGACTTCCTCCGGTATC
>Ga0068714_10000370_pt1 | contig 91467 bp, 83 predicted proteins | sample MTBNYHSulfiMetaG_FD_62988 | JGI IMG/M metagenome (GOLD analysis project Ga0068714, IMG submission 62988) | Enrichment culture microbial communities from rom New York Harbor, USA that are MTBE-degrading - MTBE-NYH (New York Harbor Sulfidogenic)... | ecosystem: Environmental > Aquatic > Marine >...
GTCCCTTCGTCTCTCTCGGAAGACCGGCCGCGTCAGAGGCGCACGTCGATGCCGAGCTCGGTGAGCTTGGCCTCGGAGGGCACGCCCTCTTCGTCCCAGCCGCGGAGGTCGTAGTACTCGGCGAGTCCGCGCGAGAAGCGCTCTGCGCCGATGGACCTACCCGCAGACGGTCCGGTGGAGAACGCGCCGCTCGGTTCAATCAGTCGCGCGGGCACGGCGTCGGGTTCGACCGACTGCCTGATGTTGAAGAGACGACTCAGATTCCAGGCTCGCTCTCCGATGCGGATGAGCTCCTCATCGCTGAACTCGCTGTGCCAGACGTGACGCAGCAGCTGCCGCATCTCATCGAGCTCCAGAGCCCAGAACTCGCACCAGATTCCCGTGTACTTGACTGAGGTGAAGTTTTGCCAGTGGATGTTGACGGCCGCCTTCCCGTCCAGCGTGTCGGGGGGCAGGCTGCCGCCGAGGATCTCGTCGGCCTGCACGTAGGAGCGCTGGTGGCAGCCACCGCGATCGGCCGTCGCGTAGGCGATACTCATGCCGAACGTTCCACGGGGGTCGTATCCGGGCAGCTCGAGGTTCTTGACCTCCATGGCCATCTCGGGATGGCCGTACCTCGCAGCAAGTTCTCGAGCCCCCAGAGCGAGTTCAGCGCCGATCCCGTCTCTTCGGGCGATCGTCTCAGGCGCAGCGAGGTAACCCTGTGCGTCACCGAAGCGAAGACCGAAGTCCTTGATGCCCTTCTCGGTCATATCCATAGCTAGGGCGACGACTCCGCCGGTAGAGATCGTGTCCATGCCGAGGTCGTCACATGCGAGGTTGAAGCGGAACAACGTTTCCGCGTCACCGATGCCGCAGTTTGCACCACAGATGGCTACGGTCTCGAACTCCGGTCCCTCGCCACGTGCCTCGTCGACGGCGTGGAAGTTGCGGCAGCCGATCGCACACTGTGAGCAGGCTCGCTTCTTGAGCCTGATCTTCATGTACGCACGCGAGTTGATGTTGTCGTTACCCTCGAACTGCCCTTGAGACCAGTTCCTTGTCGGCATAGCGCCGGCCACCTGCACCATATCGACCAACGCAAGGGTGCCTTCCTCGTGCGCCCACAGGTTGGCCGGGGTCAAGATGTACTCCTTGTGGATGCGGTAGATGTCGGCGAGGAACTCCTTCGCGTTGCCGACGGAGACAGAGCCCGTACCGCGCGCTGCGATTGCCTTCACGTTCTTCGCGCCCATGAGTGCGCCTGCGCCGCCGCGCCCGGCCTTGTGGTACTGATCCGTTGAGAGGCAGGCCCACGGCAGAAGCTGCTCTCCTGCGGGTCCGTTGGACATGAACTTGGCGTTCCGGTCGAGGTCCTGCCGCAAGGACTCCTCCAACTCGGCTATTCCCATGCCCGTGTACTTGTCCGCCGGACGCAGCTCGACGACGTCGTCGTCGATCCAGACGATTGTCGGTCGGCTTGCCGCTCCCGTCAGAATCAGCGCGTCGTAGCCCGCGAACTTCAGCTCGGGCGCGAACGATCCCCCGACGTAGGAGTCGAGAATCGTCCCGGTGGCCGGACTCTTACAGCCGACAACCAGGCGTGAACATGTCGAGACCCCGGTCCCCGCGAAGGGCCCGGTGAAGAACATCAACGGGTTGGCGGGCGCCAGCGGTCTTGCGCCAATGGGGACTTCCTCAAGAAGATAGCGGAACAGTAGCCCCTTGCCGCCGATGTACTGCCTGGCCCATTCCATGTTGAGGGGCTCCACATCGACCTGACTCTCGGTCAAGTTGATGCGCAGCACCTTGCCTGTGTAGAAGTCCACGACGCGATCCTTCCTCCTCGGCGCCGCCGCCCCGCCCGGGTCGTCGGAGCATCGGGCGGGGCGGCGGTCTTGCCGCTTCCTGCAGGCCCGACTAGGCGAGCGCTTTCAGCGTGCTGCGGCTGGTGCCCAACTTGTCTTTGACCCTCGGTACCACTTCCTGCACCGTGGCGAGAGTCTGGTCCACATCGTCCATGGTGTGAGCGGTCGAGGAGAACCAGCGCTCCATCTGGTAGTTGTGGAAGTAGACGCCACGCGCCTGCATCTCCCTTTGGAAGTGGTGATAGAAGACACCATCGTTGGCTTGCGCCTGTCGGAAACGGGTCACCGGTTCTTCGGAGAAGAAGACCTGCCACATGCCGTTGACCTGGTTGATCTGCGCCGGCACGTCGTTTTCGGCGAAGATCTCGCGTAGGCCGCCGACGAGGGCGTCGGCGATCTTCCTGAGGTGCGGGTATACCTGGCCACCCTCGTCGATGAAGATGTCGAGGGCGGCGTTCATCGCAGCCAGCACGACCGGATTGCCGGAGTAGGTGCCTCCATGGAACGTCTCGGCGCGCGTCTCGACGTCCATGACCTCCTGCGTGCCACCGAAGGCCGCCGCGCAGGGGAAGCCACCTCCGAGCGCCTTGCCCCAGGTTGTGATGTCGGCGTCGACGCCATAGAGCTCCTGGCAGCCGCCGAGAGCGACGCGGAACCCGGTGATGACCTCGTCGAAGATGAGCAGCAGGCCGTAGTCGTCGCACAGCTTGCGCAGGTGCTGATTCCAGCCCTCAAGAGGCGGGATGACGCCGGAGTTGGCGATGCACGGCTCGGCGAGGATACCCGCCAGTTCCCCGGCGTTCTCGCGAACAAGACGCTCAATGCCTTCGAAATCGTTGTAGGTGCCGATGACGAGGCACTCCTCCTGCACGCGCGGGATTCCGGAGTGGAAGCGCACCGGCCAGGGCGCGCGCTCCGGGCCGGCGTTGCCCATGGGCGGATGGTAAGCGAGCGCGTGCGCATCGGCCCATCCGTGGTAGCCGCCCTCGAACTTCAGGATCTTGTCCTTGCCCGTGTAGGCGCGCGCCAGCCGCATGGCTGCCATCGTTGCCTCGGTGCCGGAGTTGCAGAAGCGCACCAGATCCACGCTCGGCACGGCCTGGCAGATCTTGCGCCCGACTTCGTAGTCAAGTTCGTGAGGGAAGGTGTACATCGACCCCTTCTCTGCCACCTGCTTTGTGACCGCCTCGTTGATGCGGTCGGGGCAGTGGCCGAAGATCATCGGGCCATAGCCGATGCACCAGTCCAAATACTCGTTGCCGTCGACGTCCCAGAAGTGTGCACCCTTGCCATGGCTCATCACGATAGGTCTTGTGTTCGACAGGCGCGCGTAAGAGGATTCCCCGCCGGCGATAACCGTCTTGCACTGCTCGAATACGGCCTTTGTCTTCGCCAGTTGGGACTCACTGATAGGCGGCCTCGCGCTCTGCGTACCCATTTCGACGTCACTCCCTCCGACAGACGTGGTCAATCGCCGATGTAAAGGGGGCGTCACCGATCTTCGGCATCGTGGCTACCATCTGGTATCACCCCCCATAAGCATCCGGGATGATTCTGCTTGATCGGAGCCGGACGCCCACGCAATTCCGTCCAAAATGGACTGCCCATAGGTCCAATCATTGACTAGCATTCCGCACTCGTCAACTCCTCGCATGGAAGCGCGAGATTGAGCAAGAAGTGCGGCGCCCATAGCGAGGGGGCTACAGTATGTTGAGGAGCGCTCTGGCGGAAACGTCTGTCGCCCAGGCGTGTTCCCTCATCAGCCGGGCCGCTTCATAGTCGTTACCCGCCGCGATCGCGGCGATGATCGATGCGTGCTCCTCGAAGCTGCGGGCGTGCCAGAACTGCGACTCCGGCAGCACCTGAAGCACCTCCTCAAGCGTCGCGCGTGCTTTGAGCAGAGCTTCGGAGAAGAAGCGATTTCCGCTGGCGTGAGCGATCGCCGCGTGGAACTCTGCGTCATGAAGCATGAACGTCGCGTCGTCGCTTGCCTCGGAGGCGGCTCTCGCGGCGGCTCGGATGGCAGCGAGGTCCTGCTCCGTGTGGAACAAGGCGGCGAGGCCACAGGCGATTGGTTCTATCGCCGTTCGGAACGCCAGCGCTTCGACCAGCATGTCACGGTTAGGGCGAAGCTTCCGGCGGGCGGCATCTGTGAGCCCACGGTCGACCGGCGCGGTGAGAGTGACGAAGGTGCCGCCTCCGCGCCCGGGTCTGGCCTCAAGCAGCCCTTCGCGCTTCAGCGGCGCGAGTGCTGCTTGCACGGTCGCGCGGCCAACGTGAAACAGACGCGCTAATTGGCGCTCCGGCGGCAGAGGCTCTCCTGGGGCAATGAGGCCCAAGGCGATCTCACGCCTCAATTGTTCGGCCACGTACTCGAATGCTCGTGGTCGAGTGCGTGAACGAATGTCTGATGAGGCTTGCCCGTGTGTCATCGGCCTCCGGGCCTATCCCACTCGCCGCTTCAAACGGGACATGACTGGAGCTGGCGACTCAATGCTACCTGGTCTCGAGATAATCGCCGCCCAGGGTCTCCGGCGCCACGGCTAGACACCCAGCGGCAGCAACCGCTTGGGGTTCTCGACCAGCATTGTCTGAATCTGCGCATCGCTGACGCCGTGCTGCCTCAGCCGTGGGATGCCATAGCGGAAGAACGAGTCGTACCCCTCCCCTCCGTACTTCTTCATCAACTGCTTGAGCCAGACGTCCTGGGCCATCAGTAACTGCTCGACATGGCCGTGGTCAACGAGGTTCTTGACGCACTCGGCGCGCTGGATGTCCCTGGGCTCCGGCACCATGTAGGGCGGGCCGTAGTAGAACTCAGAGCCCCACGTGTCAAACTCGAGGTACACGCCTGTGTCGGCGACGCGCAACTGGTAGTCGAAGTCCGGCTGCTCGTCCATGTGCTCCATCACCATGCGCTCTGGGCGGACACCCTCGTCGAGCAGGATCTCGATGACGCGCATTGCCTGCTGATCACTGGGATCCACGTGTATGCCGAACGGGACGCCCGTCTGCATGTGAGCCCGGGCGACAGCGCGAAGGCTCTTCTCCTCGTTCGCGGTCACGTCGTGCGTGGTGCCGACGTCGCCCATGAAGCCCGCGCGCACATCGGTGCCATCAATGCCCTCCGTGATGTCGCGGACGAGAACGGCAGCGAGTTCATCGATGCCTCTCTCCGCGAGCCAGCTCGGGTGGCCTGCCTCGATGTAGTAGCCCGTGCTGGCAACGATGTGGACGCCCGTCATCTCCGAGACGCGACGCAAACCGACCGGGTCGCGTCCTTGGCCGAGGGGTGTCACTTCGACCAGGGTGCCGCCGCCAGCCTGCTTGAAATGCGCGACCTCGTCGGCGGCATCATGCACCGACTCGTGCCAGAAGTTCTCCTTGATCACGAAAGGGTTGCGCTGGAGCATGCCTCGGTTGTCAAGACGAATCGGGGCGTCAGCCAGCGCCCTCATCTCGTCGGTATCCGGCTCGGTCCAGTACGTGAGACCCCAGTCGAACAGGATGTGCTCGTGGGTGAAGCACGCTCCCAGATCCCCAGGGTCGATGGGGCCACAGACGGTGACGACCTTGCCTTCATCAATCATCGTTAGCCTCCCTTGGGCAGTCCGTGCGGTCGCTGGGCCTCAGCTTGACGTCGTGGTGAGGCGGCGGTGTCTGCGCAGGATCGCGACGAGGCGATCCGACTCGAGGCGGTGCGCAGTGACGCCGTCACGCCCGGTCATCGTCTCGGCGGCGAGCAGGGCATTCAGAATGGCTTCTTCTGTCGCCTCGACTGCAGCGTCGAAGAGCGCCTCGATATGGGTGTTCGAGAGCATCGTGATTGGAATCGTGAGCGGACTGGGGTCGCCATAGTCGCAGGCCGGCATGCCTCGATTGGCGGTTGAGAATGCGAGGAACAGATCGCCACTCCAATGCTCTCCGACCCCACCGACGCGGGCTACGCCCAGCGCGGCGCGCTGCGCCAGGCGCGTGCATTGGTTGGGCAGAAGCGGCGCGTCGGTCGCGACAATGACGATGATCGAGCCAGCGCCACTAGACGTAGCACCCGGTGGAGCTGTACCGCCCGGAGTGATGCCTCTCGTGGCGTTGCGGTCGAATGCCACTTCTTCCGGTGCTATCGGAACGGGCACTTCGCGTTCGTCGATGATCTGACCGACGGGCACGCCGTTGATCTGCAACCGCTCGCGGCGCCCGTGGTTCGCCTGCACGAGCACACCCAGCGTGTACCCGCCTCTCTCGGGAGTGACCACTCGGGAGGCTGTGCCACTGCCGCCCTTGAAACCGTGACAGATCATCCCGGTACCGCCACCAACGTTACCCTCAGAGGGGGGGCCGTCGGTGGCTGCACTCAGAGCTGCTTCAACGTGCTTCGGCTTGATGTGGAGGCCACCGATGTCGTTCAGCATGCCGTCCCAAGTCTCTCCGACGACAGGCAGGCTCCAGTAGAGGTGACCAGGCCGCCTCCCGGCGACCTCGGCCGCCACAAGAGCGTCCCTCACAACGCCGACGCTGTGACTGTTGGTGATGCCTATCAGCGTCTTGAGCAAGCCCGATTCCTGGATCCAGTGGGTGCCGGTCAGCTCGCCATTCCCGTTGAGCCGATGGAAGCCGGCGAAGAGCGGCTCTTCCCAGACACTGCCTGCGTGGGGGACTACCACGGTGACGCCCGTACGCACCGGGCCGAGTCCCACTTTCAGCCTGCCCTCTCCGCGAACGACAGTAGCGTGGCCCACCCGTACGCCCGCCACGTCCGTGATGGCGTTCTGGGGACCCGGCTTGCCGAGACCGACGGCGATGCCCAACTCACGCGCGCGCATCGAGACTCCTCGCGCATGTGAACTGGGGCCGGGAGTCGGTCTCGGGCCACGGTCCCGTCCACCGATGTGTCCACGCACGCTGGCGCTCCGGGATGTTGCGGGATGTTGAGCACTGTTCCGCGCATCTGCGCCGCATCATGGTCACCCGGAAGTCATCTGGTGGCTCACGACCTTGTCGCCGCGGATAGTGACGATGAGTCCGCGAAGGACGCCCTCTGAGTACTCGCTGCCCGGGTTGAGGCACAGGGTTCGGCCGATTGTCGCCTGACCTCTGCTCTCATGGATGTGCCCGTGGAGCGTCAACAGCGGCTGGTGTTTCTCTATCACTGAGCGGACTGCCTTCGATCCGACGGGCTCAGTGACGACGCCCTGAGGGCCGATCTGTGGTCGCAGCCGTTCGTCGAGTGCAGGGGCGTCATCGATTCCGGAGCCGTAGGGAGGCACATGGAAATTGAAGATGGCCCGCGTCATGTCCTCAACTTGCGCTGCCAGCTCCTCAAGCCTGGCCATCAGCTCTTCTTCGGGCACGTCCCGCGGGCAGTTGAACGGCGTGATGTTGGAGTACCCCGTGCTGATCATTTCGTGATCGTCATCGATGCGCAGACAGCGGCCCTCCGGAACGATGATCCGATTGGAGCTCTTGAGAACATCGTCGACTTCCCAGAAGTCGTCGTTGCCTGGACTCAAGTAGCAACTGAACGGTTGACCCTCCAGGCGGGTCTCGGCCCATTCGATCCACTCGCGTAGCCGTGCAAGCACGACCTCGTGGAACATGGAGTCTTGACCTGCCTTGTCCTGGGAGAACGCGTCGTATTCGTCGGGATCGAAGACACGGGGGTACACGCCGAGGGTCTCGCAGTTCTTCGTGAACGCTGCGAACTCCTCATCCGTTGTCATGTCGTAGTCCATGCCTGTCAGGTGTGAACGGAGGTGGCCGTTGCGACGGATGACCGGCACAATGAGCTTGCCGGCGACGTCGCCGCCCATGATCACCACGTCGATGGGCCGCCCCTTGCTCGTGTAGTACACCGCGGCGTTGATGAACTTCTTGAAGCAGATGGTGGACCCGTGGAGGTCGGTGGCGTAGAAGACCGTGGTCCCCTCGCCATCCTCCTTCGTCTTCTTGCCGAAGAACATCCGCGTCTCTCCTTTCGCCGGCTGTCGGGCACACTCGCACTCGGCTTGAACCACCGTCCCGATGCTGCCGCCCATCTTGGTCATCCGGCCCCGCCCCCGTGTCATGAGGGCGGGGCCGGATGCACCACTCAGCGCCACGCCGCGGCGAGTCGCTGTCGGGCGACGGGGCTCACTCCGGCGGTATCTCTCCGTAGAGCAGTCCGAAGTCCACGCCCTTGCGCTTGCGGACCGTTGCCACGAGAGCGTAGATGATGATGCCCGTGACGTAGATAGCGATGACGAACAGAGTCGCCTGCCAGCCGGTCGGTCCGCTGAAGGCTGGGAGCGTGAAAGAGGCGTACAGGATCAGTGAGAACAGGATCAGGTTGATGACTCCGGCAATGGTGATCAGGGGCACGCCGCCGATCTTGCGCCGCACCGACGGCGGTGCCGCTTCGAAGAGATCCTTTCTGCGATAGGGCAACAGGATCGCGGCAAAGCTCGTGAACCAGAAAGCGATGCTGAAGATGACGATGTAGTTGTACACGTAGCTGAAGAGCTCCGTGAACGTGAACAAGGCGAGCAGCACCTCGATAGCGACCGAAGCCACGATGATTGCGACCCACGGGACGGCGGTGCCCTTGGTCAACGTCGTCAACTTGGTCGGCATGATCTGGTCGAACGACCACGCGAAGAAGTTCCGCACAATGATCGTGAACATCACGAACAGCAGAAGGTAGTGCCACAGGAAGAAGCTGAGGCCGACGATGACGTTGAGGAACGTATTCGTCGTCAATACGCCGGCGAAGAAGTTCAGCACGCCCGTGACGGGTAGTGGAGTCTCGCCCACCGTGTACTCGAGGTAGGCAGCAGCGTCATTGAAGTCGGTGCCGACCGTGCGGTAGTAGGCACCCAGTGTGACCATGTAGATCACGTAGCCGACCAACAGCGCGAGGATGACGCCTCTCGTCTGAGTCTTCTGCGGCTCCTTGACCTCGCCGCCGATGTAGGCCGAGTACGTGAAGCCGATGTACATCCAGTAGGCCAGAGGCAAGGCGACTAGGTACTCAGTCCATGACGCCGATTCCTGAGTCCATCCTGCCTCGGTCGCCTGAGAGATGACGGTGTCGTAGGCATTCGGCAGATCGGTGACGCGCGCCATGAAAGTGTTGAAGTGCTCCGCGAAGCTGGCCCGATCGTTCATCAGGAAGATGATGGCCGTGATGACCGAGCCGATCAGGGCGACCACGAACAGGTAGTTCAGGAACCGCTTGAGGAACCTCATCCCGCCGAGTTGAACGAGGATCACGCTCACGAGAACGAGCGTGCCGAAGAGGAAAGTCTGCCACTGACCCGAGATCCAGGTGGAGAAGTCGAGCAGCGCCTGGTTGTCGGAGGAGTAGCCGATGACACTCGCCGATACCGAGATGGCGTAGTTGATCGTCCAGGAGATGTAGATCCCGATGCCGAGGAGCTGCGACCAGGTGAAGCCCCAGTTCGTCATGAAGCCGATACCGGGGTGAAGCACGCGTCCGTTGTAGACGTACTCACCTCCCGATCTTGGCATCGCCCCGGAGAGCATCCCGTAGGTGACGCCGTTGAACACAGCGAGGGCGGTACCCATGGTGAGAACAATGAGGACGTTCCGTCCCGGGAAGACGGATCCGGCGAAGAAGGGCACCACGGCTAGGACTAGACCCAGGGCGTAACCCAGCGTGTTGAAAGAGAAGGTGTCGAACAAGCCGAACTCGCGAATCAGGCCAGACGCCTGACGGGCGAAGAGCTTGGGTTGACCCCCCTCAGCAGTAGTGGCCATGTTCCTCCTCTCGTGTTCCTGCAGTCGATGCTGGAAACAGAAGGCGCCCCATTCACCAAGGAAATGGGGGGAACAGCCTGTGTGCATGCCTGTTGACGCATCTAGGCGCGTCACTGATTGATCATAGGACCTCCTCCAAGTCCGCCAATGCGTACAAACAGATCGCAGGATGTCTCCATCGTGTAGCGACGACTATCAGGATGCCGCAGTCTTGTCAATAGAATTGAACGTTGTAAGAACCGTGACGGCGACGTCGCTTCTGCGCGGTGGTATGGTGCGTCTGTCTGTCGTCGTCGGTGAAAGGAATCGAGGCGATGGGGCGCAAGAAGGGGCAGCGACTGACTCGTGAAGCCATCGTCGCGACCGCACTCAATGTGATCGATGAAGAAGGTCTCAGCGGTCTCAGTGTGCGCAAGCTTGGTGGCAAGCTTGGGGTGCAGGGAATGGCTTTGTACTACCACTTCACGAGCAAGACCGCGATTATCGACGCGCTGGTCGCGAGACTCATGTCAGAGGTCGACTTGGCAGCGCATGAGCCTGACTGGGCCGAGCGTCTGCGTGCGATTCACGACTCGCAGCGCCGTGTCCTTCTGGGGCATCCGAACCTCCTTCCCGCTGCCATAAGCCGACCGTTCAACACTCCTCAGGCTGCGAGGGTCACCGACGTGGTGCTCGAAGTGCTGCTCACGGCAGGGTTCGATGACAAAGAGGCGCTGCATGCATGCCAGACGCTGCGTGCGTATGTGCTCGGCTACATCCTGACGGAGACTGTCGGTCTCCTGGGGGATCCGCCGAGCTGGGACAACCGCGACAGAATGAGTCCGCCCGACTACGTTGAGCATGGTTTGACGCACCTGCTGGAGGTCGCGCCTGCGGCGGAGCTCATCGACCACGATGAGGAGTTCGCCGCGGGCTTGGCTGCCGTCATCGACGGGTTGAGGTCCCAACGCTCCGACGGCCAGGACTTGCAGGCCAAGGCTGCGACACCGCACCTGAAACCCACCGCAGTAGGGCGAGTCGAGGTGCCGTCGTCACGCTGACGGGCGCACCAAAGCATCATGGAAGTGACCTGCACGGAGGGCGCCCGGCTCTCGTCGTTCGCAGGGCCATCCACTTCAAGTCGCCCTCGCGGCCACTCATCACGCGCGCCCACGAGCGCCGTGTCGGCTGCGACGCCTGGCGGGTTGTCCGCTGACGCAGTCTCAGGGAGGCGCATGCCGCACCCGCCTTGACCGCGCGGCGGCGAGGCGAAACACTTCGAGCCCCGCGACTGCGCGGCGGCCGTGAGCCCCGGCGTGACGTCGCGCGGCCGGGCGGCGGGCGGCGACGGCAGGGGAGGCCCCATGCGAGCGCGAGTCCGGTGGACCACCGAGGAGGAGCGGGCGCGCATCGTCGACGCGGCGCTGGACCTGCTCGAGACCGTCGGTATGAAACTGGGCGAGGGCGACGCCATCCGCGCGCTCGCCGCCGCCGGCGCGCCCGTCGACCGCGAGCGCGGCGTCGCGCGGATCCCGCGCGGCCTCGTCGAGGACGCGCTCCGCGCCTGTGCCCGCGAGGTGGTCCTTGGCGGCGCGACGCCCGAGGACGACTGCGTCCTCACCGAGGGCGCGCCGCACTTCACGAACTCTGGCTCGCCGCCGGAGACGCTCGACATGGACACCAGTCGGCGCCGCCGCAGCACCCTCGAGGACATGCGCCGGGCGGTGCAGGTCCTCGACACGATGCCGTCGACGTCCATCGCGTGGGCCATCTGCACGGCCACGGACGTCCCCGAGGAGCGGCGCACGCTGACCGAGCTCGCCACGATGCTCACCTGGACGACGATGCACGTGCAGCATGAGATCGAGGGCCGCTGGCAGGTCGAGCCCTTCCTGCGCATGACGGAGGCGGCCGGCGGCGACCGCCGCCGGCCGCGCACCAGCATCGTCTGCTGCACGGCTTCGCCCCTGCTCGCCCACAGCCGCCTGCTCGACGCGTCGACCGACCTGGCGGCGCTGGGCATCCCCGTCGTCATCCTGCCGATGCCGATCGCCGGGGCGACGGCGCCGTTCACCGCCGCCGGGGCGGCGACCATGAACGTCGCCGAGTTCCTCGGCGCCGCGGCGGCGGTCCACGTGCGCGCGCCGGGCGCCCCGCTGATCATGGGCATCGGCCCCGGTCTCCTCGACATGCGCGAGACGACCTACTGCTTCGGCGCCCTCGAGGCGGGCCTCTCGGCCGCCGTCTGCGCCGAGGTCGCGCACCACCTCGGTGTGCCCTGCCTCGCGCCGGCGATGGCGAGCGACGCGAAGTACCCGGGCATCCAGGCGGCCTACGAGAAGGCGCTCAAGGGGCTGACCGTGGCCTCCGCGCTCCCCGACCTCATGACCGGGGGCATCGGGGTGCTGCAGGGAGCGGGGCTGGCGTCGCTCCCGCAGATCGTGATCGACGACGAGATCGCCCAGATGATCCTGCGCATCCTGGGCGGCGCCGAGATCAGCGACGACACCATCATGGCGGAAGCCATGCGCCGCGTCGGGCACGACGGCAACTACCTCGCCGAGAAGGAGACGCGCCGCCGCCTGCGCACCGGCGAGCTCTTCTTCCCGGCCGTCGCCGACCGGCAGTCGTACGAGCACTGGGAGGCCAGGGGCCGGCTCGAGCTCGAGAAGGCGACGGAGCAGGTGCGCGAGCTCGTCGCGGCGGCGGAGGCGCGGGGCCCGCGGCTCGACGAGGCCGCGCGGGCGACGCTGGCCGCGTGCATCGACGAGGCCGCCGCCGCGCGCCTCGACGCGCAGGGCTGAGCCGGACCGCGTCGCGAGGGCCGCGCCGCCGCGGCACCGAAAGCAGTCTGAGGCCTCAGGCCGTGCTCAGCGCAGTCTGAGGCCTCAGTCCGCAGGCCGTGCTCAGCGCGGCCGCAGGCCCAGCCGGGCGCGCGCCTCGTCCGGCGTGGCCGCGCGTCCCCCGAGGCTGTCGATGATGCCGATGGCCTTCTCGACCAGCTGGGCGTTGCTCGCCGGCACGCCCTTCGACAGGTAGAGGTTGTCCTCGAGCCCCACGCGTACGTTGCCGCCGAGGAGCATCGCCTGGGCGACCATGGGCATCTCCCAGCGCGAGACGCCGAACGCCGACCACACCGAGCCCGGCGGCAGCATCTCGGCCATCGCCTTCATCGCGTGGGTGGTCGCCGGGGCGTCGCCGACGACGCCGAGGCAGAGCTGGAAGTACGGCGGGTCGTCGAGCAGGCCCTCGGCGTGCAGCAGGCGGGCGATCTCGATGTTGCCCATGTCGAAGACCTCGAGCTCGGGCTTGACGCCGAGCTCCTGGAAGCGCCGCGCGAGCTTGCGCGCCATCTCGAGCGTCGTGACCGAGACCGTCTTCTCGCCGAAGACGTAGACGCCGCAGTCGAAGGAGCAGATCTCCGGGAGGAGCTCCTCGACGTGAGGGATGCGTTCGAGCGCCGGCACGATGTCGCTGCCCGGCCCGGCCCGCGTCGGGTCCTCGTCCTCGAGGACGATGTCCATGCCCATGCCGGTGGTGAGGTTGAGGATGACGTCGACGTCGCTCGCGCGCACGCGCTCGACGACCTCGCGATAGAGGGCGACCTCGCGCGAGGGGGCGCCCGTCTCCGGGTCGCGGACGTGAATGTGGGCGACGGCCGCCCCGGCTTCGGCGGCCTCGATGGCGGCGGCGGCGATCTCGGCCGGGGTCTTCGGCCGGTGCGCGACGGGCTCGGTGCCGCCGGTGACGGCGCAGCTGACGATGACATCGGTGTTCATGGCCCTCCTCTGCCGAGGTCGGCCCCAATGCTATCGCACGGCCCGGGCCGTCCGTTGCCGCGCGCGGCAGGCGCGCGCTCACGGCGGCCCGGGAGTGAAGTCGGCACGCGCGGGTATCTGACACTGGACCGACTGCGGCAGGGGGTGCTTCTCGGTGTCAGTGCCGCTTCACCATGTCGTCGTGACGTGCCACACGGTCGCGGCGACGCACACCGTCACGGCGCCGTCGTGAGCGAAGAGCGGGCTCCGGTGCGCGTGGCCTTGCGTCCGCGCGCCCGCCGCCGACACCAGATGCCGAGGCTGAGGTGAGCGAGCCCTCGGCACAGGCGCCGACCGCCGCGCCGGTCTCCGGCGCGTCCGCCACCGCCGGCCTCGACCTGCGCGTCCCTCTCGAACCGTCGCGGCTCGCCAGGGTGCGGGAGCGCATCCGCGACTGCCTGCGCTGGAACTGCCGTGAGACCGAGGTCATCGAGGACGTCGTGATGTGCCTCGAAGAGGCGTGCACGAACGCGATCCAGCACAGCGGCGCCGAGGACGACATGGAGATCCGCCTGCGGTACGAGGACGGCGCCGTGGCGGTGACGGTCGCCGACCACGGGAGAGGCTTCGACACGTCGCGCTATCAGCCCGGCCGAGTGCCCGACCCCAGGGCCGTCGGCGGCCGCGGTCTCTACCTGATCGGTCGGCTGATGGACGAGGTCGAGCTCCGTGCCGAGGGCGGCACCGAGGTCCGCATGCGCAAGGCCGTCCGTCTCCTGTCGCCGGACGAGCGCCACCGGCGCTTCGCGGCGCGGCTCGCCACGGCCGGCACGCTCGGCGTCGAGGAGCTCGAGGAGCGAGTGCTTGAGACGCTGGAGTCGATGGCCGACGGGTTCGTCGCGCTCGACTGGGAGTGGCGGTACCTGTACGTGAACGGCGCCGCCACGAGACTTCTGGGCCGCACGGCGGACGAGCTCATCGGCCGGCGCCTGTGGGACCTCTTCCCCGAAGCCGCCGGCACCGACTTCGAGCAGCACTGCCGTCTGGCGATGGAGCAGGGACGGACGGCACGCTTCGAAGATCGCTTCGACGTGCACGACACCTGGCACGAGCTGCGCGTCTACCCGACGTCGTCCGGCATCAGCCTCTACTTCAGCGATGTCGGTGAGCGCAAGCGGATGGAGGCCGAGCATGCCGAGCTGCTGCGCGCCGTGAGCCAAGGTCACGCCCAGCTCGAAGCCGTGTTCGAGCACATCGCCGAGGGCGTCGTGATCACCGACGCCCAGGCGCGCGTGATCGAGATGAACGCCGAGGCCCTGAGGCTCCACGGCTTCGCCGACGTCGAGGACGTCCGTCGCGGCCTCGCCGAGTGGCCGGAGTTCCGGCTGCACGAGCCGGGCGGCGCGGCCGTCTCCACCGAGGACTGGCCGATCGCCCGGCTGGCCCGGGGAGAGCGCTTCCACGACCTCACGCTGGAGGTCGCGAACGAGGCGGCCGGCTGGACCCGTGTGTGGCAGTACTCGGGCGCTCCCGTGCTCGACGATGACGGCGACGTGATGCTCACAGTGCTGACCATCCGCGACGTCACCGAGGAGTGGCACGCGCGCGAGGTGCGCGGCAAGCTGGAGCTGCAGCTGGCCGAGAACGCGCGGCGGTTCGAGGCCACCTTCGAGCAGGCCGCGGTGGGGATCGCGCACATCGGCCTGACCGGCCGCTTCCTGCGGGTGAACCGGCGCTGGGCCGAGGTCGTCGGGCGACCCTCTGCCGAACTCCTCGCGTTGCGCGTCCTCGACATCCTCCATGCGGACGAGATCGAGTCGGCGCGCGAGCTCTCGGCGCGGCTGCGGGACGGTCTCGTCGAGAGCGTCACGAGGGACGTGCGCGTCGTACGCGGGGACGGCCGCACGGTGTGGATGTCGTTCACGAGCTCGCTGGCGCGGGACGCCGCGGGCGAGCCCGAGTACTTCATCGCCGCGGCCCAGGACGTGAGCGAGCGCAGGGCGGCGGAGGACGCGTTGCGGGCGAGCCGGCGGTCGCTCGAGCGGTCCCTGACCCGCTGCACGTTGCTCGCCGACGTGACGGCCGCCGCCGCCGGGCAGCGCGAGGTCGAGAAGACGGCGGACGAGGCGCTGCTCTCGGTGGCGCTCCACCTGGGGCTCGAGTCGGCGAGCCTGTACCTGCTCGCCGACGAGCGGCGGCTGCGCCGCGTCGGGCGGTTCGGTCCGCCCGTCGAGGGTCTCGAGGCGGACGAGCTGCCCGTCGGCGAGGCGGCGCTCGCCCAGACGATCACGGAACGTCTCCCGTGGATGGCCTACGACGGCAGCGGCGAGGGACCCGTTGCGGAGGCCAAGGCCGCGGCCGGAGGTCGTCGTTGGATCGCCCTGCCGCTGGCGACCGGCGGGGAGCTGAGCGGAGTGCTGCTGCTGTCCTTCGCGCCGGGACCGGCGTTCGACCCGGAGGAGATCACGCTCTACCGGGCGCTCGCCGACCAGCTCGGGCTGGTCGTGGAGCGACGCACGCTGGCGATCGACGGCGAGCGGCAGCGGCGGCTGCTCGACGGGACCATCACGGCCTCGCGGACGGGCATGGCCGTGCTCGACGCGGACGCCCGCATCATCCTCGTGAACGACGAGATGGTCAGTCTGACGGCGACGCCCCGCGGGCAGCTGCTGGGCAAGGACTTCTACGACGTCTTCGCCGACATCGTGGGATGGGGGATGCCGTTCGAGCGCGTGCTGCGCGGCGACGGCCCGCTCGAGGTCCGCGAGGCGCGCTGCGCGCCGCGCGGACCCGGCGCGGAGCGCCGCCTGTGCGACTGGACGCTGACGGGGGTGAGGGAGGCCGAGGGGCGGATCGAGCACGTGCTGTTCTCGATGGCCGACGTCACGACGAGGGTCGAACGGTCCCGCCTGGACCGCGCGTTGAACGAGGTCAACGATGCTGCGCGGCAGGCCGGCGACCCCTTCGAGCTCGTCGCCGAGGTCGCCACCACCGGGTCGGCCGCGCTGGCCGCCGACGCGGTCGTGGTCCTGCGCTGCGCGGGCGACGACTGGTCGCCGCTCTTCCTCTCCGGCGTGGAGGAGGGCGAGACCGACGGCCGCGGCCCGGGCGACGAGATGACCCGTTTCGCCGAGGTCGTGCGCCGGCGTGGCGGCCCCGTGGTGCGCGACGATGACGGCCCTCGCGGGAGTGGCGGGGCCGCGGTCCCCGGCTTCCGCGCGGCGCTCGGCACGCCCCTGGTCGCCGGTCGCGAGGTGGTCGGCGTCCTCGTGTTCTGCTGGAGAGGGCAGAGGTCGCCGAGCGAGCACGAGGTCGAGTTCACCAGTCGGCTCGGCGCCCTGCTCGGTACGTCGCTCGAGACACTGCACCTGTACACGGAGCTCGTCGAGCGCGAGCGCTTCGCGCAGGCGCTCAACGAGATCGACCGGCGACTGGCGTCGGCCCTCGACGACCAGGCCGTGTTCGAGCAGGTCGTGGGGCTGGCGGGCGAGGCGCTCGGTTGTGCCTCGAGCAGCGTCGCCCTGCGCCGGGAGAACGTCTGGGAGCCGGTCTCGGTCTGGAACCTGCCGCGGGAGTTCGTGGGGGAGTTCATCGCCGCGGCCGACGTGCCGTACGCGGAGAAGGCGATCGCCGAGCTGCGGCCGGTGGCGCTCGTCGACCTCGAGGGTGACCCGATGGGCAACGGGGAGCTGGCGCGGCGGTACGGCGTCGCCTCGAACCTGACCGTTCCGCTGGTCGTGCGCGGCCGGCCGACCGGCGGCCTGTTCTTCAACTGGCACGGGTCAGCGCATCGAGCGAGCGCGCGCGAGCTCGCGTTCGCCGAGGGCGTCGCGGCCGCGCTCTCGCAGACCCTCGAGAACGTGCGCCTCTACGACGAGTTGCGCGAGCACGCGCGGCTCGAGACCGCCCTGAACGACATCGACTCGGTGCTGCACGCGACGCTCGACACGCTGCGCGTCGTGCCGTTCGTGCTCGCCGCCGGCGTGCGTGCCCTCGGCGTCGACAGCGCGGCCATCGAGGTCGCGGAGGGCGACGTCTGGCTCGTGAGGCACCAGCACGGGCTGTCGCCCGACCCGACCGGGCGTGTGCTCAGCGCGACCGAGGCGCCCGTCGCGACCCGCTGCGTGCGGGACCAGCGCCCGCTCGTCGCGCCCGACCTGCGACGCGCGGCCGACTACCTGACGCCGTTCCTCGAGGAGTATGGCCGGCGCGCCGTGCTCGCCGTGCCGTTGCTGCTGCGCGAGGACGCGCAAGGCTGCCTGCTCTTCCACGCGGCGCGTCCGATGGCGTTCAGAGAGGCGCAGGTCGACTTCGTCCGCCGTCTCGCGACCTCGCTCTCTCTGGCGCTCGACAACACGCGGCTCTACGAGGCGCAGGAGCACATCGCGACGACCCTGCAGCAGAACCTGCTCCGCCCCCTGCCCTCGATCCCCGGCCTCGAGCTCGCCGAGGTCTCGCTGCCGGCGCACGATCCCGAGCTCGTGGGCGGCGACTTCCGCGACGTGTTCGTCGGCGACGACGGTCGCGTCGCGGTGCTCATCGGCGACGTGATGGGCAAGGGCATCCTGGCCGCCGGGATGACGGAGACCGTGCGCAGCGCGGTGCGCGCGCTCGCGGTCCCCGGAGCGAGCCCGAAGGCCGTCCTCACGAGGGTCGGCCGCATGCTGAGGAGCCAGAAGGCCGAGCAGTTCGTCACGGCGCTGCTCCTCATGCTGGAGGTCGAGTCGGGCGACGTCGTGGCGAGCTCGGCGGGGCATCCCTCGCCCGTGCTGCTCCGCGGCGGAGTCGCCGCCTTCGTCGAGATGCCTGGGGCGCCGCCGCTGGGGTCGTTCGACTGGGAGTATCGGGAGCAGGCGTTCACGTTGCGCCGCGGCGACGGTCTCGTGCTCTACACCGACGGTCTCGTCGAGGCCCGTCGTGACGGCGAGCTCTACGGCGACGAACGGGTGCTCGCCGCGCTCGCCGACCGCGACGACGCCGCGCCCCGGGAGCTCGTGGAGACGCTGCGGCGCGAGGTGGCCGGGTACGCGCCACGTCTCGCCGACGACCTGCAGCTGCTCGCGCTCCGCCTCGCCGGCGACGCCCGGCGGGGCTGACCGGCCTCGCGCTCCGCCTCGCCCGCGAGGCTCGCCGGCGCTGACCGGCCCTGCGCCCGCCCTCCGGCCTGCCTACTCCCCGGCAGCCCCCTCGCCGGTCGCCTCGTCGGCGAGCGCGCGCAGGGCCGCGTCGCTGTCGTACTCGGGCAGCCGCTCCACCTCTTCGGCGCTCAGGGTGAGGCGGACCGCGCCCGGCCGGATGGCCTCGACCTGCTCGCGGGCCACGTAGCGCGGCTTGTCCACGACGTCGTGCAGCATCGCGGGACCGCCGTGCCTCGTCACGGCCAGCCCGTTGAAGATGTCCGCCTGCCGGTCGCCGACGGTGACGAACACCTCGCCGACCTCCTCGCCCTCGCGCGAGACCACCTTCCAGTGCGGCTCCACGGCCACCCAGGCCACGGTCGTCGGTCTGTCGTCCATGCTCGCTCGCGACCCTCCTCAGCCGTGCGGACTCGACGCTCTCATGACGGCACTCATGAGGGCACGTTCCCCGAGGCCGGGCGCTCTCGCCGTTTGCCGCGGGCCGGGGCCGTGGCGCCGGGCTCCGCGGAGGCTCGCCGCCTCCATCCGGCGACTGAAGCTCTAACTTCACTTCAACTTCAGACGAATGTCTGCTAGACTCCCGACCGGGAACGATCCTCGGAGGGACTGTGGTCGAGCAGCCTGACGCGACGCCCTCGTCGGCGGCGCTCCACACGATCGCCGCGGTCGCCGAGATGACGGGGCTGCCGGCGACGACCCTGCGCCACTGGGAGAAGGCCTACGGCCTCGTCACGCCGGTGCGCAGCGAAGGCGGTCAGCGGCTCTACAGCGGGGACGACGTAGCACGTCTCCGCTGGCTGAAGGCGCGCCTCGACGAGGACGGCCTCACGACGGGCGCCGCGCACCGTCTGCTGGAGGAACTGCAGGGGGCGCCCGCGGCGCCGGAGGCCGAGTCGCGCAGCGGCCGCATCATGATCCTCGTCGCCGAGCGTGATCCCATCACCGCCGAGCTCGAACAGTACTTCCTCGGTCGCCAGGGGTACGAGGTCTACGTGGTGCTCGACGGACGCAGGGCGATCGACGAAGCCGTGGATCGGCAGCCCGACCTGATCGTGCTCGACATCATCCTCCCGGGCGTCAACGGTCTGAAGGTGTGCCAGGCGCTGAAGACGAACCCGCGGACGGCGGAGATCCCGGTCCTCGTCTTCAGCGCCCTCGACCTGCGCGAGCGGGCGTCGATGGCCGGGGCCGACGCCTTCTTGCTCAAGCCGCTCGAGGAGCAGCAGCTGATCGAGCGGATCGAGGCCCTGCTCGCCGCCCGCAGGCCGGCCGAGGCGCATGAAGGGGCGCACGCGTGAAGCGCCTCTCCACCGGCAGCGCACAGCTGGACATGGTGCTCGGCGGCGGGTTCCCCGAGCACTCCATCAACCTCGTCACGGGCATGCCGGGCACGGGCAAGACCATCCTCGCGCAGCGCATCGTCTTCGCCAACGCCCGTCCCGAGGCGCCGGCCCTGTACTTCGGCACCGTGTCCGAGCCGCTGGACAAGATCCTCCGCTACGTCCAGGAGTTCTCGTTCTACGACCCCGAGAAGATCGGCGACGCCGTCGTGTACGTCGACCTCAGCGACACGCTGCGCACCAGCGGCCTCACCGCGGCCAGCGACGAGATCGCCGATGCCGTCCGGGAGTATCGGCCGCGCCTCCTCGTGATCGACAGCTACAAGGCCTTGCGGGCGTTCGCGAAGGACGAGCGCGAGCACCGCACGTGCTTGGCCTCCCTGACCGTGCTGCTCTCCTCGCTCGCCGTCACGACCTTCCTGGTGGGGGAGTACTCGGCCGATGAGGCTGTCGACGGACCCGAGTTCGCCGTGGCGGACGGCGTGCTCGAGCTCACGCTCGAGAAGACGGGGGTGCGCGACATACGCCATCTCCGGGTGACGAAGCTGAGAGGCACGGACTTCTTCGGCGGCCAGCACGCCTTCCGCATCACCGACGACGGGCTCAAGGTGTTCCCGCGCGTCGTGACGCCCTCGCGGGCGCCCGGCTACGACGTCGACGAAGTGCGGGCGCCCACCGGCGTCGAGGGCGTCGACGGGATGATCGACCACGGGCTCTCCAAGGGCAGCGCGACCGTCGTCTTCGGTCCTCCGGGCAGCGGCAAGACCGCGTTCGGGCTCCACTTCCTCCTGAAGGGGATCGAGATGGGCGAGCCCGGGCTGCTCGCCACGCTGCAGGAGAACCCGACGCAGCTCCGGCGTGTCGGCCGTGGGTTCGGCTGGGACCTCGAGGACGCGGTGCGCTCGGGGATGCTGCACCTCTACTACGTCTCGCCGGTCGGCCTGTACCTCGACGAGTTCGTCCATCGGGTGGTGACGATCGCCACGGAGAAGGGGTGCGGGCGCATCGTCGTCGACAGCCTCAACGACCTGCGCTCGATCTCGCCCGACATGGCGCGCTTCCGCGACTACATGTACTCGCTGACGCAGGCCATGGCGGTGATGGGGGTCACGCTCGTGATGACGCACGAGTTGCGCGAGCTGTTCGGGACGAGCGAGCTCTCGGACGTCGGGGTGAGTCACATGGCGGACAACGTGCTGCTCCTCAACTACCTGCACGACGGGGCCGAGATCCGGCGCACGATCGCCGTCGTCAAGGCGAGGGGCAGCCGGCACGACTCCCGGGTGCGGGGCCTCTCGATCGGGGCCCACGGCCTCAGCGTCGGCGAGCCCGTCGGCGGCGCAGGCGTGCACCCCGCCGGCTGACTCCGGGAGTCATCGCCGGCCGCCGCGGGCAGCCGGGCGCCACCGCCGCCCCGGCCCCTCGCGATCGTCGAGCGCCGTGCCCCGCCGGCCCCCCTCCTCGTGGCCCGGCGGCGCCGTGCCCCGCCGGCCCCCCCTCGTGGCCCGGCTCCCGTCGTGCCTCCGCCCCCCGTCGCCGCGCCGGTCAGGCGAGGCCTTCGAGCCGCGCCGCCTCGGCGAGGGCGTCGGCGACGGCCGCGACGGCGCGGTCGACGGTCTCCTCGGTCATCGCCGTCGAGGCGCACATCTCTCCGCGGTGGGCGATGAACACGCCGCGGTCGATGAGGGCCAGATGGAGGTACCGGGCGAGCTCGGAGCGCGCGGCGGTCTCGGCCTGCGCCGGCGTCGTCACGCCGGCGGCCGCGTGCAGGTTGAGAAGCGAGCCGCAGGACGTGACGGAGACCGGCACGGGCGAGGCCGCGGCGACGGCCGTGAGGCCGTCGCGGAGTCGGTCGCCGAGCCCGTTGAGGCGCTCGACCGCGGCGCGGTCGAGCGCGTCGAGGCTCGCCGCCCCGGCGACCATCGTCAGCCGGTGGCCGTTGAAGGTGCCGCTATGCTCCATGCTGCCGGGCCGGCTCGGGTCGGTCACGGCGAGCACGTCGGCGCGCCCGGCGACCGCGCCGACCGGCATGCCGCCGCCGATGATCTTGCCGAGCATCGTCAGGTCGGGGGCGACACCGGTCGCCTCCTGCCGGCCGCCGTAGCCGAGGCGGAACGTCATCACCTCGTCGAAGACGAGCAGGGCGCCGCGGTCGCGTGTGTACTCGCGCAGGAAGCGCAGGAACGCGTCGTCCGCGGTGATGACCCCTCCGGAGCCGAGCACAGGCTCGAGGAAGACGGCGGCCAGCGGGCCGGCCGCGTCGAGGGCGCGCTCGGCGCCGGTCACGTCGTTCACGGGGAAGAGCGCCGTGCCGGTGCGCTCCGCCGCCTCCCAGACGAGCGCCTCGTACGAGCCGTGGTACGAGTGCTCGGCGATCGCCAGCCGCTCGCGCCCCGTGAAGCGCCGCGCGACGCGCGCCGCGAGCATCCCCGCCTCGGTGCCGGAGTTGGTGAAGCGCACCTGGTCGGCCGCGCCCAGGCGCGCGACGATGCGGCCGGCAAGCTCGCCCTGTTCGGCCATCGGCGCGCCGAAGAGGACGTCGCGCTCGAGTGCGGCGCCGATCGCCTCGAGGATGAACGGCGGGCGGTGCCCGTGAACGAGCGCGGTGTAGTTGCCGAGGAAGTCGAGCAGCACGTTGCCGTCGACATCCGTCATCTCCGTGCCCTCGGCGCGGTCCATGACCAGGGGGAACGGACGGAACCACGTGGTGGACCGCGTGTCCCCGCCCGGCAACCAGGCGGCCATCTGCGCCATCGCCGCGCGCGAGCCCGCGTGCCGCGCGGCGTACTCGGCCTCGGCCGCCGCCAGCGCCTTCTCCCAGCCCATCACGACTCCTCTCGCGACGTTCGTTCGGTCCGACGTCCCGGAGGGATTCAATCACAGCGCCCGGTCGCCGGCGCTCCCGTGATGACCGTGTTGCTCCTCGTCGGGTTCGGGGAAGGTTGACCACGACGAGGGACCAGCACTCATGAGAGCAGCACGGACGCGACAGACGCGGGCCGCCGGCGCACGCCGCGGCCTTCGTGCCGCAGGCGGACGGAGGACGTTGACCGACAGGACGTCCACGCGACAGGACTTGCCCGAGTTGCACTTCCGGCTCCCCTTGGAGCCGGCCAGACTATTGCGCGCGCGCGAGCGCGTGCGCGATTACCTGCGCCTCTTCTGCACCGACGACGACCCCATCGACGACGTCGTGTTCTGCCTCACCGAGGCCTGCACCAACGTCATCCGGCACAGCTGCGCGACGGAGCCCATGGCGATCAGGGTGCGGTTCGTCGGGGGCGCGGTCACGGCCGAGGTGGTCGACCGAGGGCAGGGGTTCGACGTCGACACGGTCGACCTCGAGCGGCCCCCCGCCCTCACCGAGACGGGCGGCCGGGGTCTCTTCCTCATCGCCCAGCTCATGGACGACCTGCGGATAGACGCCGACCACGGGGTCCGCCTGCGCATGGAGAAGCGCGGCCTCCACGACTCCTGCCCGGCGTCGGCCTTCGAGCCGGCGACCGGCGACCTGCAGCCGGTCGAGGAGCACGGCGAGGCGAGGTTGCGCGCGCTCCTCGAGGAGATCGACGAGGGCTTCCTCGCGATGGACTGGGGTTACCGCTACGTCTACGTCAACGCGCTCGCCGCGGAGATTGTGGGCAAGCGCCGCGAGGAGCTCATCGGGCGCACGCCGTTCGAGGTGTGGCCCGAGCTCGTCGGGACCTCCCTCGACACGCAGTACCGTGAGGCGATGGAGCTCGGCAAGCCGTCGGTCCTCGAGCGCCTGTCCCCGGTGACGCACGGCTGGCTCGAGACGCGTGTGTACCCGACGTCGACCGGCATCAGCGCCTATCTCCGGCGCATCGACGAGCGCAAGCGTGTGGAGCGCGAGCGCGAGCGGCTGGCCGCCGACCTGCGCCGCAGCGAGGAGCGCTTCGCGGCGACCTTCGAGCAGGCCGCCGTCGGCGTCGCGCACGTCTCGCCCGACGGCCGCTTCCTGCGCGTCAACCAGCGGTTCTGCCGGATGCTGGGCTACGCCCGCGAGGAGCTCGAGGGCCGCCGCTTCCAGGAGCTCACGCACCCCGACGACCTGAAGGAGCAGCTCCGCCTGCTCGAGACGCTGAAGAGCGGTGAGGTCACGAGCGCCGCCATGGACAAGCGGTACATCCGCCGTGACGGAAGGAAGATCTGGGTCGGTCTCACCATGTCGCTCGTGCATCCCGAGGGGGACGAGGCGCCCTACCTGGTCGGCATCGCCCAGGACATCACCGAGCGCAGGGCCGCCGAGGAGGTGCTGCGCCGGTACGAGCTGCTCTGGGAGGCGGCGCCCGACGTCATGCTGGTCGTGCGCCGCCGCGACGCGCGCATCCTCGACGCCAACCGGGCCGCCGAGGCCGCCTACGGGTACGAGCTCGAGCAGCTGCGCGAGCTGACTCTCTTCGACCTGCGCACGGACGCCCGCGCCCGCGTGCTCGAGCAGCTCGAGCAGGCGGCCAGCGAGGGCGTGCGCTTCGAGGCGGTGCACCGGCGCGCGAACGGCGCGCTCTTCGCCGTCGAGGTCAGCTCGCGCGGCGTGCTCTCGGAGGGCGGCGAGGACGTGATCCTCAGCGTGGTGCGCGAGATCGGGCGTCGCCGGCCGACCGCTGCCGGCGGGGAGCCTGGCGGCGAAGCCGGCGAGCCTGATGGCGTCGGCGACGCAGGCGGTGGCGACACCGCCGTCTGAGGTCGCTCGCCAAACGCCCTCGCCGGCGCTATTCTGCAAGCATGAGAGAAGGCGAACTCCTTCAACGTACACGGGCGCGCGGTTGGCGCATCACCCCTCAGCGCAGAGCCGTGGTCACGGTGCTCGAGCGCGGCGCCCGGCACGTCACCGCCGAAGAGGTGCACGAGGCGGCCAGGACGATCGTGCCCGAGATCTCGCTCGCGACCGTCTACAACGTGCTCGCCGACCTGGTCGAGATGCACGAGGTCGCCGAGGTGCGGCTGGGTCGCGGCGCGGCGCTGTTCGACGTCAACGTGACGCCGCACTACCACTGCATCTGCGACACGTGCGGCCGCATCGTCGACGTGGCGGCGGCCGAAGAGGTCTGCTGCCTCGATCTTCCCGAGCTCGGGGCGTCCTGCTGTGTCGCCGAGAGCGTCGAGGTCATCTTCCACGGCCACTGCTGCGGCTGCGCCCCCACGGCGTAGGCGCGGCGGCGGTCCTCGTCAACGGCAGTCAACGGCCTGGACTTGGGGGCATGATGCAGGGTGTAGTGCTCTCCCGCCTGCGCGAGCGCGGCTGGCGGGTCACGCCACAGCGGCGCGCCGTGGTCACGGCGCTCGAGCGCGGCACGCAGCACGCGACCGCCGAAGAGGTGCACGCCGCCGCCCGGCTGATCGTGCCCGAGATCTCGCTCGCGACCGTCTACAACGTGCTCACCGAGCTGGTCGCGATGGGCGAGGTCTCCGAGGTGCGGCTCGGCCCCGGCGCGGCGCTCTTCGAGACCAACGTCTCCTTCCACTACCACCACGTCTGCGACGACTGCGGCCGTGTCGTCGACGTCCCGGCCCCCGACATGACGGAGTGTCTGCGGTCCTGCCGGGAGGGCTGCGAGCTGCACGGGACCGGCTGCGCCACGCCCATGAAGTGCTGCCTGCGGCTGCCCGAGATGGCGACGCACGGCTACTCCGTGGAGCGCATCGAGATCGTCTTTCGCGGCCGCTGCGGCTGCACGGAGAACTAGCGCGCCCGACGCGAGCAGGCGCCCGGCGCCGCGGCAGGCCCCGGCTCGGTGCTCGCCGTCGCCGCGGCCTCCCCTCGGGCGCCCGGGAGACGGTTCCGGGGGCGGGCGCCGACATTGTAGACTGTCGCGGTCCCACATCGACAAAGGAGCTTCCGCATGCCGAGCATCAAGGGCACCGAGACCGAGAAGAACCTGCTCAAGGCCTTCGCCGGCGAGAGCCAGGCGCGCAACCGCTACACGCTGTACGCGAACCAGGCGAAGAAGGACGGCTTCGAGCAGGTCGCCGACCTCTTCCTGCAGACCGCCGAGCACGAGCGGCAGCACGCCAAGCGCTTCTTCAAGCACCTCGAGGGCGGCATGGTCGAGATCACGGCCGCGTACCCGGCCGGGCCCCTCGAGGGCACGACGGCGGAGCATCTCGCCGCCGCGGCGGCGGGCGAGAAGGAGGAGTGGACCGAGCTCTACCCGGCCTTCGCCGACGTCGCCGAGAAGGAGGGCTTCAAGGACGTCGCCACGACCTTCCGCATGGTCGCGAGGGCCGAGGCGATGCACGAGGCGCGGTACCGCAAGCTGCTCGCCAACATCGAGGGCGACGAGGTCTTCAAGAAGGCCGGCACGGTGAGGTGGATGTGCCGCAAGTGCGGGTACATCCACGAGGGTCCGGGCGCGCCCAAGGTCTGCCCGACCTGCACCCACCCGCAGTCGTACTTCGAGGTCTTCGCCGAGAACTACTGATCGACGGCGGCCGCGCCTCGCGGGCCGCGAGACCGGCGCGACGGGCGCGACGCCGCGACGTCCCTTCGGCGCCGCCGGCGGGGGCCACCGAGGTGGCCCCCGCCGGCGGCGCCAACGCATCATTGTCCGCCTCCCCGGGTACGCCCGGAGCGTCGACCTGGTGGAGGGAGTGAGCGCCATGCTGTGCAGTCTTGCGACGAAGCTCGGCGAACGGGAGCTCGATGAGGTGGCGGCGCTCGAGCGGGAGCTCGGGGTCACCCTCCTCGCCTTCTCGTGTCACGACGTCGAACCGGCCGAGGCCGACGACCGGCAGCTCGGCCGCATCCGGGAGGTGGAGGGTCGTCTCGGGATCTCACTCGTCGCCGTGAAGTCGTAGCGTCCGGCGGTCGTGCCCATCGGGGCGCTCACCGCGCCCCGCGGAACCGACTGAGGGAGGCCCAGGACTCATGGAGATCCCGACCCGCGCCGACATCGACGAGCTCATCGCCGCGCGCGACGCGCCCTGTGTGTCGCTGTTCATGCCGGCGCACCGCAAGGGGGCCGAGACGCAGCAGGACCGGCCCCGCCTGAAGAACCTTCTCGACGGCGCCGAGTCGCGCCTGCTCGAGCTCGGCCTGCGAGGGCCCGAGGCGCGGAAGCTGCTCGAGCCGGGGCGCGAGCGCCTCGACGACGGTGTGTTCTGGCGGTACCAGGGCGACGGGCTCGCCGCGTACCTCGCCCCGGGCTGGGCGCGGGTGTTCCGCGTGCCGTTCGCGCTCCCCGAGCTCCTGGTCGTGAGCGGGCGCTGCCACGTGCGCCCGCTCTTCGAGGGGCTCTGGCCCGACCAGTCCTTCCATCTCCTCGCCCTGAGCCTCAGCGAGGTGCGCTTCTTCGAGGGCTCGCGCTTCGCTCTCGAGCGGCGCCGCCTCCCCGGGGCGCCCCAGGGCATCGAGGAGACGCAGCGCTTCCTCGTCGCCGAGAAGCAGCTGCACGCGAAGGTGGGACCGCGCCGCGACGTCCCGCGGGCGGCCATCTACCACGGTCACGGCGCGGAGCGGGAGGCGGCGAACGAGCGCATCGCCGAGTACCTGCGTGAGGTGGACCGGGCGCTGCTCGCCGCCACCGGTCGCTCGGGTCCGCCGCTCGTGCTGGCGGGGGTCGACCACGTCGTCGCGAGCTACCGTGCCGTCACCGGGTATGGGCGCGTCGCCGACGGGGCGGTCGAGGGCAACCCAGACGAGCTGATCGACGAGCAACTCCACGCCGCCGCGTGGCCGCTCGTCGAGCCGATCGCGAGGCGCGATCGCGAGGTCGCCGTGGGTCGCTGCGCGGAGGCCGCGGCGAAGGGCGACGCCGTCGTGGAGCTGGGCGACGCCCTCAGAGCCGCGGTGCAGGGGCGCCTCGAGAGCCTGTTCGTCGTCGGCGGGGAGCATCGCTGGGGCTGGTTCGACGCGGAGACGGGCGAGGCGCGGGCACATCGCGCGCCCGAGCCGGGGGACGAGGACCTCGTCGACCGCGCCCTCGTCGAGACGTGGCGCACGGGCGGCTCCCTACACACGCTGTCCGCCGAGGAGATGCCGGTGCCCGGGCCGGTCGCGGGCCTGACGCGCTACTGAGGTCCGACCGGCACGTGCGACCGCGCGGCCGGCGGAAGGTCCGCCGGCCCGCCGGCGTGAGGCTCAGAGGACGCCGACGCGCGCGCGGCGCAGGGCGGCGGGGGTCTTGCGCTCGAGCGGCGCACGCGGCGGAGACGGCGCGGCGAGGTCCGCCGCCGCCTGCAGCACGACGGCGCTCGGGATCGCGAGACCGAGCGTCCGCGTGCCCTGCTCGACACCCAAGGTCGCGACGTTGATGCCGATGACCCGGCCCTCGGCGTCGGCGAGCGGGCCACCCGAGAAGCCGAGCTCGAGCTGCGTCGACGACTCGATCAGGGTGTCGAGCCCGGGCCGCTGCGGAACGGCCGTGTGATCGAGGATCTCGGTGACGATGCCGTGGGCGACCGGCTCCGCGAACTCGCCCGGAGCTCCGACGGCGAAGACCGGCGCCGCCGTCTCGATCCGGTCGAGGTCGGTGGCGAACCTGGCCGGGGTCAGTCCGGCGAGGTCCACCTCGACGAAGGCCAGGTCGAGGTCGGGGAAGCACGTGACGAGTCGTGCGACGGTCTCGCGGCCGTCGGCGGCGACGACCCTGACGCTGGCCGTGTCCCGGCCGCCCGTCATGCTGATGACGTGGTCGTTCGTCACGATGAGGCCGTCGGCGTCGAGCACGACCCCCGTGCCCAGGGCCGTACGCACCGCCCCCGAGGCGGTGACGCCCTGCACGTGGATCTCGGCGACCGAGCGCAGCACCGTCCCCACCGCGTCGTCACCGCCGGCCGGGGCGAGCGTCGGCGTGTCGAGCGAGCCGGCGAGGCCCACGCTGAGCACGAGCAGCGCGACCACGGCGGCCGCGGCGACGAAGACCATGCGCAGGAGGCTCCGCGCGCGCACCGCGGCGAGATCCTGTCGCGGGCCGACCGGCGCGAGCGCCGGCGGCACCACGTACGCGTGCAGTGACGGTGCCGTGCAGGCCTCGCCCGGCATCGGTCCCCCTTCGCCCCCGTCGTTGGTACCCGCTGCTCCACGTGTACCCGGGCGCCGCCCGGTCGTCAACTGCCTGCCGTCGTCCGCGGCGGCAACGTGAGGGTCGCGGGGCTCGGCGGCCGCGCGTCCGGCCGGCGGCGGCCTGCCCGCAGGCTGGCGCCGCCGCCGCCGGCCCCGTAGGCTGGCGCCGTGACGCCCCGGGACCCTCACGACGAGCGCCGCGCCTCCGCCTCGGCGGCCCTCCTCGTCGTCGTCATCGCCCTGACGATGCAGACCGGTTCCGCGCTCGCGGCGCGGCTCATCGCCTCGGTCGGCGTGGTCGGCGCCCTCTGGCTGCGGACGGCGATCGCCGCGCTTCTCCTCGGTGCGCTGCGCCCGCGGACCGTGCGCCTCCCGCCGCCGGGCGACCGTCTGCCCGTGGCCGCCGTGACGGTCGCCCTGCTCGTCATGAACCTGAGCTTCTACGCGGCGATCTCGCGGGCGCCGCTCGGCGTCGTCGTCGCGGTCGAGTTCCTCGGGCCCCTGGCGGTCGCCGTCGCCGGCTCCCGCCGCCCGCTCGACTTCGTCTGGGTCGTGCTGGCCGGCGCCGGCGTGGCCCTTCTCGCCGGCCCGACGAGCGACGTCAGCACGGCCGGGCTGCTCTTCGCCCTGCTGGCCGCCGGCGCCTGGGCGGCCTTCCTCCTGCTCGCCAAGCGCGCGGTCACGGGCATGGCGCCGCTCTCGGTGGTGACCCTGATGCTGATCGGCTCGTCGGTCCTCCTGACGCCGCTGCTCGTCGTCGCCGGGGCGGGGTTCCTCGGCTCGCCGGCGGCCCTCGGTCTGGGTCTTTCGGTGGCGGTCCTGTCGTCGGCCCTGCCCTACTTCCTCGAGCTCTTCGCCCTCAGCCGCGTGCGCGCCGCGACCTACGGGGTCCTGCTCAGCATCGAGCCGGCGGTCGCCGCTCTGACGGGGTTCGTGATCCTGGGGCAGCGGCTGGCGCCGGTGGAGGTCGCGGCGATCGTCGCCGTCGTGGTCGCCGCGGCGGGGGCGAGCTGGGCGAGCGGGGCACGGGGGGGCCCGCCCGCCGACTTGCCGCCGGGCGGCACGCCGACGACCGTGTGACGCGCCCTTCAGGCCGGGCGTCGCCGCCGCAGCGCCTCGGGCACGAGCTCGCCGCGGTCGTTCATCACCTCGAGCCCCGCGTGCGCGCCTTCGCCCTCGAAGACGACCACGGGGCGTCCCCCGCGCAGCTCGCGCAGGCGCACGCGGACCCGCGCCCCGAGGGCCTCGTCGGCGCGGCCTTCCATGGCGCCCAGGACGGGCGCCTTGAGGGCGCCGGGCGCGGCGCCCTGCGCCTCGACCTCGAGCTCCTCGCGGGCGTCGCGAAGGACGACGCGCGCGGCGCCGGGGCTGGTCTCGACGGCGAGGAGCGCCGCGCCGGTGTAGGTCGCGAACCTGTGCAGCCGGCCGTCCAGCAGCAGCCCGGCGATGTGGCCGACGAAGCTGCCGCGCAGCCACGGGATCCGGGCCACCGAGCAGGTGAGCGACGCGCCCGGCCGGCCGAAGTGGTTCGACTGCAGCCAGATCCAGGAGCTTGGGAAGCTGCGCCCCCAGTCCTTCTCGGCGTAGCCCCGGCCGCCGTCGAGGCGCAGCTCGTCGCCGTCCACCAGCAGCGTCCCGTGCACCGCGTGGTCCATCGAGAGGACACCGTGGTAGCACTCCATGCGTGGCACGTAGCGGTACCAACCCATGATCCCGGGGGCGCGCAGCGTCACCGGCCAGGGCGACCAGGGCCCGAAGCCGACCTCGCCGCGGACCGCTCCCTCGTCGTCTTCGAGGTCGAGGCGCATGCCGGCTTCGGAGAAGGCGCAGCGGTCGACGACGATGCTGAAGCTCGGGGAGGCCGCGTGGCCGAAGGCGTGGGCGGGGAACGAGAAGAAGCGCGCGCGCCCGCCCTCGCGGAGCACCTGCACGAAGGACTGCGCGCTGCAGCCGTCGGCGGAGTACGAGACCCCGGGGATGACCGCCACGGTCCGCCGCCCGGCGGCGTCGACGCACTTGAAGTACCAGCCCTCGAAGAAGCGCCGGCGCACGCGCCCGCCCTGGTACAGGGCGGGCTGCCAGATCCGGCGCAGCGCGTGTGGTGTGCCCGGCGGCGTCCTCACTGAGCCTCATCCTACCCGCGCGAGGTACAATGGTCGTCGCACGAAGGGCGACCGGAAGGAGGCGACGATGACGACGACCGCCACGGCCACGCGGCGCGACGCCGCCGCACGACACGTCTCCACCCCGGTGCGCCGCGCCTAGACCTCGGGCGGGGGCACCTCGACGGGAAGGACCCCGCAGTGCACGACAGCTTCGCAGCCGACGCTCCTCTCACTCTCGACCGACTCGGCTACTCCGAGCGCTGGCAGGCGCTCTACTCCGCCCACTCCGGGCCGGAGCACGTCCCCGCCCGCGTCGTGCGCGACGACCGCGGCAGCGTGCTGGCGGCGACCGGCGACGGCGTGGTGCGCGCCGGCCTCGCGGCGCGGCTGCGCCGCGAGGCCGGCGCGCCCGACGAGCTCCCCGTCGCCGGCGACTGGGTCGTGCTCGACCCCGCGCCGACGCACGAGACGGCGCTCGTCGCCGCCGTGCTGCCCCGCGTCTCGAGCTTCCGTCGGGGGGCCTCCGGGCCGCAGTCCACGGCGCAGCTCGTGGCCGCCAACGTCGACGTGGTCTTCGTCGTCCAGGCGATCGACCGAGGGGTGAACGGGCGCCGCCTCGAGCGCGAGCTCACGCTCGCGTGGGAGAGCGGCGCCACCCCCGTGGTCGTCCTCGCCAAGGCCGATCTCGCGGCCTCGCCCGAGGGCGAGCGCGAGGCGGCCGCCGCCGTGGCCCGCGGCTGCGACGTGCTGCTGACCAGCGCCGTGAGCGGGCTCGGCCTCGACGAGCTGCGCGGCCGCGCCTCGCCGGGGCGGACGGTGGCGCTCATCGGGCCCTCCGGCGCCGGCAAGTCGACGATCATCAACGCCCTCCTGGGCGAGCACCGGCAGGCCACGGCCGCCGTGCGCTCGGGCGACGGCCGCGGCCGGCACACGACGGTCGCCCGCGAGCTCGTCGCGCTGCCCGGCGGCGGCGTGCTGCTCGACACGCCGGGCCTGCGCGCCGTCGCCATGGTCGACGCCCCGAGCGGGCTCGCCGCGGCCTTCGACGACATCGAGACCCTCGCCGCGGCCTGCCGCTTCACCGATTGCGGTCACGACGGCGAGCCCGGCTGCGCGGTCGCCGCCGCGGTCGCCACCGGCGAGCTCCCCGCCGAGCGTCTCGCGAGCTGGCACAAGCTGCAGCGCGAGGCCCGCGTCGCGGCGATGCGCAGCGATGCGCGGCTGCGCCGCGAGGAGGTCCGGCGGTGGAAGATCATCCACAAGAGCGCGAAGCAGTTCTATCGGGACAAGGGCCGCGACAGGAAGTAGGGTGACCGTGGACGGGAGAGGTGCGCGAGCGGGTTCGGGTACGGCCGGCGCCGGGGCCGGCGTCACCGGTGGCGCCGGCCCCGGCGCCGTCGCGGCGGCCGTGGTGACGCTGACGCCGATCGGCGTCATCCACTCGCCGCACGAGGACCCGGCCGCGACGCCGATCCAGCCGGTGTGCGCCGAGGGCTGCCGCGGCGAGGTCGAGGTCTTCGAGCCCTACGCCGCCGGCCTCGACGACGTCGAGGGCTTCTCCCACATCCACCTCCTCTACTGGCTCCACCGCGGCGGCCCTCCGGCGCTCAAGGTGACCCCGTTCCTGGACGACACCCCGCGGGGCCTCTTCTCGACCAGGGCGCCGAACCGCCCCAACCCGCTCGGTCTGAGCGTGGTGCGCGTGGTCGAGCGGCGCGGCAGGATCCTCGTCGTCGACGACCTCGACGTGCTCGACGGCACCCCGCTCCTCGACATCAAACCGTACGTCGAGCGCTTCGACGTCAGGACGGGGACGCGCGGCGGGTGGACGGAGCACGTGGACGGCGCGGCGTTCCGCCGACGCGGCGCCCGCGGCGGTTCCTCCGCCCCGGCGGCCGCCGACGCCGCGCCGCCGGACGACCGCCCGTGACGCGATGACCTGAGCGGGCGGGGCGCCCGGCCGCCGAGGGAGGCGGGGCGCGCCGCGACCGCGCGGTCACGGTGGTGCGGGAGGGAGGGCCGCGTGCTCGACGGGCGCGCGGCCCTCCTTCCCGCCGGCGCTCGCCCGCCGGCGCTCGCCCGCCGGCGCTCGCCCCGGCGTCGTTCGGCGCCGTTTCGCAGGCGTCGCACCGACTCCACGCCGCGCGTGGCGCGGCGGTCCGTGCCCCTTCGTCACACTCGAGCTCACCGTGCTTCCCGCCGGGTGTTGACATCCGCCATGAACCGGGGATAATGAGCATATGCTCATAACAACGCCGGCTCGCGGCCGCCGCGCACAGCGCGCGGCGCGGCCCGCGCAGGCGAGACGAGGAGGCTTGACATGCCAGGTGGAGACAGGACGGGACCCGGAGGAATGGGTCCGATGACGGGCGGCGGCTTCGGCTACTGCGCCGGGTACGACGCCCCCGGGTTCGCGGGGCGCGGCGTGCGTGGCGGCGGCCGTGGCGCCGGCTTCGGTCGCGGCATGGGCCGCGGCGGCGGCCGCGGGTATCGCCACATGTACTACGCGACCGGCATGCCTGGGTGGCAGCGGGCCGGCGCGGCGTGGGGCGTACCGTACGCCGCGCCGCCCGGAGCGTACGCCGGTGTCCCCGAGGACGCCGCGACCATCAGGGCCGAGGCGCAGCGACTCGAGGAGGCGGCCGCGCGGCTGCGCGAGCGCGCCGACACGCTGGATCAGCCCGAGGAATGACCCCGGACACGCGCGGGCGGGCGGGCGCGAGGCGAGCGCCCGCCCGACCGCGCGCGGCGGGGTCCGAGACGAGGGACGCCGAGGAGCCACGCGAGCGATGACGCCGGGACACACACCATCGAAGGACGCCGGCCGGGGCGACGGCGCTGGCCGGCGAGCCGGCGGGCGAGGCCGAGGCCCCGCTCGCGCCGCCGGGCGACCGCGCGGACACCGCGGAGGCGGCGCCGGTCCCGGTATGGGGCGCCGGCGCCGTGCACTCGACGTCGACGAGAGGCGACGCCCCGTGGTCTCCGATCAGGGGACGCTGACCGCCGCCGGGACGCCGCCGAGCGGCTCGGCGGCACCGGGCGTCGCGGACGCTCGGCCGCCTGCTCCCGTGGCCGGGGAGGCGGCGCGCCCGTCGCGGCCGCGGCCGGTCCGCGCGCGCACGGTCGCCGTCATCGCGCGTCCCGAGGCGTGCGCCGCCTGCGGATCCTGCGTGGAGTGGTGCCCCCGCGGCGCCATCGAGGTCGGCGACGTGGCCGTGATCGACGCGACGCTCTGCATCGGGTGCGGGGCGTGTGTCGATGCCTGTCCGAACAAGGTCATCGAGATGGAAACGAGGTCAGCATGAGGATCGCCGTCGCCAGCGGCAAGGGCGGCACCGGCAAGACCACCGTGGCGACAGGGCTCGCCGTGACGCTCGCGTCGCGGGGCATCCCGGTCCGCCTGCTCGACTGCGACGTGGAGGAGCCGAACGCGCACCTCTTCCTGCGGCCGGAGCTCTCCCCGCCGCGCGAGGTCACGATACCCGTGCCCGAGGTCGACGAGGCCGCGTGCACGGGCTGCGGCGTCTGCGGCGACGTGTGCGCCTTCAACGCCATCGTCCCGGTCGGGGGCACGGTGCTCCTCTTCCCCGAGCTCTGTCACGGCTGCGGGGCCTGCACGCTCCTCTGCCCCGCGCACGCGATCACCGAGGTGCCGCGAAGCATCGGTGTGCTGGAGTCGGGGCGAGCCTGGGCGGGACGCGCGATCGGGTTCGCGCACGGCCGCCTCAACATCGGTGAGGCCAAGGCGCCGCCCGTCGTCGAGGCGGTCACGGCGCTGGCCGACGTGCCCAACGGCGAGGTCACGATCATCGACGCGCCGCCGGGCACCTCGTGCCCCGTCATCGCCGCCGTCCGCGGGGCCGATCTCGTGCTGCTGGTGGCGGAGCCGACGCCCTTCGGCGTGCACGATCTGCGGCTCGCAGTGGAGATGGTCGAGGCCCTCGGGCAGCGGGCGGCGCTTGTCGTCAACCGCTCGGACGGGCACGACGACGAGGTCGACGCGGTAGCCCGCGAGCACGGGCTCGAGGTCCTCGCCCGCATCCCCGACGATCGCCGCATCGCCGAGGCCTACGCGAGGGGCGCCCTGCCGGTCACCGTCGTTCCCGGGCTGTTCCGCATCTACTGGGACCTCTGGAGAGAGGTCGCGTCATGATCGAGGTCGCGGTGGTCAGTGGCAAGGGCGGCACAGGCAAGACGAGCCTCACGGCCTCGTTGGCCGTGCTGGCCGAACGCCCGGTCCTCGCCGACTGCGACGTCGACGCGGCCGATCTGCACCTGGTGCTGCAGCCGACCGTCGAGACGACCGAGGAGTACAGCGGCCGCTCGCTGCCGGCGATCGACGCCGACGCGTGCACGCGGTGCGGGCGCTGCCTCGAGGTCTGCCGCTTCGCCGCCCTCTCGTGGGGGTCGGAGGGCGGCGATGCCGCCGGCAGTCTGGCCGCCGCGGCGGCCGCCCGCGCCGCCGCGAGCGACGACGCGCCGCCGCGGCTCGACGCGTTTCGCTGCGAGGGTTGCGGGCTGTGCGCGCGCGTCTGCCCCGCGGAGGCGATCACCATGGAGCCGGCGGTCAACGGCGAGCTCTACACCTCACGCACTCGGGTCGGGCCGATGGCGCACGCCCGGCTGGGGATCGCCGAGGACACGTCGGGGAAGCTCGTCACCAAGGTGCGCGAACGCGCCCGGGAGCTGGCCGAGAAGGGCAGTCACGAGCTGGTCCTGATCGACGGGCCCCCCGGCATCGGCTGCCCGGTGATCGCCTCGATCGCCGGCGTCGACCTGCTCGTCATCGTGACCGAGCCGACGGTGGCCGGGCGCCACGATCTCGAGCGCGTGGTGCGCCTCGCCGAGCACTTCCGCCGGCGCATCGCGGTGTGCGTGAACAAGTGGGACCTGAACGAGGAGCTCGCCGCGCAGCTCGCCGACGAGGCGCGGGCGGCGGGCGCCGTCGCCGTGGGCCGGGTGCGCTACGACGGCGCGGTCACGGCGGCGCAGCGGGAGGGCCGCGCGCTCGTCGAGCACGCGGCCGACGGCGCCGCCGCCGACGTGCGCGCCTTCTGGGGCACGCTCGTCGAGGCGCTGGCCGCCGTCGCGCCGCGCGCGGCCGCGCACGACACGGCGGCATCCGAAGGGACTGTCAACGACGACGGCACTGCCGAAGGGAGCGCGTGAGCATGGGCGCGGAGCGACAAGGACAGACACACGCGAGCGGGTGCGAGTACGCGGGCCAGCCGGACGAGCTGCAGCTCAAGCTGCAGCGGCGGATGGCGAGCATCCGCCACACGTTCATGGTCCTCTCCGGCAAGGGAGGGGTCGGTAAGAGCACCGTGGCGGCGAACCTCGCGGTGGCGTTCGCCGAGCGCGGTCTCCGCGTGGGGCTTCTCGACGTCGACATCCACGGCCCCAGCATCCCGAAGCTGCTGCACGTCGAGGACCGGCGGCCGGGACCGTCGCCCGACAACGGCATCATGCCGATCGAGTTCGACCTCGGCATCAAGGTGATGTCGATCGCCTTCTTCCTCCCGCACGCCGACGAGGCCGTGATCTGGCGGGGTCCGAGGAAGTACTCGGCCATCGAGCAGCTCCTGGCGGAGACCGAGTGGGGCGAGCTCGACGTGCTCGTCGTCGACGCGCCGCCGGGCACGGGGGACGAGCCGCTCGCCGTCGCTCAGCTCATCCCCGGGGCCGACGGCGCCATCGTCGTGACGACGCCCCAGGACCTCGCCGTCATCGACGTGCGCAAGTCGATCACCTTCTGTCGCGCCCTCGACCTCCCGGTCGCCGGCGTCATCGAGAACATGAGCGGCCTGCGCTGCCCGCACTGCGGCGAGGTGATCGAGGTCTTCTCGGGCAGCGGCGGCGAGCTCCTCGCCCAGCAGATGGGCGTCCCCTTCCTCGGGCGCATCCCGATCGACCCGGCGGTGGCCCTCTCCGGCGACGCCGGGCGGCCGTACCTGCTCTCGTCCTCGGACACGCCCGTCGCCGAGGCCTTCCGCGCCGCCATCGCCCCGTTGCTCGACCTGGACGCCGAGTCGAGGGCCGTGCCGGCCTCCTGAGGAGTCGTACATGACACCGTCAACGCGACAGACCAGCTACGCGTTCGGTCCGGTGCCCTCGCGGCGCCTCGGGCGCTCGCTCGGGGTCGACCTCGTGCCGCCCAAGACGTGCTCGTTCGACTGCGTCTACTGCCAGCTCGGGCGCACCACGGACCTGACCACGGAGAGGGCCTGCCGTGCCCCGGTCGACGACGTGCTCGCCGACGTCGCGCGCCGGCTCGACGCGAAGCCGGACTACCTCACGGTCTCCGGCTCGGGGGAACCTACGCTGCACTCCGAGGTGGGAGACGTGATCCGCGGCCTGCACGAGCTCAGCGATACGCCGGTGGCCGTGCTGACCAACGGGTCGCTCTTCCACCTCCCGGAGGTGCGGCGCGCGCTGCGCGGCGCCGATCGCGTGATCCCCTCGCTCGACGTGCCCGACGAGGCGCTCTTCAGGGCGGTCAACCGGCCGCACCCGGCGCTCACGTTCGACCTGCTCGTCGAGGGCCTGGTCCGCTTCCGCGAGGAGTACGACGGCGTCCTGGCCCTGGAGGTGCTGCTGCTCCGCGGCGTGACCGACGACCCCGAGACCGTCGCGCGCCTGGCGCCGCTGGTCGAGCGCATCGCCCCCGACGTGGTGCAGCTGGGCACGGTCATCCGCCCGCCGGCCGAGTCCGACGTGCGCGCCGTACCCGTAGACGTACTGCACGAGCTGGCGGCGCTGCTGCCCGGCGTCGTCGACGTCACCCTCGACGTCGCCCCGCCGCCGGTCGACGCGCCGCTGGCCGCCGCGGCGGACGACGCCGTCGCGCTCGTCGCTCGCCGGCCGTGCACCGTGGACGACGTCGCCGCGGGCCTGGGGATCCACCCCGGGGAGGCGCTCAAGCTCCTGAGGGCGCTGAGCCTCGAGAGGCGGGTCGCGATGCGGCGAGAGGGCGAGCGTCTGTACTACGTGGCGTCCCGAAACGATGTGACGACCGGAGGTGTCGAGTCATGAAGGTAGTCGTGAGCGCGATGGAGCAGAGCATCGACGCGCCGATGGACCAGCGCTTCGGACGGGCGCCGTGGTTCGTCCTCGTCGAGACCGAGACGGGTGAGTGGTCGGCACACGCCAACGCCGCCGTCGAGTCGGGCCACGGGGCCGGTATCGAGGCGAGCAGGGCGGTGCTGGGCATGGGTACCGAGGCGATCGTCACCGGCGACGTGGGCCCGAACGCGCACCGTACGCTGCAGGCGGCGGGCGTCGCCGTGTACAGCGCGCACGGGGTCAGCGTGCGACAGGCCGTCGAGGCGTTGAAGGAAGGTACGCTCGAGCGACTGATGGGACCCTCGGCGCCGGCGCACGCCGGCTCGAGCGGTGCCGGCCTGGGCGTTCCCGGCGGCCGCGGTCAGGGCGGCGGCGGCCGCCGTATGGGCGGCGGCGGTCAGGGCGGCGGCCGCGGTCAGGGCGGCGCCGGCCGCGGTCAGGGCGGCGGCCGCGGTCAGGGCGGCGGCTCCGGGCGCTGACGGCCGGCGGATCTCGGAGGAGAGGTGATCGGGATGAGGTCGCAGGAGTGCCCCGAAGGGCGGCCGCGCAGGCGACGCGCCCGCAGCGGCGGCAGCGCCCGCGGCGGCGGACGGGGCGCCGGCGGTGGACGCGGCCGTGGCACGACGTTCACTCGCGGCGCGGCGGCGAGTGTCGCCGCCTTCGTCGCCAAGGACGTGCTCGACCCGGACGGCCTGCTGCGTCCCATGCTGCGCGGCGCCGCCGAACGGCTGCAGAGCTCACCCTCGCCCCTGCTCTGCCGGGCCGGCGCGCGCTACCTGCGGCTGGACCCGCACCCCGTCGAGCTGATCGAGCCCGCCGACGTCGGCCGCGCCGCGCCGGCGGGCGAGGGACCGGCCTCGCTGCCGCGCGCCACATCAGAGCAGGGGGAGGTCGTCGAGGGCGACCTCCCGCCTGAGGACGATGAGGAGGCGGCGCGACCGGCCTGAAGCCGGTCGCGCCGTCGGCCGGCCGTCTCTCGCGGTCGATCGTCTCTCGCGGTCGACCGCCCCGCCGGCCGCTGCTACCATCCCCAAACGAGCATATGCCAGCGTTGTGCCGAGCGAAGGAGCGACGTGCCCAGACGTCCCATACAGCGGCTCGTGACGAGCCTGCCTCCGGCGGAGCTCTTCAAGCCCGCGGGCGTGCCGATGCGGCGCCTCGAGACCGTCGAGCTCACCGTCGACGAGCTCGAGGCCATGAGGCTCGTCGACCACGAGGGGCTGAGCCACGAGGAGGCCGCTCATTACCTCGGCGTCTCGCGCCAGACGGCGGGCCGCGTGGTGGAGAGCGCCCGGCGCAAGGTGGCGGATGCGCTGCTCGGCGGCAAGGCGCTGGCCATCGGCGGCGGGGCGTACCGCGTGGCCGTCGCGGCGCGCTGCTGCGAGGACTGCGGCGCGCGTTGGGCCGTGGGGGAGGACACCGAGGCCGATGAAGCGTGCCCCGTGTGCGGCTCGACGCGCACCGGCGTCTGCCGCGGCTATGGCGCGGGGCATGGTCGGGGGCGCGGGCACGGCGCCGCCGGGCACGGCGGAGCCGGCGCCGGCCCTGCCGCCCTCGGCGGTCCCGAGGCTCCGGGCCGCGGAGGCGGCCGAGGGCGCGCCGGGCCCTCTGGGGCGGGGCACGGAGGAGGCCCGGCGGGCGGTCACGCCCGCCAGGGTCGCGGCCCGGGCCGCGACCGCCGCGACCGGCCGGGCGCGTGACGCAGACGGGCGTGGGGCCCGCGCGACGCGGTCGAACATCCAGGACGAACAGCGAGAACGGAGCGTAGCCATGCAGAGCGAACCAGACGTCAGCGTGAAGACCGTACGGGTCGCGGTGCCGTCGATCGGCCCGGGCGGCCTCGAGGCGCCCCGGGCGGAGCACTTCGGCCGCGCCGAGTGCTTCACCGTCGTCGACATCGACGGCGGGGAGATCGTCGGCGCCGAGGTGGTCGTGAACCCGCCGCACGTCGACGGCGGGTGCATGGCGCCCGTCCTCTTGCTGGCGGAGCACTGCGTCGACGCGCTGGTGGTGAGCGGCATCGGCGGCCGTCCGCTGGCCGGCTTCCGTCAGGTCGGCATCCAGGTGCACGCCGGCGTGGGCGACGACGTCGAGACGGCGGCGCGCGCCTTCGCCGCGGGGCAGCTTCCGCGCCTCGGCCCGGAGCACGCCTGCCAGCACTGAAGGCTCGTTCGAAGAGCGGCGCCCGGGTGAGACGACGCCCGGGGGCCGGGAGGGCCGCGGGCGCCCGGCGCCCGCGGCCCTCCCGCGTCTCCGGCCCCGCGGCGGCCGCGCGCTCGCGGCGCGCGGCCGCCGCGGGGCCTCCCCGCGCCGCGCTCAGACGTGGACGTCGCGTCGCCTGAAGGTGAGGAAGGAGACGACCGCGGCCGCGCCGGTGACCCCGAGGAGCACGGCCGCGTAGGCGGGCCTGACGCCGAGCCGCATCGGCTCCGCGCCGCCGTAGTAGTAGAAGAGCGAGGCATACCGCAACGGCTCCAGCCGCTCGACCAGGGGGGCGAGGACGTTCAGCAGGTAGGCGACCGCCGCGAGCCCGGCGCCCGCCGTCACGGCGAGCGCCCGCCGCCCCGTCGCCGCGCCGGCGGCGAAGGCGACGGTCGCGACGGCGGCGACGAGCAGCCCGAGGTTGACGTGCGCCTCGATCAACTGCACGGCACTGAGGCCCATGTCGACGGCGACCGCCCCCACGGCCAGCGCGCCGAGGTGCACGGCGGTCACCGCCGCGATCCCCGTGAGGAGCACGCCGAGCTTCTGGGCGAGCAGGCGCGTACGCGAGACCGGGTAGGCGAGGAGCAGGCTGAGGCTGCCCGCCTCCTCCTCGCCGGCGATCTGCGCGGCGGCGAGGCCGACCGCGAACACGAGCAGCAGGAGCGGCGTCATGAGCGAGAAGAGCTCGGCGTCGAGGAACGTCTCGGCCTGCGAGAAGTCGGTCGACTCGCCCATGAAGGCGTTCCGTACCGCCTCCGGCATGCTCTCGATGTAGCTCTGCATGTCGACCGCGCTCTCGCGGATGCTCGGGAAGAGGAAGGCGAGCAGGAGCGCGTAGGCGGCCAGCGCCAGCGACCAGAGGAGCAGGGCGCGCCGCTGGTCGCGCAGGCCCTTGAAGAAGGCGTCACGCAGCATCGCCGCCACCTCCGCCGTAGTAGGTGAGGAAGAGGTCCTCGAGGTCGGGCTCGTGGCTCGTGAGCGCGACGACCTCGTGGCGGGCGGCCGCCTTGACGACGGCGTCCAGGCGGCCCGTCGCCGTGAACGTGAGACGGTGCTCGTTGGCGACCAGGTCCTGGACCTCCTCGAGCTTCGCGAACTCCTCCGTCGGCGCCGCCCCCGCGAACTCGATCTCGATGCGGTGGACGGCGCGCTCGCCGAGCGCGTCCACGTCTTCCACGGCGACGAGACGGCCTTCGCGGATGAACGCCACGCGCTTGCAGACGCGCTGGACCTCGGGCAGCACGTGGGACGAGAGGAAGACCGTCTGGCCGCCGTCGCGCGCCTCGTCGACCATGCGGTAGAACTCGCGCTGGACGAGCGGGTCGAGCCCGCCGGTCGGCTCGTCCAGGATCAGCAGCTCGGGCTCGTGCATGAACGCCTGGATGAGGCCGAGCTTCCGTTTGTTGCCGCTGGAGAGGTCGCCGGCGCGGCGCGAGAGGTCGAAGTCGAGACGCTCGGCGAGCGCCGTGACGACGGCCCGCGCGACGCCGCCGCGCAGGTTCCCGAGGTAGCGCAAGGTCTCCTCGCCGGTCATCCGCGGGTAGAGCGTGTACTCGCCGGGCAGGTAGCCGACGCGGCGGCGGATGGCGACGCTGTCGCGGCGCGCGTCGAGGCCCAGGACCCGGGCGCCTCCGGAGCTCGGCCGGATCAGGTCGAGCAGGAGGCGGATGGTCGTCGTCTTGCCGGCGCCGTTCGGCCCCAGGAACCCGAACACGGCGCCGGCTTCGACGGTGAGGTCGAGATCGACGACCCCACGGCTGCCGCCGTAGTACTTCGTCAACCCTGCGGTCTGGATCACGGCCGTCATCGCGCCCGCTCTCCGCTCTGCCAGCGCGCCAGGGCGGCGCGCAGCTCCTGCCCGTAGAACTCGTAGAAGTCGCGCATCTCCTCGAGGCGCTCGCGGGCGGCCGGCGCGTCGCCGGCGAGCGCCAGCCCTCGCTCGGCGAGCTCGCGGAACGCGTCGACGAGCGGAAAGTTGCGCTCGAGGGCGCGCGGCCAGGCGTCGCCGGGGAGGCGGTAGTGGTCGCGCCGGTCCGGCGGCCGCGTGAAACGTTCGATCACCCCGGCGGCCACGAACATGCGGATGTTGGTGCTGATCGACGCCTTGCTCGCCTGCAGGGCGGCGGCGATCTCTCCCGCCGTGTGGGAGGGCTGGTCGGAGAGCATGAGGCAGGCCATGATGCGGCCCTGCATGCGCGTGTGCCCGGCGCGCTCGTAGAGGAGCGCCATGTCCTCGATGAAGCGCTGGCGCTCCGTGCTCTCGTCGATGTCGGTCATGGCCACCTCCGGCGCCCGCGTCTCCAGCCGACACACGTTCAATGAGTTCACTTAGTTCAGTAAATAGTGAACTTCACGAACGACGCGATGTCAACCCCTGCCGGCGCACCGGCGGTCCCTCGAAGGGGGCGCCGCCTCAGAGCGCCTGCGACAGCAGGACGGCGGCGATGACCGCCGGCGTCGAGACGACGACGAGCAGACGAAGGAGGGCGCCGTCGAGCGCGTAGACGCGCGCGAGGACGATGGTGTGGAAGGCGACGGGCGCCGCCGCGAGCAGGAGGAAGGGGCCGGGGACGTCGACGCCGGTGAGACGGCTCAGGGCGACGAGGACGAGCGGGGCGGCGCCGCAGCGCAGGACGAGGCTGAGGCCCGCGCGGCCGAGGTCGGCGCGCGTGTGCGCCACGCGCGAGAGTGGCGCCGCGAGGCCGACCTGCACGAAGCCGAAGAGGCCGATGGCCAGGGCGGCGGCGGACCCCAGAGGCTCGACGGCGTCGCGCAGGTCGGCGCCGGCGAGCCGCAGGACGACGGCGGCGAGCCCGGCGGCGACCGGCGGGTTGACGAGCCAGCTGCGCACGAGGGTCCGCAGGTCCGGGGCGCCCGGCGCGCGGGCGCCCGGCCCCGCGAAGCGGCGCGCGACGCCCGCCGACACGGCCAGGACGGGGATCAGGAACTGGAACTCCGAGTAGACGACGGCGAGCGCGAGGCCCGGCGGCCCGAAGACGAGCGCGGCGAGCGGGAAGCCGACGATGCCGGTGTTGCCGCAGGCGGCGGCGAGGATCATGGCGCCGCGCTGTCCCGCGCCCCGGCCGGCGAGACGCGCGGCGGCGAACCCCAGCGCGAGCACGAGCCAGGAGGTGGCGACGACGAGCGCCATCGCGGCGAAGAGGCCTGCCTCCACCGCCACCGTCGTGTAAGCGAAGAAGACCATGAGCGGCGACGTCACCCAGAAGGTGAGGAGGAAGAGGACGTGGCTGAGACGCTGCGCGTCCGGGACGCTCCGCTGGAGGCCGATGCCGGCGCTCAGCCCGGCGGCCCAGAGGGCGGCGGTCAGGAGCACGGTGCGCCGAGGTCCGCCGGCGTGACGAGGGCCGCCGGCGTGACGAGGTCCGCCGGCGTGACGGCGGCCGGTGAGCGCCGCAGCAGCCGGCGCACGGTGCGCAGCACGTCGGCGGCGGGGATGGCGTAGGCGCGGCCCTCCCCTTCGCCCACCGTCGTGCCGATGCTGATCCCGAGCACACGACCCTTGCGATCGGCGACCGGGCCGCCCGAGTACCCGGGGAGCAGCGGCGCGTCGGTCTCGAGCAAGGCGCTGATCGCGCTGCGGCCGGGCACGCGGATGTTGTCGTCGAGCGCGGTCACGGTGCCCGAGGCGAAGCCGTCGTCGAGCGTGCGGGGCGCGCCGATCGCGAGGACGTACTGGCCGACGCGCGCGTCGCGCCGGAAGAACTCGGCCACCGGCAGGTCGTCGCGCTCCACCTGGAGCAGGGCGAGGTCCATGGCGGGGTCGCGCCCGACGATGGTCGCGTCGACGCGCTCGCCGCCGTCCACGACGACCTCGACCTCGGCGGCGAGACCCTCGCCGTTGCCGGTCAGCACGTGGTCGTTCGTGACCACGAACCCGCCCTGCTCGACGATCACCCCGGTGCCGATCGCCACGCGGCCCTCCTCGATCCCGCCGCCCGAGGCGCGCACGTCGACGACCGAGGGCAGGAGGGCGCGTGCGACGGTCCCCGCCGTGCCGGTCGGCAGGGTGGGCTCCTTGACGGCGGGGGCCTCGAGGCAGCCCGCGAGCGTCACGAGCCAGCCCGCGAGCACGAGGGCGAGGGCGGCGAGCGCCAGCGGCGCGAGCCGCGCCGCGGGCCGTGGCCTGGCGGTCGCGGCAGGGGGCCAGGCGGCCGAAGGATCGAGGTGGTCGGGCATAGGCTGATGGTACCGCGTCGCCTGCGCGCGGGCGCTCCAGGTCGAGCCGGCGAGTGCCGAGGCGGAGAATCCCGGGCGGCCGCGGCGGCGCCGGCCGGCTTGCATTGCCCGGCCACCTGCGAGACGGTCTACGGCAGGCCGCGCGGGAGGCGGGCGGTGAAGGAGGAGCCGGTGACGGACCACGGTGAGGGGCTTCGGGGCGACGAGATCCGCGCCCTCGACCGCGCGTACGTGGTGCACTCGTGGTCTGTGCAGTCGGCGCTCGACCCGCTCCCCGTCGTCGGCGCCGACGGCGCCCGTTTCACGGACGCGGACGGGCGCCGCTACCTCGACTTCGCCTCCCAGGTCGTCAACGTCAACCTGGGGCACCAGCACCCGAGGGTGACAGCGGCGATCGCCGAGCAGGCCGGCCGGCTCTGCGCGCTGGGGCCCGGCTTCGCCGCCGAGGGCCGGGCCCGGCTCGGGCGCCTCCTCGCGCAGGTCACGCCCGGCGACCTCACGTCGAGCTTCTTCACCAACGGCGGCGCCGACGCGGTCGAGAACGCCGTCAAGCTCGCGCGCTGGTCCACGGGGCGCCCCAAGATCGTCGCCCGGTACCGCTCCTACCACGGCGCCACCGCCGGAGCCGCGTCGCTGACCGGCGACCCTCGCCGCTGGTCCGTGGAGCCGGGCGTCCCCGGCGTCGTCCGCCTTCTCGACCCCTATCCCTATCGCTGCCCCGCGGGGCATCCGTACGACGGGGTCCCGCCCGTCCCCGGCCGGCCGTGCACCCACGTGACCGGGCCGGGCGCCTGTCCTGTGTGCTCCGGCGGCCCTCACCTCGAGGAGGTGCTGCGCTACGAGGACCCGCGGAGCGTGGCCGCCGTCCTCCTCGAGACCGTCGCGGGAGGCAACGGGGTCCTCGTGCCCCCGGGCGACTACCTGGCTTCGATCCGCGAGGTGTGCGACAGGCACGGCATCCTCCTCATCCTGGACGAGGTGATGACGGGGTTCGGCCGCACGGGGCGGTGGTTCGCCTGCGAGCACTGGGGGGTGACCCCGGACATCATGACCCTCGCCAAGGGCATCACCTCGGGCTACGTGCCGCTCGGCGCCGTGGTCGTCTCGGCGCGCCTGCGCGACTGGCTGCAGGACCACGAGTTCGCGAGCGGCCTCACCTCGACCGGCAACCCCGTCGCCTGCGCCGCCGGCATCGCCACGATCGAGACACTGCGCGACGAGGGCCTCGTCGAGCGGGCGGCGGTGCTCGGCGAGCGGCTCGGCGCCGGGCTGACCGCGCTGGCGGGACGCCATCCGGCGGTCGGCGAGGCGCGCGGGCTCGGTCTGCTCTGGTGCCTCGAGCTCGTGCGCGACGGCGAGACGCGCGAGCCGTTCGTGCCCTTCGCGGCGAAGGGGGAGGCCGCGGCACCGATGCGCCGCCTCAAGGAGGCGGCCATGGCCCGCGGCCTGTACCTGATGACCCACGACAGCTTCGTCCTCGTCGCGCCGCCGCTCGTGATCGGCGAGGACGAGCTGGACGAGGGTCTCGCGCTGCTCGACGAGACGCTGACCGTCGCCGACGACCTCGTCGCCCAGGCTTGACGACGGCGCGCCGGCCGCCGCCGCCGGACGGCCGTCGGCGGGGTGATGGCCGCGGGCGGCGGTCTCCTGCGCCGCGGCCGGCCCGGCAGAAGTCGATCGTCGGCGGCCGGCCCGAGTGCCGGGGCTATGCGTCCGCGGCGGGCGCGACCGCCGCCTCGGGGTCGGGCCCGGCCGCGAGCACCTCGGGCGCGACGGCCGCCTCGTACCGCGTGAAGTTCTCGCGGAACATGCGCGCCAGCGTGCGGGCCGACTCGTCGTAGGCGACGGGGTCGGCCCAGGTCGCGCGCGGGTCGAGCACGTCGTCGGCCACACAGGAGCAGTGGCGAGGGACGAGCACCCGGAAGACGGGGTGAGGCGCGGTGCCCGCGGCGGCGAGCGAGCCGTCGAGGGCGGCGCCGAGGAGCGCGCGGGTGAGGTCGATGCTCATGCGGTGGCCCACGCCGTGCGGACCGCCGGTCCAGCCGGTGTTCACGAGCCAGCAGTCGGTCTCATGCCACCTCAGGCGCTCGGCGAGCATGGCCGCGTACCGGCTCGGCGGGAGGGGCATGAACGGCGCGCCGAAGCAGGCGGAGAAGGTCGGCCGGGGCTCGGTGACGCCGGCCTCGGTGCCGGCGACCTTGCTCGTGAAGCCGGAGAGGAAGTGGTAGCTCGCCATCTCCGGCGTGAGCCTCGAGATCGGCGGCAGCACGCCGAAGGCGTCGCAGGCGAGGAAGAAGACGTTGCGCGGGTGGCCGCCGATCCCGCTCACGACCGCGTTCGGGATGTGATCGACCGGGTACGTGGCCCGCGTGTTCTCGGTGAGGAAGTCGGAGTCGTAGTCGATCGCCCTGGTGTGCGGGTCGACGACGACGTTCTCGAGGATCGAGCCGAACCTGATCGCGTCGTGGATCTGCGGCTCCGACTCCCTGGAGAGGCGGATCGTCTTGGCGTAGCAGCCGCCCTCGAAGTTGAACACGCTGTGGTCGCTCCAGCCGTGCTCGTCGTCGCCGATGAGCCGCCGCGATGGATCCGCCGAGAGCGTCGTCTTGCCCGTGCCGGAGAGACCGAAGAACAGGGCCACGTCGCCGGCGTCCCCCATGTTGGCCGAGCAGTGCATCGGCAGGACGTCGCGCCGCGGCATGAGGTAGTTCATGACCGTGAAGACGGACTTCTTGATCTCGCCGCCGTACATGCTGCCGAGGATCAGGACGAGCTTGCGCGCGAAGTTGATGCCGACGAAGACCGACGACCGGGTGCCGTCGAAGTCGGCGCTGGCGCGCAGCGCGCCGCAGGCGACGACCGTGAACCCCGGGGCGAAGCCGGCGAGCTCGATCGCCGTCGGGCGGACGAAGAGCGTGTTCGCGAAGAGCGTGTGCCACGTCGTGTCGGCGATCACGCGGATCGGCAGCCGGTAGGTGCGCTCGGCGCCGGCGAAGCCGTCGAACACGTACAGCTCGCGGTCGTGAAGGTAGCCGCGCGCCTTGTCGAGCAGGCGGTCGAAGAGCGCCGGGGCGCAGGGCACGTTGACGTCGCCCCAGTCGACCTCCTCCGCGGCGGCACCGTCGTCGACGATGACGCGGTCCTGGGGGGAGCGGCCCGACGGCTCACCCGTCTTCACCACCAGGGCCCCGTTGGCGGCAAGGATCCCCTCGCCGCGGGCCAGAGAGCGGGCGATGAGCTCGGCAGGGGGCAGGTTGCGGTGCACGGCGCCGCGGCCGGCGAGCCCCAACTCTTCCAGCTGGGCGCGGAACTCGCGGTCGACGGCTGCGGTCATCAGGGGCACCTCCCCGGGCGTGGCGGCGCCGGCGTCGGCGCGTGCGGTCCCCGTACCGTACCAGATGCCGGCGCGGCCGTGTCCGCGTGACGACCGCCGGCGTCGCGAGCGTCCTCCGCGCCGCGTGACGACCGCCGGCGTCGCGAGCGGCCTCCGCGCCGCGTCGCGTGACGGCTCAGGAGAGCGAGAGGATGCGCCGTGCGTCGGCCGCCGAGGCGACCTCGCGGCCGAGCTCGGCGGCGAGGCGCGCGACACGTTCGACCAGTTGCGCGTTGCTCGTCGCGAGCTCGCCCCTGCGGTAGTAGATGTTGTCCTCGAGGCCGACGCGCGCGTGGCCGCCCATGGCGATCGCCATCGCCGCCATGGGCGTCTGCGCGCGCCCTATGCCGATGACCGACCAAGTGGCGCCGGCGGGCAGCATGCCGGTCAGGTGGACGAGCGCGGCCGCCGTGGCCGGCATGCCGTACGGCGCGCCGAGCACGAACTGGAAGTGGGCCGGCGACGTCAGCCGGCCGTCGGCGAGGAACCGCAGGCACGTCGCGACGTGCCCCGCGTCGAAGCACTCGAGCTCCGGCTTGACGCCGAGCTCGAGGGCGCGCGCCGCCAGCGCGTCGAGGAACTCCGGGGGGTTGAGGAAGACGCCGGCCGGCGTGTTCACGGAGCCGGCGTCGAACGAGGCCATCTCGGGGCGCAGGGCCAGCGGCGCGAGCCGCTCCTCGGCGGGCAGGTTGCGCCCCGGGATGCCGCTGGTGGTCAGGCAGAGCACGGCGTCGGTCTCGTCGCGCAGGGCGTCGACGACCGGGCCGAACACCTCGAGGTCCTGCGTGCCCAGCCCGGTCTCGGGGTCGCGGACGTGCACGTGCAGGACCGCGGCTCCGGCGCGCCACGCCGCGACTCCCGAGCGCACGATCTCGTCGGGCGAGACCGGGATGTGCGGCGTCTGCTCCTTGGCGATGCGCGAGCCCGTCAGGCCCGCCGTGACGATGAGTCTCTCCATGGCGCCTCCCCCGGTCGTCCCGAGTCTACCTCGCGCTGCGCTTTGCGTGGGCTTAACGCTGACCATGGTTCGAACTCGGCCCAACGGGAAGCGTTTGAGCTGAGCGGAGGGCCCGAGGCGCAGCGCGCGCGGCGGACGGCGAGCGCCCGGCCTGCTCCGCGGAGGGAGGACGTGATTGAAGCTCGGTGAGCAGATCCCGAGACACGGCGAGGTGCGCCTGCCCGGGGGGCGGGGGGAGCCCGTGAAGACGTTCGGCGACGGGCGTGTCTGCGCCGCTCCCGGCTGCTCGACGGTGCTCTCGCGCTACAATCCCTCCGAGTTCTGCGCGCTCCACGCCCGCTCCGACGCCGGCGGCGAGCATCGCCAGCGCCGCGACGCGCCGCTCATCACGCGGCACTGCGCGTACGGGCCCTGCGGCTGCGAGTTCACCACCGCGAACACGGCGCGCAAGTACTGCAGCGACCGCTGCCGCATGCGCGCCTTCCAGGAGCGCCAGCGCCTGGCCAAGGTGGCCTAGGGCGCCCGCGGGGCCCGGCGGTGGACATCGGGTCGCGCATCGAGCTCGCCAACGGCGTCGGCGTCCCGGTGCTGGGTCTCGGCGTCTTCCGCGCCCGTCCCGGGAAGGAGACGCGGGACGCCGTCCTCTGGGCTCTGGAGCTGGGCTACCGGCACATCGACACCGCGAGCATCTACGACAACGAGCGCGACGTCGGCGCCGCGCTGCGCGCCGCGGCGGTCCCCCGCGACGAGCTCTTCGTCACGACCAAGCTGGGGAACCGCGACCACGGCGACGAGGTGGCACGGCGGGCGTTCGAGAGGAGCCTCACGGCGCTCGGGCTGGACCACGTCGACCTGTATCTCGTCCACTGGCCGGTGGCCGGCGGCCGCGCCGGGAGCTGGCGCGCGCTGGAGCGCATCTACGAAGACGGCGGGGCGCGCGCCATCGGCGTCAGCAACTACATGGAGCCGCACCTGCGCGAGCTGCTCGCCACCGCCGACGTGCCGCCGATGGTCGACCAGTTCGAGCTGCACCCGTTCCTGACCCAGAAGGACCTCGTCGGCCTGTGCCGGCGGCACGGGATCGCGGTGGAGGCATACAGCCCGCTCACCCGCGGCCGCCGGCTGCGCGACCGGACGGTGCGGGAGGTGGCGGCGGCGCACGGCAGGACCGCCGCCCAGGTCGTCCTGCGCTGGTCGCTGCAGAAGGGCTTCGTGCCGCTGCCCAAGTCGGTCCATCGCGAGCGCCTCGCCGAGAACGCCGCCGTCTTCGACTTCGAGCTCTCGGCGGCCGAGATGCTCAGGCTCGACGCCCTCGACGAGGGCCTGCACGTCGCCTGGGACCCGACCGGCGTCCCGTGATCGCGTCCGGCGGCGGGCCGGTCCGGGACGGACACGGCGGCCCGGCGAACGGGTACGTCCGTAGGTGAGGCGACGCGAGGAGGCCCTGCGATGCTGAGCCTCAGACAGCTCATCGGGGCGCCGGTGACGGCGACCGACGGCGACGTGGGCGCGTTGCGCGACGCGTACCTCGACGTCGACGTCTGGGTGGTCGACACCCTCATCGTCGAGCCCACGGCGATGGAGCGCACGATGCCCCTCGCCCTGACCCCGGACGCCGTCCGCGGCGTCGACCCCGGTGCGGGCCGCATCGAGCTCGGCCTCAGCCTCGCCGAGGTCGGCGAGGCCCCGTCGGTCGACCTGCGCCGGCCGCCGGACGACGTGGCCGGCTCCGGCGGCGGAGACGACGACGGCGAGCCCGCGGGCGACGTGGGGGAAGAGGGAAGGGCGTCGTCGCCTTTCTACTCGCCCAGCGCCCCCTGGGGGAGGCCGGCGACGATCGGCGACGAGGTGCTCGACTCGCCCGGCGGCGGGCCGTCCGCGGCCGGTCCCGAGACCACCGAGGGAGCCGGCGCCGCAGGCGCGCCGGGCGGCGAGGAGACGCCCGGGGAGGCTGGCGAGGTCCGCGCGTCCCGGCCGCACAGCGTGCGCGGCATGATCGGCGACGAGGTGGTGGCGACCGACGGCGAGATCGGGACCGTCGACGACCTGCTGGCGGACCCGGAGACCTGGCACGTCGACTGTCTGGTCGTCGCGAGCGAGGGATGGGTGGCCGGCACGCACGCGTCCGTGTCGACCGCGCACGTCCTTCGCGTGGACCGCAGCGGCGCCGTGCACCTCGGCCTCGCGAGCGGCGAGGTCGACGGCACGGGCACGTGCGGCGGCGCGCCGCCCGCCCGCTGAGCGCCGCCCTCGTCGCGCGCCCTCAGTCGGGGCGGACGCCCAGCGTCACCGTGAGGCGAAGCTCCTCGCCGTCGCGTCGCACGGTCAGCTCCCAGCGGTCGCCGGGCGAGGCTTCGGCGACCGCCACGGCGAGCGCCTCCATGTCCTCCACAGGCTCGCCGTCGATCGCCGTGACGATGTCGCCGCCGACCACGAAGGGGATGCCCTGGACGAGCACCTGCCGGTCCCCGCCGCGCAGCCCGCCCGCGTCGGCCGGGCCCCCGGGCACCACCTCGGCGACGAGCACCCCGCGCTCGGCGGGCAGGCCCAGGATGTCGGCGAGGCCGGGCGTCAGGCTCTGGCCCTGGATGCCGAGATAGGCGTGCTCGACGCCGCCCTCCTCGACGAACTGCCTGAGGACCTCGGCCGCGGTGTCGACCGGCACGGCGAACCCCAGCCCCGTGAACCCGCCGGTCGTGCTCGCGATCTGCACGTTGACCCCGATGACGCGGCCGTCCCCGTCGATGAGGGGACCGCCGGAGTTGCCCTGGTTGATGGCCGCGTCCGTCTGCACCCCCTCCGGGATGACGGCGCCGTTCGGCGCCTGCAGGTTGCGGCCCACGCCGGAGACCACCCCGGAGCTCAGTGACAGGGCGAACCCCAGCGGGTTGCCGATGGCGATGACGGGCTCGCCGACGACGACCGCCCCGGAGTCGCCCAGCGGCAGCGGCGTGGCGTCGATCGCGCTCGTGTCGATGCCCAGCACGGCGATGTCGGTGCTCTGGTCGGCGCCGACGATCTCCGCCGGCACCTGGCGCTCCTCGTCGTCGCGCACGAAGACGACCTCCACGCTGTCCGCCGTCCTCCCGGACTGGCTGACCACGTGCGCGTTCGTGATGATGTGCCCCTCGCCGTCGGCGACGAAGCCCGACCCCAGGCCCTGGCCCGCGCCCGAGGCGGTCTCGAAGCGAGCCAGCACGAGGACCACGCTCGCGGCCGACTCCTGGTACAGCCTCACGGGGTCGAAGCCGCTCGCGCCGGCCTCGGGCGACGCCGCCTGCCCGCCGCCCTCGCCCTCGTCGTCGCACGCGCCGACGAGGGCGGCGGTCGCGAGCAGGGCGATCACTCCGATCGTCAGTCCGGTCAGCCACTTGCCCATCGTCGTCGCTCCTTCCCTTCGCTCTCACCCCGGGTCGCCCCGGCCCGCCGACCCGCGTCGCGCTCGCCGGCGCGGCCATCGCGTACGTCGTCCCGACCCGGTCGCGTCACGGCTCGCGCTCCGGCCCGGGCGAGCTCCCCGGCTCCCGGTACGGCACGGGGATGAACTCGACGGAGGGCCGGCGCTGCCCCGCTTGGGGGTAGAGGCTCATCAGCTCGTACACGTCGGCCGGGATGCCCTCCCGCACCGGCAGGCCGAGCTCCCGGGCACGCTGCAGGCGGATCGGGAAGTCGTGCGTCCAGCGCCCGTCGCTGAGCGTGGTCGCGAGACGCTCGGCCTCTTCCTCCGTGCGGCGCCCGGCCACGAGGTCGCGCACCGCCTCGCGCGCCTGGACCATCGCCTTGCCCGCCATGTCGCCGAGGATCAGGGTCTCGTCGTCCCGGTTCGGGTTGGGCTGCTCGAGGGCGCGCAGGATCGACGCCGCCGGGTAGTAGCCGCGCTGGACGCTGCCGAGCTGCGGGTCCACCGGGCCGAGCACGGCATCGGGGTCCATGAGGATCTCGTCGGCCGCGAGGGCCACCAGGGTGCCGCCCGACATCGCGTAGTGAGGGACGATGACGGTGACCGTGCCGGAGTGCCGCCGCAGGGCGAAGGCGATCTGGTCGGAGGGGAGGACGAGGCCGCCCGGCGTGTGGAGCACGAGGTCGACCGGCATCTCGTCCGGGGTCAGGCGGATCGCCCGCAGGACACGCTCGGCGTCCTCGATGTTGATGAACCGCGTGAGGGGGATGCCGAGCAGACTGACGATCTCCTGCCGATGGATGAGCGTGATGACCCGGGAGCCGCGCCGCCGCTCGATCGCGCGGATGAGGCGCTGCCGGCGACGCCGCAGGGCCTGACGCTGGAAGAGCGGCGTCAGGAACGCCGCCACGACGAGGACCGCGAGCACCAGCCAGAGGATCTCCATGGATGGCGTCTACCCGGAGGGGGCGCGGGCGACGACCGCGCGGCGTTGACGCGCGGCCGTTGTCGGCCGCGCCCCGCGGCCGTATCATCGCGGCGGAGACCGCCCGACTCGAGGAGGGGCCGCATGGGACTGATCCAGTTCGAGCGCAGCGTCGAGAAGGCCGGGTTCTTCAGCCCTCTGGCCGGCATGGAGTACGCGGAGCAGACGATCGAAGTGCGCCGCGACCCGCTGACCGGCGTGACCGCCGTCTCCACCTCGGAACTCGCCGCCAAGGAGGAGATGTTCTACGGCACCACCGACTGGGACCACACCGAGGAGCTCGCGCGGCGTTCCCGCGAAGGCTGCTTCTTCTGCCCCGAGAAAGTGTCGGAGAGCACGCCGCGCTACCCGGACGAGCTCGTCGAGGGAGGGCGTCTCGAGCGCGGGAGGGCGCTCGTCTTCCCGAACCTCTTCCCGCTGGCGGCGCTGCACGCGGTCGTGACGTACCCGGAGCACCACTTCCTGCGCCCGTCGCGGTTCACGCCCGACCTGCTGGCCGAAGGTCTCGGCGCGGCGGTCGACTTCGCCGGCCGCGCCGAACGCGCCGTCCCCGACCTCGAGCACCTCGAGGTCTGCTGCAACTACCTTCTGCCCGCCGGAGCGAGCCTCGCCCACCCGCACTTCCAGGTCTTCGGGGGCCCGGCGGCGCCCTGGCTCGTGCGGCGGGCCTGGGAGCTCTCGGCCGCCTTCCAGGAGGAGCACGGCATCTCCTTCTGGCAGACGCTGGTGACCGAGGAGCAGGCCGCCGGCGAGCGCTTCATCGCCGCCGGCGCGGGCTGTCGCTGGCTCACGCCGTTCGCGCCGACCGGCGGGCGCGAGGTCCTGGCCGTGGTGCCCGGGGTCACGCGCGTGGCCGGGCTCGCGAACGAGCAGGTGGCGTACCTCGCCGCCGGCCTCTCCAAGGTGCTGGCGTGGTACGAACGCGAGGGGCTCTCGGCTTTCAACTTCACGCTCTACGGAGGACCGCTGAGCGCGCCCGGGAGCGGCCACCCCGTCGTGCTGCGGGTCATCGCCCGCACGGCGTTCAGGCCCGACTACCGCACCGACGACTACTTCCTCCAGAAGCAGCTCGGGGGCGAGCTGATCTTCGCGACGCCGGAGCAGATCGCCGCCGTCCTGCGCGACGACTTCCTCGCCGCGCCGGCGACGTGACGTGAGCGGTCGTCGCCGTCGGTGGGATCGACTCCTGCCGCGGACGGGCGCCGACCTGCGGACGGCGCCCGTCCGCATGGGCGCCGCCCCGCCGGCTCCGTGCCGTACGCAGGCGCCGCCGGGCGCTCACGCCTCCGCGCCGCCGGGGCGCCGCCGTACGCCGCCCGTCGGCGCCGGGCCTCCGCGGAGGCTCGCGTGCGCCGCCCTCCTGCTCGGCGCGCTCGCCGCCGCGCTCGCGCTCGGCGCGTGCGGCGGCGATGAGGGGGGCGATGAGGGGGGCGACGAGTACACGGGCTTCTGGCGCGCCGCCGACGTGGCGCTCGCCGACTTCACCCTCCTCAAGGTGTGGCGCGGCGACGACGGCTACCTCGTGCGCGTCGACGACGGGGCGACGCGCAGGGCGGCGGTCGAGGCGGGCGCGCTGCACGTCGCGGCCGCGGTGGGCTCGGCCGCCGTGCCCGACGGTGACGACTCCGCGGCGTCGACGCTCGTGCTGCGGTCGCGGCACGGCACGCTGCTGCTCGCCCCTCCCGAGGGGTGGTCGTCGCCGGTCGATATCGCGCTCGAGGCGCTGACGGAGTCGGCGTACGAGGAGCAGCTCGCGGCGCTCTGCGACGACCGCGTGCGCACGGGGCTGATGGTGCTGGCCTCGGCGGTGCAGGCGTGGGCGGAGGGGCACGGCGGGCGTCCGCCCGCCGTGCCCCTCCTCGCCCCCGGCACGGAGTTCGCCCGCGGCCTCGCGGACGTGGGCGCCGCGTGGCCGACGAACCCGTTCACCGGCGAGCCGATGCGCGCCGGCGCGGGACCGGGCGACTTCACCTACAACGTCGCCGGCCGGGCCTTCGAGCTCGCCGGCCGTCTGTCGGACGGCGAGGCCTACGCCGTGGAGTGAGCCCGGTCGCCGCGGAGGGTGCGTAGGAGCGCGGGGCGCGGGGCACAGTCGCTCATGGACCAGCGTCGCATCATCCGCACGTACTACGCCATCGGCGCCGCCACGACGCTGGCGCAGTCCCTGATCTGGGGCGTGAACACCCTCTTCCTGCTCGACGTCGGCCTCGACATCTTCGAGGTGATGGTCGTCAACGCCGCCTTCACCGTCGCCCAGATGGTCTTCGAGGTGCCGACCGGCATCGTCGCCGACACGCTCGGGCGTCGCGCCTCCTACCTGATCTCCTGCGTCATCATCCTCGTGGCGACCCTGCTCTACCTCGGCCTGGGGCTGCTCGCGGCCGGCCCGGTCGCCTTTGCGCTCGTGTCCGTGCTGCTCGGCTTCGGCTTCACCTTCTACACCGGCGCCGTCGACGCCTGGATGGTCGACGCCCTGCACGCCGTCGGCTACGAGGGGCAGCTCGAGCCGATCTTCGCCCGCTACGGCATGGTGTTCGGCGTGTCGATGCTCCTCGGCACGACGGCCGGGGGCCTGCTCGGCCAGCTCCAGCTGTGGGTGCCGTACGCGGTCCGCGCCGTGGTGCTCGTGCCGGCGATCGCCATCGGTCTCGTGTGGATGCGCGAGCTCGGTTTCGTGCCGCGGGCCCTCGAGCTGCGGCGCTTCGGCGACGAGACGCGGCGCATCGCCCGCGCCGGCGTCGCCCACGGCCTCGGCGACAGGGTCGTGCGGTTGATCATGTTCGCGAGCCTCGTGCAGGGCCTCTTCTTCTTCTACGGGTTCTACTCCTGGCAGCGCTACTTCCTCGACCTGCTGGGCCGCGACCTGGTCTGGGTCGCCGGGGTCATCGCCGCTCTCGTCGGCCTGTCGCAGATCCTCGGCAACGCGCTCGTGGGGCCGCTCGTGCGCCGCGTGGGGGATCGTGGGGTCGTCACCATGGCGGTCTTCGCGCTGACGACGGTCGCCGTCATCGGGGCGGCCCTGTCGGGGAGCTTCTGGGTCGCGGTCCCGCTGTACCTGCTGGCGACGACCGCGTTCGGGGTCTACCTGCCGGTGAAGCAGGGGTGGATCAACGCCCGCATCCCCTCCGCGCAGCGGGCCACGATCATCTCGCTCGACGCGCTCTTCAACGACGGCGGCGCCACGCTCGGCCAGCTCGGCTTCGGCTACCTCTCGCGGGCGGTGTCGATCCCGTTCGCCTGGCTGCTCGCCGGGGCCTCGCAGGCGGCCGCGGTCCCGCTCGTGGCGGCGGCGCGGCGCGCCGAGCGTCGCGCGGGCGAGACGCCGGGCGCCCGGGATGCCGAGCCGGCGAGTGAGCCGGCGCCGCCCGCCGCCTGTGGGGGCCCGCCGCCGCGGCCCGACGGCTGCGCTCAGGTGCTCCCGCGGCCGGGCGGCAGCTCCCCGCCGCGCTCGGAGGACGAGTAGGCGGCCAGGCTCGCGCCGCTTCGGGACGCAACGGCGGGCGAGCTCATCCGCCGGTGCGCGTTCGCCCGGCGACGCACGCGCTCACGACGATGTGGGCTCAGGCCGTGGGGCGCGGCTCGCCGGAGGGCGGTGCGCCCTCGCCGCGCAGGCCGGCCTGGCGCGCGTTCGCCCAGCGGATGAACGGTCCCAGGGCGACGAAGGCGACGGTCATCGGCACCCAGGTGAGCCAGACGGGCATGACGCCGAGCAGCACGAGGGCGAGCGGCAGCCCCATCAGGATGACGAGGGCGGCCCAGAGGCCCAGCGACACGCGGACCACGAAGCGCCGCTCCGCCGCGGTGCGCGTGGCGCGGATCGAGACCCAGGTGCCGATGATCCCCCCCGCGAGGCCGAGCGCGGCACCGGCGCCGCCGCCGATCAGGCCTGCCGTGGCTCCGTCCATCGTCGCTCCCTCCTGCCGCTTGTCCTCCCGTATCGGCAGGAGCGGCCGCTCACTGGACCGAAGGGTCCTCCCCGAGCGCGTCGGCGGCGCAGCGGCGAACGACGACGTCGTTGACCAGCAGGGCCTCCCGCAGACGCTCCTCGGCGGTCGCGCCCATCTTGCCGAGGGCCCGCGCCGCCGCGGCGCGCGCCGGCGGCCGCTCGTGACGGTCGTAGAGTACGGAGAGCAGGGCGTCGACCGCGGGTTCGCCGATCTGGGCGAGCGCCTCGGCGGCGAAGGTCGCCGCCGGGTCGCCCTGGGGCGCCGTGCTGCGGCTGCCCTGCAGGAAGACGGTCATGGCCGGCATGACGGCCGCCGCGCCGATGCGCCCCATGACACGGGCCGCGACGAGCCCGCGGTACGGGTCGCGGAGGGCGTCGGCCACGACCCACGCCGCGGGGTCGCCGATCTCCTCGAGGACGCGCATCGCGTGCTCGCGCTGGGCGCCGTCCCCGAGGGCGCGCACGAACCCGCGGGACAGACGCTCGAGGGCGAGGAAGGCGGCGCGACGGGTCTCGGCTCCGCCGGTCGCGAGCTGCGCGCGCAGCGGTGTCACGGCTCCGGCGAGGCCCGACATGCCGAGCGCGTGGATGAGCAGCGCCCGGCGCCGCGGGGGCGCGTCGCCGAGGGCGCGCTCGAGGGCGGGCAGCGCGGGCTCTCCCAGCGCGGCCAGCACGACGGCGCCGCGCTCGCCGAGCTCGTCGAGCTCGGCGAGGACCGGCGCCACGGCGGCGTCGCCGTGCGCCGCGAGGCGGGCGCCGATGACGGCGAGGGACCCCCCAGACGGGCGCCGCAGGCCCGGGCGCGGGCCCCGGCGCAGCTGCTTGAGCAGCCCTTCGATCTCGGCTGCGGCCTGTGTCTCGACGGCGGCGTGCGAGCGATGGTCCACGGCGGCTCTCCTCCCGGGTCCCTCCGGAGGATACCCGCGAGGCCCGCCGGCGGACACGCTCGCCCTGCGTGGCGGCCCGGGCGTCCGTCTCGAGCCCGCCGCTCGACTTCGTCCGCGGCGGGAATAGTGACGGGAGGGCCGGCCGGCGGGCCGGCCCGCCCGCAGCAGCGACGACCCTACGACCGCGAGGTGTGACATGGCGATCGCGACCTTCGCCGCAGGATGCTTCTGGGGCGTCGAGCAACGGTTCGGCGAGCTGCCCGGAGTGCTCTCCACCGAGGTGGGCTACACGGGCGGGACGACCGCTCACCCGACCTACCGACAGGTGTGCGCGCACGGCACGGGGCATGCCGAGGCCGTGCGCCTCGAGTACGACCCCGAGCGCGTCGGCTACGACCAGCTGCTCGACGCCTTCTTCAGCATGCACGACCCCACGACCCCGGACCGGCAGGGGCCGGACGTCGGGTCGCAGTACCGTTCGGCGATCTTCTACCACACCCCCGAGCAGGAACGCGCGGCCCGGGAGGTCGTGGCGCGGCTCGAGGCCGAGGGACGCTTCGGGGCGCCGATCGTCACGCAGATCGTCCCGGCCGGCGACTTCTGGCGCGCCGAGGAGTACCACCAGCGTTACCTCGAGAAGCGCGGGCGCTGGGGGTGCGCGATCTGAGCGGCGCGGCCCCGGGCGTGAGGCAGGTCGCCGGGCCCGCTGGGTCCGCGCGCCCCCGCCAGGGCGGTCCGGCGCCGCCGGTCCCGCATCATCTTCCCGCCTGCGGGTACAGAGACGGTGGGCGGCGCCTGCCGCGAGCCGGCGGCCGCCGTCCGTCATGGTCATGACGGGCCCTCTCGAACGCGTACAGGTGGTGGGAGACTGGCTGCGTCGGCGGCAGCGCGGCGTGGTCGCCCTCGCCCTCAGCTTCGCCGTCGCGCTGCTCGGCCTGGGCGAGCACTCCTCGGTCGAGTATCGCTCCCTGCTCGTGTCGGTGGTCGCGGCCCTGTGCGTCGTCTTCGGCATCGTCTCCGGCCCCTGGGTCGGACTCTCGGTCGCGCTGGTCGCCGGGGCGCTGGGGGTGGCGTTCGTCTTCCCCCTGGACGACGTGTGGTCGGTGGCCGCCGGCCTCTCGACGATCGTCTTCTGGGCGGTGGCCAGCATGGGCGCGGGTCTGGTCAGCGACCACTACCGGCGCGAGGTCGCCCTGCGCCAGCGCGAGGTCGACGAGCGCCAGCGGCTCGGCCTCGCGCTCAACGAGATCGGCTCCGCCATCGCCTCCGGGCTGGACCGCGAGAGCCTCCTGCCGCGCATCGTGCGGCTCGCCGGTGAGTCGCTGGGTGCGGACGGGGCCGCCGTCCTCGACTACGACGGGTCACGTTGGCGCGTCGAGCACGCCTGGGCGATGGGACGGGAGCCGGGCGGGGAGGCGTACGTGGAGGACGACGGGATCGCCCGGGCGCTCGCCGCGACCCGGGCGACGATCAACCTGTGTGCCGCCGGCGAGCACGGACTGCGGAGCCGCGAGCTGGCGGCGCTGGGCGCCGAGGCCGCGCTCATCGCACCCCTTCTTCACGAGGACCGCCTCGACGGGGCCCTGATCGTGGTCATACGCGGGTGCCATCGCCGCTGGAGCCCCGGGGAGCGCGAGTTCGTCCAGAAGGTGAGCACCGACCTCGCGGCCGCGCTCGAGAACGTCAGGCTCTACGAGGCGCAGCGCACCATCGCGACGACGCTGCAGGAGCAGCTCATCCGCGCCCTCCCGGAGGTCGACGGGCTCGAGCTCGCGGCCGTGACGCAGTCCGCCGCCCACCCGGAGCTGGTGGGCGGCGACTTCTACGACGTGGCCGAGCTCCCGGACGGGTCGTTGTCGCTGCTCATCGGGGACGTGGAGGGAAAGGGCGTGCGGGCCGCCGGGCTGACCGAGCGGGTACGGACGATGGTCCGCGCGCTCTGGCTCGACTGTGCCACCCCCGCGGAGGTCCTGACGAAGGCCGACCGGCTCCTGCTGCGCGAGGACGAGGACCAGCACGTCGCCGTCGTGCTCGCGCGACTCGCCCTGACGGACGGCGGTCTCGAGCTCGCCGTGGCGGGACATCCGCCCCCGGTGCGCTGCGCGGCGACGTCGTGCGACCTCGTTCCCGTGTCGCCGGGCCCTCCTCTGGGGACGTTCGACTGGGAGTACGAGCAGGTCGCGACGAAGCTCGCGCCCGGCGACACCCTGGTCCTCTGCACGGACGGCGTGATGGAGGCGCGGCGCGGGTCCGATCTCTTCGGCGAGGCGCGCCTCGTCGAGGTCCTGCGGGAGCGACGGGCTTCGCCGGTGGGGCGCATCGCCGCCGCCGTCCGCGACGCCGCGCTGACCCACGCCGGCAGGCTCGACGACGACCTGCAGGTCCTCGTCGTGCGTCGCACGCGCGGCGGAGCGCCGGGCAAGGACCGGGAGCGCGCGCAGCGAACGTGACCGTGAGTCGTGACCGGGGCGGCAGGTGAGTGGGACGCGGGTGAAGAGGCCGAAGCGATCGTCAACGAGGGCGGAGCGCGTCGAGGTACGCGTCCGCAGCGCCGCCGACCTGCGGCGGCTGCGGACCACGGTCGGCGCTCTCGCCGCCGCGCACGGTGCCGACGCCGAGGTCCGTGAGGACATCGTCCTCGCCGTCCAGGAGGCGGTGAAAAACGGACTCGCCTCCTGCGACGGCGGCGGAGGACGCGTGGTCGTGAGGCTCCGCTGCGACGTCCGTGGCTGCCGGGTCGAGGTCCGGGACCCGGGGCCCGGGTTCGATCTCGCGGCGCAGGAGCGGCGGGCACTCGACCCGACGGCGGAGCACGGCCGCGGACTCTTGCTCATGGGTCGCCTGATGGACACGCTGACCGTGCGCTGTGACGGCTGCTGCACGGTGGTCATGACGCGGCGTTTCGGCACGGGGCGCAGAGCCTGAGAGGCCGCACGGCGAAGGGGCCGGCCGCGGTCACCGCGGCCGGCCCCTCCGCTCCGTCGCGCGCGTCAGGCGGCTCTGCTCAGAGGCGTCTCCGTCTCGCCGGACGTCCCGGTCATCTCCGCGGCGCGGCCGCGCATCGCGTGGTAGCCACGGACGATCGCCGCGCGGGACTGCGGCAGGGCCAGGGCCGCGGCCGCCGCCCCGGCGAGGCCGCCCCAGAAGAAGACCCAGCCCCAAGGCACCTGCCGGCGCGGCTCCAGCACCCTGCGGCCGGCGTCCTGCATTGCCTCGAGGATCTCGTCGATGTCCTCCCGCAGCCTGTCGTCGGTGACCAGCTTGCGGACACGGTCGTCGCTCGAGAACTCGTCGACGAGGTGCCGCACGGCGCCCAGGACCGCTCGCAGGTCGTCGCGCACCTGCTCGTCGCTGAGGGCGCGCCGCACATAGGGGGCCGCGGCGGTGGCCGCGCCCGCGACCTTCGTCACTCGTCGTGTGCTGTCTCCCATCGGCATCGCCATCGCCCTCCTCTGGCGGCCGCGCCTGCCGCGCGGCGCGCCGTCGCACGTCGGGCATACCTCGCGCGGTCGCAGCGCGGCGCGCGGACATGCCTTACCTCTCCTTGACCGGGGCGGGCGGGGCGGAAACCGTTGCGGCGCCGCCCGCGCGTCGCGCGCGAGCGCGGACGACGGGCGCGCTCCCCGTTGCGTCGCCGGTCGCACTCGTGAGACGCTGCCCGCGGCCGCCCGCGGGCGGCGGGCCGCGAGCGAGGGAGACGGCGCGTGACCGACCACGCCGACATCAGCGAGTTCCATCTTCCGACCCGTGTCGTCGTCGGCGACGGCTGCAGCCGCTCAGCCGGCGAGCGGGCAGCCGAGCTCGGCGCCGGGCGCGTCCTGCTCGTGACCGACCCCGGCGTGCTGGCGGCCGGCGCGGCCGAGGGCGTGCACGACGCCCTCGGCCGCGCCGGGCTCGACGTCGCCGTCTTCGACGGCGTCGAGCCCAACCCCCGCGCGGCCTCGGTGCGGGCCGGGGCCGCACGGGCCCGCGAGGAGGGCTGCGACGTGCTCGTCGCCGTGGGCGGCGGGAGCGTGATCGACACGGCGAAGGCGATCGGCCTCGTGCTGACCAGCGGCGGCGACGTCGTCGACTACGACTTCACGCTCGACGAGCCGCGGCCCATCGTGCGACCGATCACCCCGCTGGTCGCCGTGCCGACGACCGCCGGCACCGGCAGCGAGGTCACCTTCTGGGCGGTCGTCACGGATCCCGGGCGGCAGGAGAAGCTGGGCGTCGGGGGTCCGCTGATGGCGCCCGCCGTCGCGCTCGTCGACCCGGAGCTGACGCTGACCCTGCCGCCCACGCTCACCGCACACACGGGGCTCGACGCCCTGACCCACGCCGTCGAGGCGCTGGTCGCCACGAACGCGGGACCGGTGAGCGATCTCTGCGCGCGGCGCGCCGTCGAGCTCGTCGCCGCGAGCCTGCGTCACGCGGTCGACGACGGCGACGATCTCCCGGCGCGCCGCGACATGGCGGTCGCCAGCCTGCTGGCCGGCGCCGCCTTCACCAACGCCGACGTCGGCGCCGTGCACTGCCTGGCCGAGGTCATCGGAGGGCTGTACGACCTGCCGCACGGACTCGTCTGCGCGGTGTACCTCCCGCCGGTCGCCGCGTTCAGCGCGCCGGCCGCGCCCGCGCGCTTCGCGGCCGTGGCGCGGGCCTTGGGGGAGCCGGTCGGCGGCCTCGGCGCCGCGGAGGCCGCGGCCCTCGCGGCCTCCGCCCTGCGCCGGCTCGGGCGCGATCTCGGCGTGCCGACGGCGGCCGAGACCGGCGTGCGGGCCGCCGACCACGCCCGCATCGCGGCGCGCGCGGCGGAGACGATCGGAGAGTACGCCGTGCCGCGCCCCCTGTCGAGCGACGACTTCCTCGCCGTGCTGCGCGCGGCCGACGAGCGCTAGATGGGCCTCGTCACCCTGATCGGCATCGCCGTCGGCCTCGCCATGGACGCCTTCGCCGTGTCGATGGGCGTGGGACTCAAGCTCTGTCAGGTCGACTGGCGCCAGACGTTCAGGCTCGGGTTCCACTTCGGCTTCTTCCAGGCGTTCATGCCGGTCGTCGGCTGGCTGGCCGGCCTGACGGTGGCGAGCTACGTGAACGCGGTCGGCTACTGGATCGCCTTCGCCCTGCTGGTCGGCATCGGCGGCCACATGATCTGGGAGTCGTTCCGCAGCGATGAGGAGCGCGCGCTGAAGACCGCCGATCCGACCAGGGGCCTGTCGCTCGTCGTGCTCTCCGTGGCGACGAGCATCGACGCCCTCGCGGTGGGCGTGTCGCTCGCCATGCTCGAGGTCAGCATCTGGTGGCCGTCGGTCGTCATCGGTGTGGTGGCGGCGGCGTTCACGGTCGTCGGGCTGCACCTCGGCTGCCGGATCGGGGCGATCGTGGGCCGGCGGATGGAGACGGTGGGAGGGATCATCCTGATCCTGATCGGCGTGCGGATCGTCGTCGAGCGCTACATGGGATGAAGCGTCCCGCGTTCGTGCAGCGTCCCGCGTTCGTGCGCCACCGCGACGGGAGGTCGCCCGCGGACGGCGCCCGGCCGTCCCTGCTGCGGCGGTCGTTCGACCTCCTGTCGGGCACCGTCCGTCACGCGCTGCACGACAACGTGCCGACGATGGCCGGGGCGCTCACCTACCACGCGCTGCTCTCGCTGTTCCCCGGGCTCATCGTCGTCGTCGGCCTCCTCGCGACGGTCGGGCGCGACGCGACGAGCGGGTTCCTCATCGACGTCATGACGCGTCTCCTGCCGGAGGAGGCGGCCCAGGCCCTCGAGGCGCCGGTCGAGCAGCTCGTCACCCAGAGGGCGAGCACGGGGACCCTGCTGAGCGTCAGCACCGTCGTGGCCGTCTGGTCGGCCTCGGCCTACGTGGGCGCTTTCATCTGGGCCGCCCGCCGCGTCTACGAAGTGGGTGCGCCGGGCCCCTTCGTGCACAACCTGGCGCGCAGGATCGGCTTCGCCCTCGCCATCCTCGTCCTGTTCGCCGTGCTCGCCGTCGTCCTCGTGAGCAGCGGCCCCGTCGTCCAGGCCCTGACGGGGCGGGCGGACGCGGGCGGGTCGGCGCTCGACCTGTACCTCCTGCTGCGGCTGCCGCTGATGCTCGCCGCCGCGGTGCTGCTGCTCGGCGTCCTCTACGCCGCGGCGCCGGCGGCCCGCCGCCACAGGGTCCGGGGGCTCGCCTGGGGCAGCGTGCTCGCGGTCGTGGTGTGGCTCGCCGCCACGGCCGTGTTCGACTTCTACGTCGAGCGTTCGTCCCGCTACGGCGTGGTCTACGGGACGCTCGGCGGGATCGTCGTCTTCCTGCTCTGGCTCTGGATCTTCAACATCGCCGTCCTCGTCGGCGCGGAGCTGAACGCCGAGCTCGCCCGGCGGCGCGCGCGCGGTCGCGACGACGACGACGGCACGCTCGTCGCCGGCGCCGAGGCCGAGGAGGCGCCGCGGAGGGTCGGGGACGGCGCCGCGCCCGCCTCTGGCGCCGCGCCCGCCTCCGGCGCGGAGGTCGGCGCTGGCGTCTGAGGCCCGCGGGCGTCGCCGAGCGACGTCGGGGGGGCGGGCGGCGTGCCCGCACGCCGCCGGCGCCCCGTCCGGTGCCATGACTCCGTCACGTCGGCCGCGTCAGCGCAGCGAAGGGAGCGCCGGTGGACTTCGATCGCGTCGTCGCTCGCCGCGGCACGGCGAGCTTCAAGTGGGAGCTCTACGGCGAGGGTGTCCTGCCGCTCTGGGTCGCCGACATGGACTTCCCGTCGCCGCCGCCGGTGGTCGAAGCCCTGCGGCGGCGGGCGGCGCACGGCGTCTACGGCTACACGCTCGTCGGCGACTCCTTGGTCGACGCCCTGCGCGCCGACCTCGAGCGGCGCCACGGCTGGTGCATCGAGCCGGAGTGGCTCGTCTGGCTGCCCAGCGTCGTCCCCGGGCTGAACCTCTGCTGCCGCGCCTTCGCGGGGCCCGGCGACGAGGTGATGACCGTCACCCCCGCCTACCCCCCGTTCCTCGAGGCCCCGCCCGACCAGGAACGGCGGCTGCTCACCGTGCCGGCGCGCATGGAAGGGGGACGCTGGCGGCTCCCGCTGGACGAGATGGAGGCGGCGGTCACTCCGCGGACCCGCGTGCTCCTCTTCTGTCACCCTCACAACCCGCTGGGCCGAGTCTGGGTCCGTGAAGAGGTCGCCGCCGTCGTGGCCTTCTGCCGCCGCCACGACCTCGTCCTCTGCTCGGACGAGATCCACTGCGACCTGCCGCTGGACGGTCTGGGGCACGTGCCGTCGGCGACCGTCGGGCCCGAGGCCGCGGGGGTCACCGTGACCCTCATGTCGCCGAGCAAGACCTACAACCTGCCGGGTCTGAACTTCGCCTTCGCGATCGTCCCGGACGCGGGGCTTCGCGAGCGGTTCACGGCGGCTGCTGCCGGGCTCCTTCCGTTCCCGGGCTGCTTCGCCCTCGCCGCCGCCGAGGCCGCGTACCGTGAGGGCGGCCCGTGGCTCGCCGAGCTCCTCGTCTACCTCCGTGCGAACCGCGACGCGCTCGAGGCCTTCGTGCGCGCGTCGCTGCCGCTCGTGACGATGACGCACGTCGAGGCGACCTACCTGGCGTGGCTCGACGCGCGCCGTCTCGGCCTCGAGGATCCCGCGGCGGCCTGCCGCCGCGCCGGCGTCGCGCTCTCGGACGGCGCCGACTTCGGCGCGCCCGGCTTCCTGCGGCTCAACTTCGCCTGCCCGCGGGCGACGCTGGACGAGGCTCTGGGGCGGCTCGTCGCCGTGCTCGGCGGCTGAGCGCGCGGGTCGCGCGGCCTACGGCGTCAGCCGCGGCGGCTCGCCGCTCTGGGCGCCGCGCAGCTCGATGAGCTTGCGTCGCAGGTCGGCCTGCAGCCTGCCGAGCTCGCTCTCGGCTTCGCTGCGCTTGCGGCGACCCTCGTCCTGGATGCTGATGGTCTCCTCGAGCGTCGCCACGAGGTCGGCGTTGACCTGGCGCAGGGTCTCGATGTCGACGACGCCGCGCTCGACCTCGCGCGCCACCTTGGCCGAGCCGTCCTTGAGCAGGGCGGCGTTCTTGGCGAGCAGCTCGTTGGTCGTGTCGCTGACCTCGCGCTGCAGCTCGAGCGCCTTCTGCTGGCGGTAGAGGCTGAGGGCGATGACGATCTGGTTCTTCCAGAGAGGGACGGTGGTGAGGATCGAGCTCTGGATCTTCTCGACGAGGTTCTGGTCGTTGCTCTGGATGAGGCGGACCTGGGGCGCCGTCTGGATCGCGATCATGCGCGTCAGCTTGAGATCGTGCAGGCGGCGCTCGAAGCGCAGGACCGCCTGGCGCACGTCGTTGACGCGCTGCGCGTCGAGCGGGTCCTGCGAGGCCTGAGCCTCGGCCTCGAGGGCGGGCAGGCGCGCGCTGCGGAGCTCCTCGAGGAGCTCGTCCCCGGCGGCGATGTAGAGGTCGAGCTGGCGGAGGTACTCGAGATTGAGCTCGTACATGCGGTCGAGGACGGTGATGTCCTTGAGGAGGCCCATGCGCGCCTGCTCGAGGGAGAGGGTGAGCTTCTCGATCGTGGCACCGATCTTCTGGTAGCGCGCCGCGAAGCGGTTGAACGAGTCGACGAAGCGCCCGACCAGCGGGATCTTCGCGAGGCCGGAGCCGCCGCCGAGGCTGTCGACATCGACCTCCTTCACCTTGACCAGCAGCTCGGCGAGGCTCTCGCCCGCCTGGCCGGCCTCCCGCGTGCGGATGTCGGCGAGCAGCGTGTCGGCGAAGGTGGCGATCTTGTTCTGCGCCGGCAGGCCGTACTGGAGGACGGCCTGAGCGTCCTCGACGTCGACGGCGGCCTTGATCTGCTCGACCTGGGCGCGCTCCTGCGGGGTCAGCTCGGCGCGGGCGGGCGCCGCGCCGGCTGCGTCGGCCGCCGCGCCCGGGACCGGCAGTGCCGCCCCGCCGGCGACGTCGTCGGCCTCCGGCGCGCGCGCGCCGGGTCGTGTGGTCTCGTCGGTCATCAGTGCCCTCCGGTCCCGGCGGCCGGCGGCCGCGGTTCGAACACCCCGTCCATGCGTACGGTCTTCTCGAGCAGCGCGATCTCGCTGTCGAGGTCGATGAGGTCGCGCTGCAGCACGGCGGCGAGCTCCTTGTCGAACGCCTGCTGGATGCTGTCCAGAGAGGTGACGGCGCGCGTCAGCGTGGCCTCCACCTCGGGGCCGCGGACGCCGCGCCCGGTGAGGTCGGCGTAGCCGCCGACGATGCGCTGCGCGGCCTCGAGGTAGTAGCCGAGGAAGGCGCGCGCGAACTCGATCTGCGCCGGCGCGGCGATCAGCTCGGCGAGGATCTTCTCGGCGGTCTCGCAGAGGTGGGCGACCTTGTCGCGCACCTCCTGCTCGCCGAGGCCGCCGGCCGTCGTCGTCATGTCGTCGATACGGTCCTGCGCGGCGCGGATGATGGCGGCGGTCTCCTCGTCCATGCCGCGCGGCAGCTCGGGCCGCGCCGCGGACGGCAGCGACGGCGGCTGCGGCGGCGCCTCGAGCTGCGGCCGCGGCACGTCGCCGAACATGATCGCCCGGTAGTGCGGCCGGGCGACGAGGGCGTGGAGCACCGAGCCCGCCGAGACGAGGAGCTGGAGGGGCAGGGCGTAACGCAGCAGGCCGGTGCCGATCGTGCCCAGCGTGAAGAGCACCGGCAGCAGATAGACGAACCCGGAGACGATCCACGCCGCGCTGCGCGCGCGCACGCCGATGTAGAAGAACGCTACCCAGTTGAGGAAGCCGAGGGTGAACGTCCAGAGGACCCAGAGCGAGTGGCGCCACCACCAGCGGTACTGGCCCCGCCGGGTCACGACGGTCGGCGGGGCCTTCTCGACGGCGCGCCGCCGGTCGAGCCGCTGCGGGGCGAGTTGCTGCACCTCGCGCACGGCCGAGGCCGGGTGCCCGAACTGGCACTCGCCGTGGGGCTGCACCCAGACCCAGCGTTGACAGACCGTACAGTAGCCGCCCAGCGGCACGGGGGCCTCGCTTCCCGAGGGGACACGTCCTGAAAGCATAGTCCCCGCCATGGCGAGCCGCCACGCGGCCGAGGCTCCCCGGGTTTACGCCATCGCCGCAGGGGAGACTAGCGGGAGAGAGTACGAGAGGCATCCACCGTCGTGCAGGAGGGACGATGTCCGACGAGACCCCTGTGGCCCGGACCCTCGACTGCTTGGGGCTGTACTGCCCTGAGCCGCTCTTCCAGACGCGCGAGAACATCGACGCGCTCGAGGTCGGCGAGGTGCTCGAGGTCCTCGCCGACGACCCCGCCGCCGAGGAGGACATCACGCGCTTCGCCAAGCGCGCGGGGCATGAGGTCGTGGCCGTGGAGAACGAGGGCGACCAGGTGCGGCTGCTGCTCCGCCGCCTCAAGTGAGGTCACCCCTCGAGGACACGAGGACACGCCGGGCCGGCGGGCCGCGCGCCCGGAGAGACCGGCGGGTCTGAGGCTCGAAAGGAGCCCGCGATGAAGAACGAGAACAGCATCCTCTACGTGCAGACCAGCGACCAGCCCGAGCGGCAGTACTCGCCTCTGGTCCTGGCTCAGACGGCCAAGGCGATGGACCTCGAGCCCGCCGTCTACTACCTCGGGATGGCCCTCAAGGTGCTCAAGCCGGGGGCCGCCGACGAGATGCAGCTGGGCAGCTTCCCGAGCGTCGGCGAACTGCTCCGCAAGACCCTCGAGATGGGCATCACCGTGTACGTCTGCGAGGCGTCCAAGCAGATGCTTGGCTGGGAGGACGTCGAGCTCGTCGACGGGGTCAAGATCGTAGGGGCGGGGACGCTGAACGACCTCGCCCTCGACGCCGGCGCCACGATGTGGTTCTGACGCCGGCGCCGTCTGGAGGCAGACCGTGAACGCAGACACGACCGGGCGGGCCTCGACGCCGGCGCGGGACGTGGTCTACGCCGACTACCAGTCGGCGAAGCCCGTCGACCCGCGCGTGGTCGAGGCCATGCTCCCCTACATGACCGAGCGCTTCGGCAACCCCTCGTCGCTGCACGGCGTCGGCGACGAGGCGACGGCCGCGCTCGAGGACGCCCGCGCCCGCGTGGCCCGGTTCGTCGGCGCCCGGCCCGACGAGATCGTCTTCACGTCCGGGGCGACCGAGGCCAACAACCTCGCCCTCGTGGGCTACTGCCGGCGCAACCGCCGCAAGGGCGACCACGTGCTCGTCAGCGAGGCCGAGCACATCTCGGTGCTCAACATCGCGAAGCTCCTCGAGAAGGAGGGCTTCCGCGTGACCCGCGTGCCGCTCGACCTGTACGGGCGCGTCACGCCGCAGAAGCTGCGCGCCCGCGTCACCGACGAGACGATCCTCGTCTCGCTCGGCTGGGCGAGCAGCGAGATCGGCACCGTGCAGCCGGTCGAGGAGATCGCCGCCATGCTGGACGGCACCGGCGTCGCCCTGCACAGCGACGCGGTCGCCGCCGAGGGGCTCGTGCCGATCGACGTCGGCGCCGTGCCGCTCGGCCTCATGAGCCTGTCCTCCAACGACATCTACGGGCCGCGGGGGCTTGGTGCCCTGTACGTGCGCAAGGGCGTGCGCGTCGCGCCGGTGCTCCTCGGCGGCGGCCAGGAGGGCGGCCTGCGCTCGGGCAGCGAGGACGTCGCCGCGATCGTCGGCATGGCCGCCGCCGCCGACCTCATGGCCGCGGAGATGCCGGCCGAGGTGCCGCGCATCAGGGCGATTCGGGACCGGCTCGTCGCGCGCGTGCTCGCCGAGATCCCCGACGCCCATCTGAACGGCCACCCCGAGCAGCGGCTGCCGAACAACGCCCACTTCCGCTTCGACGGCGTCGAGGGCGAGGCCATGGTGCTCTCGCTGCGCGACGCCGGCGTCGCCGCGGCCACCGGCTCGGCCTGCAGCTCGAAGACGCTCGAGCCCTCGCACACGCTGATCTCGTGCGGCCTGCTGCACGAGGAGGCGCACGGCTCGCTCGAGTTCACCTTCGGGCGCTTCAGCCGCGAGGACGACGTCGACCGCATCATGGCGGCCCTGCCGCCCGTCATCGAGCGCCTGCGGGCGCTCTCGCCGCTGTACCGCGCCAAGGCGTGAGCGGCCCACCCGTATCACGGAGAGACGAACGATGAAATCGACCCAGTACACCGAGAAGACGCTCGACCACTTCCGCAACCCGCGCAACGTCGGCACCCTCGAGGGCCCGAACGTCGCCATGGGCAGGGTGGGCAACCCCGTCTGCGGCGACCTCATGGAGATGTACATCGAGGTCGAGGACGAGCGCATCAAGGACATCAGGTTCCAGACCTTCGGCTGCGGCTCGGCCGTGGCGACCTCGAGCATGACGACCGAGCTCGTGCGGGGCATGACGCTCGACGAAGCCCTCGAGGTGAGCCGCGGCGACGTCGCCGACGCGCTCGAGGGCCTGCCGCCGATCAAGATGCACTGCTCCAACCTCGCCGCCGACGCCCTGCACGAGGCGATCAAGAACTGGCGCGCCGGGGTGCGCCCCGAGGACGTCGGCACCGAGGCCGTCGAGACCTCGTGCGCGACGACGGGCGCCGCCGAGCCGGTCGAGGTCGCCGGCCTCGAGGACTACGAGGGCAAGGGCGTCTACACCGTCCTCGACGACCCGGCGGCGCTCGCCGACCAGCGCGTCGTCGTGCTCGACACCGGCGACGCCGCCGCGCAGACGGCCATCGCCCTCACCGACCACACGGCGCGCGTCGTGCTCATGACGCCGGGCAAGGACCCGGAGGTGAGCGCGGCGACGCGCTCGGCCCTGCGGCTCTCCGACGTCAAGGTGCTCACCGAGTCGCGGCCGCTCTCGCTCCACGGCGAGGGCGAGCTCGAGCGGATCCGCGTGCACGACCTCAACGAGGACGAGGAGTACGAGCTGACCGCCGACGCGTTCGTCGTGCTGCGGTAGGCGGTCGGTGACGGCGCCGCCCCGGCCGGGCCGGGGCGGCGCCGTCGGACCGCGGCCGGCGACGACGCGGCGACGCGGGGCGGCACTCGAGACGCGAAGAGGGGGCGGCCCGGCGGGCCGCCCCCTCTTCGCGTCCGTGAGGCGCCGGGCCGCCTCGCCGGCGGCCTCGCGTCACCCTGGCGTCACTCCTCGGTCGTCGCCTGCGGCTTGCCGCTGCGGCGCACGAGGAGCACGACGGCGATCACGATCAGCGCCGCGATGACGCCGAGCACGAGCCACAGCGTCGCCGAGGTGCCGCCACCCTCTTCCTCGGCGCTCTTGGGCTTGAGGTTCAGGTAGGTGTCCATGTTGAACGCGTTGAGGAAGGCGAGGCCGTCGAGGAACGGCGTGTAGCCCTCCCACTTGGCGGTGTTGCCGATCTCGAGCGTGTCGGGGTAGGTGAGGGCGATCTGCGGGCACTGGTCGTAGAAGATCTGCTGCAGGCGGTGGATCGTGTCGAGACGTTGCGCCGTGTCGATCTGGCTGAACTGCTCCGCACAGAGCCGGTCGTACTCGGCGTTCGACCAGCACGGGTCGTTCCACCACTCGATCTGGTCGGTGGTGAACGACGCCAGCGTGTCGCCGGGGTCCGCGTAGCCGGCGTAGCTCCACAGGTACAGGTCGTAGTCGGGCGCGTAGTAGCAGTCGGCGTCGTAGTTGTAGAGGGCGTCGGAGAGGGCGCCGTCGTCGATGACGCTGTAGTCGATGTCGAGGCCGCAGTCCGCGAGCCACCCGGCGATCAGCTTGCCCATGTTCTGGCTCTCGACCGACGACGTGCGCGATTGGAGACGGAGCCGGATGTTCTTGCCCTCGTACTCGCGGAGGCCGTCGCCGTTCGAGTCGGTGTAGCCCGCCGCGTCGAGCAGCTGGTTGGCCTTGGCGATGTCGAAACCGAAGGTCTCTTCGGGCGTGGGCTCGTAGTGGGCGTCGAAGTCCGCCGGCCACTCTCCCGCCGGCATGATCGTGGTCGCCGGGCGCGCGTAGCCGCTCCAGCCGATCTCGACCAGCTTCTCCTTGTCGATGGCCCAGGCGAGCGCCTGGCGGAAGGCGACGTCCCTGAGGACCGGGTGGCCCAGGGAGGTGTCCTCGCTGTAGCAGTTGAAGCACAGGTAGTCCCACGTGAACACGTTGCCCTTGAAGCCCTGGAAGCCCTCCTGCGCGGAGACCTGCGCGTACTGCGGCGCCGGCACGCCGTAGGCGGCGTCGAGGGCGCCGATCTTGAGGTCCTGCGTCATCGTGTCGGCGTTGGTGTAGAACTCGAAGTAGATCTCGTCGATGGCCGGCTCGGTGCCCCAGTAGTCGGGGTTCTTGGTCAGGAGGATGTAGCTGCCCCGGTTCCACTCCTGGATCTGGAAGGGCCCCGAACCGACGAAGGGGTAGGTGACCTTGTGCTTCTCGGGGTCGTCGATCTTGGACCAGATGTGCTCGGGGACGCAGTAGATGTAGAGGCGCTCCATGTTGGCCTTGGGCGCGCTGCAGCGCACCTCGACGGTGGAGTCGTCGATCACCACGGCCTCGTCGATCAGCTTGGTGTAGGAGCTGTAGGCGTAGAGGTCCTTCTCCACGATGTAGTTGTAGCTGAAGGCGACGTCCTCGGCGGTCACCGGCTCGCCGTCGCTCCACACGGCACCCTGGCGGATCTTGAGGGTCCACACGAGGCCGTCGTCCGAGACCTCCCAGCTCTCGGCGATGCCGGGCACCGGCTCGCCCTGGGTGCCGTAGCCGATGATGTAGTCGTAGTTGAGGCACCAGGCCTCGTAGTCGATGGTGCCGTAGCCCACGAACGGGTTGAGGTTGTCGGGCGGCTCGATGGTGCCGACCCTGAAGACCACCTTCCCGCTGTCGGCGGTCGGCGACGGGCTGTCGTCGGCGGCCAGCGCGACGCCGAGGCTGCCGACGGCGGCCGCCGTCAGCACGGTCGCGATGAGAAGGACGATGTACGTCGCGGATCGCGACCGGATGCTGCGTGACGCCATGGCTCCCCCTATGTGACGTGTGCGCGGCGCAGGGCGCTCCGCTCGGCCCCGCGCTCGCCTGACTCCCCCGCCTCCTCAAGGGTACCCACTGGAGAATCCCCTGCAAAGGCGGGTAATACGGCAAACCGACTCCGCGTGGTGAGGAGAACCTGCGCAAGGTTGGCCACAACGTCGGCGCGCGCCCGTGGAGCCTCTCCGGGGCGGTCCCTGCGTGGATGAGGGCCCCGCGGCGCCGCCGGCGCGGGGGCCCTCTGCCGGGTCCGGCCGGGAGCTGCAGGCTCGCGGGTTCGGCACGAAGGGCCGGGCACGCCGGTGGCGCGCCTCAGACGAGACGCCGGGCGTGCCGGGCGCGGGTCTCAGACGAGGCGCTGGGCGTGCCGGTCGGCGGCGGCGACGATGCGGTCGAGCTCGGTCTGCACGTCGGGCGCGAGCGGCTCGGGCCGGTGCTCGCGCTCGAGGCGCAGGTACTCGTCGAAGGACGCCCGTCGCGCCGCCTCGGGGTGCACGCCCTGGGACGCCGCCGTGGCGAGGTCGTCGAGGGTCGCGGCCGCACTGCGGCTCGCCTCCTCGAGGCGAGCCGCCCCCTCGCCGTACGTCCTCCCGTGGGCCAGCCAGGGCGGCAGACGGTGCGACCGCAGGTGCTCGCGCGTGTGCCGCTCCTTGAGGAAGTAGCCGCGGGGGCCGACCGCGCGGATGACGTCGAAGGCGAGGTCGGCCTCGTCGAAGGCGAACGGCGTCATGGTGTCGCGGGCGTCGAGCAGCGCCTCGCAGTCCATCACGAGCTGCTCGGGGATCTGGACCATCGCGCCCCCGGCGAGCCCGATGTAGCCGCAGAGCTCGCTGCCGCAGAGGGCGGAGAGGATCCCGCCGGCGCCGGCGCGCCGGCCGGCCGCCCAGCCGACGCCGGCCTCGTCGCTGCTCACGCCGCCCCCGGTCAGCGACGGCACGCCCCAGGCGTGGGCGAGCTGTGTCGCCATCCAGTCGACGGGCGTGGCGATCTCGCTGAGGTAGCCTCCGGTGGAGGGGTCCATGAGCGAGACGAGGACCGAGTGGAACGTCGGCGCGCCGGGGTAGGCGAGCTGGAGCAGGACCATGCCGCTGACGGCCTCGGCGTCGCCCTGCACCAGGGCGCCGGCGACGGTCGCGGGGGCGGTGCTGCCCATCGTCGTCATCGCCATGAAGCTCACGGGGATGCCCGCCTCGGCGTAGGTCAGGGCGCACTCGAGGCCCTGGTCGTCGTGTCCGAGGGGGCTGATCGTGCAGATGTTGGCGCAGATCGGGGGACGGGCGCGCAGGGCCTCGTCGCCGCCGCGCACCGTGCGCGCCATCTCGACGATGTAGGGCGCCAGCGCCGGCCGCACCGTGGTGCCGCCGCGCACGTGCTTGAGCGTGTTCGTGAGCCCGGCGTGGCACTCGTACAGCGGCGCCGCCAGGCCGTGGTCCTGGGCGCTCACCGGCGGCCAGAAGAAGGCCAGCGGGGGCAGGGCGTCGCAGACGCGGGCGAGGCGTGCCACGTCGTCGGTCGTCGAGGAGCGCAGCTCACGCGTCTGCGGGTCGACGACGTGCACGCCGACCCCTTCGGTGCAGACGTAGCCCCGGCTGCCGTCGAGGAGGAGGTCGAGGCGCTCCTCGCGGGCCCCGAGGACGAAGGCCCGCGGGGCCGTCGCCATCGCCCGCGTGACGAGGTCGGCCGGCAGGCGCACGACGCCGTCGGCGCCGACCTTCGCCCCGTGGCCGGCGAAGACCTCTCGCGCCCGCGCCGAGGGGACGTGCACGCCGACCTCCTCGAGCAGGGTCAGCGTCGCGTCCTGGAGCCGTCGGATGCCGGTGTCGTCGAGGGGCGGAGCGCATTCGTGCGGCGTGAACGTGACGAGGTCGGGCGTGCGCGACGGGCTCTCGCTCATAGGTCGTCCTCCTGTCGGGGCGCGGCACCCGAAGTCTGACAGCCGGACCGCCCCGGCGACAAGGGCTCGGCGGCGTTGCCCGTGCGGGCACTCGGCGCGTCCCCCGTGCGGGCACTCGGCGCGTCCCCCGTGCGGGCACTCGGCGCGTCCCCCGTGCAGCCACTCGGCGCGTCGCTGGGGCCGGCGCCTTCCCGCTTGCGCCGGAGGACCGGGCGACGGATGCTGCGCACTGTGGACCGCGTGCGGACAGGACCGGGTGGCGGCCGGCTCGCGCTCGCCGCGCCGCAGACGGACGCCGTCGACGCCGGCCTCGAGGTCTTCGAGGCCGGCGGCAACGCCGTCGACGCTGCGCTCGCCGCGGCGGCCGCTCTGGCGGTCACCTACCCGCACATGGTGTCGCCGGGCGGCGACGCGTTCGTGCTGGTCCGCCGCCCGGACGGCCGTGTCACGGCGTTGAACGGCAGCGGCGCGGCGCCGCGGGCCGCCGACGCCGGCGACCTGCGGCGGCGCTTCGGCGTCGTGCCGCACCGGCGCCCCGAGGCCGCCACGGTGCCCGGTGTCATGGCGGCGTGGGCGTCGCTGCACGACTGCGGGGCCCGGCTGCCGTGGGTGCGGGCCCTCGAGCCGGCCGTCCGCCTCGCCGCCGAGGGCGTGCCGGTCGCTCGCCGGCTGGCGGAGACCCTGGCGGAGGACGACGGCCGCTGGGCCGCCGACCCCGGGATGGCAGCCGTCTTCTTCCCCGCCGGCCGGCCGCTTCGCGAGGGCGAGCTCCTTCGCCAGCCGGCGCTCGCGGCGACGTTGCGGACGATCGCCGCCGACGGCGTGGACGCGTTCTACCGGGGCGAGACGGGCACGCGTTTCTGTGCCGGACTGGCGGCGTGCGGCGGGCTCCTTCGACCCGCGGACCTGACCGCGCACCGGACCGAGGTCGCGACGCCGCTGTGCCTCGCGGCCCTCGGGCACGAGGTGCTGACCAGCGCGCCGAACTCGCAGGGCTTCGTCGTGCTCGAGCTGCTCGCCGCCCTGGAGCGTCTCGGCGGCTGGGTCGACCCGCTGGGGGCGGAGGCCGGTGTCCTGGCGCGGCTGTTCGCCCAGGTCTTCGAGGACCGGCGCCGCAGGCTGGGCGATCCGCGGGCCGGGGCGCGCCCGGTCGACGACCTGTTCGGGCCGGCACGGGCGGCCGAGCTGGCCGCGGCGGCGGCGGGCGGCGCGCCGCCGACGACCGCCGCGCCGGCGGGCGGCGCGCCGCCGCCCTCCGCCGCGCGGCCCGACGGCGATACCGTCGCCCTCGTCGCCGCCGACGACGAGGGCTACGCCGTGACCGTGATCGAGAGCCTGTTCGACGGTTTCGGCGCGGGCGTGCTCGAGCCGGAGACCGGTCTCATCTGCCATGACCGCGGCGCCGGCTTCTCCCTGGAGCCGGGGTCGGTCAACCTGCTGCGTCCGGGGGTGCGGCCGGCGCACTCGCTCATGCCCCTCATGGTGCGCCGTGACGGCCGTCTCCGCGTGGTCGCAGGCACCATGGGCGGGTACGCGCAGCCGCAGATCCACACGCAGCTCCTCTGCCGTCTGCTCGGGCGCGGCGAGACGTCGGAGCAGGCGCTCGCCGCGCCCCGCTGGACGGTCGACGTCGACTACTCCGGCGACCCGGCGCTGACGGTCTGGCACGAGGGCCGCGTGCCTGCGACCGCTCTCGCCGCGCTGCGGCGCGCCGGCCTGCCGCTCGCGGCCGGCGACGAGGTCGACGACCTCGCCGGCCACGCCCAGTACGTCGTGCTCGGCGCAGACGGCGCCATGGAGGCCGCGAGCGACCCGCGCGCCGACGGGCGGGCGGCCCTGGCCGAGCGCTGACGCGGCGACGCGGGCGACGGACGCGGACGGGGGGCGGCGCGCCGGGCGCGCCGCCCCCCGTCGTCCTCCGCCCGCTTCAGGCGGACATGTGCCGCGACCCGCCGGGCGTCAGTCGGCGACCTCCCAGATCGAGTTGGCGACCAGGCGGTAGTGATGCTCGGGGTAGGCGCGGAACGTCGGCGCGAAGCCGATGAAGACGATCTCGCCTTCGCCGCGCGAGCCGCTGACGACCACCGCCTGGCCGCGGGCGGCGTCGCGCTTCGCCCAGTAGCCGCAGACGTACCAGTCGTCCTGGTCGCCGTAGCGCGCCTCTACCGTGACGCCCTTGCCGAGGTTCGTGTACCAGACCGGGCGGCTCACGAAGCCCCAGTCGTCCTCGGAGTAGCCCGCGCCGACGAGATCCTCGGACTCGAAGCTCGCGCGCACGATCGCGTTGGCCCCGGAGAGGGCGGTGGGGCCGAAGCGGAGCGGCAGCAGCCGGCCGAGGTTGCTGGCCGTGCCGGCGTACCCGAGCCCGACGTAGCCGCCGCCCTGCTTCACGAACGTCTTGACCTTGGTCGCCGTGAACCCGGTGCTGTTGTTCACGAACACCTCGTAGTCGCCGAGCGCCGCGTCGGTGCCGACCACGTCGAAGTCGAAACCGAGCTCGCGGAGCACGAACCGCGTGTCGGCGCCGCCGGCCACGGCGAGCTTCACGTCGTGCAGCGCCTTCGTCTCCGGCGGCAGCGTGGCGCCGGTGAAGCGGACCCGGTACTCGGCCGCCAGCCCGTCGAGCAGCGCCGGCGGCGCGTCGCGCACGACGTACGTGCCGAGCGGCGCGTCGTCGCACGCCGCCGTGGTGATCTCGACCGCGACGCCGGCGTCGAGCAGCGCGTTGACCACCTTCACGGCCTCCACGCTGTCGTTGCCGAGCAGGTAGCACTCGCCGCCGCCGACGACGGCGCCGGGCGGTGCGGTGTCGACGACCGGTGTGAGCGGCAGGTCGTCGAGCGGCTCGTTCACGGCGACCCGGTCGAAGCCGAAGAGCTGCGTGAGGTTGGTCGCGCAGGTGCTGTACATGCTCTTCACGTCGGAGAGGTCGGTGCCGTCCCAGAGCCATGTGTTGGCGAGCCCGCGCAGCGACTGGCGCATGGGGACCACGTAGGTCCCGGCGGGATAGGGCACGCCGTCGAGCTCGAACGGCGTCGCCGCGCGCCGCACCTCGACTCCGGCCGCGACGAGCTTCTCGACCATGCGTGCCGCCTGCAGCGGGGCGCGCTGCTGCGGCGCGGCGGCGGGGATCACGTAGGCCTCGGGGAAGACGACGTCGCCGTCGGGCTGCGGCATGCCCTCGACGCCGCGGCGGAACTGCTCGATCTGGTCGTGCTGCAGCTGCACCTTGTCGTCGGCGGCGTGGAGCGCGCCGGCCCAGATGGCCCAGAAGTGGCAGGCCGTGCCGGTGGCGTCGTCGGCCGTCGTCTCCAGCGTCATGCCGGCGGCGCCGTAGTACATCGCGTACATCGGCGTGTAGATCGGGCTGTAGTCCTCGAACCCGCTCTTGATGTCGCGGTAGGCGATCTTCACCGGCCGCCGTGTCTCCAGGTTGATGCGCGCCTCCATCGCCAGAGAGGTGGGCAGGGCCGAGCCGATGAAGAGGTCGAACTCGTAGTTGGGGTTGTGAGGCGCCGTGCAGGGCTCCATCAGGTAGTAGGGGTAGTAGCCGTGAAGGTCGAGGAAGACGGTCGGGACCCAGCGCGCGATCTCCGCCGCCGTGGCTCTCGTCTCCGGCTGGGTCAGGGAGAGGAAGTCCCGGTTCATGTCGAACCCGTTCGCGTTGGCCCGCGTGTCGGCGATGCGGCCGTCCGGGTTCTGACAGATGTCGAAGAGCACGATGCACTCGTCGAGGATGCGCTGCGCCTCGACGTCGTCGTCGCCCGCGGTCGCGAGGCGCTGCAGCATGATGAGGCCGGCGTCGACGCCGTTGGGCTCGTTGCCGTGGATCGAGCAGTTGATGAAGACCGGCACCTTGACGTCGCCGGGCGCCGCCGCCAGCTGCGCCTGGGCGGCGGCCGGCTCGTCGAGCATCAGCTGTCTGAAGTCGAGGTGCCGGTCGAGGTCGGCGAGCACCTCGGGGCGGGCGACCGTGACGAGGTAGAGGTCGTGGCCGCCGGCCGATGTCCCCATGACCTCGTAGCGGACCCGGTCGCTCGAGGCGACCAGCTCGTCGAGGAGCGGCTGGATCTCCTCGTACGGCGTGAACGTGTCGAACTGCGGCCGCCACTCGCTGACGCCGGCGGCCGCGGGACCGGCCGTGAGCCCGAAGAGCAGCAGCAGGGCGAGTCCGCAGAGCAGCAGAACGGTGAGCCTTCTCATGGTCCCCCCTCATGAACCACGTCGCGGGCGGGCGCGTCCCCCACGCGCGGCGCCCTCCGTACCCGTCGTCAGGCTAGTGAGTGCGGGGCGCGCCGTCAATGCCCGGCGGGCGCCGGGGCCCGCCCCGTGCCGGCCGGGCGTTGCCGGCGCGGGCGACGCCTGGAGCGCGCCGCCCCGACGGACGTCCTCCTGCCCGACCACCCGGCCGGCGGGAGGGAGGAGGACGTCTGCCGCTCCGCGTGCCATGCTACGCTTTCCCGGCCTGGGGGCGGAGAGCGGGAGGCGAGATGACCGAGCACGAGGTGATGCGCCGTCTGGGCGAGACGCTCGACGACGCGCGGGTGGACGAGTGGGGCGTCGCCGCCAACCAGGCCTGGGACCTCACACCGGACCTGCCCCTGGCGGTGTCGATCGTGATGCGTCACGCGCCGGCCGCTCTCGCCGGTCTCGAGCGCACGGAGATGTCGCAGGCGTTCTTCGACGACTACTCGAGGCTCTTCGGCCAGCTCGACGCGGCCGCCGTCGCGGTCGTCGAGCTGGCCCACTCTCTCGGCCGCAGGGCGATCCAGATCTCGAACGTGATGAGCGGGCCGAACGACGACCCGCCGCTCGAGGACTGGGGCGACGCGGGCGTCTTCCCGCACAAGACGGCGGCGACCCGGTCCGGACTGGGCTGGATCGGCAAGACGGCCGTCTTCGTCTCCGCCCGCTTCGGTCCGGCCGTCCGGCTCACGACGGTGTTCACCGACCTGCCGTTACGCCCCGGGACGCCGATCGCCGAGAGCCGCTGCGGGCGCTGCCGCGTCTGCGTCGACGCCTGCCCGACGGGGGCGGGCCGCGACGTGCTCTGGCGTGCCGGCATGGCCCGCGACGAGCTGTACGACGAGAAAGCCTGCGAGGCCAAGACCTGGGAGCACCTCGAGTGGGACGGTACCTGCGGTGTCTGCCAGTCGGTCTGCCCATACACCAAGGCGGTCGCCGGAGAGCTGCCGAGGGCGCTCGCTCTATGACGGCCCGGGGACGGTGCAGGCGGCGACGGCGCGAGCGGCGCGCCGCCGCCCGAGGGCCCGCCTGCGGCACACGGACGGAAGGGAGCTGACGTGCGCGACCACGGCATCGACCCGGCGCGCGTGAGCGCCCTGAAGACCCGCGAGGACGCGCGCTTCGCGTGCGCGCATCCGCTCTGCGCCGCGCTGCTCGCGCGAGCCCGGGCGTCGATGCCCAGCGGCGTGCCGATGAGCTGGATGGTGACCTACAACGAGCACCCGCCGGTCGTCGTCGTCGAGGGGCACGGGGCGCGCTTCACCTGCGCCGACGGACGCGAGTTCCTCGACACCAACATCGGCGACAAGAGCACCTTCTGCGGCCTCGACCCCGAGCCGGTCGTGCGCGCCGTGGCCGCCCGTGCCGCCGCCGGCTGGCAGTTCCTGCAGCCGACCGAGGACGCGATCTTCGTGGCCGAGGAGCTGGCTCGCCGCTGGGGGCTGCCGTACTGGCAGTTCACGCTGTCGGCGACGCAGGCCAACGTCGAGGCCGTGCGGCTCGCGCGTCACGCGACGGGTCGCGACAAGGTCCTGCTCTTCGCCGGCAACTACGCCGGCCACGCCGACGAGCTCCTCGTCTCGTACGGCGGCGGGGGCCTGCGCGCCCCGTACCTCGGGCTCGCCTCGCGGGCGTACGGCGACGTCGGCCTCGTCGACTTCAACGACGTCGACACCCTCGAGCGCGCGCTCGCGACCGGCGACTTCGCCTGCGTCGTCAGCGAGCCGGCGCTGACCAACGTCGGCGTCGTGCTGCCCGACCCGGGCTTCCACGACGCCCTCCGCGCGCTCACTCGAGCGTACGGCACGCTGCTCGTCCTCGACGAGACGCACACCCTCATCTGCGGCCCCGGCGGTCTCACCGGGCGCTGGGGACTCGACCCCGACGTCGTCGTCGCGGGGAAGGCGATCGGCGGCGGCGTCCCGCTCGGCGCCTACGGGATGACCGGGGAGCTGGCCGCGGCGTTCGTCTCCGGCCGCGACCGCGACGGGCGCGAGGGCGAGCTGGCCACCGGCGGCACGCTGTTCGGCAACGGGCTCAGCATGGCGGCCGCTCGCGCGGCGCTCACCGAGGTGCTCACCGACGCGACCTACGAGCGCACGGCGCGCCTCGGCGCCCGCCTGGCCGACGGCATCGACGGGCTCGCCGCCGCGGCCGGGCTTCCGTGGGTCGTGCACCGCCTGTACGCGCGCTCCGGCTGGTCGCTCCGCGGCCGCCTGCCGCGCACCGCGCGGGAGGCGGACGCGGACGCCTGGCCGGCGTTCTCCGACCTCCTTCACGTCTACCTCGCCAACCGTGGCGTGTGGGAGGCGATCAGCAGCGCCGGCCCTGCGGTGTCCGCCGCCGCGACCGAGGCCGACGTCGACGAGTACCTCGCCGCCCTCGGCGAGCTCGTCGCCGAGCTCGCCTGACCGGGCGGCGGCCGGTCCCGTCGAACGGCGGTTCCGCCGCCGCGGCGCCCCCGAGGGCCCCAGCCTCGCGGCTACCCCCGCGGTGGCACGTCGCCGGGGGCACCCCGGCCTCCGCCTGCCTCTCCGGGGGCAGGCGGTGACCCCGGGGGGTGACGCGGGGCCGTGCGAAGATGCCCCCCGGGGCGCTCTCCCTTCACCTCGCCGGGGCGACGACCCGGACGACCCCCACGGCTAGCCTCTCCACAACGGGCCGGCGCCTCCCGTCGCCGGCCGACCCAGACGAAGGGCTCGACCGTGGAGGGAACGATGGAAGCGACACTCGCACACGACCTGCCGCTCGCCGCACGGGTGCGTCCGGCGACGCTGCCCCTGCCGGCCAGGACGGCCGACACCGTCGTCGCGGCGCGCGGCCTGCGGCGCGACTTCGGCGCCGGCGACACGGCCGTCCGCGCCCTGGCGGACGTCGACCTGGAGCTGGCCCGCGGCCGCTTCACGGCGATCATGGGCCCTTCGGGCTCGGGCAAGAGCACGCTGATGCACATCCTCGCCGGGCTGGACCGACCGACCGCCGGCGTCGTCCACCTCGACGGTGTCGAGATCACGCGCCTCAAGGAGAAGGACCTGACGCGCCTGCGTCGCGAGAAGATCGGCTTCATCTTCCAATCGTTCAACCTGCTCGCGACGCTGACCGCCTATGAGAACATCGTGCTCCCCCTGACCATCGCCGGCCGCAAGGCCGACGGGCGCTGGATCGGGCAGCTCATCGAGACCGTCGGCCTCGGCGACCGGCTCGCCCACCGCCCGTCGGAGCTCTCCGGTGGGCAGCAGCAGCGCGTCGCCGTGGCGCGCTCACTCGTGACCCGCCCTGCGGTGCTCTTCGCCGACGAGCCGACCGGCAACCTCGACTCGCGGACCGGCGAGGAGGTCCTCGCCCTGCTGCGCCGCTCCTCCGACGAGTTCGGCCAGACCATCGCCATGGTGACGCACGACGCCCACGCCGCGAGCCGCGCCGACCGCGTGGTCTTCCTGAAGGACGGGCGGATCGTCCGCGACCACAGCGGCATGGGCCGCGATGAGATCTACGAGGTCATCAAGGGCCTCGAGTCCGGGACGAGGGGGTGACGGGGATGCTGCGCAGGTCCTGGCGTTCGCTCCTGCAGCGCAAGCTGCGCACCGCCCTGACGGTGCTCGCCATCCTCCTCGGGGTGGCGATGATCAGCGGCACGTACGTGCTCACCGACCAGATCGAGAACGGCTTCGACGACATCTTCACCAGCGCGTTCAAGGGTACGGCCGTGGTCGTGCAGCCCAAGGTCGAGTTCGGGGATGCGGAGGCCACCCAGGCGACCCTGCCGGAGACCCTCCTCGACGACGTGCGCGCCGTCGACGGCGTGGCGGCGGCGACCGGCAGCGCCGAGACGCTCGGCAGCGTCGTCGTCGACGGCGAGCCGGTCTCCACCGGCGGCGCCCCGACGCTCGTCCTCTCCGCCGGCCCGTCGAGCGCCCAGCGTGTCAGCGTGCAGGCCGGCGCCCTGCCCACCGAGAGCGGGCAGGTCGCCGTCGACGCCGGCTTCGCCGACCGCCAGGGCCTCGCCCCCGGCGACGGCTTCGATCTGGCCACCCGCGACGGCGTCGTCCCGGTGACCCTCGCCGGCGTGTTCACCTTCGGCGAGTCGTCCTCACTGGGCGGCACGATAATGGTCGCCGCGCCGCTCACCGACGTGCAGCGCTGGTACGGCCTCGAGGGCGAGCTCACCTCGATCGACGTGCAGGCCGAGCCCGGGGTCACGCCCGGGCAGCTCGCCCGGCGTGTCGCCGCCGCGATGCCCGGCTCGGTCGAGGTCAAGACGGGCGAGGAGGCCGCCGCCGACGCGACGGCGGCGACGAGCGCGACGATCAACTCCTTCCTGCGCCCCGCGCTGCTCGCCTTCGGCGGCGTCGCCGTCTTCGTCGGCGCCTTCATCATCTTCAACGCCTTCTCGATCACCGTCGCGCAGCGCACGCGCGAGTTCGCCCTGCTGCGCGCCCTCGGCTCGAGCCGCCGTCAGGTGCTGGGCGGCGTCGTCGTCGAGGCCCTCCTGATGGGTGTGACCGCGTCCGTCACCGGGCTGTTCGCCGGGCTCGGCGTGGCCTCCGGCATCAACCGCCTCTTCCAGGCCGTCGGCGCCGACATCCCGCGTGGCGGGCTCACGCTCGAGCCGCGGACGATCCTCGTCTCGCTCGCCGTCGGCATCGTGGCCGCCCTCGGGGCCGCCCTCGTGCCCGCGCTGCGCGCCACTCGCGTGCCGCCGGTGGCGGCTCTCCAGGAGGGCGCCACCCTGCCGCCGAGCCGTCTGGCGCGCTACGGCACGCCGTTCGCCGTCGTGCTCGCCGCGCTCGGCGCCGGCGCCGTCGCGCTCGGGCTCTTCGGCTCCGCCGCGACGACCACGCGCCTCCTCGAGATGGGCCTCGGCGCGATGCTCGTCTTCGTCGCCCTGGCCATGGTCGCGCGCCACGTCGTGCGGCCGCTCGCCCGCGTGCTCGGCTGGCCGCTCGAGAAGGTCTTCGGCACGAGCGGCCGCCTTGCCCGCGACAACGCGGCCCGCAACCCGGCGCGCACGGCCTCGACGGCCGCGGCGCTCATGATCGGCCTCGGCATCGTCGTCTTCGTCGCGGTGTTCGCCCAGGGACTCAGGACGTCGTTCGTGGACTCCCTCGAGACGGCGAACCGTGCCGACGTCGTGATCATGGATTCCACGATGTTCACGCCGCTTCCGGCGCCCGCCGCCGAGCGCATCCGCGGTCTGGCCGACGTCGCGCTGGCCGCCGGCGCGACGACGCCGCAGGTGAGGATCACCAACGCCGACGGGCGTGAGTCGCTCACCGGCATGGCCGCCGTCGACCCCGACGAGTTCGTGAAGGTCTGGGGCTTCGACTGGGTCGGTGACGCCGGCGACGGCGTCCTCGACGCGCTCCGCGGCGACGGCGCCGTCGTCGAGCAGGAGTTCGCGGCGAACCGCGGCATCGCCGTCGGCGACACGATCACGGTGACCGCCCAGAGCGGGCGCAGCACCGAGGTCCGCGTCGCCGCCCTGTACCGTGACCCGATGCTCTTCAACAGCTTCACCGTGGGCACGGGCGTCCTCGACGCGCTCCACCTCCCGGCCGACCCGCAGCTGACGCTCGTGAACGGGGCCGACGGGGTCACGCCGGAGGCGCTGCGTGCGAGCGTGCAGGAGGTGCTCGCCGCGTACCCCGCCCACACGGCGAGCACCCAGGCCGAGTACGTGGACAGCATGAACGAGCGCGTGAACCAGCTGCTCATGCTGCTCTACGCGCTCCTCGCGATGAGCGTCACCATCGCGCTCTTCGGCATCGTGAACACGCTGGTCCTGTCGGTCTACGAGCGCACGCGGGAGATCGGCATGCTGCGCGCCATCGGGACGACACGCCGGCAGGTCCGGCGGATGGTCCGCTACGAGAGCGTCATCACCTCGGTCATCGGCGGCGTGATGGGCGTCGGCGTCGGCGTGCTCTTCGCCTGGGTCGTCTCGACGCAGTTCGACGCGCAGGGCATCGTCTTCGCGGTGCCCGCCACGCAGCTCGTCGTCGCCCTTGCCGCGGCCGTCGTCGTCGGGGTCGTCGCCGCGGTGCTGCCGGCGCGGCGCGCGGCCGGGGTCGACGTGCTCGAGGCCGTGCGCTACGAGTGAGGCGTCGGCGGCGCCCGGCTCGCGGCCGGGCCGACGGGGGCGGGCCCGCGCGAGGCGCGGGCCCGCCCCCGTCCGTCGTTCGTCACCGCGCTGCTAGAATCCGCGGCGGGCGCCGGGCAGCACCCGCGCCCGCCGCGCCCGCACCGAAAGGACGCCTCACGTGGACGTACTTCTCGACCCCGGCAGCCTCGCCGCGCTGCTCACGCTCACGATCCTCGAGATCGTCCTCGGCATCGACAACGTCATCTTCATCGCCATCATCACGTCGGCGCTCCCGCTCGAACGGCAGCGGACGGCGCGGGTCGTGGGTCTCACGCTCGCGCTGCTGGGCCGCATCGGGATGGTCGTCGGCGTCTCCTGGCTGATCGGCCTCGACCAGACGCTGTTCACCGTGCTGTCGCACGACGTGAGCATCAGCGGCCTCATCCTCATCGGCGGTGGCCTGTTCCTCATCTACAAGGCGACGAAGGAGATCTTCGTCACCACCGAGCTGCGCGAGGAGACGCACGGGACGAACCGCCGGGCCACCTCGATGGTCGCGGTCATCGGCCTGATCGCGGTCATCGACATGATCTTCGCCGTCGACTCCGTCCTGACGGCCGTCGGGATGACCTCGGAGATCCTCCTCATCGTCGTCGCCATGACGATCGCCATCGTGGTGATGATGTTCTACTCGGGCCAGGTGAGCCGCTTCATCCACAGACACGTGAGCATCAAGATCCTGGCCCTCTCGTTCCTCGTCGTCATCGGCGTGATGCTCGTCGCGGAAGGGGTCGGCGAGGAGGTCGACCGCACGATCGTGTACTTCGCCATCCTCTTCTCGCTGGCGGTCGAGTACCTGAACTTCCGGCGCCGCCGGAACCTCGAGCGGCGGGCCGCGCTGGCCGCCGAGGCCGCCGTCGCCGGGGAGGACGAGGACGCCTAGACCTGGCTGGCGGCGCGACGTGCCGCACTCGTCACCGCCGCCACCCACTCGTCTTGGCCGCGGAGCGCCCACGCGGCGGAGTCCTCGGCGCCGTCCTCGTCGCGCCAGGCGACGCGGAGCAGCGGCCGGACGGAGTACTTCCCCAGGTGGCGCTTCGTCGTGTCGACGCGCACGACGGCGCGGAGCGGGATCGCGAGCCGCCGCGGCGGCGACCACATGTCGAAGCGCAGCTCCTCGGCGGTGAGGATCAGGACGCCGGTGCCGCGCAGCTGGAGCAGACCGCCGGAGGCGACGCCGAAGGACTGCGCCATCGGCGCCTCGCGCAGCACGCCGGCGCCGGTGCGCGCCGCCGCCTGCTCGGCCTGCGGCAGGCGGCGGCGCGCCAGCCGGGCGACGAACCACATCGTGACCGTGGCGATGACGAAGGCGAGCGCCAGCGCCACGAGCAGCCACACGAGCATCGTGGTCACGGGAGCGACGCCTCGCTTCAGACGCGGCGCTCGGCGACGAGCCGCGCGAAGTGCTCGAAGGAGCGGTCGTGCGTGCGCTCGCCCTCGGCGTCGAAGACGCAGCCAGGCAGCTCGCGCATCCGGAGGTGGTACTGCACGCAGTCGCAGCACACCCCCTTGCGCGGGCACGGCTCGTACGTGCAGGTGCAACGCGTGAGGTTCCTGTCCTTGTTGCAGTCCATGGGGTGACTCTACCGGCGTTCGCGGCCGCGGTGAACCGTGGGTCGCAGGTGTTGTCAGAGCAGGCGACGCAACGCCCCGACCTTGACCTCTTGTCGCGGGCGACGGTAGGTTCGGATGACCGGAACCGGCGCAGCGCGCCGGGAGGCACGCGCGTCGCGCGCCCGAGGGGGGCACGCAACGCCTCACGACAAAGGGGGAGCCGTGAAACGTCTCACCATCCCGTTGTTCCTGGCCTGCCTGGTCCTGCTGCTGCTGCCCGCCGCGGCGAGCGCGCTCTCGTACGAGGAGGCCGTCGACCAGCTCGTCGCCGACGGCTACACGGTCGACATCGAGGACTACCTGACCTCGCTCGGCACCGACCCGGACCTCGGCTTCCGCATCGCCGGGTCGTCGGCCGAGCACGCCGCCTCGCAGTACGTGTACGACGAGCTCGTGGCCATGGGGCTGAGCGGCGTGGCCAAGGAGCCGGTGCCCGTCGACGCCTGGGAGTTCGAGGGTGCCCGGGTGCTGGTCAGCGATCCCGAGGCCGAGGGCGGCGTGCGCGAGATGGTCGCCTCGTCGTTCGCCGGCGTGCCCGGCAGCGACGGCGTGATCACGGCGCCGCTCGTCTACGTCGGCATGGGCACCCGCCAGGAGTTCGACGCCGTCGGCGACGTCACGGGCAAGCTCGTGCTCTGCGACATCGAGCTCGACGACATCTGGCTCAACTTCGTCGGCCACGAGGCCACGCTGCGCGGCGCCGTCGGCGTCATCATGACGTACGGCGAGAACACCTGGCCCTGGTACGCCTTCAACGACGAGACGCTCGGCGGCAACGACGCCGAGTACGACGACGACTGGGTCTCGATGGTCTACGTCGCCAAGGCCGACGGCGACTGGCTCAAGGAGCAACTCCTGGCCGGTCCCGTGACGGCGAGCATGAGGAACGACGTCACCCTCACCCTGGCCGCCGAGGAAGGCGAGGACATCGAGGACGGCGGCGTCGGCTACAACGTGATCGGTGTCCTGCCCGGCAGCGACCCTGAACTCGCTCCCGTGCTGCTCTGCTCGCACCTCGACGTGCACTTCCGCGCAGGGCTCGACGACACCGGTGCGGTGGCCAACGAGCTGCTGACCGCGAAGGCCATGATGGAGAGCGGCGTCCAGCCGCAGCGCACGATCATCTTCATGTTCACGTGCGCCGAGGAGTACGGCTACACCGACTGCTGGTACGACTGGGCGATCGGTGCCTGGTACGCGATCACGCAGGAGCACCCGGAGTGGGCGGGCGAGCTCGCCTTCATGCTCAACATCGAGCTCATGGCCGAGTCTGACGCGAGCTTCCTCCTGCGCTGCGCGCCTGACGTGGCGCCGTTCCTCGAGGCGGTCTCCGAGGCGTCGAGCGACGTCCTGCCCAACGACTTCGTCGTCGAGCCGACGCCGAGCACCTGGACCGATCAGTGGAGCTTCAACGCCTGCGGCGTGCCGACGGTCACGACCTCGGCAGGCGGGCCCGAGTACGACACCTACTACCACACGAACTTCGAGACCAAGGAGCGGGTGGACCACGGCTACCTCGGCGGCATCGCCAAGTGGAACTACCGGGTCATCCAGGGCCTCGACCAGGGCGTGCTGCCGTACGACATGCGCGCGCGGGGCACGCAGCTCATCAAGACCATCAAGCCGGGCAGGCTCGTGCGCGCCGGTGTCGACCGCAAGGCGGCCATGCAGTTCAAGCGGGCGGCGGAGAGGTTCCGCCACGCCGCCCTCAAGTGGAACCTGCGCAAGGACGCGACGCCGGAGTGCGACGTCGCCGCGGTCAACGAGAAGCTCATCGCCCTCGAGAAGGTCGTCAACGAGACCTTCACGGGGCGCGACTCGTGGGACTTCACGGCCTACCCGCACGAACAGCCGGTGATCGACGGCATCTACCTGAAGCAGGCGATCAAGGCGGCGAAGGCCGGCAACACCACGGTCGCCATGCGCGCGATCAGCTGGTACGTCGGCATCAACTGGTACGCGAGCCTCTTCAGCCCCGAGGTCTGCAAGGCCGACCTCGCCCGGCACGCGCTCGACTACGAGCACGTGACCTGGGGCGCGCTCGGCTCGCCGTCGCTGCTGCCCGACTGCATCGACGAGTACATGTTCCTCGAGGCGGGCGACTGCGAGGCCGCGCTGCCGGGTCTGCGGGCGAACCTCGAGATGGTGCAGGAGGACCTGCGGCAGAGGGTCGAGGGCTACACCGCGACCCTGAAGGAGCTGACCGCCGAGCTCAAGGCGCTCTGAGCGACGCGAAGCTCTGAGGCGCGCGAGGTCGCGCGACGCGGGCCGGTGGGGCCGGCCTTCACGGCCGGCCCCACCGGCCCGCTCCTTCGGCGGGCGCCGTGGGCGGCGCCCGAAGACGAGGGGCGGCGGCCTTGCCGGCCGCCGCCCCTCTCATCACTCAGACGTCACGCGTCGAGATCAGCTGCCTCATTGCGCCGGCGGGATCAGCACGCCGTCGATCACGTGGATCACACCGTTGGACGCCTCGATGTCGGCCGTGGTGACCATGACGTCGTTCACGTAGACGGCGCCGTCCCGGATCGAGAACGTCAGGTCCGAGCCCTGGACGGTCGTCGCGGTCATGCCGTCACTGAGGTCGGTCGACATGACCTTCCCCGGCACGACGTGGTAGGTGAGGATCTGCGTCAGGTCGCCCTGCGGGTCCTCGAGCAGCGTGTCGAGGGTGCCCTCGGGCAGTGCGGCGAACGCGTCGTCGGTCGGCGCGAAGACGGTGAACGGCCCCTCGCCCTTCAACGTGTCGACGAGCCCGGCCGCCTCCAGCGCGGTGGCGAGCGTCGTGAACTGGCCGGCCTGCACCGCCGTGTCGACGATGTCGGGCAGCGGCTCGGGGCTGGGCGACTCGACGGCGCCGCCGCTGCCCTCCTCGGCCTCGTCGCCGCCGCAGGCGGCGAGCACGAACGGCACGGCGACCACGAGCAGCGCCGCCAGGATGATGGTCCAGCGTTTCATGATTCGACCTCCGGGGTCGGTTCCCAAGTACCGCGTGGCGCCCTTGGGGGTCTCTTCTCGGAACGTTGACGGGAAAAGTGTTTCCGCATGCAACTATCTTCAAACGAGGAGGGCGGCGGCCGTCAGGCCGCCGCCCTCCTCGTTCGCCCGCGCCTCGTGACGGTGCGGGCGCCCTCGTTCAGGGGATCAGCACCCCGTCGATGACCTGGATCTCCCCGTTGGTCGCGGGGATGTCGGGGTCGACGATCCTGATGGCCTCGACGTAGTACTCGTTGTCGCTGCCGACCCACACGAGGACCGACTCCTCCTCGAGCAGCGTGGCCGCCTTCTCGCCGTCGGCGAAGTCCGCGGTCGTGAGGGCGACGTCCGGCGCGACGTGGTACGAGAGCACGTCCGTGAGCGCGCCGGTCGGGTCGGCCAGCAGGTCGTCCAGCGCGCCGGCCGGCAGGGCTGCGAACGCGTCGTCGGTCGGCGCGAAGACCGTGAAGGGTCCGGCGCCCCTGAGCGCTCCGTCGAGCCCGGCGGCCTGCAGGGCCGAGATCAGTGTGGTGAACCGGCCGTCGGCGGCCAGGGTGTCGACGACATCGGCGGTGGCCGCCGCCGGGCTGGACGCGGTGCTCGCCGCAGCCTCGTCCTGCTCCTCCTCGCCGCACGCGGCCACGGCCAGGGCCGCGACTGCGACCAGCAGCGCCACGGCGACGATCGTCCAACGCTTCATGAACTACCTCCTCGAGCCCTCACAGCACACTGCGGACGCGACCTCCGTGTCGCGGCAGAGGGCAGGCTACCGGCCTCGTATGAGCGACGTGTGAGTGAGGCACGAGAGGATGGTGCGCGGCGGGGACGGGCGCGGCCGGCCCTGCGACGGTCTGGGCGAAGCTCGAGCCGCGGCCCGCGCGTGGCCCCGGGCCGCGGCCCGCGTGAAACCGGAGCGGCCGGGTATGAATGCGGCATGTCCCCCCGGCGAGGCACAGTCGACGCACGGACGGGCCGCTCGACCGGCGGCCGCCTCCCGGCGAGCGAGCATACGGGCGCCGGGGCCGGCCCCGAGATCGAGCTCGGTCGTTCGCCGGCGCCGGCGGGGACGCGCCGACAGGTCCTCACGTTCTCCGACCTGCTCCCCGAGATGCTCGGGGACGACCTCCTCCGCGAGCGGCTCGCGCGCCTGTACGACGTCTACCGCTCGCTCGACGCGTGGTGTCTCGCGGACCGCGACGAGACGGAGCGGTCGGCGAGGCTGACCGACGTGGCCGCGCTCAACGTCGCCGTGGTCGAGGGTCTCGCCCTGCAGGGCCGGGTCGATCCCGAGGGGTTCGACCGTGACGGCCCGGCCGAGGTCTGGACGCGGATGGTCGAGCTGTACCTCGACTGGGCCGGGCGGGACGGCGCGCAGGACTGACGGGGCGCGCGGGCGGGACGGCGCGCCCGACTGACGGGGCGCGCCGCCGGACCGGCGCCCCGCGGCGTGCCGGCCGTCCCGGCCGCGGCGCCCGGAGATGCCTACGCCGCTGTCCGGCGCTCAGCCCTTCGGCTGCTGCTGCGTGATGCAGTGCACGTTGCCGCCGCCGAGCACGATCTCTCGCCCGGGGACGGTCACGACCTCGCGCTCGGGGAAGAGCTGCCGGAGGGTCGCCCTGGCGACGTCGTCGTACGGGTCGTCGAAGCTCGGCATGACGATGCCGCCGTTGCAGATCAGGAAGTTGAGGTACGAGGCGGCCGTCGTGTCGCCCGGCCGGCGCGGGATCGAGCCCTCGGCGGAGTCGAT
>Ga0068714_10000372_pt1 | contig 90911 bp, 86 predicted proteins | sample MTBNYHSulfiMetaG_FD_62988 | JGI IMG/M metagenome (GOLD analysis project Ga0068714, IMG submission 62988) | Enrichment culture microbial communities from rom New York Harbor, USA that are MTBE-degrading - MTBE-NYH (New York Harbor Sulfidogenic)... | ecosystem: Environmental > Aquatic > Marine >...
AAAAATCCCACCAGGAGAAGCCCGCTGGCCAGTTCAATCAAATCCAGGTATAAATCTGTTTTGTTGCTTTTGGTTAAAACTCTTTGCAGCAACTTTTCATCTCCTTTCCAAGGGGTCCAAGGGGTCAGACTTATACTTGTTTATACTAACCATTTATTTTATATATATATAGATATTGTAGTTAGTATAAACTTGTTTAAGTCTGACCCCGGTTCATATACATTCTTACCCCTTCGTGATAAAGATCCCCGCCCAGTGCGTCATTAACTACAATGACCGGGAATTCTTCCACCACAAGTCTATGTATGGCTTCCTGGCCCAGTTCGGGGAATGCCGCCACGGTACACTCCTTGATTGACCTGGCAATCAGAGCCGCCGCACCGCCAACTGCGGCAAAATAAACGGATTTATACTGTTCAATCGCCTTAACTACTTCCAATGATCTCTTATCCTTACCAATCATTCCCTTTAGTCCCAGGGCAATCAACCTTGCGGTATAGGCATCCATTTTACAAGCAGTTTCAGGTCCTGCAGAACCGATAATTTGACCCGGCTTTGCCGGTGAGGGCAGCACATAGTAAATTACCTGGCCCTTTAAATCAAAGGGCAAATCTTTTTTATGATCCAGCAATTCAATTAATTTTTTATGCGCTGCTTCACAGGCAGTATACAAAACGCCGCTTATTAATACCCGTTGAGCTATTCTAAGGTTCTGCACCACCCGGTCTGAAAGCGGAGTGGTTATTTTTAACTTGGGCATATTTACCTCCATTTCACCAGACATAATTTGAGCAGTTAATTGGAAGTAAAATTCCCTGCGTATTTTCCACAGGGAATAAACATAAACCCCATTTTTGCCTACGTCGTGAATTCAAGATCAAGATTATTCATGCTGTAAAGTTTATTCGTCAACAGAGAATCATCTTTTAGCCCTTCACCACATTCATAACAGAATCTTTGTTCCTTGCGTTTGATTTTCGCACCGCATTTTGCACATGCGCTTAATAATGGTTTTCCGCAAATCATACAAAACTTTTCTTCATCACACCCGGTTACATAAGAGCATGATCCGGATTTGCAGATATATATAGCCAACCTTTTTCACCTCGACGATTATTCATTAATCGGTAACTATAAACCTATCGTAGATGTCGGACAGCAATACAGGTTCATCTTTTAACCTGCTACTGCACTTGTGACAAAATTGCTGATCCTTGCTAATAATCCTGGCATTGCATTTCCTGCAATTGGTTATTAACGGGTGGCCGCAGATCATGCAAAATTTTTCATCATCCTGTGTGACATAAGTACAGGTTAAGGAACTGCAGATGGAAATACGCAAATTTATCACCTTATTTCAAATATTTACCTGCCCTTATATTGCGGAGGTCTTTTTTCGGCAAACGCCACCCGGCCTTCAATCCGGTCCTCGGTGTCACGCAGTATCCCCCAAAGTAAATTTTCATAAGCCATCGCCTGGTTAAGCGGGAGGTCGGAGCCCACAATAACCGATTGTTTGGCGGCTTTAACCGATAACGGGGCATTATTGGCAATTTTTTTAGCCATATCCTTGGCGTAATTTAAAAGTTCACCGGGCTCCACCACATCACTGATCAGTCCAATCCGGTACGCCTCTTCGGCATTAATCCGTTCAGCCACCAGAAGCATCTTCATGGCAATAGCCTGGGGGATGGCGCGAAGCAGGCGCTGGGTGCCGCCAAGTCCGGGCAGGCTGCCCACCTTAACCTCCGTCAGGCCAAAGGAAGCCTTTGAGGAGGCGATACGTATATCGCAGGCCAGGGCCATCTCCAACCCGCCGCCGATGGCGTAGCCGTTAACGGCGCAAATAATCGGTTTCCACATTTGCATCGGCGCGATTAAACTTTCGGTCTCAAAATAAGTTGAGGCGAAGTTCTCCTTGGGCGGCATGGTCTTCTTCATGTCCGAACCGGTGCAAAATGATTTTTCCCCGGCCCCGGTCAAAACGGTAACCCGGATTTCCGGATCGGTTTTGATATTATGCCAGATTTGCTTTAACTCTTCCCAGGATTCAGGATCCAAAGCATTTAAAGCCTCCGGACGGTTTAAAGTAACCACCGCAACATTCCCGTCTTTTTCAAAAAGTACACCCATTATTAATACCCCTTTCTATTTGGAAAATTTTAATTAACCGGTTACAATACAAAACTATCGTAAACCTTGTTTTTCTTGGTTAACTCCCTGGCCACCAGCCAACGGTGTATCTCGGACGGCCCTTCAACGATACGGAAAATACGTACCAGCCTGTAAATGTATTCAATGGGCATTTCCTTGCTGAGCCCAAGCCCGCCGTGGATTTGAATGGCCCGATCCGCGATCCGGGTAAGCATTTCGGTACAGAAAACCTTGACCATCGCCGCCTCCAGACGGAGGTCCGCAATACCCTGGTCCGCTTTCCAGGCCGCATGGTAGACCATTAAACGCGCGGCATGCAGATCCATTGTCGAGTCGGTAATCCACCATTGAACAGCCTGGCGCTCCGCCAAAGGTTTTCCGAAGGTGGTGCGGATATTGGCCTGTTCAATCATTAATTTAATCAGCCGGTCCGCCAGCCCGCAGCAGCGGGCCGCCAGTTCCATCCGGCGCACCCCGAAACGGTTCTGCAGCGGGATAAAAGCCTGGCCCACTTCCCCCAGCACCTGGCTTTCGTCCAATTCCACATTGTCATAAACAAGCTCATAAGACACCATTTCTCCAATCACCGGTATGTTCCTGACCACGGTTAAACCGGGGGTGTCCTTATCCACCAGGAAGGCGGTAAAGCCGCCTTTTTTACGCTTTTCCCTGTCCGATACGGCAATGGTAATGAAAAAATCCGCCTTACGGGCAAAACTGATAAACATTTTGCTGCCGTTCAACACCCATTTATCTCCCCGGCGGTCGGCCCGCAGTTCAATGCCGGCCGCGTCAGTCCCGGCGTTGGGTTCGGTCATCGCCAGGGCGGATATTTTCTCTCCCTGCGCGTATGGGACCAGGTACTTTTCATATTGCTGCTCATTGCAGCAGGACAGTAAATAATTTAAGTTCGGTGCATCCGGCGGAAGCGTCAGCGGTACAATCGACCGGTTCATTTCTTCCACCACCAGGCATTTCGCCAGATAGCCCAACTCCTGACCGCCGAATTTCTCCGGCACGTCAATACCCCATAAACCCAATTCCTTTGTTTTTTCCAGCAGCTTTTTTTCCTCTTCGGGCGGAATGACCGGCGTGTCCGAAAGCCCTCTTTCCGCCTCCCGGTTGATAATTGTTTGTTCCAGCGGGAACATTTCTCTTTCCGTAAACTTGCGCACCATCTGTTTCAGCATTACATACTCTTCCGGCAGGGAAAAATCCATGGCGCACCTCCTTGTGTTTATATAAACACTTCTTCAGCTTCTAATTTTTTAAATTCCTGATCACTCATATTTAAAATTTCTTTCATTACTTCCTCGGTATGCTGACCCAGTAAGGGCGCGGCCGTTTTAAATTGAGCCGGTGTTTTTGACATGTGTACCGGTGAACCGCTGTATGCGCTCACACCGATCTCCGGATGATCCAGGTAAACCCAGTGGCCCCTGGCCCGCATCTGCGGATCTTCCAGAATATCCTTCGCATCCAGCACCATCCCGGCCCGCACGCCGCCTGCGACCAGCTTCTCCATCAGTTCCTTTCCGTTTTGTTCTGCAGTCCAATTTTCAATTAGCTCATCCAGTTGATCTTGATTGGCCAGCCGCCCTTTCTTGGATGAAAATTTCGGATCATCCGCCCACTCCGGACTACCCAGCACCTTTTTCAAGGCTTCCCACTCGCCGTCGTTGTAAACGGCAATGCCAATCCACCTTTTTTCACCCCTTGTCCGGTAAACTCCGTGGGGCGCGGCGTCGGGATGCCTGTTTCCCATCCGCATTTGTTCCCGGCCGTTGACGGCATAATCCATTACCGCGATGGGCTTCATACAGATGGCCGCTTCCGACTGCGGCACTTCAATAAATTGTCCCTGACCGGTTTTTCTGCGGTGTCTGAAAGCCGCCAGAATAGCAAACACAGTGTGGGTCGGCACTGCCACGTGGTCGGAATAATTGGTTCCGGTACCGAAGGGCTCCTGATTGGGAAACCCGCTCAGGTGGTTGAAGCCGACCAGGGCGTTAAGGGTCGCCCCAAATCCCATGTAAGAGCTGTGCGGTCCGGTTGAGCCCTGCATGGACATGGTCACAAAGATGATGTCGGGCTTGATTAATTTAACGTCCTCGTAACCCAAACGCCATTTTTCCATTACGCCGGGCCGGAAATTATTAATCACCAGGTCGCTTTTTTCAATCAGCCGGGCGGCGACATCACGCGCCTGGGGGCTTTTCATATTCAGGGAGATACTCTTTTTGTTCGGGTTGCGGTTGCTGAAATAGCCGCTCCGCTCGACTCCGGGGATACCATCCTTATATGGCCCGGTCATGCGCAGGATCTCAGGCTTGCTCTTGGTCTCAATTTTAATAATCTCAGCGCCATACTCGCCCAGGATACGGGTGGTAATAGGCCCGGCGCCCACCCAGGAAAAATCCGCGACCCTGATTCCTTCCAGGGGCATTTTACTTGGCAACGACCACACCCTCTTTCTCCAACAAGTCTATTTGACCGGGCGCATACCCCATCTGCCGCAGTATCTCCCGGGTGTGCTGGCCGAAAAACGGAGCCGGAGAGCTTAACTCCCACTTGATTTCTTTCATCTCATAAGGCGGGCCGGGGTAATGAATGTCGCCGCCCAATACTTCGGAATGCAAAGTTTTAAAAAATTGGCGGTAATTCAACTGAGGGTTTTGATAAACGTCCTTCGGGCTGCTTACGGGAAAAACACAACATTTACGGCGCTGGCTCTCTTCATATAAAAAAAGCTTGTCGTTAGCCAGCAAAAACGGTTCCACGATGCGCTTAAATGCCTGCACTGATTCATTCCGGCGGCGATATGCCGGGTCCAGCCAGTCATCGTCCTTTAACACCCCGGCGTCTTCAACCTTCGCCTCGATCAGCCAATCAACAAACGGATCCCATAAATATCTGTTTCCGCCCATGGCCGCCATTACAAAAACATAGCCGTCCCGGCAGGGGTAGGTACCGTATCCGGCTTCCGCGCCGATTAAACTCCTGCGGATGATCCCTTCCAGCTCGTAATACTGCACCGCGTTTTCCAGGGCCGTGGACACACATTCCTGCATGGAAACGTCCAAAAACTGTCCCTGGCCGGTTGCTTCGGCGTGATACAGGGCGATGATGCTGCCCATCGCGGCGTAAGATGAAGCCATCATATACGCCTGGTCGCCATATGCCCGGGACGGTTTCTGATCATCTTTACCGGCCAGGTATAAAAAACCGCCCATGGCCATACAGACCAGATCCGACTGCGGATAATCCTTATACGGACCGTATTGCCCGAAAGGAGTGATGGCGACATGGACAAGCCGCGGATTAACGGCGCTCAATTGGCCGTAACCCAAACCCAACCGGTCAAGATAACCGGGCCGTTCGTTCTCAATTAAAATGTCCGCGGTTTTGATCAGTTCGAAAAAGATTTTTCCGCCCTCCGGGGCTGTTATATCCAGCACCATACCCCTTTTATTGGTGTTAAAGTGCTGGTAGTGCAGACTGTTTTCAATACCGGGCACATTTTTGTAAAACGGCTGGAGCGTTCTGGCGGGATCTCCCGCGGGCGGTTCGATATGGATCACGTCGGCGCCGAGATCGGCATACAATTTTCCCGCGTAGCCGCCCACCTCGCCCGCCAGTTCCACTACCCGTACATCCGCCAGTGAACCTGATTCCAATTCCATGAACACAATCATCTCCTTATCTTACCGCCAAGCTTTTTTACCGCCGCGCGCCTGCTTCGCATCAGCCGGCGAACAGGCTTCTGCCGCCGCAAATAAAAATTGTTTGGCCGGTAATGTAACCCGCTTCATTGCCGGCGAAAAACAACACTCCGTTGGCAATATCATCAACGGTGCCAATCTCTTTGCCCGGCTGTTTGCTCCGGAGCCTATCCTGGATCTCAGGCTTTAGAGTATGCCAGAGCGGCGTATCAATCAACCCGGGCGCGATGCAATTAACGGTGACCCCTTTTCTGCCCAACTCCAGGGCCAGGGTGCGGGTCAGGCTGACCAGGCCGCCCTTGGACGCGGAATAATTGGCCTGCCCGGGGCCGCCCAGCCAGGCCCGGGACGAAATATTGATGATTCTTCCGTAACCCTGCTCCCTCATGTATTCAGAGGCAACTTTGGCACAAAAGAAAGCGCCCTTTAAATTAACATTCAATACAATGTCCCAATCCTCTTCCGTCAGTTTCCTGATGGACTTATCTATGGCCACCCCGGCGTTATTCACCAATATATCAATTCGTCCGAATTGTTCAATAATCATGTTGAACATGGACTCAACTTCAACCAGCTTGGTTATATCAACAACGAACCCCATGGCCACGCCGCCGGCGGACTGAATCTCTTTCACCACCCGGTCAACCTTGGCTTTATCAACATCGTTGACCACTATTTTGGCCCCGCACCGGGCCAGTTTTTTGGCTATTCCTTCCCCAATGCCGCTTCCCGAGCCGGTAACCAGAGCCACCCGATCTTTAACCTGCATATCCTTGGACCTCCTTTCCAATCTGCAAATTAAACAGACAGTGAACTGAAGATGCTCTTGCCGCCGCAAATAAATATCGTTTGCCCGGTAACGTAACCGGAATCGTCCGAGGCAAAAAACATGACGCCGTAAGCAATTTCCTCCGGCTCGCCTATTCTTCCCACCGGCTGGAGCGCCAGCAGGTTCTTTTGGGTATCCTCGTTTAACATATCGAACAGAGGCGTCCTGATAATCCCCGGCGCGATACAGTTAACCGTGATTTTATGTTTGGCCATTTCCAGTGCCAGCGTCCGGCTGAGGCTTACCACGCCGCCCTTGGAAGCGGAATAATTGGCCTGTCCGGGCCAGCCCAGCCAGGCCCGGGACGAAATATTAATGATGCGCCCGTATTTCTTTTCTCTCATATGGACAATTGCCGCCTGGCAGGTATTAAACATCCCCTTCAGGTTTACGTTCAGCACACTGTCCCAATCATCCTCGGTCATTTTGAGAAAGCCCTTGTCTTTGGCAATTCCCGCGTTGTTCACCAGGATATCAATACCACCGAACTGCTCAACAGTTTTTTTAACCATCTCCTGGACCTGGTCTCTTTTGGAAATGTCCGCAACGACGCCCAAAGCCTCTCCATCCGCGAATTTTATGTCTTCAACAACTCTGAGAATATTTTCTTCATTGATATCGTTAATCACCACCCTGGCGCCGTTTTGGGCCAAAGTTTTCGCCACTACTTCCCCGATTCCGCCCCCGGAACCGGTAACTAAAGCAACCCTGCCCTTAACTTTCACTGCCTTTGCCTCCTCCCGGTAAAATCGTCCCATGCTCAATTATTTAACGTGTTAAGATATGCATTGTGCAGGCGGCGTTATCCAGGCCGTATACTCCACCGCCTGTCACATGGGTGATGGCGGCTTTGCAGTCCGGCACCTGCCGTGCTCCCGCTTCGTTCCGCAGCTGCCACGTCGCCTCCACAATCTGAGCCGCTCCGGTACACCCGGTGGGATGACCGCACGAAAGCAAACCGCCGCGCGGGCTGAATACCACCTTGCCGCCGTAATCAGGACCACCGCTCCTGATAAACCGGGCCGCCTCCCCATGCTCGCAAAAGCCCATCGCCTCATAGTATAAAAATTCGCCGATAGCAAAAGCATCGTGGCACTCCACCATGTCAATGTCATCAGGTCCCAGGGAAGCCATTTCATAAGCTTTTTGCGAACATCTGATGGTAATCTCCATCTCCGTCATGTCCCTAAAATCATTTCTGAATATGCCTGAAGTCAGGGAGCTTGCCGCTATCCGCACCGGCTTGGCGCCCAACTGCCGCACCTTCTCCTTGGTGGCCACAATAACCGCCGCCCCGCCGTCGGCATTGGGACAGCACATCAGCATGGTCAGCGGATCGGCAATCATCCTGGCGTTTAACACTTCTTCCACGGTAATCGGTTGTTGATATGAAGAATATGGGTTAAGCGCCGCATGTCTGCGGTTTTTAACGGAAACCAGGGCCAAATCAGCAGGTGTGGCGTTAAACTCGTGCAAATACCGCTGTGCCCGCGAAGCATATATACCCGCCATGGTCGCCCCCTGAATGCCTTCGGGATCCCTGGGGTCCGGCGCCAGTCCGGTGCCGCCGGCCCTGGAACTGGAAAGGTGCTGCACGCCCACCCCCATGGCCACGTCACATCTGCCGGTGGCTACATCCTTATAAGCCTGATGCACGGCGATAGCGCCGCTGGAGCAGGCGCTCTCGACATTTGCCATGGGCACGCCGCCCAGCCCGATGGTTCCGCAAACACGCTGGCCGAAACATACACTGCCTGATAAGCCGCCCATTTCACCGATAAAGATTGATTGAATTTCTTTGGGCGCGATGCCAGCATCCTTCACTGCCGTGTAGATTGCTTGTCTTCCCAATTCATCGGCGGGTACGGGGGCTTTTTTGTATATCTTGGTCATGCCCGCGCCAATAACATAAACATCCCTATAATTCACTGTTCTGAACCTCCTATATGGGCAGGTATAAATTTATAGCTGATAATGTCTTTTCCACTGTCATCCTGCCTGATTACACCAGCCTTTACTTCCAGTTCCATACCTATTTTTAATTGTTCCTTTGTACTCTCGGCGTCTACTTCAATCTGCGCGCCTACCCTTACACCTTCCTCGGGGAAATCAACATATCCGAATACCAGCGGCGGTTTAATCCCCTTCTGCGGCGTATACATGATGGTATAAGTATAAAGCTTGCCTCTGGTTAATCCCCTTTGCTTAAACTTTTCCGACCAGCAGTTGGGGCAATACGGCAATATGGGAAACCAGGTCTTACCACATTCCTCACACTGAAAAGCTATTAAGTAAGGCTTCCCTCCCCCTTCCGGAATGACAAAAAAATCGGGGTGATAGATGATCTGCTCTTCCAAAAAAATTCCTCCTTTTTTTGATTAATTTTTTTCTTTTTGGTTTACAGCTTTTGGGGCAACTTTCCAAGTCAAACTTTTATTCACTTAATTCTAAATAGTGCAAATATTGTGCCACATGGCCAAATAATATTAATGATGTTCAAAACGTTAATAAACCTGTTATATATCAACGTTAAATCCAGTACCCACCAAATATCTTTCAATTATGATAGCTTTTATTTTCATAATTAAAAGATTCTAGTTTCATAATTGAGGTTATAAGGCCGCAAATCATCACACCCACCGCTGAACAAGTTAAGGAGAACTTCCGCAGATGACTTTCTCTTGGTCCGCCTAAAACAGAAAAAAATATGGCTTAACTGTTAAATATCAGCCAAGCCACTTTATGGAGAAAAATTGAAAAAACGCTATCCTCCTATTGTAATATCACGGAGCCCATGTTTTTTAAAAATATTTATATAACCCGTTAAATCATCACTTGTAAAAGACGGTATGCCTTGTAGTAAATATTCACAATCAAGCTGTTCATATTTCTTTTCAGCCCAGTTATGATAGGGCAGTATATCTACGCCTATAACACTTGATCCTAACTCCTTGCTAAACCTCGCTACTTTTTCAATGTTATCGTCCGTATCATTAAAACCTGGAATCAAAGGAACACGAATCCTCATTTTTACACCTTTTTTTGCCATCTTTCTGGCATTATCCAGTATAATATTATTCGAAACTCCTACCTTTTTTCTATGCAGCCCAGTATCCATGTGTTTAATGTCGAGGAGGACCAAGTCCACATACCTTAATAAACTTTCAAGGACCTCCCATTCGGCAAATCCAGATGTATCTATGCATGTATTAATAAACGAGTCTCTGGCTGACTTCAAGAGTTCACCTGCAAATTCGGGAAACATAATAACTTCGCCGCCGGAGAGAGTCATTCCGCCACCAGAACTCTTGTAAAAAACCTGGTCACTTTTTACTTCCTTCATTAGTTCATCTGTTGTGAAAAAATGACCAACTCTTGCCAAGGCGCCGCTAGAACATACTTCCACGCATTCCATACACCTGTCGCATTTTTTTCTATCCCGTACAGGATATTCACCTTCTGGTCCGGGCTGCGTTATGGCGCCTGCAGGGCATGCCTGGACACATTGCCCGCATCGAACACATTTTTCTTTGATGTAAAAAAACTCCTCATAATAATGTATGTTTTCGGGGTTATGGCACCAGGGGCACCTTAATTCACAGCCCTTAAAGAATATGGTTGTTCTTATCCCGGGACCATCATTGATGGAAAAGCGCTGTATATTTGTCACCAGCGGTATCTTATGCGAAACCAATTGGTTCCCCCCTTCCGGCCAAGCCCCATTGCTATTTTTTATTTCAAGTTTCTGGGGATTAGTCCCCAAGACTCTCCTTTATATGCGCTTAATAACTTCTCCTCAGGCGCTCTTCCCTGGAGAGCTCTTTCTTGGATTTGAATTTATCGCATGTGTCATCTCTTCTCCCCACTCGCGATCCCTTAATGGTAAATAGATCTTGACCTGACGCCGCTTCTTCACCCTTCACTTCCTTGGCCTCAACAGAGCATACGCCATACATGGGGTCCGCAGGTTCTACCATAAAAAATGCGCAATCACCGCATACTGTCATATAAGCACCTTCCTTTCCTAGTTTAGGGAGGAGGTGTACACCCCCTCCCTTTTTATTTAATTACTCAATGTTCTCAGTTATTTTCTAAGTAATTTAAGCGCCAAGTTCCTGTTCCGTCCTGGCAATAACTGCATCCTGGGCAATCTTAGGCAGGCTTATGAATCTGGCACTATAACCTGCTATCCTGACTATCAGGTCCTCGTATTTTTCGGGCTCCTTCTGAGCGGCCTTTAAATCCTCAACATTAAATACATTGAACTGGACATGATCAATGTTGAGGTTCCACCATGCTTCCATATAGGAAAGCCACATCTGGAAGCCCTTTTCAGACCTCATTATTTGATGAGATAATCTTTGGTTAAGTTGCACTCCCTTTGTCTTCCTGTGGTCTACTTTAGACACGCTTTTTAAAACAGCCGTGGGGCCTTTCTTATCCATTCCTACATAAGGTGATATTCCGCCGTCGCCAAGTACTTCGCCATGCCTGCGGCCATAAGGCAACGCTCCTATAAATGGAGCCATAGACGCATAAAGGGAAACTGTCTGCGGTAGCGGTAAAGGCTTACCTCCGTCAATAAAAGTAAGTTCTTCATGAGTAAGTTGATAATTCGTTTCAAAGAACCTTCTCATCCATTTATCTACATATTCATCATCATTTCCCCATTTGGGGGCCGCAAGAAAGTCCCTTCTCATCTCTTCATAGCCTGACCAATTTGCCCGTAGCGCCTTGACAAGGTCTTCCATAGAGTATTTTTTTTCTTCAAAGATGAGCTTCTCCATTGCAGCAAAGGAATCCGGTATGTCGGAATTGTGCATTATGTTACACCACGGATTCGGGTAATCCATATCCTCCATACCATCCAACCCCTTCTCTACACAAGCGTCATCCAGGATGGAAACAAACGGACTCTGGAGATACCTCGCCTCCATGTAACGGGTTATATCCCTGGCCCTTGTATGGAGCCTACAGGCGTATCTGCACTGGGTTACATAGGCATCCCATATTTCTTCTATGCTTTTGAATTTTGCAGGATCCCCGGTTTTAGGCCCAATTTGCTTCCTCGTATATGAGTGGTCAAAGCCGTCACTTAAAGCTATCTCAAGGCATTTGGTCGTCACGTAATGGTGACCGCCACCTTGAGTCCTCGTCTTTTGCGTTCCATACCTTCCTGATCTTCCAGGCGACATGCATAACTGAAGAGCCCACCGGGCAGCCTCTTCCCGCGGCACATTAAAGTAGTACTCAAGCTGCCACTTTTTAATATTGTGGTTAAATATAGCCGGAAATCCAAACCCCCTTCTGATACATTCAAATACAAGCCGTTTTGTCTTTAAATTACAATTAGGATGCCAGCGGAACCCGAAAGAGGGCTCGGGGGTACACATATTTAAAGTAGCTTCCAGGATAAGGTCTGTAAGTTCATTGCACATGTCTCGATCTTCTTCGTCCACGCCGCCAATAGTAATAATATGAAGATCATTGGCACCCGGCATGGCCTGCCTATAGGTTCTTCCCTTGGCAATCCCTCTTTCGCTTACCTTTAACCTCTCCTCCTCAAGGAGCTCCAGGCATTGCTCTTTTGTAAGGGGTTGCTCCGGATCTTTATAGTATACGCTCTTATTATAATAAGGCCACAGTATATTGTCTTCCAAATGGGCATACCCGGAAGCATAACGTTCATAGGAGTGTCCCAACATCCACGCAAAATACTTAGCTTGCATGGCATCCCAAAAGCCCCGTGCCGGTTTGGCCATACAATTCTCGCATACATCCGCCATCTTTTTCAACTCTTCCCTGCGCCAGTCGGGAACATCAAAGTGATCAGCTATTATTCTTGCCAGGCGTGCATACCTTCTGGACCAGATGATAATCCCCTTGGCTGCTATAATGAATGCCCTCCAGTTGTCAATTTTATGAAGTTGCTCACCCACCTTTACCCCGTCATAAGGCCTATTCACGTCGGTATGAAGGTGCTCCGCAAACGCATTGTCGATTTTCTCCTGGCAGATCTGAATTCTATTTTCAAGGCCATCCTCAAAAAGCGTCTTATATGGTACGTTCATGCTCATATATACAAGTGCAAATGGAAAAGGTTCCATGGTGGTATAGGTATAACCAACCTCTAACTCCTCCTTTTTAAAATATGGCTCGCACTTACCCTGGAGATTGCGAGGCTTCCACCACTCCGCTATCTCCCTTGCTTCATCTTTGTATTCTTCGTCCATAAGATCACTTTCGATCATGTCTATTGTGGCGTTGTACCCCATCTCCGGATAAAGACATACCCAGTCGGGATTTTCCGCATGGTAACCCACAAGGATCTCTTCATCCTGGATAATGCAGGTATGTTCTCGTCCACTTAACTCAAGAAATTTAGCCCTTTTAATTACTTCCGGCTGTCCCTCATTCTCCTTATAGGCCTTGGTTAAAATCTGCATCCTTTCCATTCCGGCTTTGGTATCGGGATCTATATATTCTCCTCCCATTATAGACTTCCAGCGACACCTGTCCTTAAGCCTTTTCATCCTTTCCGTACTCGGTTCTCTCTGTTCAAGCTGATCAAGATTCGTGCTGGATAATTGCACTATTTTTTCCATTTTTTAACCTCCTATTTCATTGTTTTATTAAATACAATGATTATCCCACTCAACCGTATTTTTTTATCTTTTTAGAATATTCAGTATATTAAATAGTCAATTTTTTTGAGAAATAGCTGCAGTTATCTGCCGACATGTCACCCATTACCGATTTTGATAACCAATACTTGCCTTTTTGATCCTTTTCTTCACGCACACAATCGCCTTTGCCCTTTTTATAATCATCCGCGCTTTCAGGAATTGGGAAGTACGATTTGCACTCCGCACAAGTAACCATAATATCACCCTTTCTTTTTTGTCCCGCTCACTTTAAATAATACAGCGCAAGTTCTCTTTTGGAAATGTCCGCAACAACACCCATTGCTTCACCTGACCATCCGCAAATCTTATATCTTCCACCACCCTTAAGAATATTTTCTCCATCAACATCATTGATCACATTATCTTTATCGCTCCGCCAATTCCCAACCCACATTTAGCGCTTTGCGGTTTATATCTTCCAACCCATTGGGTATCCGGACCGACAGTGCTACGTTCAGAGCCTCCCTGGATACAACGCCGGTTATCCTGACCAACGCACCCAGCGCCACTACATTGGCAACCATCTCCCAGCCAACCTCTTCCCGGGCAGTTCGGCTAATAGGCAACTTGTAAACCCGTCCATGTATTTCGGGCATTTCCTGAACGTATGTGGAGTCCACAATCATCACACCACCGCCAGCCAAATCATTGGCAAACTTATCGCAGGCCTCCTGGCTCATCACCAACAAAACATCCGGATGAGATACCCTGGGGTAGTCAATCTCCTCATCGTCAATGATCACTTCCGCCCTGCTGGCACCCCCCCGAGCTTCCGGCCCGTAAGACTGGTACTGGATAGAATTCCTGCCGTCCCTTATAGCGGCGTCGGCCATGACAATTCCAGCCAGGATAAGCCCCTGCCCACCGGTGCCGCTTAGGCGCAACTCTATTTTATCACCCATGGACCAACTCTCCATGTCACTTAACCTCTATTGGGTTTATCCGCTGGCTAACCGTTGCCAATATTAATTAAACCCCACATGAATCAAGAATCTGTTTATCATACAGCTCCGTGTACTCAGATGCTTCACGCCTGTACAGCCTTCCAATAATTATTTTGTCTTCCAACTCACCCGGAGGTAACCGTCCGGCTCGGTTAACGTGCACCGAGTTTTCCTTCTGCCACAACAGCATTTCCTTTCCGTTATTCATCTTATTCCGGCAACCGAAAGCGTTTGGACAGGCGGCAATGGCTTCTATTAAGCTGAATCCTTTATTCTGTATCCCCTCTGCTATCAAACCGGTAAGCAAACCGGTATGATATGTGGTACCCCGCCCAACTAAAGTGGCGCCAGCGGCACGGGCCAGTTCAGCCGTGTCAAATGTCGGCTCGATGGTACCGTAAGGAGCGGTAGTCGCTTTTTTACCCACCGGGGTAAGGGGCGAATACTGGCCCCCGGTCATACCGTAAATGCTATTGTTAAAAAGCACTAGAGTTAAATCTATATTTCTCCTGGCAGCGTGTATAAAATGGTTGCCGCCGATGGCCATTGAATCACCATCACCAGAAACAACGATTACGTTTAATTCTGGGCGGGCCAGTTTAATTCCGGTAGCATAAGCCAACGCTCGTCCGTGGGTGGTATGCAGGGTGTCAAAATCCAGATAACCCACTGCCCTGGACGAACACCCAATACCGCCCACGATTATGGTATGATCCTGATCCAAAGCCAGTTTATTAATGGCTCTTAACATGCATCCGAGCACAATGCCGTTACCGCAACCCGGACACCACAGATGGGGAAAGCGATCCGTCCGCAGGTACCGTTTCAAATCCTGCATCATTTTTGAACCACATCCAGGATGGCCTGTAGTATTTCTCCGGGAACAATTAATTCACCGTTTACCCTGTTCACACCCAGTACATGGGCACGACCCCGGACTGCCCGCTCCACCTCAAACCGGTACTGCCCCAAGTTCATCTCCGGCACAATAATGGTCCGAGCCTGCCAGGCAAGACGCTCAACACTGGCAGTCGGGAAAGGCCACAACGTCAGCGGTCGGTACAAGCCAGCTTTAATATCCCGCAGGCGTGCTTCCTTTACCGCCTGCTTGGCTGGCCGGGCTGTGGCTCCGTAAGCTAAAACCACCACTTCAGCGTCATCCAGCGACATGGAATCTTCAATTATTATGTTATCAAGGTTGCGCTGCAGTTTATCATGCAATCGCAAAAGTAGATCCTCTGCTGTAGCCGGATCATTTGTGGGGGCGCCCCTTTCGTCATGCGCCAGCCCTGTGACATGATAACGATATCCTGTACCGAAATTGGCTATTGGCGGAACCCCGGTCTCATTAGCCCGGTAGGCATTATAATCGGCGGGCGCCTCTTGTGGTATACACCGGTTGACAATTTCTATCTCATCCGATAGGGGCAAAACAACCGTTTCCCTGAGATGGCCGATTACTTCGTCCATCAGCAATATCACCGGCACCCGGTATTGTTCCGATAGGTTGACCGAGCGTATTGTCAGATCATAGGCTTCTCTAACCGAAGATGGGCATAAAGCTATAATGGGATGATCCCCATGCGTACCCCATCGGGCCTGCATTACATCCCCCTGGGCTGGCGCCGTGGGCATTCCGGTGCTTGGGCCGCTACGCTGTACATTGACTATTACACAAGGCACTTCCGCCATGGCGGCAAAACCTATATTTTCCTGCATTAAAGAGAAGCCCGGCCCACTGGTAGCGGTAAGTGACTTCACACCGGTTAGTGAAGCACCTATGATGGCTGCAACACTGGCTATCTCGTCTTCCATTTGTATAAATTTGCCGCCCACCCGGGGCAACCGTTCTGCCATAATCTTTGCTACCTCAGTGGATGGGGTTATGGGGTAGCCTGCAAAAAAACGCACACCGACCGCCAGAGCACCTTCGGCTACAGCTTCATTCCCCTGCATTAACCGGGCAAGTTCAACAACCCGACTCATTCCTGAAGTCATCCCTTTCTTTATCTATGGTCAACGATATCACTGGGCATTTTTTTCAGGTAACAGGATGATCTACCCAAATTGCCAGGTCGGGGCAATGAACTTCACACTTGCCGCACCCGGTGCAGGCAGCCGGGTTTATTATTGTAGCTTTGCCGTGCCTATCCCGCACGAATACGTTGTTACCGCAGAGTGCAGTGCAAATTCCGCAGTTTTTGCACCATTGTTTGTTAACCATTATTTTATTGTCATCGAACTGAGAAGCTGCTCTAACCATAAAAGATCACCCAAGACTTGTGCTATAATAAGCATTATTACATTTACTTTTTTTGCCGCTTATTAAAATTCAAAATAACGCAAATATTATGCCAGATTTTCATCAGAACAAATTTTTTCTAAGTCCGCTTATGAAATTCTTACTTGTTTAACTAACTTAATTCAGTGTTTTATTTAACGCTGAAAAATTGCATTCACATTGTGAAACAGTTAATTTCATAATTGAAATTAACTGTTTCACAATGTTATAATATTTGAAAAAAGATATATTTTTGTTGAGGAGGTTCCCAGGTGACTCCTAGAATTGGCCACATTATTTTTCATGCTGATTTATATGATATGTGTACGGAAGTCTACCAGGAGTTTAAAAACGAAATAGCAGGCATGGAAATTGTTCAACCTGACCCGCTTAATGAACAGGATATATTATCGGCTGCAAAAAAAATGGAAGAAAAATGTGATATTCTAATCAGCCGGGTTGATACCGTGGAATTGTTATCAAAACACTTAAACATACCGGTTATAGCACGCTCCGTTACCTTCTCCAATGTTTTGGACGCTTTAAAAACCGCACGCAATAAAGGCGACCGGATTGCTCTTGTTGCCCATCATACTCAAGACTATGATCTGAGTGATTGGCCTCGCGTTCTTGGTATTGAGGTTGCTAAATTTTTTTATCATTCCAGACAAGATGCGCGCAATAGTATTCATAAAGCCAGGGAATTTAATCCGAATGTTATTGTAGGTGGTATATTAATTGCCAATTATGCAGCAGAGCTTAATCTCTCTTACGAAATAATACAGATTAAGAAAGATACAATTGTGCAATCTATTTGGAAGGCACTTGACGTATTTCGGGCTATTCAAAAAGATAAAGAATATATAAAAGAATTCCAATTATTAATGGATTTTTTACATGAAGGGTTTATTTTTCTTGACAAAGACTATCACATCACCTATATCAATGATTGCGCCTGTAAAATCTTAAAGACCAGAAAGGGTGATTTATTAAACAAAAATTTATTTAATGCATTACATAGCATTATATCATCTGAGGGCATTACCTCTTTACAAACGGCAGTGGATGATCAAATTAACAGTCATCAACTGGGGCTATTACTTCCACGAAAGGAAGGAAGCATTGTAGCCAATATAATTCGTTCTTCCCTAAAAAACCCCAAAAACAAAACCATAATCACCTTTACAGAGACATCACAGTTACAAACAATTGAATATAGTATCCGCAAGCAACTGGCCAACAAGGGGCTTGTCGCCAAGTTTTCCCTGCATGATATTATCGGCAGCAGCAAAGTTTTAAACCGGGCCAAGGAAAAGGTAGCCGCTTTCGCCAAAACCTCTTCCACCGTCCTTCTTTATGGCGAAACAGGCACCGGAAAGGAATTATTCGCCCACAGCATCCATCAGCTGAGCTCCCGCGCCAAAGGTCCTTTCGTTACCGTAAACTGTTCCGCCCTGCCCAAAGAACTGGCCGAGAGTGAGCTTTTCGGTTATGAAGAAGGCGCTTTCACAGGCGCCAAAAAGGCCGGCAAACCGGGGATATTTGAACTGGCCCATGAGGGGACGCTTTTTCTTGATGAAATAGGCACCATGCCCCTTGAACTGCAGGCCAAGCTGCTGCGCGTGATTCAGGAAAAGGAAGTTTCCAGATTGGGCGGGACCAGGATCATACCGATCAATGTCCGCATTATCGCCGCCACCAATAATGATCTTGAGCTGGCCAGCCGGGAGGGCGTATTCCGCCGGGACTTATATTTTCGCCTGAACGTGCTCCTGCTGCAGATTCCTCCGCTCCGGGAGCGCCCGGAAGATATTCCTTTACTATTTAAATTTTTTATCCAAAAGTTTGCCTTAAAGTCACAAACCAGTATTAAGAATATTAATGACTATGATTTATCAATCCTGGCCAACTACTCCTGGCCGGGGAATGTCCGGGAGATAGAAAACTTCGCGGAAAGATATGTTGCCCTTACAGCCAATCACCCAACCTCCTCGTTCCTCCTGGAAGAACTGTTTGAGGAAATCAGGCGCGGACTTACATCCAGCCGGGAAAAACTCCCAAAACGCGATACCGTGCATATGAATGAACCTACTTTATCCGAAGCCAAATTCACAACCGAGCGTGAACTTTTAATTGACGTGGGAGAAAAAGTGTATTGGAACAGAAAAAAGATGGCTCAGCAGCTAAATATCAGCCAAGCCACTTTATGGAGAAAAATGAAAAAAATTTTACCTGAAAAATTTAATAATTCTAAGCATTAAATTAATTTATCCCAATTCATAGTTTATCAATTGAGAGCTCATTATCGTGTGAAAATAGACTATTGCACACCACGATTATATAATTTCGGCCATTTCCTCTAGTCTTATCGCCGCTGCCGCCAACTCCTGCATTGAAGCTGAAATTTGTTGAGTAGCTGCAGCCTGCTGTTTCCCAACCTCTAATATTTCATTGGTTTTATCCACTATTTGTAGGATTTTATTATTTATTTCTTCTATGATATTTTTTATCTCTTTAACTGAATTAGCGCTATTTATAGACATTTTGCGGATTTCTTCAGCGACTACGGAAAAACCCCGACCGTGCTCTCCGGCCCTTGCCGCCTCAATAGCCGCATTTAAACCAAGCAGATTAGAATTTGATGCCACGTCATTAATGAAGAGTAAAATCTTATCTGTTTCTATAATTTGCTGTTCTGCTTCCCGGCCCAGTTTTTTTATGTTTGCCTGGTTTTGGGCCAACCGTTCTGCTGATAAAGCTAATTCCTCAATTGTTGACGATATTTGCTCCGCAGTAGCAGCTACAGTCTGGGCCGATTCTATTAATGTTTCTTGGTTTAACAGACTAATTCCCAATCCGATGCCGCCTATAATATTCCCTTTTTCATCCTTAACCGGTACGCCGGTTGACTTGAAAGGGATCCCAAAGGCTTCCTTTGGAACTGTGGTTCGCACAATTTGATCCGTGTTTACAGCCTGGTATATTGCATCCCCGTCCGGTATCTTCATTCCGACGATATCCCCCGGCAGTATTATCTCCCTTCCAGGTAGGTAGCTTAAAAATTTTTCTTTATCTGTTATCCCGATCATACAATCAAGCGGGACTAATTTTTGTAGAATCGGAGCAGCCTTTATCAAAGCCTCCAGAAGGGTTTCAGGCTGGGTTTGAGTTTGAAGATCAATGGCATTTATATTTTTCGGATAATCTGTGTTAATGGGGTAAATTGTGTTAGCAGAGTGTTCTGTATTAACGTGATTATCAGTGCTAACCGGAATGTTAATATTTTTCACCGGTTTTTTCCAAAACAAAGCACTATACCCCCTATCTCAATATTTTATCAAATATCTGCTATTAGCTCGTTAAATCACAGTTTTTCATTTTTTTAATCTGCGGCAATCAGTACAAAAATCCCTTCTAAAAAGCGGGGTCAACTTAAAATGGTTGCCCTAATGGGGGTGATCGCGCTCACATGTTTTGTGGCCCTGTAAACCTATGCAGCTTTTTGCTTATTTTTTGAACTTTGGTTGCCTACTTTGTTCGGGTCATAGTGTTCTTGTTTTTGGGCTACTGCCAACATGATTCTTATCATTCTGCAGGCTACGGCAATAAGTGCCTGTTTGCCGGCCAGCGGGTTTTTTGTCCGCGCGTTCTCAGGTGGTTGTATATCGCTTCCATTTCCGGGTTCTTGGCTACTGATACAAATGCTATCTGATACATAAGCTGTCGTAATGAGGGCCTGCCCCGCTTGCTGATGGTGGTTATGCCTTTATGCTTGCCGGAGCTGTTTTCTTAAAGTGTCAGTCCGGCTTTCTTCTTGATCTGTTTATGGCTCTTGTAATTGTGTGGGTTACCTATCTCCGCCAAAAACGCGGCTGCGCTTATTGTACCCACACCGGGTATGCTGGTCAGGTATTGATCCAGTTCGGTTTGGCCTAACAGTTCCGCCAGTTTGGCTTCGGTTGTGGCCAGGTGGTGACCGATAAGGGCCAGTTCTTCCACCAGTTGTGCTATTTGCATTCTGGCGCCTTCTGTGCCTTCCCGGATGCCGATGGAGTCATGGGCGGCTTCCCTAATTTGGGTGACTCTCTTTGGGCCTACCCGGTTGTGGGTGGCTTCTCTGAGTCCCCGGCACAAGGTTTGCTCGTCTGCTTCCAGGATGTCGTCCGGGAGAGGGTAGTGTGTTAGTATGTGGATAGCGCCTTTACCCAGAATGTTTTTAAATACGTTCGCAAACTCCGGAAAGTACTGGTCCAGTACTGTGATTAGCTGGTTTTTAAGCTGCCAGCGTTTGTTTATCAGGCGTAACCGGTTTACGTTTACTACTCTCAATTGAGCCCAGATGCCGGTGCTTAACTGGTCGTTAAAGTAGTGGCCCTGGCTAATAAGCTTGGCGATTAGACGCGCGTCTTTCGGGTCTGTCTTACTCGGGCTGTTGTCACCCAGTTCTTTGGTACGGTTAACGTGATAGGGGTTAACCAGTACCAACTCGCAAGTTTTGGTGCGCTTAAGGTAATAAGCCAGCGGTTTGAAGTAGTGGCCGGTGGGTTCCATCCCGACTACAATATTACTTGCTCCAAGCCGTTTTTGTGGGTTTTTATGACTCGGACTAGATTTTCAAAGCCTTCTGTGGTATTCTCAACTGGAAAGGCTTTACCGACGTTCTCGTTTTGGTAGATTATTTGCGCCCAGTGTTTGTGCTTGGCGATATCGATCCCTACGATGAGGCTGTCTTGTTGAACTAGCTTTTTACGTGTCTTTTTCATTTTGTTGACCTCCTGGTATTTAGATTTGGTGTGAGCCCGTGTGTGTAGCGTCGACTGCTTTAGGCCACCCATTTCTTTATACCAGGATTTTTATTTGCCTTCAAAGCCGCTGGTCTTTATTACAGGAATGCTATAATATTCTTTTCCACCCCGACCACCCTTAACGGTTTAGTACAGGTTTACCAAGGCTGTTTTGCTATTTGCGTCTGCCAGTGATTGATAGCCATACTGCTTAACCGTATGCTCCAGAGTTAACTTCGCTCCGTTTATATTGCGGCTGCATTGATTAATCCGGTTTTCATAGTACAGTTCCAATGTTCTATTTGAATAAGTAGCCAGTTCGCTGCGCAAATAGGTTTCAAAGGAAGTTACATACCTGCTGTCCTGACTGCTGAAGAGAGGCCTTCCTTGATCAATGACATTGGGGAATTCTCTCAAAATTTCTTCCTGCCATGCCAACTCAATAGCCATAATTTTTTCTATTAGCAAAACAGTCTCCGACCGTTATAGGCATCACAATACCCTCCTTTTTTAAACCGGGTCTTTAATTGACCAGTTTTCTAATAAAGAATTTACATTTATCTGCCGCCGTATCGCCCATAACCGGTTTGGACAACCAATACTTGCCCTTTTGATCCTTTTCTTCGCGCACACAATCACCTTTGCCGGGTTCAAAATCATCCGCATTTTCAGGAATTGCGAAAAAAGCCTTGCACTCCGCACAAGTAGACACAATATCACCCCTTCGTTTTTATTAAATCCTTCCGCCTTAAACGGACAGCTTGATCCCTTTGAAAGAATTTTCTGATTTTAATAATTGTTGCAAATATTGTGCCTAATTATATTGCTTTTTTTTAAAGCTAATTAAAACCTGATATTGGATGATACCAGGCTTGCATCTATCCAATGGCAGTTCAACCATGAATACAAGAATTTCACGATTGAACGGTCTTGAATTTCATAATTGAAATTATAAGCCTTTACTGCATTGACAATGCATTGATAAATTATCATGCTTGTCCATACCTTCTACTTTAAAATAGCATGACCTGCGATTATTGCCTAGTAAGAATCTTTAAAAATCAACTTTCATGCATAGCCGAACTGTGCCAAGGAACAATATCAATAAGCTAAAAAAGAAAGGAGTGGTTGCTTAAATGTATCAAACCAATCAGCAGCAGATGGGGCAGCAAATCATGCCCGAGCCGCCCAATAACATGATCAGCACTAAAGACTATCTTTATCTTACCGACGCTCTGTCCTGGGAACTGGGGGCTATGAAGATGATGCACCACGCCGCCATGAACTGCGCCGACCCGGAAATCAGCGATTTCCTGAACCGGGCGGGGCAAATGCACCAAGCCCACTACCTGCAATTGCTGACCCATTTGAATCCGGCCAACGCCATCAATATGTAAGGAGGGAAATAACTTGTACGGACAATACCAGCCGCAATTCACCGGCCCGCAGGTCGCCCAGGGTATGCAGGGCATGATGGGCATGCACGGTATGCAAGGAATGCAGCAGCAGCAGCAACAAAATAAGATCAAAAACCCGCAAACAAATTTGGCCCAGGGGAAAGGACCTCAAATCAACGACCGGGATAATTTGAACCTGGCCCTGGCACAGGAAAAATACATTACCGACAATTTTAATGTGTTTGTCCGGGAAGCCAGCCACCGGCAGCTGCACACCGATGTAATGCGCATATTCATCGAAACCCACGCCATGACCAGGGAACTGTTCAACCTGATGTTCCGCAAGGGCTGGTACACCCTGGAAGGCGAACAAAAGCAAAAGCTGGCCCAGTCCTACCAGAAATTTCAAGGGTACAGCAACCAGTTTCCATACTCCAACCAAATGCACTAAACCACTGGTGCCGGGTGTTAAAAGTTAAAAGTCATGAACAATTGTTCATGACTTTTAACTTTTAACACCCGGCACCAAAGCGTCAGATATAGCTTGTGATAGGACTGTAATTGGGATAAATGAATACCGTGAAGCATCCCTCGGACTCACTCGGGTATGGATAAATAGGTCTGGCCGGCGGCAGCAATTCTTTTATATACCGATTCTCCCGCGCTGTAGTCCCCCAGGGCGATCAGCGCCTGGGCCGTGGCCATATCGTTGGGCAGCCGCTCCGGGCCGTGGGAAAAGGAACCGTCCGCCAGACGGAAACCCAGCAGCCCGGCAACGGGATTGCCTCCGCCCTTTGACCAATCTTCGCCTGTGGGGTCAATGCCCAGGATCACCAAGGCCTGCACCACCTGGGCACAGGACTCCGCACTGGCCGTGCCCCAGGCTCCGAAAGTGCCGTCCTCGTTTTGCTGTTCCCGCAAATAAGCCAACGCCTTCTCCACCGCCGGGAAGCCTTGGTCCTTACCGAGGCAAGCCATGGCAATAACGGCCATGGCCGTCATATCCACGTCCGAGTCCGCCAGACGGATGTCAATGCTAAAACCGCCGTCCGCATTTTGATGCGCCGTCAGCCACCGCAGCGCCCCTTCCGGATCAGGGATGCTTTCACCCGCCGCACACAGGGAGATGATCCCCCAGACATGGGCGTTCACCAGCTTATCACCGGTACCGTCGACGGCATCGGCAAATTTCCCCGCCGGGGTTTGGGAAGCAATGACGCCCTGCAGCAGGTCTTTACCGCCATAACCGTCGGGATTTTTCCCGGCCGCCAGCGCCCCCAGCACAGTGCGCTGGTAATCGGTGTTCCTGGCCTCGGAAAGCATAATCCCCTTGCGGATCTGCGCCTCCCTCAAATCCGACAGGCGCCCGGCATCCCTGCCGGCACCATAGTAACCCAGCATGGCCCATTCCAGCATCCCGTCGTATTCCGGGGACTGCAGCTCTTTTCCCAGGTAATTTACCGCCCCTGTAATGGCGGTCCGCACCTCGGGGCTGTCGGGCGCCACGGCCGCACCGGCGGCCGGCGCGCACAGGGCCGACAAGATAACCAGCGCCCCCAAAGCCGCAAAAACTTTCCTCAACCGGTAAAACATCAAACCAACTCCTTATTTAGCAGTCCGAAGAGCGACCCCCAGCTCTGATTCCGACCCCGGCTGCTGACCGTGGGCCATTGTTTCCCGCACTGTAATTGTCTTTACCGTCAGCCGGCTGCTGAAACGCCGGAGAATCTTAATCATCTCCATCCCCATCAGGAACATGAACAATCCGTTGCCCAGCGCATGCAAAGTGTCAAAGGCAAAACCGGCGGCGTAAGTGGCGGCAAAGGTCTGCCAGGTCAAAGGGTAAACATAGGTCAGCCAGTGCCAGACGTTCATTATCAAACCATACAGGTACCCCCAGCCAAGGGCAAAGGTCACCAGGGCAAAACGGGAATGGTTTTTTTTCATTCGCGCCAGCACGCCCGCCGACAAGCCCGCCAATCCCCAGGCCACCATCTGCCAGGGGGTCCACGGCCCCAGCCCCAAAAAGAAACTGGAGGCTAACGCCGCCAGCGCCCCCACGGCAAAACCCGCCCCGGGACCCAGCACATAGCCCGAAACAAGCACCAGAAAAGTAGTGGGCTGCACGTTCGGTATGGCGGCAAAGGGCAGCCGGCCCAGGGCGGCCAGGGCCGACATGGTGGCCAGCATGGCCAGTTCCCCGGCGGGTGGCCGGCGGCTCTCAAACTTCAGGAAAAAACCCAACAATCCCAGCAGGGCCAAACCCAGGGACAGTAGGGACCAGTTCAATTCCATCACCCCACTTCATAACGGCACCATTTCAGCGTATCCAGCGCATCCTGAAATGTAACGACCCCTTCGTAATAACCCCGGAACACTTTATTCAACTGGGGCGCGTAATAAAGGGAATTATTCATCACCGCCCTTTTGTCTCCGTCGGCCACAATTTCACCGTCAAACATAATCATCACCCGGCGGGCATATTCGGCGACAAATTCGATGTCGTGGGTGACAATGATTATCGACACGCCGTCCGCCGCCAGGTTCATCAAATACTCCCCCATTTCCGCCTTCAGTTGGGCGTCCAGCCCCCGGGTGGGCTCATCCAGCAGCAGTACCCGGGGCTTGCGGACCAGCACCGACGCCAGAGCCACCCGCTGCCGCTCCCCCCCGCTCAGGTCCCGGGGGTTCACATCCCGGACACCGGTTAAACGCAGCCCGGCCAGTATTTCATCCACGGAATCATCCGCCGGACCGCCGGCGGATTTCAGCCCGAAGGCCACCTCCCGGCGGACGGTATCATTAAACAGATAATCATTGGGGTTTTGCGCCAGGTAACCCACCTGCTTCGCCAGTTCATGGACCTTCTGTTTCCCGGTGTCCCGGCCCGACAAGTTGACCCGTCCCCGCTGCGGACGCAGCAGGCCGCATATATTTTTCAGCAGGGTGCTCTTGCCGCCCCCGTTTTCGCCGATTACAGCCGCCACCTCACCGGGGGCAACGGAAAAAGACACGTCTCGCACCGCCGGTTTCGGGGCCTCCGGATAGGTATAGGAAAGGTTTTTGATCTCCAGCAGCTTTTCCCGGGGCGCGGCGTCCTTCCCGGTCTTTTCCCGCTCCCCGGCCCCCCCGGACCGCCCCCGGATCGCGGCCGCCGGCAGCAGGGCACGAATCTGCTTGCGGCCCTCGGCCACGGTGAGGGGAATACCGGCACTGCCCGCCCGGGCAAAAAAACGGGGCAGCGGCGGCACAAACGGGCTTTCCGCATCCAAACCGTATAGAACGGCGTCAGCCGGACAACTGTTTTTCAGCAGGCACCCCCCCTGCATCACCAGCACCCGGTCCGCCAGGTGGAAGCACCTTTCCAGCCGCTGTTCCACCAGCACCACCGTTAAACCCAAGTCTTCATTCATCCTTCTCACATTGGTAAGCAGCTCTTCCGCCGCCACGGGGTCCAATTGGGAAGTGGGTTCATCCAAAAGCAAAACCCTGGGCTGCATGGCCAGCACCGAGGCCAGCACCACCATTTGCTTCTGACCGCCGGACAGGTCGAAGGTGTGGGCCGATTTTAAGGCGGAGATGTTCAAGTAGTCCATCACTTCGGCGATGCGGCGTTTCATCTCCCGGCCCGGAACCCCCGTATTCTCCAGGCCGAAAGCGATTTCCCGCTCGACGCCGGTCATCACCAGCTGGTTTTCGGGATCCTGAAAAATAAAACCGATTTCCCCCGCTTTGCCCCGGTAGCGGACCCGGCCGCCGATGACGCCCCCGTAGAAGTCGGGCACCAGCCCGGAAAGCGCCCGCAGCAGCGTGGATTTGCCGCAGCCGGAACCGCCCACCAGCAAAACAAATTCTCCCTCGTCAATTTCCAGGTTGACCCCGCAAAGGGCCGGCCTCTCCGAACCGCCGTAATAATAGGTTAGAGCCTCCACTTCAAATAAGGCCAATATTTCCACCCCCAATTCAACAACGCGGGCAGCGCCGCGGCGGCAACCAGGCCGGACAACATCAGCACCTGCCCGGGCGTCGCGAACAATACCCCCAACTGCGGGTAAAACCTGTACCCGGCCCACCCCAGGGCCGACAGCGCCACGCCCGCCGCCAACGCCCCGAGGCTGGCCGATAAAACAAGCACGTCCCGGACCTGCACCCTTTCCCTGCTGTAATAACTGCGGTGGCCGCTGCCGTAAGCCCTGCTCTGGATGGCCTCGGCGATATTCAGGGCGTTTTCCAGCGCCGTCAGCATAATCACCTTCAATAAAGGGTAATAACTGTTGATTTTGCTGATCAACCCGGGCCGGTCGAACGCCACCCCCCTGGTTTGCTGTACTTCTTTGACGCTCTTAAACTGGTTGGCCAGATGCGGGATTAACCTGGTAGTCAGCGCCGCCAGCATGGCCGTTCCCGGGGCCAGGCGGGCAAACAGCGCAAAGGCCCGATCGGGATTGACGGCCTGGTTGTACAGGAAAAAGGCCGTCACCACCACCAGCAGGCGCAGGCCCATATTTAAACCGTATAACACGGCTTCCAGGGTGAAGGAAATCCGCCCCGTCACCGGCAGTTCCGGCAGGCTGAACAGGATAGTGCCGCCCAGCCGGCTGAACAACGGGTTGATCAATATAATCATCACCACCACGATGACAAAAAACGGGGCAAAGTTTTTGTACGCCGCAAACCCGTCCACCAGTTTAACATTCACCAGTAAAACCAGGTACAGCGCCAGCAGCAATACCGGATGGCTGCAGGCCAGGGCCAGAAAAACCAGCACCCCCGAATAAACCATTACCGTAAAGGGATGCAGGGACTGCAAAAACAGATTTTTGTCGCGGTAGCTGAACATAAAAATCACCTGAAATAATAGAAATTAACCGGCGGGAACCGCAATTACCTTTCCGCCGCTGACTATGGCGCCAAAATACCGCTCAAAGGAGCCGGGCCTGTCGATAAAGACATCCACCGCCCCGTTAAGACCGGATTGGTCCAAACCGGTAATCAGCCATACCGGGGTGGGGTCGCCCATGCCGGAACCGGTGGCGGTTATAGCGCCTGCATGTTCGTGGTACCGGTGGACAACTTCGCCGTTCATGTCCAGAGCGGCAAAATAATCCGGAGCGAACTCAATAAACAAGCCGGTTTTCTTGCGCTGCTTCTGCACCCCCTGCCAGAACTTTTCACCGGCAAACTGCTCCCACAAACCCACCGCCAGCGTAATTTGCTCGCTGCCGGCGACTATTTTTTCTTCGTAAGACCGCACATTCACGTTTTTTACCCCCGCACTGCGCAGGTATTCGGCCAATTGCCGGCCCTGCTGCTCACAGCCCGAAGCCGTCAGCACCACCGTGCCGGGGTTTTGACCCCGGTAACCGCAGGTAAAGGGCCCGGGGAAAGCGCCAATCAAGGCCGGTGTAAACACCGCCCCGCCCCAGTCATGGTAATCCCACCAGATCACGTCGCCCGGTGCGGGCTTGTAATCCAGCGCCCCCACCGCAGTGATGATACCGTTGACATAATAAAACCAATCCCGGGTCACTTTATCCGCGCCGGTATAACCCGAAGCAAGGCCGTTAATGGACTCCACAAACCCGCCGCCGTACCCGGTTTTTATATTCAGGTGCTTGTTAAGGATCTCCATTACCGAATCGCCGGGGTTAAAGGCCACTTCCTTATCGTAAAGCAAATCTTGAGCAAAATCCCTGGTCACCCACAGGGTCACTTTGGATGCCGGTACGCCGGGGCTTGTTTCCGCCTTGCCGGTATCGGCGGAAGCGGGGGTTTCCTTTTTCCCGGCAGCGGGGCCGGAACTGACCCCGGCATTGGAGCCGGAAGCAGCACCTGAGGAAGCGCCGGGCTGCCCCGGGTCGGCGCCCGGTACCACAGCCCTTTGGTCAACAGCAGTTGTTTCTCCATTTTGTGTCCGTGCCTCATCCCGGCTGACGGCCTGCCGGCCCGGTTCCGCGCCGGCGTTATCCTCCGGGGCCGCACCGCCGCCGGCACACCCGGCGCAAAGCAGCGCCAATAATAAAACCACCACGACCAGTCGTTTCATCATCCAACCTCAACTCACTTGCTTTTTAATGAAATAATCCGGTAAATCAACACCGCGGCCTGGGCCCGCTCGGTAAACATACCCGGTTTGAATGAACCGTCGGGAAATCCTCCCAATAATCCGCTTTCCGACGCCGCGATTACGCTTTCCCTGGCCCAGGCGGATACCTGATCCCCGTCGACAAACGCCGGCTCCGCCGCCGCAGGCGCCAAATCCAGCGCCCTGGCCACCAGGGCAGCAATTTGTTCCCTGGTAATTTGCTCCCCGGGGCGCAGGGTGCCGTCGCTGTACCCCTTCACCAGCCCGGCCGCACAGGCGGCCTGCATAAGATCGTAATCCTTATCCTCCGGCCGGAGATCGGTAAAACCAGGTGCATCGTCCGCCGCCGCCTCAACGCCCATGGCTTTGGCCAGCATGACCACAAATTCCCCCCTGGTTATGGGCCGGGCCGGTTCAAACTGGTCCGGAGCCGTTTCGGAGACTATCCCTTTTAAAGCCAGGTACTGGATTTCCTTCCGGGCCCAGTCGTAAGAGCCGTCGCCCACATCGGAAAAAGAAACCGGCTGTTTTTCCCGGGCCAATACCGCAAAATTGGTGAAATGGTTAATCAAGCCCGAAATTTCCCCGTTGGCCGGGTCGATTACCGACGGCACCGGCACCCAGCGGTCATTGGCCGCGTCGTACCAGGCCAGAATCAAATTTTCCCATGTCCCTGTGAACCCCGCTATTTTAATCCTCAGAACCACCGGCTTATTGAAGGTAAGCCCGTCAGGCCCGAGATCATACACCGAAGACACCAGGCGGTGAGTATCCGGAACCGTCAAGTCCGGCCCGCTCAACTCGTAAAACTCTATGGTTACCCGGCTGTCCAGGGATCCGCCGGGCAGACTCAGGCTTATTTCGTTATCGCCGCCCGGGGTGTCGGTCACCTCGTTGTCGTCCGCCGGAGCAACCGGCTGCGAGACCCTGACCAGGTTTTGCTCCAGCCACTGGTTCCACTTTTCCCGGTCCTCCGCAGTCATGGAATTTGTGCCGCTGAGCACCACTACGTTGTATTCGGCCAGTTCAATCCGGTGGAACAGTTCCTCCAGCACGGGCGCCAGGCCGGGGAGCAGCTGCGCCAGTTTGCCCAGTTCCTCCGCCGCCTGTTTTCTGGCCTGCTCATCCACTGCCGAGAATTCAGGCGGCAGGGAACCCTGCTGACCCGGGCCAAGGGCATCGGCGTCCAGGGCCCAGAACCACTCCACCTCGTCCCCGTCCTCCAGTTGGTAATCCCTGGCCGAAAGCGATTCCGGCGCCACCCCGTTCACTCTGTATTTCCACCCGGCGGTGCTGCCGGTATCCTCCGCAATGCCTTCGATGCTGGATACGTAACGGTCGTTATACCTGGTGACCACGTTTAATCCCGTCTGTTTTAGAGCGTAGATGGGGTTTTGGGGCTCGCCGCCGGCAATGGACACTGTCCCGGAATATATTCTTTCACCGTTTTTCCCCCACACCCGCAGGTAAACAGTGATGGTTTCATCTCCAACGGGGCCGCCGGCACCGGATGAAACATTCAGTGGCACACTGCTGCGGACCAGTTCCGGGTAGCCGTCCGGGTGCTGTTTGTATACTTTTACCGTATATGAACCCGCCGCGGTCAGCGGTATCCGGACCTGTCCGTTATTTGTTTCATACAGCCCGCCGTTGAAAGCAACGGTGACCGGGTCCAGCAGCACAGCGGCAAAACCGCCCGTTCCCCAGTCAAAGCTCTTGCCGCTGACGCTTATGGTAAGAGTTTGCCCCGCCGCCGGGCTGGCGGGACTGATATTTATGGCGGGGATATAGGTTTTATTGCTCCAGTCGCCGGTATTGTAAGCCCCGATGTAAAAAACCACCTCGTCCCCGGGAGCAACATTGTAACCGCCCGGCCCGACGCCCATGGAAGCGGCGTCCACCTCGCCGTTCCTGACGACATAATAGAGCCAGGATGTCATTGTACCGGCGTTCAGGGCGGGGTTGCCGCTTTCACCGAGAATGGCGGAAACCATGCCGTAAGAATCCAACATTACATTTGAAGTGCCAACCAGCGCCTGCAAGGCATCCAGCGCGGTGCCGTCCACCTCCAGTTCACCGGAGGCCAGGGTGTCCTGCGCGCCCTCAACCCGCACCTTAACTGAGCCGGCACCGGGGTCCCCGCCGCCGCCCACGCCGTCGCCCACTACAAATGAGGCATAATCGCCTTTTAAATCGGCCAGGGCCATCAACGCCTGGCGGGTGGCGATATCATCGCTCCCGCTGCCGGAGTAGTGGGAAAAAGAGCCGTCGGCCAGCCGGAAATTAAACAGGGCGTGGATGATATTGTTACCGTTTTTACTCCAGGCGGTGATATCCTCACCGCAGGCTGCCAGGCCCTGAATTACATAGGCTATGCTTTCCGTGTTCTCAATGCCGTAGGAAGCAAAGCCGCCTGAGTTAAGCTGCACCTCCTGCAAATAATCCAGCGCCCCGTATACCGAGCCATAAACACTGGCATTTACAGTATGATTGGCTAACGCCATCATGGTCTGGCCGGTGGTGTCCGGGTCCGATGATCCGCTGATGGAAAAACCGCCGTCGTTTTTTTGCTGACTGACTATATAATCAAGGGCGCCGGACACGTTATAACTCCCGCCCGCCCTGTCCAGGGCCAAAACAGCATAAACGGTGTTATTAATCGAACCGCCGAAACTGCCGTCGGGCTGCTGTCTGGCCGCCAGTTCCCCCACCAGGTTAACGCCGTTGTAATTGCACGGGTTCAGCCCGGCGGCCTCCAGCGCTAAAATGGTTGAGGCGTAATTTAAAACCGAGCCGTCCAGTTCAGCCTGCCACCGGGAAAGGTCAAACCGGTCGATCACGCCGGCCCTGCCCAGGCCCACTATCTCTTCCCAGTGATCCGGCTGGGGCTTGTTAATTTCGTAATACTCAACCAGCCTGTCCAGGGCCTCGTCCAGCGTTTCCGCGGCAGCCGGAGCGGCAAAAACCCCCATCAGGCAAAGTACGGCCAGCAAGATCAGCACTGCTCTTCTGGTCATTAAATCCACCACCTGTCGTCAATTTTGTAAAGCAAAAAAAATTAACCCCCGTGAAACACCATGGATGAGCATGGTAACATACAGCCCAAGAAAACAGGTAAAGAAATTGCCGGGGGTTAAAAAAATATAAACCGGCTATACGAAAAAGCCGGTTGTTATCAGAAACTCCTGCAAAACAAACCATAGGCAACCTTTCCCTGGAAGGCTTTACCGTATAAGGCATTCGGGCTGGTTCCTGACTTTCCGGTTAACCGGAGGTTAACCAGTTACAGTGGCCGGACCGTCCAGGATTCTCACCTGGTTCCCTAAACCCAAATGCACTAGCATATGTTATTTTGTATTGTTATTTTACATCTTTCTAAAATGAAAATCAAAATATATTTTTAGAGTTTTATCGACATTGGCGCCGCAAACCGCCGGTTTGCATCAGACAGCTCAGGTGCCGTTAAACCCTACGGTAACTCTGTCTCCTTCGATAATTACCGGCACCAGCCTGTCGGGCGAATGCTTGAGAAATTCCTTGTAAACACTTTTACTGGACAGCACGTCATGATAATCGCACGCGCCCCTGGCTTCGTAGTGGTTTTTGGCCGCGGCACTGAACGGGCAGCCCATTTTCCCGTAGATGATCACCTTATCGCTCAAAACAACCACCCCTTTTCCGGATTAATATTCAATTCCCTTTTGCGCCCTAACGCCCCGGGTAATGGGGTGCTTCACTTTTACAGCCTCAATAACCCTGTCCGCACAATCCATCACCGCCGGCGGGGCGCCCCGTCCGGTGATAAAAAGAGTTGTTCCCGGGGGCTTTACTTTAATCAAATCCAAAATATCCGTTTCTTGCAGCAGGCCGAATTTAACGCAGTACAATATTTCATCCAGCACCACCAGTTGATATTCACCGGACGCGATGCTGTCCCTGGCTGCCTCCAGGGCGGCTCCGGCCGCCTCAATATGTTTTTTTAGCGTTTCTCCGGTGGCAAACCGCACAAATCCCAGCCCCAGCTTTTTAATGGTCAAGCCGGGCGCCATTCTTTCCGCCGCCAGGTATTCCCCGTATACCGACTTGCCTTTGATGAACTGCAGGACTAAAACCCTTTTACCTTCGCCCCAAAAGCATAAACTCTCGCCCAGAGCCGATGTGGTTTTGCCCTTGCCGTCTCCGGTGAATACCGTAACCCCGCCTGCTTCAAGATCCGCCAAATACCCTACCCCCTCTATAGCAGCGTCGATTCCGGCATTGGCCTGTTGTTATGGGCGCAATGCTCGCTGGAGCAAGAGCCGGCTTTCTTTAATGCGGACAACAGCAAGCCCTCAAAATGCTCCAACCCGGTTTCGTAGCTGGCCGCAGGCAGCCCGCAGTAATCAAATATCTCCAGAATCTCCAGATCGGGCATCTCAATTAATCCGGTATCAATAATCAGCATCCGGTCACAGCAGCCAAAATTTAACCGGGCTGAAATCCTGTCCCAATGCAGCGTTTTTTTGATCATTTTATCCCAGTTTTCAAACCAGCCCGGGGTGAGAAAAAATGCTTTCCTGTATTGGTCCTGACCGGAAACCTTAGGGCCCAGGAGCATTTCCACACAGTTTCCCGCTCCGATTAATACCGCCCGGCCGTCTTCAGCCACCTGTTCGATACCGGCGAAACACTTATTGCCGTAGACAATGACCTGACCCGGCCCGTTCATGTGCGATTTAACTTCCGCCTTTAGCCGGTCGGGGAAAACATGCATGGAACAATCAATATAATTGGCGTCAACATCCAGGCCATGCTTGCGGACCAAAAAATCAATTTCTCTTTTCATTATCGAGCAGCTCAGCAGCTTGATCTTGGGGTATCCGGCGATTTTAGTCATGTTTTTTTTTATACTTAAGTGACAATCCCTGGGCAGCGCCAATTCAGCCGCCACCTCTATGCTTTTTAAAACCCCGGCCGGCACCAGGCAGGCCGGGTGGGCCACCACTTCACACAGGATTTTGTAAGTCTGGGTTTCGTGTAATTTGTTGAACAGCTCTTTGTACGGGTCAACAGTAATTACATTTGTCGAAATTTTATTTATATTTGGACATTCGGTTGCAATGTGAACATCCACCTGGCGCCGGTTAATTCTGTTTGCCTGCACTTTGGTTGCAAAACCGCATATTCCGGACGTAATCTCAACTTCAGCCATCTGCTTGCCTCCTTAGAGTCCTCCTACTTATACTCCCGACAAGCCAAAGTATAATAACCTCCGGCACTGATTTTATTTTTATTCGGATATATTAATGGTGACATCCTTGGGCAATGCTCCGCCCAGCTCAACCTGGATGGCTTTGATAATGGCGCAGGGCACCGGACAGTCCGAGTTGTGCAGCCTTTTGCTGGCCGCTTTGTAGATATAGGACTCCACCATATTGCCGAAAACGCCTTTGGAGCAATCCACCTCGGCCAAATCCTCGTTCAGCATCCGCACGTCCCGGCAGGCGCTGATGATCTCCACCTTAACCTTCAGCTTGGAAATTTTCTGCACTTTTACCAACACCGTAAAGCCGCATGCTCCGGCAAAAACCTTGGCCTTGGCCATCTGCAGGCTCTCCTCCCCCGTCACACCACTAGTCAGAACACTTCTATTATGATTTATAGTGACAAATAAATAAAAATTTTTTAGTTTTTTTAATTATACTACTTAAACGGTTAATAAAAAATGATGGTTTTGGGGCTTAGCCAGGGGGGAGAAGCCCCAAAACTAAATGTGACAGCAGAGGGGAGTATATTTATTTGTTCTTTCTAACCCACTTTTCAGCTCCGTACCGCTTAACCGTATCCACCATGGCCTTGACGTTGGCCACAGGCGCTTCGGGCCAGATATCGCAGCTGGGCATTACCGAATCCACACTGCCCTCCATGGCTGCAATGGTGGCCTGTTCCACAATTTCCGGGGTCCCCAGCACCAGCACGCCGTACGCGTCGATATTGCCGAACAGCAGCGGTTCATAGCCAATGTCATTGCGGCTCCTGGCCAGATCGTTCTTGATTTCCACGCTCAGGGCGTCCGCACCGCCGGCCTGCATGTTTTTCATCACGATATTGGTGCTGCCGCAGATATGCAGGAAGTTGGGCGAACCGATCTCGGCAAAAATACGGCCCAGGTGCGGGTCGATAACCTGTTTGAAGTTCCGGGGGCTCAAAACATCGGTGGTGGCGCCCATCTCACGGATGCAGATGATGTCGGCACCGGCTTCACGATACTTGGCCGCCATGGTGATGATCAGTTCGGTAAGCACCGACAGCATGCCGTTTACCAGGTCGGGTTTTTTAAACGACAACTTGAACAGGTCGTTTAAATCCATGATCTGGCCGGCCATGGTGAAAGGACCCAAAAGCCAGGCCACCACCGGAACCTCGCTGCCCACATCCTTTTTCAACAGGCTCAGGGCTTCCATAACCACCGGGTAACGGCCCCTTTCCCAGATCTTATCGGGAATGGTGATGGTCTTCATTTCCTCTTCGTTATGAATAATCTTTTCTTTAATGGTGGGGTACAGCAGCTGGTTCACGTTTTCGTAGGCGTTCATGACACAGCCCAGCGCCTCGGCGTCCACGCACATGTCATAAGGCACTACAACGCTCTCCATGCCGGTATTTTTATAGGTAAAAGCCGACGTGTCGGCCATTTTGACTGCGTCGCCGTGCACGGTGGGAAACTTGTAACCGTATTCATCCAGGCTGGCGGTCAATACGCTGCCGAAACCGCTGAAACAAGCCATTCTGTCGGCATCTTTATTGGCCAATATACTCAGAACCCGCTCTTTTGAATTCACTGGATCATCTCCTTATCCTTCGGGCGACCGCAAGGGTCGCCCCTACGTTTATGCAGGGTCGCCGCGAGGGGCGCCCCTATGTTTTCAACCGGGCGGCCGCGTTATCCGATTCTGCCGCCGGGGTTTTTCACCGACATGTCATAAATCTCCTCCACCAGGATTTGCACCACCGCGATGGGATTGGGCATATTCATCCGGTTCAGGTTTTCCACATACAGGTCATAAATCGGCCCGCTGGTGACCAGTTCTGTTTTCCCGACGAACCTGTAGCCGCTGAGGGTTTCCCTGTTGGCCGCCACCACGGCGGCCCGGGGGTTGACCTGAATATTGCCGTATGTTTTTCCGCCGACGATTTCGGCAAAGGCAATGGTATCATCGCTGATCACTTGGACAGAACCCTTCGGGGCCACGCTGGGCTTGCCGGTTTGATCCGCCGTAGCGACAAAACATTGGTTGCTCTCCAGCATTTGTTTCATTTCCGGACTAATCACGGACATTTAAACGCACCTCCTTAAATTACCCGGATAACTGTTTGGCAAAATCACCGAAGAACTTATAAAGCGGGTGGTTGGGGTTATCCGGCAGCTTGCCGGTTTCGTCGTAAACCATGGTGGCCAGCATCATACTGGCGGTGGCCACAGCCGGGATAATCTTGGTCAGGTTGATAATCGGCCCGCTGAAAAGCAAGTCGGACCAGAAGAAAGCAGCCAGGCCCTGGGTGGTGGCGTTCATGGCGGTAAACCCGTCGGAACCCCACATTTCCCTGGCTTCCTTCCACATGTAAGTCCCGTTGGAAGAGGCCACCCCGCAGGGATACCCGAACTCCTCCTTCACCATTTTGCTGGCGATACAGGAGAATGAAGTGGACGGCAGGTTCATTACCGAAGTGTCCACCAGCACCGTCTCAAACTTGTGGTCGCCAATCTGCTCCAGCATTTTTTGCAGCCCGCTGACCCGCCCCTTGGGCGAGGGGTCTTCCTGGTTGTAGGCCTGCAGCACCACATGCTTGATACCCAGGGCCGTCAGTTTTTCAACCTGTTCCGGAATATCTTTGTCCCAGGGGGTAATGCTGTTGTACAGCAACCTGTCCTGCAACCCTTTTTGGCAGCAATACTCGGCCGCCTCCAGACGGGCCTTTTCCACCCACATATCAATGCCGAAGGGGCGGTCACTGATACTGGTGTAAAAATCAACGTATTCCTGCATCTCCGCCGCCGAAGTGGCCACCAGCGCCACCAGCGCCGGCACCCCGGTTTGATCCGAAAGCTCTTCCATTTTCTTTACATACTCCGCGGCTTTCCGGCGGTCAAATTTTCTCTCTTTCCGGCTCTCCAGAATCTTATCCCCGTTATGGAACATGGAGGCGATTAACAGCGGCGGATTGTTGCCCGGCTGCCCGCCAATCTTCCAGTTACCCAACTGAAACACCTTTTGTGCACTGGACAAAGTAAGCATTTAATCAACTCCTTTCAGTGGTCAGTCTAAAGTTATCGCTTGGGTATTTGATCTAAAATGTGCTGAATGGTGGGAAATTTATGGGTGGCGTGCGGGAAGGCCATGGCCAGGGCAAACCTTTCCTGGAAATCGGATTCCACGGCGGTTTCCACAAACTCCACGCTCCGGGCCACTTCCCGGGCTTCCCTGCGCTTGCCCCGGTCCAACAGCGCCAGCTTGGCGCCGTCGCCGGCCGCGTTGCCCACCGCCTGCACCTTCTCCAGGTCGCAGTCCGGGAACATGCCCATCACCAGGGCGCTTTCCTTTTCGATATAGCTGCCGAAGGCGCCGGCCAGGGTCACACTGTCCACCGCGGTCACACCGTACTTCTCCATCAGGTATTCAGCGCCGCAGTACAATGCCGCCTTGGCCAACTGCACCGCCCGGACGTCCCCCTGGGTAACCGTGATATCTTTGCCGATGGACGTTTCCGCGGCCCAGGCCACCACGTATTCGGGTTTGCCGTCTTCGCCCCTGCGCACCCGCGGGAATTTCTCTTCCAGCTGCTTGATGTTGAAACGGCCGCTCTTATTGATAATGGCGGACTTGAACAGCTCGGCAATCACATCGATAATGGCCGAACCACAGATCCCCTTGGCGTCTGTTTTCTGCACCTGCGGGTACCATTCTTCCATCCCGATCACCTTATACGTGGGTTCCAGGGTTTCCGGATCGATTTGAATTCTTTCAATGGCCCCGGGCGCGGCCCGCATGCCGAACTTGATCTGGGCGCCCTCCAGGGCCGGTCCGGTGGCGCAGGAGGTGCACATCAATTTGGTGCCGTTGCCCACGTCAATTTCCCCGTTGGTCCCGATATCAATCAGCAGCCTGACCTCTTCGGTTTGCTTGTAGGGTTCCTCGGCAATCAACACGCTCACATTGTCCGGTCCCACGAACCCGGCCTCCACCGGCAGGGTATGGACGTTGGCGCACTTGTTCACTTTAATGCCCAGATCCCGCGCTTTCAGGTCCAGGGAGCTTTTCACTCCGGCGGTGAAGGGTGACCGCCCCACAAATTTGGGGTCGATATTGAGGGCGATATGCTGCATCACCGTGTTGAACACAAGGGTGACTTCCATAATATCCGTGGGCTGCATCTCGATTTGCTTGGTCATCCGTTCGGCCAGGGTGTTCAAACCTTTGATGATGGCCTTGTGCATCCTTTCCAGCCCGTCGTCGTTCATCATGTGGTAAGTGATCCGGGACAAGACATCCTCACCGTAGCGGACCTGGGGGTTCATCATGGAGTCCCGGACCAGGGTCTCACCCGTCCTCAGGTCGCACAGGTACGCCGCCACCGTGGTGGTGCCGATATCCACGGCCAGGCCCACCACCGTCTCTACCAGCCCGGGCTCCACATGGATAATCTCCCTGTCGTCCCAGACGGTGGCGGTGACGCACCAGTTACCGTCCCTGATTACATTGGGCAGCTGCAGCAAGCAGAAGTAATCGATGCCCAGATTTTCCGGCAGGCCGTATTTTTCGTGCAGCGCTTCCCTAAGCCGCTCGTAATCGCCGTGGTGGTCCTCCAGGGTGGCCGGCGTCAGTTCCACGTAATACTTGGTCACCGCCGGATCCAGGTTGAAGACGCGCCCCTCTTTGCCGATTTCCAGACAAATCTGCTTGGCGCCGCGGCTCTCCTCCGGAATAAAAATCAGCACATCGCCCTGGATTTTGGCTATACAGGCCAGGCGGTAATGCTCCCCGATCATCTCTTCCGTCAGAAACTGAGACTCCTCTTCGGGCTGGAATGCTGAAAGGTGCCCGGCCCGGGAATCGATATTGAACTTTTCAAAAAACCCCTCTTCCAGTTTCACTTTGCACTTGCCGCATTTTTTAGCCCCGCCGCAAATGGCCTCAATATCCACTCCCAGTTCCCGGGATGCTTCGAGGATTGTCTTACCCTCCTGAACCCGGCCCCTCCGCCCGGAAGGTTGAAAGATTACCTGGTATTCATTCATTCTTAAGACCCTCTCCTCCGAATGTGCGTTAGTGTGTTACAACGGTTACATTTTTGGGACCCTGCCCCCATTCAGGGGCGGGGGCAGGGGTGAAACGCTTGAATATCCTTCAATACCTAAATATCCTTCAGTGAAGCCACCATGCTAATGGCATCCTGCAGGGCGTTGCTGGCATTGGGGGCATAGCCGTCGGCGCCCCACTTGTTGGCGATTTCCTCGGTCACCGGCGCTCCGCCGATCATGATCTTGGCCTTGGGGTTTTTCTCCTTGATCTGCTTGATGATGTCCTTCATCCCCACCATGGTGGTGGTCATCATGGCGGACAGAGCCACGATTTCAGAGTCGGTCTTCAGCTGCTCCTCCACGAAATTCTCCAGGGGCACGTCACGGCCCAGGTCGTGCACGGTAAAACCGGCGGCGTCAAACATCATCTTCACAATGTTCTTGCCGATATCGTGCACGTCGCCCTGAACCACGCCCATCACCACCTGGCCCTTGACCTTGGCCTTGCTTTCGTCACCCTTGAGCAGGGGGCGCAAGATATGCAGCCCGGCATACATGGCGTCGGCGCACATCAGCAGTTCCGGCACGAAGTATTCCTGCTCCTCGTAAAGCCGGCCGCACTCCTGCATCCCCACCACCAAACCGTCGAATACCGCCTTATGCGGGTCAAGCCCTTCACTCAGGCCCGTGTTCACTGTGTTGACAATGCCTTCCTCGTCATAGTTGACAACGCCGTCCGCCAGCGCCTTAAGCAGTTCCTGTTCCCTTTCCGGTGTCATAATGAAGCATCCCCTTTCAGTGTTTTTTCACATCGATAGGTCATTTATTTATATACCCCGTATGTTTTGGCCGCTTCCACAATGGCCATGGCGTTGAGCACGGTACCGTTGGGCGGGTACTCGCAGCCGGGCGCCAGAATAAAGCCGCCGTTGCAGTCTTTAAAGGTTTCAATGCATTTCCTGGCTGCCTCCAAAGTTTCTTCATAGCTGTAGGAAAGAGCCAGTTCCGAAGGGGTCAAATACCCCAGGGTGACGATCTGGTTGCCCCACTTGGCGGCGTGCTCCGCCCAGTCTTTGCAGTCGTCCGCCGGGTAGGCGTGGGATATGCCCACGGGATCCAGCCATTTCTGCTGGGCGTCGAAGTAGATGCCGTTGCCGCAGTTGTGCAGCAGCACCGGCAGGCCGGTGGACCGCATGGTGTCCATCACCTTTTTGGCGTACGGCGCTTCAATCTTTTCCCACATCGCCTTTCTCATAATGGTCTGTGACGCGTAAAGGGTGTCCTGCATCAGAGCGTGGGCGCCGGCTTCCGCCATGGCCTTGGCGTATTCGCACAATACGTCGGCAATTACGTCCTCGGCGTGCATCACGGCATCGGGGTATTTCAGGCAGTCCATGAATACCTGTTCATGCCCCCTGAGCTGGGAGAGCACGCCCAGCGGGCCGTAAATAAAGCCGCAGATGGCAACTTCCTTGCCAATTCTCTTGGACAGAATGTCGATTACCTTTAAAACCATGCTCATCCTTGGTGTTTCACGGGGGTTGATTCTCTCTATCTTGTAATAGTCGTCCTTACCCTTGATCACCGGGTTATATGTCTGGGTGTAGGCGGTGCTCCTGATGGGGTAGATCACTTCCTGGCCCCAGTCGGCGCATTCCACGGACAGGTCAATCAAGAGGACCAGGGCGTCGTCGCCGATGACCCTTTGGGCCTGGATAAAAGACTCGGCGCACTCCTCCGCATCGGTGGACCATTTGGGATAATCCACACCCAAAATCCGCCGCGACGCGCCGTTAAACAGCGTGCATACCGGCACCCGGTCCGGCTTGTTTCTGCCCAGGGCGGCGGCTGTCCTTTCCAGCCCGGTCATTTGTTGGCCTTGAAATAAAGAAGCCATTTTTAATACCTCCCCTGCTTAAAATTCGAACCTCGGCAAACCAACTGTGCAAAACCCGCATTAACTTCAATCCAGCAGCAGTATCCCTGTATAAACCACCTCCTTCGGATTATCAAGACCAAAGGACAAACCTGCCTCCCCGGCAGTTTTAATGACGTCAATCCCCATCGCTTCCGCGCTGGGCCGCGCCTGGGACGGGTTCCGGCAGGGCAGCCCGGAGCGGGCCCCCACGCATTCCTCGCAGATGCGGCAGTTGGACGCTCCCAGGCCGGCCGCAAAATAAAACCCCAGCCCCAGGGCTTTTTTCTCCAGCTCGCCCAGCATTAGCTGCGCCTTTCGCTCGGTTGCGGCCAGTGTTTTTTCTTCTATGCCGTACGAAACAACCTGGAGCACCAGGGCGCAGGAATACCTGGCCAGCACGGACCTGAACTCCGCCACCGGCATGGTGTTGGGCGGGCAGCGCAGGCTGTTCCCGTAATGCGGGCACAAGGGAATCTGGCACTTCAGCCGCACCCTTTCGTCCACCACGATCTGATTGGCCTGGATCAGCTCCGCCCTGTAAGCGCCCATCTCCAGGGCGTTTTTCTTCACTTCGGCAAACCGCTCAAACCTGCTTAAATCCATAACGAACCTCCTCGAAAAAACAGTAGTCAGGAGTCAGAAGTCAGAATTAACTCCTATGCTACGTGGTTACACCTGTCCCGGCGAGCGATTACAGAGGTCAGGGGACACACCTCTCTTTGGGGTAAGTCTAACTGGTCAGAGGTATGTCCCCAATTGATGCCGGTAACGGCACCCGGCGCAGCGAGGCGCGAAACCGGACGAGCGGCCAGGACGGCCGCGAGAGCCATAACCCGAACTAGGACGGTGAGTTTATGGCGGTCCGGTTGAGCCCGAAGCAAGCCGCTGGTGCCGTCGGCGCGGGAGCCTTGAGCGAGTCGGGACAGGTTAACCACGCTTGATAGGACTAATTTTCAGGCCAGGGGTCATTAACTCCTGACTCCTTCGGGCGACCGCAAGGGTCGCCCCTACAATGCACCCGCAAAGGGCGCCCATTCATACCGTGAGTTTCTTGTACAGCTCCGGCAGCTTGACGGGCAGCAGTTCAATATCGTCGATGACGATATAACCTACCGACCCCATAATTTTTTCCAGGTACTCCTTGCCCTTGCGGTCCACAGTGATGCAAAAGGGGGTAATCAGCTTCATTTTGGCCTCGCTGATGGCCAGCCTGGAATCCTCCTGGGCGTAAAGCAGCTCGTCGCGCTGCAGCCAGGCCTTAAAATCACCACTTTCCTGCTCAGCGCAGTAATCAAAATCGTACGGCCTGCCGTCACTGAGCAAAATCAGCAGCCGCACCGAGGCTTCAACGCCCTCCAGCTTGCCGGCGGCATGCCTTACCGCCGCCCCCAGCCTGGTCTGCCCGCCGCTCTTTAATCCGCCGAACCGCTGCTTGGTCACCTCGCCGCGGGCTTCGCCAAATTCCTTGACCACGTAAAAATTAACCCGGTCCCGGCCCTCACTGTTAAAACCGTATATGGCGTACTGATCACCCAGCACCTCCAGCGCCTCGGCCATAATGACCACCGATTCTTTTTCCACGTCCAGGATGGTCTTGCCGCTGTCCAGCAGCTGGTCGGTGGAATTGCTTAAATCGATCAGGAAGGCCACCGCCACGTCCCGGACGCGTTTATCAATCCTGGTGTAAAACCCGCCCGTTACCATTACGCCCCTTTTGTTATTCACCCAGGCTTCCACCATGGCGTCCAAATCAACCTGGTCGCCGTCCTCCTGGCAGCGAAAACGCCTGAAACGGTCCGGCCTAAGCAGGGCGAAGTATCTTTTTAACGACGCCACCAGGCCGTAGTGCCGCCCGAGGGTCTCCCGCACAAAGGCGCCCGAGCTGGGCCGCAGCGTAAACTCCCTGACCCTGGCCCAATCCGGCTTATATCCCCCCCGGGTGTAATCCCACTCGTCGTAATCCCGCACGGCCCGGCACGATTCGTTTTCTTCCCGGACGAAATCCGCCAGCAGGCCGGTTAAATATTCAATGTACGGCTCCTTGTCCAAGCCGCCGGGAAGTGCTTTAATCACCGCCTGGCCATAGTACTTGCCGCTTCCGGAACCCAGCTCGGCAATTTTTTGTTCCACCGCCCGGGATACCGCCGGCAGAACGGGGCTCATCCCGCCCCGGACGGCTGGCCGGTCCCAATCCCCGGCCTGCATATCCGGGCTGTGCTCCTTAATATGCAGATACCACCGGGTGGCCAAGCGCAGGCTGTCGGCGGCGCCGGCCCTGCCCGCGACCGCCAGCCGCCAAAAGGCCGTAAAGGTTTGGGCAAAATATTCCGCTCCGGCACAGCCGGTTGGACAGCCGCCGGAAACCACCGCGGCTACGGCTTCGGCCGCCCGGTGCGGCAAGCGGCCGCCGCAGGCTTCGTCATTCCCCTGCCGGTCCCGGGACAGCAGTTCTTTGGCCAGGCCGGAGTGGAATACAAGCAGCAGTTTTTCCACCCGGGCGTCTTCAATCAGCTCAAACAAGTGCCGGATCAAGCTGTAGTGCTCAAAAAGCGAAAAATAAGTATGATATTCAGAAATTTCTGCAAGTTTTGTCGAGAGGTTGAACTCCCGGACCATCTCCGCCAGGGTCTCCGGTTCAATGTCATAAGTACCCCCGAACAGATGGGCTATCTCGTGGAGCAGCAGCGATTTATAAACGCCCAGGTTCTCTTCCGCGGTGGGATAGATACTGATAAACCGCGGCAGGTAAACCCGTTTGCCGTCACCGGTGGCAGAACCCGGCCCCGCCGGTAAAACCTCAGGTGGCAGCAGCGCCGAAGACTTAATCACAATGTCCCGGTTAAAGAATGCAGCAGCATAAAAGGTCAGACTCTTCACCACATCGTCCAGGTCGACGCCCCGCCGGAAGGAAACCAGCCGTTTCACGCTTTCCCTGGTCTGCAGGGCCACAGCTTCAGCCAGCTTCTCCTCCTGCCCGCGGTGTTCATCCCAAACCCGGGCAAACCAATCCTTGAATTCCTCAATGTTCAATTCCTCAAATACCCGGTCGCCCGCCGCGGCAAGGGCCACCGCCGCCTTTCTGCTCGCCCCGGCCAGGCGCAGCACCGCGCCGGACCACGGGTCAAGGCCCTTTTCTTGAATCAGCGGCAGTACCCGGCTGCCCGCCCTGGCATATTCCAGGGCCACGGCTGCATCAACCGCATTCAGTTCCTCCATCCGGCGGCTCCACTCCGGCAGCAGCCGCTCAAAAATGCGCGGGCCCATTTTTTGCACCAGGCCGGGCACGGTGTTAAAAAATACGATGGCCAGTTCGACATCCAGGGCCAGCAGCTTATTTCCCCGGGCTGTCAGGCTGCTGAAAACTTCAAATGAACACTGTGTCCATATCTCGCCCGTTCTGAAGTAAGCTTCCCCCAGCCTGGCATCCCGGCGGGCAAAATACAACCCCTCGCGGTACCAGTCCCTGACGGCGCTGTCCGGCAGGTGCTTGACGGCCGCGGGGATGCTCCTGAAAAACTCCGTCGCCGCCGGCCAGCTCACCGAGCTTAATTCCAGACAGTTTTCCAGCAGTGCAAGCTGCCCGGGTGCATCAACCCCGGCAAAGATGTCCCTGCTTTGCTTAATCACCAGATGGCCGGTATTTTGGTTATACCTGCCGGCCGAGATATATAACCGCGCCCACCCGGCCAGGGCCTCCGGGGTTAAAACACCCTGCACCGAGGGGCTGTAATTAAGCCAGTTCCAAAGCGTCTCCCAAGGCGCGCCGGCCATTTCCACCGTCAGCGGCAGCCAGTGCAGCGCAAAATCCCGGTCCCCGGTCCGGGCCAGGGCAGCCAAGGTCTGCCTGAACTGTTCCAGCCCCCCGGGATTGTTGCCGGCCAGGGCCGCGGCGCACTGCTCGGCCAGTTCCCTGAGCCGGGGGTCGAAAAAACAGGCCCGGTCTTTGAATAAACTCTCCATTAAAACCCCTTTAATCATCCTTGGTTATGTAAAAATGGATACTGTAACTTCCTCCAGGCTCCTCTGGATGGAGAAATCATCCGTCAGGGGATTGATCATCGTTACCTTGACGGCCTCCCGGATTGGCACGCCCCGGGTGATTAAACCGGCGGCATATATCAGCAGCCTGGTGCTGACCCCTTCCTCCAGGCCCCTGTTTTTTAAACTCCTGATCTTGCCCGCCAGTTCCACCAGTTTTTCCGCCGCCGGCCGGTCTATGCCGGTTTCCCGGCTGACAATTTCCACTTCCTGTTCCGGGGGCGGAAAATCGAATTCCAGCGATACGAACCGCTGCTTGGTGCTCTGTTTCAAATCCTTCAAAATAGTCTGGTAGCCCGGATTGTAAGAAACCACCAGCAGGAAGTCATCCGGCGCCTCCAGTACCTCGCCTTTCTTCTCCAGGGGCAGGATCCTTCTGTCGTCAGTCAACGGATGGATCACCACAATGGTGTCTTTACGGGCCTCAACCACCTCGTCCAGGTAAAATATGGCTCCTTTCTTGACCGCGATGGTTAAGGGACCGTCCACCCATTCCGTCTGCTCGCCCTTGAGCAGATATCTGCCCACCAGGTCGGAGGTGGTTAAATCCTCGTGACAGGCGATGGTGATCAGCGGTCTGTTCAGGGTGAAGGCCATATACTCCAGAAACCTCGTTTTTCCGCAACCCGTGGGGCCTTTCAAAAGCACGGGCAGTTTTTTGCCCGCCGCGGCCTTGAATAATTCTATTTCCCTGCCGGCAGGCAGGTAATAAGGTTCCTTTTCTCGCTTGAACTCACCGATTTTATATACCGTCAAATTTCACACCCCAAGCGGCAAAGTATTATTGATGCTGTATTTCGGCCAGTCTTTGTTCCAGCTCTTTTCTCTTGACGTCCTTACCGATAAAGATAAACTTGTTTTCCTCCCCCCCTTTCATCGGTTTGAAGGAAATGTTTCCTTCCACGAAGTCGAAGTTTTCATACACCGTGCCGGTGTTGTAGATGCCCTTGGCCCGGAGGATATTGCCGTATTTGCCGTCTTTGAGCTCATCCAGCAGGATCCTCACCTCGCCCTGGATATAAGAAGCGTCCTTATTGGTAACGGCAAAGGAGTCGAAGGTATGGTCAAAATGCAGGTGCAAAAAGTGTTCGCCCTGTTTTTTCTTGATTTCCGGAATATTCGCCTCGCAGTTTACCGCATGGATTACAATGGCCGATTCATTATACTTCCTGATTTCCTCTTCCACGGCGTTCAGCGTCGCCGGACTGACCAGGTCCATCTTGTTGATCATGATGATATCCGAGTTGGCCAACTGGTCGGTATAAAAGTCCCCGAACAGCCCGCTGTGGATATTGGGCAAAAACCTGTCCGCATCGACGATGCCGATAATGGCCTCAATTTCCAGGCCCAGCTTTTCCTGGACCGGCTCCAGCGCCTCCAAAATGCCCGAGGGGACCGCCAGGCCCGACGGCTCGATGATTAATCTTTCCGGGTTGATTTTGGTTTTAATCTCGGTAACCGCCCGCACAAAATCATTGGCCAGGGTGCAGCAGATACACCCGCTGGGCAGCTCCACCATGTCAATGCTCTCCCCGCGCTGGATTAACTCCGCGTCAATGCCGATGTCCCCGAATTCATTGACCAGGACGGCGTTAAAGGCGTCTTTTTTCTGCAAAATATTGCAGATACAGGTTGTTTTGCCGGCGCCCAAAAACCCGCAGATAATCTTTATTTTCATTTACCGGCCGGACCCCCTTTGTGTATTTGTATAATAAATTTTCTCTATTACTTAACTTTTGTATAAAAAAATTGAATGTTCTGACTATTCTCTTCCATTATAGCAACTGCAAAATAATAAATCAACCGGGTATTTAACCAATTAACTATGCATAACCGGATTCAATCTTGATCTGGTTCATCAAATTGACGGCCACCTTCAGGGCATGGTTGGCATCATCGCCATAACCGCTGGCCCCCCACCGGCGGGCGACTTTTTCAGTCACCGGGGCGCCTCCGATTAATATCCTGATGCCCGGATTGTGCTCGTTAATCATCCTGATGATCTTTCTCATCTCAAACATGGTGGTGGTCATCATGGTGGACAAACAAATGATGTCCGGGTTTACCCTTTCCGCGGTGTGAATGAATTTCTCGAAGGACACGTCCCGGCCCAGATCGTAAATATGAAAACCGGATATGTCCAGCATCATCTTAACAATATTTTTGCCAATATCGTGAATATCCCCGCTGACCACGCCGATCACAACCTTGCCCTTGAAGGCGACTTCCTTTTTATCAATCATGGCCCGCAGCAGTTCCAGGCCTTTATAGAGCACATCGGCGCATAACAGCATTTCCGGTATAAAATACACCTGGTCCTCGTAAAGCCTGCCCACTTCCTCCATGCCCGGCACCAGCCCGTTGAAAATAGCCACGGCGGGGTCACAGCCGTTTTTCAGCCATTGTTTAACGGCATCCTCCATTTGGATCTCATCAAAAAAAATCACCGCTTCTTTCAGCTTGTTTAACAGTTCCTGTTCCATATGTATTGTACCGCCCACTCTGCCAACCCCCCAAAGAACTCTTCTCACAAGCGAATTTACACGTCAGGACAGAAAAAAATGCTTGTTTTTTTGGAAGAACTCAATGTAATTAATGATGTACCTGATTTCATTGTTCTTAAAACCTCTGAGCGCCCTTAACACGGTCTGCACGTTCGGCTCACCCAATAGCTCAATTACATCGGGGTGCAAGGTGGATAGCAGTTCTTCCACGTCTTTATTCTCCATCAGCAGGTAGGAAGACGGGACATAAAGTTTTTCGGCGATGTTTTGCAGTGTTTCCAGCGCGGGAGTGGTTTGGCCGTTTTCAATTTGACTGATCAGGCCGGGGGTTACGTTAACCTTCTCCGCCAGCTCGGTGACGGTAAAGCCCCTGTCCATACGTACTTTTTTGATTCTTTTGCCGATGCTGTTGCTGTTCTCACTTAAATCCAGAAAAAACTTGATGGTTACGTTCAGGGCTTCGGAAATCTTTTTTACCGCCTCCAGGTCGGGGATTTCCAAGCCTTCCTCGAATCTGATCAACTGCGCCGCCGGAATGTCGCTGATTTCCGATAAGTCCTCTATACTCATGCCCCTGCTTTCCCGCATGTAGGCAAGTTTCTTCCCGGTAAAAACATCATCCTGGGCGCCGACGAGGAAATTAACGGGCAGGTTCAGTTTATCACTGATCTTTCTCAGCACCTGGATGGAAGGCTTGCGCAGGTTTCTTTCCAGGGCGCTCAAATAGGAAGTGGATATTTCTATTCTTTCCGCCAGTTCGTGTAGGGTCAAACCTCTTTCTTTCCTAAAATCCCTGATTATCTGCCCTAAATTCAAATTTGAAACACTCCAGTTTTGGCCCCAAACCCTTTTTTCTGAATTTTGGTACTATTTATCATAACAATTAAATCTTTTTTTGTCCATTGCCAGTTAGGGTAATTGTTCGACAAAATAAGGGCAGGCCGCCTCAAATTTCAAGGCGCCTGCCGCCGGATTTTCGCAACCGCGATAAATTATCCCTTTCGCAACGCAGTTATGCGGCCACCACATTAACAACCACTCTAAAGTCCGAACTGTTTCCGGACGCGTCAGTTAATTTAAACTCAATATATTTTTGTGTTCCCACCGGATATTGGCTGAAATCGACCAAGCCCATGAATAACGCAATTGTGTCGAGATCGATGGTAATTTTTCCGTTCACGGGCTCAAGCTCATCAAGATCCGCGTCATCAATAATCTTGGCAATGTTTATCGAGCCGATATCGGTGTCTGTTACCTGCAAAGAGGTTTGGCTTTCTTCAATAACGGTTATTTTTAATTTGGTAAGTTTGTTGCTTTTGACGTTGGGTATATCGATAGTGTAATGGTTGCTTGCGTTTTTGTTTATAGTATGGGACTGCCCGTTTAAGGTATATTGCACATTGTCAAGAACAGGCGGCGTGGTGTCGCCTGCCGTTCCGCCGCCGGAGGGCCCGCCGCCGCCCGAGGCCGGCGCTGCAGCGCCGGAAAAAGACGCCTCCAGGGTGCCCAGATCATGTTGGCCCTCTCCGCCCACGCCGAGGTCTTTGGCAACAATCACCGGGCCGCTGTCTTCCTTACCCGGTTCATAGGCGCGGAAGGTGTAGGTCCGGTTGGGCAAAACCGCAGCCGTATATTCCCCCCGGCTGTTGGTAGTGGCAACGAATGTGGGATTGGTGGTAAAGACCAGGGTGGCGTATTTAACGGCTTGCTCCTTGCCGTCTTTTAGTATGCCGCTGAGCACAGCCGCCTTTTCCAGAGCCAGGTCAACGGTGGTGATTTTGTTGGCTGTGACTTGCACGTTACTTTGGTAGGCCACTTCTTTTTCCGTAGCCGCGGTAATATCGTAATAACCGGGCTCCAATGCAATTTTATAACCGCCGTCGCCGCCGGTTTTGATGTCCTTGAGCACCTCATAACTGCCGGCGTTAAAGACCCGCACAGTGGCGTCCTTAATCAGCCGGCCGTCAACAGTGACCTTGCCTTCAACAGCGCTTCTGGCCGCGGGCTCTGCCGGCTTCCGGGCGTCCGGCATATATGCAAGGGCGCGGTCCAGCGAAACCACCGCCTCGGCGCGGGTGATGCTTTTCAATGGCTTAAAGGTGTTGTCCGGCATCCCGCGCATCAGCCCTGCTTGCACCACGGCGCCGATATTGCCCCGGGACCAGTCTGCAATCCGGGCGGCATCCGTAAAGGCACCCAATCCGTCGGCGGCCGGCGCAATATCCAGCAGTCTGACCAGGATACCGGCCACTTCCTGCCGGGTAATCGGGCTGTTGGGTTTAAAGGAGCCGTCGGTATAACCGCCTATGTAGCCATTGGCTTTGGCGGCCGCCACATCGTCATAATACCAGGCATTAGTTTTTACATCGCCGAAACCGGCTGCGGCTTCCACCCGGCCGATGTCGAAGGCGCGGTTGGTCAGGGCCACAAATTCAGCCCGGCTGACCTCCCGGTCGGGTTTAAAGGTGCCGTCGGCGTAACCGCCTGTCAGCCCGCTGCCGGACCATTTATTAATTTGCTGTTCGGCCCAGTGCCCCCGGATATCCGAAAGTTCTGCGGCCAAAGCAAAACCGGTCATTGATACAACCAGGCACAAGGTCAATGACAGAATGAAAATAAATTTTCTCAGCATAGATTTAACAATAACCCCCTTGCTTATCATCAGGCTATGATCAGCTATTTGCTAATGTTAATGGTATAAGTGTTTTTATTGCCTGTGTTTTTGCTATCAGTCAATATGGCCTCCATTGTCAACACGCTATTATTTCCATCTATGCTACTTAACCAGTTAAATATATCTTCTTTATCAAGCTCATTGAATTGTATGTTGTTCAAGATGTCGTCTTTTGTTATGTTATATTGCTGCATAATACCGATTATTTGCATCGTCACGTCGATAATCTTGTTCATTGTCCCGTCGCCGGCGCTGCTCATGGCGTCGAACAAAGCTGCAAGGTCGATGGCGCTAAATGCGGCTTCCACAGCGGCGCTGTCCGCTTTTTTAACCACATCAAACAGGGCCGTGAAGCTTATTTCCTGAAGGATGGCGTCCTTGGTGGATTCTTCGGTCTGCATTATCAATCGGAAAAACTCTTGCAAAGCGTCGGCAATCTGATCATCTGTTTCCGCATCCAATACATCAGCTATAGCATCTATTATTTCCTCTTGGAGGTCTTCATCATCATCAATATCCGCAATTATATCCAGTAAATCTTCTTTGCTTATAATGGTGGTGATGTCGTCTTTGGTTATATGACCCCGCAGGGCATCCACCACCCCGGCTAAATCAACGGCGTCCAGAATGTCTCCTTTATTGATGTAATCGTCGCTGCCGACGGCCTCCAACAGCTCACCAAGGTCCGTTTCGCTTATTATGGCGTCTTTGATGCCGGGCTTGCCTCTCAAGAGCTCAAACAGGCCGGTGAAATTCACGGCTTTAACTATTTGCTCCTTGGTGGCGGGCGGGCATTGAGCGGTGGCCTGGAAGAGCTTGTTCAAGTCCAATTGCGACAGATCGATCTCTTCGACGTCGGGCACAAGGATGTTGTGGATATTATTAACTCTGCCGGCCTGCAGAGCAAGCTGTCTGATGGGGCCCAAACCTTCGACATTCAGGGCCAGCTTGGAATCCATGGATACTTCTATACCGGTGTCCAGGTGTATTGCACTTAAAGGCACCGTAATTTTATTATCGCCCCCGGGCGCTATACCGGCGAAACTGATTATTTGCGGTAAGGAAATCACGCCCTTAACGGTTACGGTAAAAGTTTTCCTGCCGTTGATATCGCCTTTCTTGACGGCTGACGTTAAGGTCACCGAAACATTATTTTCCTGCCTGGTTACTTTGCCGTCTGCGCCAATTACGCTGGTTTTGTTGGATGTCCAGGTTATCGCCAGGCCGCCGGCGGCGGCAGGCAGGGTAATGTTTTTGGTTACACTATTGGCGCTGTCGCCCGCAGCATAGCCGATACTAATGGCTTTTAATGCTCTGATTACTGCTTCGGCATTAATTAACCTGGTCATGCCCAAATCCGGAAAATGTGTTTCTATATCTGCATCGCTGTAATTCGTCAACACCCTGACGGCATTGACTTTATTTCGCGCCGACACCACGGCTGCTTCATCAGCTAATGTAATGGTACTCTTGATAACCGCTATGGCTTCTTTGGCATTGCCTTTGGCTTTTGCTATCAATTCGTTTTTGGTATCCGGATCGTTAACGATAATCTCAACCTCATCCGGATCAGTTACTTCTAAATCGATATCGGCAACATCACCGGTCAGTTCCACGGTGGTGGACAGTACCAGCTTGGTCACCGGTGTGCCCTGGGCCACATTAATTACCGGCGTGCCGCCCTGCCCGGCATTTGCCGACACCTCGACGTCGCCAAAGCTGCCCTGACCGGCCAGATTGATCGTCCCCGGCGCATCGATGACCACCTTGCCCATTTGCACTCCGCTGTTGGCCTGCAAGTTAACGTTACCGGTTTCCACCGTTACGGTACTGCCGGACAGGTCGCCGCTGAATGCAACATTTTTACCGCCGGCTGCGGGTTTAATCTTGATGGAACCGAATGTCGCACCACCCGCGGCAACGGCGATATGGGTCTCGCCTTCAACCTCGGTTTCAGTAATTACGGTTCCGCTGCCGGCTTCAATTTTTACCCCGTTTGCCGCTTTTACCGTTAGCGTGCCTGCTTCAACATTTTCGGCGTGTACCGAATTTTTACCGCCGGAAAGTATTTCTACGGCGCCCGCTTTAATATTCCGCAAAGTTAACGTGCCGCTGTCGCCGGGATCAATGGTTAATTTGGTAGTAAAAACGGCGGTACCGGAAGCCGGTCCGAAGGTGCCGAAACTTTTAATTACATATCCCCGGGAGTCGCCATAGGTTTTTCCGGCCTCTATATCACCCGCACCCAGTTCTATCGGTTCGGCGGGCGTATAAGGACCACCGCCGCCTCCGGGGCCACCGCCGCCGGGCCCCGCTGTGACAGTGTAGGGAGCAGTCAGCATACCCACACTGCGGTTACCGGCAGCCCCTACTGCCAACCCTTCGCTTACGATCACCGGTTCTTCGTCCTCCTTGCCGGGTTTGTAAGCGCGTACGGTGTATGTCCTGTCAGGCAGCACGGCCCCGCTGAATTTTCCTTCATCACCGGTAATTAAAACAAATGTGGGGTTTGTGGTAAACAGCAGCCTGGCTTCTTTAACCTTGCTTCCGCCTTCGTCATATAAAGTACCGGAAATTACCGCGGCGGGCGCCAGATCCAAATTAACCGCGGTACTTTCGTCCTGTGCCAGAACGATGTTGCTTTGATAAGCCGCCTTATTGCCCGTAACCGCCGTTATGTCATAACTGCCGGCAGCCAGTGGGAATTTAAAATAACCCTGGCTGTCGGTTTCGGTTTCCTTGAGCACTTCATAACTACCGGCCTCAAAGACCCGCACGGTTGCACCGCCAACGGCTCTATCGTCCAGTTTTACCGTTCCTTGCAGGTAAGCATCCTCAGTCACCACCGGAGCTAAACCCAGTGCCCGGTCCAGGGTGGCCACCGCCTCAGCCCTGGTAATGCTTTTGCCGGACTGGAAAGTGCCGTCCGGGTAACCGCCCATCAATCCGGCCTTTACCACAGCTCCGATACTGCTGCGGGACCACTGGGGAATCCGGCTTGCATCGTTAAATTTTTCCAATCCCCCGGTGGACGGTTCCAGCTTTAACAACCGGACCATGATACTGGCCACTTCCTGGCGGGAAATAGACTGCCCGGGTTTAAAAGTACCGTCGGGATAGCCTCCGGTATAGCCTGCGGCAACGGCGGCGGCTATGTCTTTATAGTACCACTGTCCCGCGGCCACATCACTAAAACCGGCAGTGCCTTGGGTATCAATACCGAAAGCCCGGTTGGTCAAAGCAACAAACTCGGCCCTGGTTACATCCTTGTTGGGCCCGAACGTGCCGTCCGCATAGCCTCCGGCCAGACCTTTTTCCGCCCATTTATTGATTTGCCCCTCCGCCCAGTGTCCCCGCACATCGGAAAAACCGGCCGCCAGAGCATAACCCGCAAGGGCAAAGAGCATGCAGAGGCTTAACAACAATGCAACCGCTGTTTTTTGGTTAGGCAAAATCATCTCACTCCTTCTACCGTTTCGAGGGATATTATATATTAAAGTTAATGCTTGTCCGCCTCATATACACTCCCTAATTATTAAACTGTATAAATATAGGATTAGCTCCGCATAATCACGCAGTGGTTGAAATTGAAATCACTTTTTAGTTTAAATTTATATTGTCTTCACTTAATTCTGTTAATTATAACATTTAACAGATAATTTTGCATTAGAAAGAAAAGATTGGCAGATTATTTTTTTCATTGTAGCACAGGCAATCATTGGTATAAAATAACAGCTAGGGACATTGAGATGAAAAGAGTTGACCATCCCGGTATGAAACCCATTAGAATAATTGCTCTGACAGCCCTGTGGATGTCTCTGATGTTTTTCGGCTCATCCATACCATCCTTTTCCACCACCGACATTACGCAATTAATCCTGCATGCCCTTAACAAAGTAATTGCCCTGCTGCCTGCCTGGATCAGCGGCAACAGTCCCATTTCCGCCGACTCCTACCAATGTTTTAACATGGTGATCAGGAAATTGGGCCATTTTGCGGCGTACCAGGTTCTGGCCGTTCTGCTGCTCAGGTTGTTCATGGCGGTGCAAAGAATCAGACACCCGTATATCATCAGCGGCCTGGCAGCTATTTTTTTTGCTTTCCTCGACGAGTTGTACCAATCCACAGTACCCGACCGCAGCCCGCTCCTGCTGGATGTCCTGGTTGACGGCGCGGGAGTGCTGACAATCCTGGTTCTGGTCAGGCTGACGTTCTCATCAAAATGAAAAAGGAATTTGTCGCATAATCACCGAATTTGTCAGGCAGTGAAACTGTAAGGGTGATCTTACCATGGCAGAAATTGATTTGCACCGGTTACTGACAACGTTGTCCACATGCCTGGATTTTGACAGCCGGGGCATTAATGCCCATCACAACAGGGTTTGCCGGATCAGTTTAAGCCTGGCAGACCAAATTGGATTGAACCGGCAGGAGAAAAATTTAATCGGTACGGCGGCGATCATTCACGATCTCGGGGTACAAACCTGGGGAGAAAGAAATGTGCTGCTTAATTTTGAAGTAAACGAGCCCTGGGAGCATTGCACAAACGGCGCGGCACTGGTCAGCAGATATAAGCTGTTGGAACCGGTGGCGGATATAATCCTGCATCATCACGACAAATTTGCCGGCGGCAATAAAACCGGAGCAGCCGGACGGGATATACCCCTGGCGGCCAGGATTATTCATTTGGCCGACCGGATTGATATATTGCTCCTTAAACAATATAAATCGGATGCCCCCATACTATGCCGGGTTGAACAGATAACGGAGAAAATAAAAAACCTTTCCGGTGTTGTTTTCGATCCCGATCTGGTGGAGCAGTTTATGCTATTGTCCCGGCGCGAAAGCTTCTGGCTGAATTTAATTGCGCCGGAGTCGTTAAACAATAAACTTCAGGAGTTTAAATTTTCGCTCAAGGTCGGTAATGATGAGGTTTTACAATTGGCCAACCTGTTTGCGGATGTAATTGACAGAAAAAGCCCTTTCACGTACCGCCACTCCCGCGGCGTAGCCGGGGCCGCCGTTCTGCTGGCCTCCGCATTGGGTTTTAAGGACGGTGGGCTGGTGAACATGAGCATCGCGGGGCTGTTACATGATCTGGGCAAACTCTCTATAAGGGACGGCATTTTGGAAAAACAGGGCCAGTTGACAATGGACGAATTTACAGTTATCAAGCAGCATCCTTACTATACTTATCATATCCTAAGTGGTGCCGGTATTGCCGGCGACGTTGCCGAATGGGCGGCCTACCACCATGAAAAACTGGACGGCAGCGGCTATCCCTTTCATCTGGACGCCGCGCAAATCCCCCTCGGCTCAAGAATAATCGCCGCCGCCGACGTTTTTACCGCCCTGCGCGAAGACCGTCCGTACCGGCGGGGGATGGAAAAGGATGCCATTGAAAAGATTATGCGTAATATGGTTCTCCACTCGGCATTGGACGGGGATGTTGTAAATAACCTTTTTGGCATCTACGATGAGCTGGAGCAGTTTTTCAACAGCTTATAGCCGCTAAAAAACCCGCATTTAAGTTTGTCCCTGCTCAAAGCGCCAGGCGTCCCGGCACATGTCCGTCAGATCTCTTTTGGGCGTCCAGCCCCAGTCCTTTTTCGCCTTCGTCGCGTCAGCATAACACTCGGCGATATCCCCGGGCCGCCGGGCCGCTATTTCATAGGGCAGACGCAGGCCGTTGGCTTCCTCAAAGGCCCGCACCAACTGCAGTACGCTGGTGCCATGGCCGGTACCCAAATTATAGATATGTACCCCCACGGTAAGGTTCTCCAACGCCGTTACATGCCCCTCGGCCAGATCCATCACGTGGATGTAATCCCGGACGCCGGTGCCGTCCACCGTGGGATAGTCGTCGCCGAATACCCGCAATTTATCCAGTTTGCCTTTGGCCACCCGGGTGATATAAGGCATCAGGTTGTTGGGAATGCCGGCGGGTGCTTCCCCAATCAATCCGCTCTCATGGGCCCCCACCGGGTTGAAGTACCTCAGCAGCGCCACCGACCAGCCCGGTTTTGCTTTGGCGGTATCGGCAAGGATCCGCTTACTCATAGCCTTCGATTCCCCGTAAGGGTTCGTGGAAGGGAGAAGGGGCATGGTTTCCACAAAGGGAACCTGGTTTTCTCCGTAAACCGTAGCCGACGAGCTGAACACAAACCGCTGCACGCCGTATTTCAGACACAACCTGGCCAGCACCATGGTGCTGGCCAGGTTGTTGTAATAATAAGCCAGCGGCTTTTCCACCGACTCGCCCACCGCCTTAAACCCGGCGAAATGAATGACACCTTCAATGGAATGGTTGGCGAACAAAGCCTCGGTGGCTGCTTCACCGGTCACATCAATCCGGTGGAAAGTGATTTCCTGCCCGGTGATCCGTTCCACCCGCTCCAAAGTCCCGGCATCGCTGTTGCAAAGATTATCCGCCACAATCACCGTGTGCCCCGCTTCAAGCAAAGCGACACAAGTATGGGAGCCGATATACCCGGCGCCGCCGGTAACCAGAATATTCATTAACCCCAACCTCCTCGGACACTTTCCCTCCGGTCCAGGTGTAGGGGCGACCCTTGCGGTCGCCCAAAAACACAGAGACGATTGCCCCTCCGGGCGCCCCCGAGGGGCGCCCCTACACCTGGACCGGAAACGCAGACGCGTCCCCCGGACGCCCTTACACCCTGGTTTGACCCCTTTTGCGACAGGCGTACTTTTTACCCTGCGCCTTTTTGTTCGGCGCCACCTGGGTCTGGGGTTTCCTTTGCCAGGCGGCCCGGGTCAGCTTTACTTTCTTCATGGCTTGACATGCTCATCCAAAAGCCTGGTAAACTGCTCATAGGGCTTGGCCCCCACGATCTTATCCCGGCCGTTTACTATAAAAGTAGGCAGCGCCGTAACATCGTGCTCTTTGGCCCGCTCCCGGCCCTGCCGCAGCCGGTCGGCATAAACGCCACTGTCCAGAGCTTCGCTTAACCCGTGCGGGTCCAGGCCGATTTCGCCCAGCAGCCTGAGCAGGGTTTCCTTCAGGCCGACGTTCTCCCCCTCATAAAAATAAGCCCGCAGCATTCGCTCGTGCGCCTGTTCATAAAGCCCGGCGTCCCGGGCAAACTCGGCGGCCTCCAGCGCCAGCCGGGTATTGGGCACCACCTCAATGGGGTTGAAGGCGATACCGTAAGACGCTCCGGCCCGGTTCATGTTCATGACCATTCTGGCGGGGTCGTAATTGGCAATGATCTGCCGCATCAGCTTTCCTTCCGGCGGCGTCTCCGGGTGCAGCTCGTAACCCACCCACTCCGCCTCGATATCATAGGACTGTTTAAGCTTTTCGACAATACCTTTGCCGAGATAGCAAAAGGGTCAGGCGTAATCGGAAAAAATAACCAGTTTGATACTCATTGGATTAACCTCCCGGAAAATGTTACATAAATTATAGCCTAATTTCCACGAAACACAAACAACGTTCAGGTGTGATATAATAATTAATTATTCGACTTTTCACGCACCGGATGAACAGCAGCGGCCCGGCAAAGCCCATGAAGGTAAGGATAAAGACGGCGGGAAGCATTCGGAAATCAGCCGGCTCACCGGCCTGTTCCTGGAGGCCGGCTACAGCAACCGGCCCATCAGCTGGCAGCAGGCCGCCGAAAGCGAACAGCTGCTAAAAACCATCGCCCGCTCATAACAAGTGGATTTTACTTAATAGTTTTAAGATAATCAGAAAACGAATTAGTTGGCAAAATTCTACGTTTAGAGATCATATTGCTCCAAATTTCGTTTCCGGTATTTTCATCAATGTATCCGGCATTTAATGCCGATACCAGTATACCACCGGTATCTACATGGCTTAAATCATACCTCTCCACGTATTTAAAAATATCTTTCAAATTATTGCTCGCAAGAATTCCGTTATATACTTTTGCTAAAGCTATAGCCGCAGCTTCACCTTTACCAATTTTTCTTTCACCTTTAGGTGGTGAAACAGCCAATTCATAAAATAAAATATATTCATCAGTACCGGTCAATATTTCTTTTATAGTAATATCACCATTTAAACATAACTCGTTAACCTTACGCTTAATATGGGGTATGCTTGGATTTGATAATTCCACAAAAACATCTTGAGGTAAAACTATTCTTCCAGGATATAGTTTAAATAAAATGTCTTCTTTCTTTACCCACAGAAAGGAGGAGATACAGTCCGTATCAAAAAACAGCTTCTTAGTCATAGTTTTCTTCTCCCTCTGCATTCAGGCCATATACCATATCCCCTCTAAATCCATTTAATAATATTTCTTCATACTTGCCATTTGAGATAAGATCTTTTTCTTTTAATTCTTCAGCCAGTTTAATATATTTACCAAAGGTGATATATTGCTTATCTTCCGGAGCCGGCCGGTACAACTTGTCATCATAGCCAAGTTTTAATGCCGATAATATTATCCCTGTTTTCATGGTTTCTGCCTTTTCAGGGGATAAATATCCATCTTTTATTAATCTCCACAAAGCTGCTTGCCTGCTTAATCCAAAATATTGCTCAATCCTTACTACATCATTAATTTCCAGCGCATCCTTTTTTTTGCCTAATTTGTTTTTTATAAAATCTTTTAGAGATTCATAAGGGGCCAAAAAATATGACGCAAACATATCAGCTTCTTTTTCTTGTGGGTCTTTATTTTTTTCAAAATCTTTAGCACACACTATACCTTTAAAATTTTCATGAAAAAATAAATGATATAACTCATGGGCCATTGTAAAACGTTGACGGCCATAAGTGGAAGTTGAGTTAATGCCGATTATTTTGTTGTCCCCATCCCGGATACACATTCCACTGACTCGATTGCTCATCGGGTAAAATACAACAGTTAAGCTTTCGTAGTGAAGTATCGAGAAAAGATCTATCGGCGAATAGACATCTTCCCCAAATTGTTTACGTAAACTTATGGCTTCTGCGTTTATCTCTATTTTTTCCTTCAAGCATTATTCCCCCTTGAGCAAATCTTCCATGTAACGCAAATTTAGTGCAATCCTATTTATAGCTGCTATTGTTTCCAAATCTTCAACAGTAACACTTTTTGCTCGAAGTGCAATAGACAGAGGGGAATAGTTATTGTCTTCATTCGTAAAATAGTCTATAGAGCAGCCAAAAAGGTTTGCCGCTTTTTCAAGGATATCAACACTGAATTGACGTTCATTCTTTTCACATTTAGAGATATAGCTTTGATCTACCTGTAAATATTCTGCAACCTGGCTTTGAGTAAATCCGCTCATATTACGTAACTCATTAAATCTTTTGCCAACCAATTCAAAATTTAACATAGTTACACCTCCACTAATAGTATATGCCGGTGCTGTCATAAAATCAAACACTTATTACAAAAAATTTATGACAAACGCGTTCAAGGGTTGATGCATTCCTGCTCCAGGCGGATCCCGTGCCGCAGCATGTGGTTTATAACGGGATGGAACAGCTTATATCTTTCATCCTCCAGCAGCCGGCGCAGTTTTTGAGCATACCGTTCGTTAACAGGCAGGCAAAACTCCCGGTAATCATTTAAGGCTTGCTCATCCATATACAACGGCTGCAATTCCGGCAAGCAGTTATCCCGCAGGTGGACAAAAATACTGAACCCCCCGTAATCGATATCGCCCCAGTGCTGAAACCGCACCTTTCTACCGGTGTTATCCGCAAACTCTTTAAGCTTGCGCAAAAAATTGCGGCGCAAGGTGTTATGATATCCCCCCAGGTACACCGCCAAATAATTATCCCGCCGGCTTTTGACAAAACTATAAAACGCTGTAAGGTTTTCGATGGTGATAATATAATCGGCCGGAATCGCCTTAACTTCCATCCGCCTGATCATCTCCGTGGAAATGCCCAGGTCGGGGTAAAAGTCGGCGGTATTGATTTCCTTGCCGTTAACGGCAAACCGCAGGCCGCCGCTGATGAAAATATGCTGCGGGTTATCCACAATACCCAGTTCGGCCAGCAGTTCCCGCGTTTCCGCCGCGCCGGACCCGCCTGATCCGGAGTGGAACTCCGCCGCCACCCGGGCCACAGTACCGGCCACGGCATTAAAAGCCTTGGTGGAGCCAAGCACCCGCTGGCTGAATATGCGCCGGGGCACTTCTCCCTCCAGTAGCCCGGCTTCCCTTAACACTTTAAACAACGCCTCGGCCCTGGCCGGGTCATTAATGTCCAGGTAGCCGGCCACGCTTTCCCCGCTTTCCACCCGCCCGGCGATATAATGCAAAAAAGCCGCGACCCAGGGAGCGGCGTCCGCGGCGTAATGCCGGGCCAGACCGGCCACGCGGTTTTCTTTGGCCGCCCTGGGGCGGCGGCCCAAAAAACCATAGGCTTCGGCAAGGCGATCATGGTTTAAGGCAATTTTTTCAATCAGATTTCCTTCTTCAAACTGCTCCCAGACTATCTCTATCAGCCGGCGCTCCTCCAGCAGCAGGGCCGCCTCGTTGATACTTTCCTTATACCGGGCCGTGGTATCGTCAAAATACCGGGGCAGGCTGCGCCGGTTAAAATGCAGCCATACGCGCCGGTTATTGCGGGGCGTCCCCTTGTAAAGCGAACTTTTTTCGTATTTATCCAACAGTTTATTCAGCAACAGCGCGGCATCCCGCACAATACCACCTCACCTGCTTCGCAGCGGCCCACGCCGCTGCCATCATCTTACCCGCCCGTTTCAGCGGCGTCCTGAATCCCCGCCAACTGGTGGTAATACTCGATCCAACTGTAATGCCCGTCGCGCAGCACCAGCAGGGTGGTGGACACATGCGGGGCGATGTATTCGCACTTGTCGGTGGGCGCGGCGATAATGGCCTGCATACCCAACTCCCTGATGAAGCGCAGGCTGTTTTCCACCCGGTCGCTGTCCATGCGGTTGAAGGCCTCGTCGAACATCATCAGCCGGATGCTGTCACGGTTCACCTTGGCCCGGTACAACTGCACAAACGAGGCCACAATGGCCACATAATAGGGAGTCTGGGTTTCCCCGCCCGATTTTTCCCGGCATACCTTGGAAAAAGTGGAGGTTTCCCCGTTATCATGGTAAATCTTAATGTCATAATCCAGAAAAGTGCGGTAATCGGTGAACTCGGCTATGCTTTCCGGCAGATACTGCGGCGGCAGGTTGATAATCTTCTCAAACAGCTCGTCCATCGCCTCTTTATGCCTTTCCCGAAACAAAGAATCAAATAGCGACCGGCCGCCCTCCACCATGTCGGTATCCATGATCATATCGTGAAACTTGCGGTGGTAATCGGAGGGTTTCACCATAAACCGGTAGCGGTCGGTACCGAAGGTGATGCCCTTTAAAGCCTCGTTGAGGAAATTAAATTCGGTATGGGCGTTTTCAATATTCTCCCGCAGCTTAAAGATAAAGTGTTCCTTGAACTCAACCTCCGCCTCCTTCTGGGCCTGGTTGATCTTCTCCTCGTATTCCGGCAGCTCGCTGCCGGTTAATTTATCATACTCCGCCTGGAAATCGGCGGTATCGTCGGCGTCCACCCGTCCCCCGAACTGATAACGGTTGGCATAGTCGCTGAGCAATTTCTGCAGCTCCAGCTTCTTATTGCCAATTAAAGTGTCCAGGGATTTGCGGTTGTGCAGGAAGTTGGCCGCGATTTCGCCGGGCGCTTTCTTGCGCCGCTCCTGTTCATAACGTTTTTCGCCCGTTTCAACAACTCCGGGGTGGGCCTCACAGAACCAGCGCAGTTCCTCCCCGGCCTGCCGGTCCTCCTCCTCCAGCCCGGCCCTGGCCGCCACCAGCCGGTTAATGGCTTCTTCCAGCCGGGTATGATCCTGCAGCAGCTGTTCCACCCGCTTACCGGCTGTTTTAATTTCCCGCTCCAGCTGTTCCAGCTTGCGCTTGATCCCGGCAATCCCCGAGGTATCGATGCCCGCCAGTTCATCCTGTTTGTCCCTGATGCCGGCCCGGGTACCGGCCAGGCTTTGAAAGACCCCCAAACGCTCCCGGATCAAGATATACTTTTCGTCCCGCCCGTCGCACAGGGAGAGCATGCGCTGCAGCGCCGCCACCCGTTCCGCCAGCTGCTTCTCCTCGCCCCGCAGTTCCTGCAGCCGGGCTTCCTTGCGGGCAATCTGCCGGGCAAAGGCCCGCTCGCCGATATACGGGGTTTCATAAACGTGAAAATTAATCTGCCGCGCCGTATTATTCTGGTAGGTCATGCAGGTGGGCGTAATGGACCGGCGGTGTTTTTTCAGTTCCTGCTCGCTGTCGCACTTGATCACATTGCCCATCAGCTGGCGCACATAACCGAGGGCATAGCGGTTGTTCGAACGCACTTCCTCAGCCAGCGAGCCCCGCTCCTGCCGGTCCAAAAATTTCAGCACCTTGCCCGTGTTCACCAGGCCCACCCCGGAGATGTTGTGCCGGCGTTTCTGGCGCTCATAAACCCCCAGGGCGAAGTCAAAGTGCCCGGGCTCGACAATTAAATCAAACCGCTGGGTGTTCAGCCAGCCTTCCACCGCATCCTGCCACTTCTCGTCCGGCACTTCCAGCAGCTCGCACAACACGGCGGGAGTCACGTCCTGCCCCCGCTTGCGAAAGCTCTGGGCGATCAGGTCCCGCAAGTCCGTAACCTTGCGGTCATAAACCAGCCTCTTGTTGCGCAGGCTTTCCAGGTCGCGCTCCAGCGCCTGCCTTTCCTCCGTCAGCTTTTTGTCGATGCCTTTGCATTCCCAGAGCCGCTCGCTCACCCGCCGGCCCAGCTCACGCAGCAGTTCCTGCCCCCGGGCCAGCGCCCCGGCCGCGGCCTCCGCACCCGCCTCCGGCGCCCGGCCCCCGGCCGTCTCCCGCAGCAGACCGGCCAGCGCGGTAAGCTGCTGCCGCTCCCCGGCCGCCGGTATGTCTTCCTCCGGGCATTCCAGCAGTTCCCGAAGCGCCCCGGCCTGCCGGCCCGCTTCGGCGACAACCCTGTCCCGCTCCCGGCTATATTCTCCCAGCTTCAGCTCCAAATCCGCGATTTCCCGCTGCAGCCGCTCCACCAGCTGGAAGGTGGTATTGGCGGCCAGCGTATCCCGGTGAGCCTGGTAATCCCATTCCAGCGCGCTTTTTTGTTCCCGGGCCTGCCGCAGCTCCCCGGCCAGCCCGGACAACCCGGCCTGTTTTTCCTGTTCCTGCCGGATATTATTAGCCAGTTCCTCCGCAGCCCGATCCTTTGTACCGCGCCGGATCAAATAATCCTGCACCAGCACCTTTTCCTTTTCCCGTTCAATATCCGCGGCTTTATCCAGGATTTCCCGCAGTTCCGCCACTTTCCGCCTGGTCTCGGCCGCCAGGTCGCTGTATTCCTTATAGCGCTGCAGGTTGTCCCGCATAATGTCTATATTAATCAGCCGTTCATCCAGCACGTAGGAGTAAACAAACTGCCTGATGTCGGTAATGGGCTTGAAGGAAATAGCCTTGACAAACAGTGAAAAAAACCGCTCGCTCAGCGAGCCCAGCTTCACCAGCAGGTCTTTGCGGTAATACTCCCCGGTGGCGTAGATCTTGGCGTCCCTGCCCCGCAAAGCCCCTTTAAATTCCTTGATGTTGCGGGGCCGGTTGTTGGCTATAAACAAGCCGTCCTCCAGGCGGCAGTTTTCAATTTTAAAATACTTGTTGTCGTAAGTGGTATTGTCGGCGTAAGAATCCACCGCCACGCCCAGGATGAAATACTTCTTTTTCACGGTATCGTAAAACTCCAGCGCCACATAAGAGGTGATATCCCCGGAGCGCAGGTAAACCCGCCCGTCCTCGGCATCGCTGCCCGTTTTGCAGCGCAGGTAGCCCAAAAGGTTGCGCTTGGTTTCATCAAAGGCGGACACATTGAATTTGATTTTGCGCAGATCGGCAACCAGCACCAGCTGCAAAGCATCCAGGATGGTGGACTTGCCGCTGCCGTTATCGCCTGTCACCAGCGTGCTGCCGTTAATTTCAATGGTCTGGTTGACAAAATAATGCCAGTTGAGCAACTTAATGCGGGTCAGTTCTTTCATTACTCATCTTCCTCTTCCGGCGCTTCGTCGCCACCGCCGGAATCACGGTATGATTCCAGCTTATCGTGGATATTGCGGACATCCTCCACCCGGACGGCAAACAAAACGGTGGGAAACACCTCCAGGCGGCATTCCGGGTCGGTCACGTCGGCGTCCAGCGCGCGCACGATTTTAAACCGCTTCAGCATGGCCAGCGTATCCCGCAAGCTCTTCTTGTCAATGGGTTTTTTGCGAATCTGCAGCGCAGCGTATTTCTCCTGAATCTCCCGCACCCGCAGCAAAATATTTTCCGCCAGATTGATTTCCTTGCGCTTTTCCTCGTAGCACAGGCGGATAATCAGCAAAATGATGCTCTCTTCCAGCTTCAGGCGCAGCCGGTTAAAGGCGAATTCATTCAGCACCTGGTAAACGCCGTAGGATTTATCCGCCGTCAGCGCCCAGCCGGCCACTTTCAGAAAATCCCGAAACAGCGACTCATGGCGCTCGATGAAATAATAGTCCCGCCGATCCTCTTCATTTTTTCTGGTCACAAAGGTCGTCGCCAAAAGTTTGTTCACGATGCGGGTGAACTCCTCCTGCTCCCGGGCGGACAATTCCTCCCACCGGCCCACAGGCTCATTGACAGCAAGCATAACAGGACACACCTCTTAATTTCCTTGGGACTGTTGCTTCCGCTCAATCTTAATGTTTTTAAACTCAAACAGATCGGCGCTATGCAGACGCCGGTCCGTGTCAAAATCCACCTTATATTTAACCAGGCGGGACGGAGCGTAGGCCGCTATATAAATCAGCCGCAGGAAGTCGTCCATCTCAGTCACCCCCAGTTCTTCCGCCGTGATACTGTCCCGGCCCGCCAGCTTTTCCAGCACGTAATTGTCGATCCTCTCCCGCGTCATGCGCCGGGCCAGCATTTCCCGGTAATGCTTGAGCCGGCGGGACTTTTGCTCCTCGCCGGGCCCCTCGGGCAGGCTCATATCCCCGGGCTGGTGGTTTTTGCTGTTCTCCCTGGCAGTATACAAAGATCCGGCGTCCAGATAACCCTGGGCAAAAATGCTGTACAGCGGCCGCAAAACCGCCGGCAGCGGGTCGTCGGCCCGCCGGCCGTCATCGGTGCGCAGTCCGGCCAGGTAGTTTAAAATATCCATCACCTGGCCCTCGGTATTTTTACTGCTGTTAAGCATATACTTCAACTGCAGGAAAGAAGCATTGGCGTATTGAGTATTGCGCCTGTCGATCTCTTCCAGCAGGCTGTCCATAGTCAGGTAAGACTGCCGGATATAGTCCATTTTGCGGTACAACTCCTTCCCGGCCGCCTCCCGGTCGGGATACCGCTCCCGCCGCACGTCCAAATCGGCGGCCCGGTTCAGCCAGTTGACATCATTAAGCCAGGTGTTAATCTTTTTCACAATCCGGGGCCGGTACCGGGATACATTGTCCGACGTCTTCAGCCGGTGGTAACTGCGGTCAATAATTTCCCGCTTATAATCTTCGAAGTGCATGCGTAAAATTTCGCCCGGGCTTTTCCGGCCCAGCACCTTTTCAATGTACCGTTTAATGTTATGGTTCAGCGACTTCAGGCCGTTGATCAATTGCTCGGTTTGCTCGTAAGCCTTCTCCAGGGCCAGGTTGCCCTGCCTTTCGGCCTCAGCGGAATGCAGCAGCGTGTAAGTGGCGAAAACAAACCCCTGGTACTCCGCCTGCCGGTTTTGACGGACCTTGTCCAGCGCTTCGAGAATACTGATGGCGTAATCGTTCAGGGTGATATACTGCTTGTAATCACTGTAGGTTTCCACGGCCAGCCAGCCGGTGTTCTCCAGCTTACGCAGCACAAAACCGGCCCGGTCCCGGGCACCGGCGGGGTTGTCCAGGGAATCCTCCCAAATCTCGTCGTCCAGGGCTTGGCCAAAAATATCGTTTTCCTCTTTTTCCTCGATGTAATCGACGATGATATCAACCAGCACCTCGCGCTCCATGCCAAAGGTGGTCAACTGATATTGCTCGTAAATCTTAAATAATATCGCCGCGTAATCTTCCTTTAAAGGGCTGGTTAATACGCTGAACAGCCGGTCCGGTATAATTTCAAAAAGCCGCACATCAATTACTCCCGCAGTCAATTTTCTTTACATTTCGCCAATTTAAACCCTAATACCTGCCGGAGGAACTCCACAAAAAATGTTCGTCATTAATGACGAACAAGGTTAACGCTCAGTTCAAATATGCCAGGGCTTCCGCGGCGGTGACAAAACCATCCCGGTCAAGCAGCTTTTTAATAAACATTTTAAACGGTTCCGACAGCGGCAGTACTTGATCCCAGCTTTCCTGGAAAAGTGCTTCGTCCTCCACCCAGTTGGTAAAAAGGTCGACAGCCACTATCCCGGTTCCGAACAAATCGCTGCGGGGTGATATTTCCCGGCGCATAAGCTCGTAGGCGGGGGAACCGGGTTCACGCCGCGGCGGGTCGGGACAAAAGGGGAACTGCCGGCCGTCAATAAACCTGGCCAGACCAAAATCAATCAGATAAAGGCTATCGCCGCTCAGCATCAAATTGGAAAGACGCAGGTCCCGGTGCACCACGGCATCCTGCCGCCGCCGGGGATTATGCAGCGCGTTCAATATTTCCAGCAGCTGACGGATGATCCCCTTTACCTCCGCCTCACTAAAACGACGGCCGGTGGACAAAAGGTGGCTCAGCGGCCACCCCTCGACGTACTCCTGCACCAGATAATGCGCTTCCGCCGATGAGAAAACCTCTACGAACCCCGGTATCCGGGGATGGCTGAGCCGCCTGAGGATCTCCGCCTCCAGCCTGAACCTCAACATGACATTTTCGGATGCTTCGTCCCGATCGTTGATTACAGCTTTAATAGCGAAATTGCGGCCATCCCGCGCCGCTTTAAGGACCACGCCGTAGCTGCCGCCGCCAAGCGGCGCTTCGATAGTATATCCTCCGATACAAGGTTTACCGTTTCATGAAAAAAGCCGGCCCAAAAACCCCTTGCGTTTACGGTAATGCCTGTCGGAACTGCTGCCGTAGTAATGCCCGCCATGGCTGTAAGGCGGGTGTTGCGGGTAAGGCTGCTGCGGCGGGTGGGGCTGCTGCGGCGGCCTCTGGGGCGGCTGCTCCCGGTGAGGCGGCCGGGCCGCCGGCGGCGCCTTCAAATCGCTGCCGCAATAAGGGCAGGAAACCCAGGCCGGTTCAACTTGCTTATGGCAGGTACGACAAACGGAACTATTAACCACTTCCACACCGCAATAGGGGCAAAACTTAAAATCCCCCTGCAGGGCTTTTTGACAATTCGGACATTGCATTGTATTGGCCTCCTTTGAGCTGGAAAGGAATATAAACGATCTATAAGCTTATAATACCACATAATTAATACCCATAATACTCCTTAAACCACCTGGCGAACTTCGCCAGCCCATCCTTAATGCCCGTACCTGGTTTAAAACCAAAATCCTGCTATGCTGACCATGCAAACAAGCCGGCTTTTTCTAATGTGTCATAAAAACCTGATATTGTTTGGTGGCTGAATTTATCTCCTTTTGCTTCAAGTACTCGTTGGATTACAACTTGAGAATACGGGCCATAGTGATAAATATCAAACTCAAAATCTATTGGAACTCCTTTAGACTTAATAAAGTAACAAATCTTTTGCAGTATTGTTCTACCTAAATTTATATGATCCGGCGTGTTATACCATTGTTTAGCAGTGTAAGCAATTACAGCATCATCAAAGCTATTACTAAGCAGGATCATTTTATTTTTCATCCCCTTTCGCCACCAGTTTCTTCTCGTAACTTATTTAAAATATCGCTATCTTTTACATCGACATATATTCTAACTACATAAGCTCATCCAACTTCTATTTCATTAATTCTTGAATGCAACTTTTTTACTTGATCATCAAAAAACTCTCCGTCACATGTTATTAACGGTGCGTTTAGAACCTTAGCAGTACTGGCTATAAAAGCATCATTATAGGATAAAGACCTCCGTTTAGATGAATACTTAGATTTCAGTTCACCTGCTTCCCTGGCAGTATCATATTCTAACGGCCATATGATCAAGTTATCTTCTATAGACTCAAAAATTTTCGTAATCGAGTTTTTAAGAGCTGCTTCGGTTTTTTCTAAATCTCTTAGGTGTTTTATTATTTCTGCTATAGTAACAACAGATACAAACCCTTCAATTACTTCCTTATCCAGCAAACTAAAAATCCTTTGTATATGATCGATTTCACCTGTTCCATCGAAATAATTAATAAGAATGCACGTATCTAATACAATTTTAACTTTATTATCTTTTTTCTTTCCCTTTAACAAGGCAATAAGATTTTTCATAGGCTAATCTTCGTTTCTGGACTCTCTAATAACTTCAACTGGTAATCTGCCATGTTTTTTATAAAACTGCCCATTTAAAATACCTTTTACGCTAGCCAAAGACCTTCTCTTTTTCTTTTGCTGATTCACCGGATTAAGAATAATCTTTCCTTCTTCCATGATTACTTCAAATGAATCTACATTGGGTGGAACAGGAATTGTAATCCGGTTTTGCACAGTTTTAATCATAAAACTCCCTCCTTAACCAAGAGCGAATTGCTTCGTTCCTTTTCTCCTCAAGAGACTTATGCTCTATTTTCTCCTCCGAAAGATTAAGCCCCGTGAGCGGGAACAGAAATTCATTTAGTACCATAGCAGCCACATGCTCAGGGATATCAATATCATCATTTTTTATGACTTGCTGCATAAATCGGATATTTGCTTGGTAACATTCATTCCAAGGAGTAACTGGTGTAAGACTGATTTTCGACCACACTTGCCGAAGCACTTTAAGTGCATGAGCCGTAAGGAGTCCAGACTCAGTCGTCTTGATTAACAGATTACAAATCGCAGGGCGACACTCCTTGATTAGCTTAGCCTCTTCAATCCAAAAATCAGGCGTCTGCCAGCGCAACTTACTGTCTTCCTCAACAAGATCTACATACATTATCTCTTCACGTCTCTGAAGTATCGCATTTCGGTATATCCATTCAAAACCTTCCGGACCATCTAAGTAATAGTTAACACGCTCTCTATCTACAATATCCTTGACTTCACCGATACTCATTCAATCTTAGGAAACCAAAGAAACCACTTACTTTCCATTATAACCACAAACAATGTTATAAAAATATCAAAATAAAATTGCGAGGATGGGCAGCAACCATCAGTTTACACATCCACGGGCGAATTTCAGCAGCCCTTCCTCAATACCGTGACCGTATAAAGCCGAAATCCCGCTCCAGGGCGGAGATGTCGGCTAAGTGCCGGGCACGTCGCCCATCTGCACGGGCAGGTACTCTTTTTTTCATAGGATTCAAGCCCATTTACGCTGAATTATTTACATTCCGTAAAAACCCTTGCCGCCGAACCGTTTAATCTTAGCCGCGATGCCCTGTTATTATCATCAAAATGGGTAAAAGCCGTAAGAAGATAATCATTTACTATACAAATTGTTCCGAGTTTATACTTTATTTTCTTGCCAACATCCAATCAGCAGCAATATAAGTTTTGGTTCTGTAAGCCATTTCCTTTATCCTCCCTAAAATTGTTATTATATTTTTCCATTATAAACCACAAACATATGTTTGTAAATATTTTATGAAAAAACAGTATTTTTCGGCTGTCAATATCTTTAACATCACTACCTCCCAATAAGTAACTAAGGGAAAACCTGTCTGATGGTCTCCCCCCTCCACAAGATTTTTATGGAAATCTTTTTACCCTGCCCATATCCGCTGATTTACGGCTGCATTTCAGAACAGCTAATCAATACCCATCAATCACCAGATTCCAGAAGCACCAGATTTAGCAACTCTCGTATGTTTTGCCGCTGGTTTGACAATGTTAGAAAAGGGAAAAATGTTGTTATCGTCGTAGTTTCTGATGACAATCCGGCAAACCGACATTGGGTCATTACCGCATATATTAGCCGTAATATAACAGGGGGTATAATTGAATGGAAGAAAAACTAATCTTTCGTTATGACCGTGAGACAGATATTTTATACATTGATAAAGTAAAACCTTATCCTGAGCAAGAGACAACAGAACTTGGCGATGATGTTGTGGCAAGGTTAAATCCCTATACAGAAGAAATTGAGAACCTCGAAATTCTGTTTTTTTCCACAAGATTATTACGAACAAATCTTTTTGCTCTGCCAATATCCGCTGATTTGCGGTTAGCATTCCAGAATAATTAATCAATACCCGTAATACTCCTTAAACCACATGGCAAACATCAACAACCCTTCCTCGATGCCCGTGCTTGGTTTAAAACTAAAATCCTGCTTTAGGGCGGCAATGTCGGCGTAAGTGCCGGGCACGTCGCCCATTTGCATGGGCAGGTACTCCTTCTTTGCCGCCACGGGTCTGCCCACAACCCGGCTCAGCGCCTGTTCCAAAGTCTCAATGAAATGCATCAGCTGCACAGGCTGGTTATTGCCGATATTATAAACCTTATGCCGCACGCCGTTTTCATCGGCGCATGGCGGGTTGCCGAGCAGACGCTCCATCCCGGTTACTATATCGTTAATGTAGGTAAAATCCCGGTACATGTCGCCGTGGTTAAAAATCTTAACTGGCTCACCCCGCATGATCTTTTGACTGAAAGAAAAATAAGCCATGTCCGGGCGGCCCATGGGGCCGTATACGGTAAAGAACCGTAAACCGGTGGCCGGTATCTGATAAAGGTGGCTGTAGGTATAAGCCATCAGCTCATTGGACTTTTTAGTGGCGGCGTAAAGGGAAACCGGGTGATCCACGAAATCGTCCTCGGAGAAGGGCACTTTTTTATTGGCCCCGTAGACCGAACTGGACGAGGCGTAAATCAGATGCTTAACCCCTTCATAATCGCTGTACGAATGGCGGCAGGCTTCCAGAAGATTAAAAAACCCGATGATATTGCTCTGCAAATAAGCGCCGGGATTTTCAATACTGTAACGCACCCCCGCCTGGGCGGCCAGGTTCACCACAATACTAGGCTTGTATTTGCCGAACACGGCGTTAACCGTATCACTGTCCGCAATATCGCCCTTGATAAAGATAAATGTGCCGCTACCGCCGGTCGCCTCTATAAGCTCGTCCAACCTGGCCTGTTTCAACGCCACATCATAATAATCATTCATATTGTCAATGCCGACCACCCGGCAGCCCAGCTCCAACAGCCTCCGGGACAAATAATACCCGATAAAGCCGGCGGCTCCGGTGATTAGAAATGTCTCAAGCCCCATGCAACATCCTGCTCCTTAACTTCCCGGCTTTATTCTCTAGCACGACTTGTCTACCAATGGAATGATACTCCACCCCGGCCTGGCGCATTTCTTCAATGTCGTAGATGTTCCTGCCGTCATACACCAGCGGTGCGCGCATCAGATTTTGATAAACCTCCGGCCGCACCGCTTTGATCTCCTCCCACTCGGTAAAGATAAAGCACACATTGGCGCCGGCCAGCGCCTCTTCCGGTTTTTTGACATAATTAATGTTATACTCATCTTCTGGATACCGCTGTTTGAAATTAGCGCTGCCCGCCGGGTCATAAGCATGTACCCGGGCGCCCCGTTCCAGCAGCAGCGGCACATTGGCCAGGGACGGCGCTTCCCGCAAATCGTCGGTACCGGGCTTGAAGGTCAACCCCAGCACCGCCACTTTCAGGCCGCTGAAGGTAATTAACCTGTTGGCGGCTTTGCGGTACAGCATGGTCTTCTGGTCATTATTCACGGCAATGGCGGCCCGCACCGTGCGCAGCTCATAACCGTTTTGCCTGGCCAGGTACTCCAGCGCTCTGGTGTCCTTGGGGAAACAACTGCCGCCGTAACCAATGCCGGCATTTAAGAACCTGGCGCCAATACGCTCGTCGAAAGACATACCCCGGGCTACATCCCGGATATCCGCGCCCACCAGTTCACACAGGTTGGCGATATCGTTCATATAGGATATCTTAAGGGCCAGAAAGTCATTGGCGGCGTATTTAATCATCTCCGCCGACCGCCTGCTTACAGATACAACCGGTAAGTTAAATGGTTCGTATATTCGCATCAGCATTTCTTCCGCCCATTGGCTGTCGGTGCCGATGATAATCCTGGCCGCCTCCAGGGTATCGCGTACCGCCGTGCCCTGGGCCAGAAACTCGGGGTTGCTGGCCACATCCACCCGGACATCGTGCACCAGGAAATCATGAATAAACTGCTCCACCTTGTCGTTGGTACCGACGGGAACGGTGGATTTCACCACCACCAGGCAGTCCTTTTCGATGGTCTCGGCGATCTGCCTGGCCACGGTAGCTATGTAAGTCATGTTGGCAGAGCCGTCGGGCTGATCGGGAGTACCCACGCCGATGAAAACGGCGTCGGCGTCTTTGTAGGCCCGAGTATAATCAGCGGTAAACTCCAGCCTGCCGGCGGCCAGATTCTCCTGCATCAATTCTGCCAAACCGGCCTCATAAATGGGAGAGACGCCCTGCCTCAGCAGGTTTATTTTTTGTTCATCTATATCCACACAGGTGACCCGATGGCCCACTTCGGCGAAACATACCCCGGCCACCAGGCCGACATAGCCCGTGCCGGCTACGGAGATTTTGAAAGTCTTGGGTATAGCTTTATCTTTATTAATCAAAGCTTTTTCACCTCGCTATCACGTCTACCCACTCGCTACAGAAAATACCTTTTCCACTGCCAGGCAGGTATCGTTCATATCACCTTCAGAAAGGGTGGGATGAACTAAAAACATCAACGAAATTTCTCCCAGTTCCTTAGCCGTTTTCAACCGCTGAGAGGGCTGCAGTCCCGCCCCGCTAAACGCCTGTTCCAGGTATATTTCACTGCAACTACCACTGAAGCAGGGTATCCCCTCGGCACATATAGCTTCCATGACGCGATCCCTGTTCCAGCCATCTTTTAGTTGTTCAGGTCGCACGAAGGCATAATACTTGTAATATGCATGCCCAATATCCCGGGGAGGAACGGTAACTCTTAAAGCGGGAATACGTGTAAAACATCTGGTGAGAATATCCGCATTTCTTCTCCGGATAGCTATCCAATCAGGCAGCCTTTTCAGCATTACCCGGCCAATTGAGGACTGCATTTCCGTCATCCGCCAGTTAGTCCCAAAAGATTCATGCAGCCAGCGGAAACCCGGGGGATGCTGACGGTTATACACAGTATCGTAGCTTTTGCCGTGATCTTTAAAACTCCAGGCCTTCTCCCAAATCTCCCTACTGTTGGTGGTCAGCATCCCGCCTTCCCCGCCGGTGGTCATAATCTTATCCTGACAGAAGGAAAAAGCGGCCGCATCACCCATAGAGCCCACCGGTCGCCCCTTATATGTCGCGCCCTGAGCCTGAGCGCAATCTTCGATAACAAATAAACCCTTTTCCCGGGCCAAATCCAGAATAGGATCCATATCACAAGGCCAACCAGCCAGGTGCACAACAATTACCGCTTTAGTGCACGGGGTAAGCACCTTCCGGACGGTATCAGCAGTGACATTCTGGCTTACCGGGTCCACATCAGCCATAACCGGAACCGCGCCCCGCATAACCGTGCAACTGGCTGAAGCAATAAAAGTGCGGCAAGGTACGACAACCTCATCCCCCGGGTCTATCCCCAGCGCGTAAAGGGCCAGTTCCAGGGCCACAGTACCATTGGCTAAGGCCACGGCATACCGGCAGCCGATAAAAGCAGCAAATTCTTTTTCAAATTCCCGTCCCATCTCCCCGGTCCAGTAATTCACTTTGCCCGACTTTAGGACACCGGCGGCAGCCGTGATATCATCTTCATCAAAATAAGGCCATAGGGCGAAAGGAACAGTACGTACAGGTTTAGCACCGTTTATTGCAAGTACACTCAATAATAATCACACTCCGAAATAACCCGTCTAAAGTTTAATTTGTTCATCATGAAACTTTATCGGCTTGGCCGGCACCCCTACCGCAGTGCAACAAGGAGGTATATTATTAACAACTACGGCTCCGGCGCCAATTGTTGACCACTCACCAATACTAATTCCTTGAATTATAGAAACGTTCGTTCCAATATTACATCCAGTGTTTAACATGGTATTACCAGAAACATTAACGCCAGGTAGTAATGTTGAATAATCACTTATAACCACATCATGCCCAACAGTACAATTTAAGTTGATAATTATAAAGCTCCCCAAGCTGATATTTACAGTGAGAATATTACCCGCACAAATTATATTCCCAACACCCATTTTCACAAAGTGCGACATCAAAACAGTAGGGTGTATCAAATTCGTAAACTTAAATCCCCATTCCAAAGCTTTATGAACAAGGCTTGTTTTAATTCTTGGGTTGCCTACCGCACACACAGCATAAATAGGTTCGCTGCTACCTTTGTTATAAAAGGCATCGAAGTCACCTAATACAGGAAAACCGTTTAAAACCTTGCCATGATTAGCCGCATTTTCGTCAATAAAACCAAGCAGTTCCCATTCATTATTTACAGCATTAATATCCTCAACCAGCCACGCCACCTCCCGGGCAAAACCGCCGGCGCCGATTACAACCAGTTTTTTCAAATACTATCACCTTCATGCCCCGTACTGACGGCGCTCCTACCCCTTAAACTCCGGCATAGTAGCATGTCCCCGGGCATTGATTCCTTCGCGTTTCAATGTTTTTAGCAAAGTAAGCCATAAAATCTTTATATCCAGCCACAGACTCCAATTATCTACATACCAAACATCAAGCCTAAACTTTTCCTCCCAGGAAACAGCATTTCTCCCATTTACCTGCGCCCACCCGGTAATACCGGGTCTTACCTCATGTCGGCGAACCTGAACCTGTGTATAACGACCTAGGTATTCCATTAGTAGTGGTCTAGGTCCCACCAGACTCATATCCCCTTTTATTACATTCCACAGTTCCGGCAACTCATCCAAGCTGGTACTGCGCAGAATACGGCCCAAAACAGTCATTCTTTTCTCATCTGACAACAGATTTCCTTTCTCATCCTGCTCATTTTTCATAGTCCTAAATTTATACATGACAAATGGTTTCCCATGCAAACCAGGCCGCAATTGACGGAAGAGAACAGGAGAGCCCATATCTAAGCGTATAAAAAAAGCCACTAAAATCAATACAGGAAAGGTAATAACAAGGCCTGTTACTGAAATCAAAAAATCCATTGTCCTTTTGACTTTAAACATATAATCCCTTCCCCACACTGGCTTTTCAAAAGCTAACCAGAGGCTACAGAAACCTTTCCATTATTTGTGGCCTCAATTAAAACCTTTTCCAACTCATTTGCTAATGCGTCCCGTGAAAAACGTTTTTTAGCTAATGCTAATGCCTCATTACCAGCCTTATACATCCATTGCTTGTCCCTTAACGACTGGATAATTATTTTCGCCGAGTTTTCCACATCATTTACATCTAAAACCAAACCTGCCCCTGTTTCCCGCAAAATATCAGCCTGCCAACCTTGATAATTAATTGCAACCGGAGTACCTGAAGCCAGCGCATCAAAGAACTTGTTGGCCGAATTGGCCCACATCTCTTTTTTATCAATAAATAAAGAAGTAGCTATATCAGCCGCCGATAGCCAACCAGGAACTTCTTTTTTGGGAATCTTTTGCATCATAAAAAAGTTATGTCCTAAAACGCCAGATTCCCTGGCAACTTGACGCACCTTGTTTTCATCCTTACCCTCACCTATGACTAAAAACCGAATTTCGGGATTATATCTCACAGCAACAGCAGCCAAACGTGCCAAGTAATCAACCCCGTTAATCAAACCCAAGGTTCCGATGTATACAATTAACGGTCTATCTTTTAACCAATCATATTGTTGTCTTATCTTTTGACCTGGTTCAAAGCCTACATCAAAAAGTTCTATATCACAACTATTAGGTATAACGTTAACAAATTGACATGGGTAACCGGATGCTACAACACCTTCTTTCATACCCGGGGAAAGGGCGATAATTCGCGATGAATTTTTATAGGCAAACTGTTCTAGACTTCGGGCAAGTTTAATAGTAAAAGGACTTTTTAACGCCTCCATAGCTATCGGTAATTCCGGCCAAAGATCACGGACTTCAAATACCATCGGGATTTTATTTTTTTTTGAAGCATAAACAGCCGGAATTGCAATAGTCAAGGGTGTACTTGTAGCAAAAACAATATCCCCGGCAAGACTAGCGGCTTTCCGGGCTGACCGCCAGGCAAAGTTGAAAAAAGATTTTATTCGCTGGCCATAATCCATTTTATTTTCATATAATACCGGTGTCCAATGCACCTTTATACCAGCTTCGTTACTATGACGCCATTTACCATTAGAAGAAGTAAAATTTTTACGGTCCGATGTAACCATGTGCACTTCGTGCCCGGCATCCACCAAACGCCGGGCCATTTCGTAAGAACGGGTTCCACCGGGCATGTCCGGAGTATTAAAATACTGATGCAAGTAGATAATTTTCATTTAAAACCACCTGTTAATTTGTTACAGCAGCAAAAATATGTTTTTACTCGAATACAAGTTTTTGTAATTCATAACTATTTAAATTTAACTCTTATATTTACATATTTTAAGCTTATTACATGAATAAATAAAAAGAATAACAAAAAAGAAATAATAACGGAAATCATAGATATCACCAGAAACCTGTGAAACCAATAACATATATAATGGTATTAAAGCGCCAAATATTTTTTTACCATTAACTTCAAAAAACAAATTTTTAAATGAAAAGCTTAAAATTAAGAGCATGATAAGCAGTCCTATAACACCTAATTCTATCATAGATTCAAGAAATAAATTATGCGGATATACGCCACCAAACAGCACTTTATAGCCATTTAGACCATAACCAATAATCGGATTGGCTAAAATCGCATATATAGAGTTAACAAATATATAATCCCTACCTGCCAAATATAAATTTTCAAAAACCAAATTTAGAAACCGACTTTCAAATATAACATATGTATATTTCAAAAAACCGGTTAAGTAAAATAACCCAAATAGACTAGCCAAGCTAATAGCAAATTTCAACGTATTTTTAGAAAAAATAATTTTGATTTTTTTAAAGTTTATCTTAGAAATTAAATACAAAGCTACGCACACTAAAAAAGCACCAATTCCACCTCTTGAACCTAACGCTATCAATGATAATACAAATAATCCTGAAAGCACAGCATATTTAAGGTTATCATTTAATCCATAAAGAGATAAAGAAGAAGCGAAAGAAAAGAAAAGTATCCTAGTAGCCACATTCGGTCCACCCAAAATAATACTTCCCCTTGCCCCATCAGCAATTGATATTAATATTGGGATTGAGTATATAATGCCAACTATAACAAAAAATTTAAAAACATAATTTAATAAATCAATAACATTATCGTAACAATGAATAACAACGAATGATAATAGAATAAAGAATAATAAATAAACTATGTCATAAACTTTTTCCGCTGCAATTGAAATGCTTTGACTATAGCAACAAGAGGTTATTAGTAAAAACATATAGAAACAAGACAATGTAAGAAATAGTTTCGCCTGACTGGTTGGGGCTTGCATTTTAAAGCCATAAAAACAAAGTAATAAAAAAAACATTATACATATTACAAAAAGCAATAGCCTAATTTCAAATATACCGTTAACATCAATAAGGCGCCCAATATCAAATCTACCACTTAAGCCAAATAATATAACTGAAATCAAAAACCAATTTTTAATCTTCATTAGTTATCACCGCATCAAGGAGTACACCTATAGTTGTTCCATGAATTAAACACTTTATTAAATATGGCCAATATAATGGCTATAAACTGCACCAGCGAAGTAATAATCAAAGCATAAGCCGCGCCTTTTAACCCGGCAATAGGAATCAAAAAAGCGCATGATATTAAATTAACCAGCGTAACCAGACAAAATATAGCTGTTTGGATCTTAAAAAACCTTGCTGCCGTTAAACCGTTACTTAAAAATGAAGTTACATAACCAATTCCCGCGCTGATCATAATTAAATTTAAAATACCGGCATATTCCGCATATTCAGGTGTATAAAGCAAAGCAAGTATATACCGGCCAAAGATTACAGCCACAATCAGACCCATAAAGCCAAGCCCGACGCCTAAAAGCACCATTTTAAATAATAACCGCCGGTAAGCCTGCTTGTTGGCAAAGGCGAAATACTTAGCCATGCGCGGGCTGGCCGACTGCCCCAGTGCAGCCACCACCGTATTTCCAGCTATAATTAAATAAGCCATGGCGGAAAAGTAGCCCAAAGCCTCAATGCCCAATTCATGCTCAATGAAGTAGCGTGGAATATTTGTATTCAGTGAGATTAATGCCATAACAACACCCAGAGGGAAACTTAACCGGACCAACGGCCATAATTTTCTACTGCTGAAAACGGGCTGCAGTGTACTGAAACTGCGGGTATTAACCAAGTCGTATAATAACAGCACCGCCAACCAACTGATAACCAAGCCCACAATACTTTGAACTATACTACCCGTAAACACGAGTATAATAACCAGCATCACCAGCGACAGTATACCTTTAAGAATCTGAGATTTGGCAATTACTTGCATGTACTCGTGTTTTTGTGCCAGGCCGAAACAAATATCGCTCACGGATTCAATAAATTTGGCTGTACCAAGCAAAATGATCACAAACGCTGTTTCCCCGTGGTATCCGCCTATACAAACAATCAACAAAATAATGGCCATTGCAATTGCGCTGCTGGAAATACGCAAACCAAAATATTCGCTAAAGGAATATTCATCTTTGGCATCCGTAGCCTGAACGGCCCTTAAATGTAAATTTGTCAGCATGAACACCGGTGCCGTTATAGCCAAACCCAACGTGTATTGTCCAACCACAGCAGGCGTACCCAGCTTGGCCAGTGCCATCAACATACCCCACTGGCAAGCGGCGTAAATTACGTTACCCGTAAAAGCCCAGGAGAAATTTTGACGCAACGACATGGGTTTGATTGCCGCCATTATACCGCTTCCACTGTGTTTCTATAACTCTTAAAATGCGGCAGTACAGAAGCCAGAGTATCAAATACGTCGTTTCCATCGATCATGCTGGGGTTCATGCGCAGGGTTGACAGTGCCATTTCCAATGCCGACACTTCCACCAGGCACGGCTTGGCCACGAAGATCCGTTTATGCTTGGTTGAGGCCGCTCCTTCCTCGGTGGTTAACAGTTCCTCGAACAGTTTTTCCCCGGGTCTGATGCCGGTGAATTTAATCTTAATGTCCTTGTCCGGTTCCAAACCGGAAAGCTTGATCATTTCCCGGGCCAGGTCCACTATTTTAACCGGTTCCCCCATGTCCAGGATGAATATTTCGCCCCCGTCCGCCATGGCGCCGGCCTGGATCACCAACTGCACCGCTTCGGGGATGGTCATGAAGTAACGCTTCATTTCCGGGTGGGTCACCGTCACCGGCCCGCCTTCCTTGATCTGCCGCTCAAAAATAGGCACCACGCTGCCCCGGCTGCCCAATACGTTGCCGAACCGCACCGCCACAAATCTGGTATCGCTTTTTCGATCCATACTTTGCACCACCAGTTCGGCCAGGCGCTTGGTGGCCCCCATCACGCTGGAGGGGTTTACCGCCTTGTCGGTGGATACGGCTACAAATGTCCCGGTGCCCGCACGATCCGCGGCCTCAACCAGGTTAATGGTGCCGAAAACATTGGTTTTTACGGCCTCACCCGGGTTGAACTCCATCAGAGGCACATGCTTGTGGGCGGCGGCATGGAAGACCACCCCGGGCTTGTATTCTTGGAATATATACTCTATTCTGAGTTTATCCCTGATATCGGCGATGGCAATGTTCAGCGGCAGCTCCGGAAACCGGGCCTCCATTTCCAGCCATATTTTATGGATGCTGTTCTCTCCGTGTCCCAGCAGCACCAGCCGCCCGGGACCGAAACCCGCTATCTGGCGGCAAAGCTCGGAACCAATCGAGCCTCCGGCCCCGGTGACCAGCACTGTTTCACCCGTCAGGTAGCCGGCCATTTCCCCGAGGTCCACCCGCACCGGTTCGCGGTGCAGCAGGTCTTCTATTTCCACCGGGCGCAGACTGTCTACGGAAACCCGGCCGTTTAAAATTTGATATACGCCGGGCAGGATCTTGATCTCCAGGTTTGTTTGCTTGCAGATGTTAAAAGTCTCTTTAATGGTTCGGGCGTCGGCCGAGGGCATGGCGATAATAATGGTCTGAATATTATGACGTTGGACCGCGTACGGTATCCGCTCCCGGGCGCCCAGCACGGGCAGCCCCAAAACGGTGTGTTTTTGCTTGTACGGATCATCGTCAATAAAGCCCACGGGCATCAAACCGCTGTCGTGGTTTTTAAGCTCCCGGGCCACCATCACCCCGGCGTCTCCGGCGCCGATAATCAGTGTGCGCTTGCCGTGACGGCCGTTGCTTCTTTTACGGTCCCGCATAATTCGCCAAGCCATTCGGGATCCGCCAACCGACAGTACGATACCGGCCCAGGATGTCAGCACAATACTGCGGGGCAGCAGGGATTCCATCATATACGTCATGGCCACCAAAATCAAAGTGCCCAGGGTTACCGCCTGCACTATGGCATACAGTTCACCCATGCTGGCATAAGACCAAACCCGGTTGTACAGTTTCATAATGTAAAAACAAACTAAATAAATGGCTATGGTGATGGGGGAAATGATGTAATATTCTATCAACTGCGGGCTGAATAAGTTAACATTTTCAAAACGCAGCATATAGACCGTGATTATTGACAGATTAACCAGCAGGGCGTCACCGGTCATTAAAAAAATTAATCTGGGCAGCCCGTTCATCAACCAAACCTCTTTTCAGACGCCTGAGATAGGACCATGGTCCTAAGCAAATGGGTCTATGGTCCTACTTAAAAGAGAAAAAAATTGCTTCCGGTACAAATTTTATTCTTATTGGCACATTTAATATAGTTTGACATAGTTTTCCTAATTCCTTTTAAGTTTTAAAAAAATTTTGACCAAAAGCAAAAAAAAAATTGCGCACCAATGGGTTTTACCCCTGTGAGCAATTTTTATGATCAGTTTTAAACTAAAAATTAAACTGCGTCAATGCATTTCCTGGCAATATCCAGTTGTTCCTGCAGCGCTTTTTTAAGTTCTTGCAGTTCCGACGGTTCAAGCTCGCTTAAACTCTTGCTGTGGCCGAATTTTTTTACCAGATAGTCAACCTCGCCCGGATTATAGCCGATATTGATCAGCTGGTTCTTTAGGTTCAGTATGCTTTCCTTTGCTCTATGATTCTCGTCGCTAATTTTTCGGGCTGCACCGGCTAAAATGAATTCAAAGGACAATAGAAAACCTCCTTGGGCTATGTCTAATGGTCATATATAATTATATTAGAAATTTTTCGAACAATCAACAAATTTTGACTTAAAATCCTTAATTTTTTAAAATGAGTCCACCTCCTGGGTATAGTAGTAATGATAATAATAATCCCCGGAGGATATGCTGATGTTGTTCAAGACCACGCCGATAATATTGGCGCCCGCCTTCTCCAGTTTGGCCCGGGCCTCCCGGGCGGCATCGTAATGGGTAAAACTGCTTTTAATCACCATAATTACCCCGTCCACCAGAATTGACAATATTATGGGGTCTGTAACCAGGTTGATGGGCGGCGAATCCAGCAGCACATAATCGAACTTTTCCAAAGCCCTGCTAATCAGGCTCTTCATGCGCTGGGAGCCGACCAGTTCGGAGGGATTCGGCGGTATCGGCCCGCCGGCCAGGACGTACAAACCCGGCACTTCGGTTTCCTGCGCCAGTTCCGCGGGATCCGTGTCGTTAATCAGTACGTTGGTTACGCCGGTATGTTCATGGACGTTAAAAATTTTGTGTAACGTGGGGCGCCTTAAATCGCAGCCCACGATCAGCACCCTTTTGTTCGACTGGGCCATCACCACGCCCAGGTTGCATGTAACGGTGGTTTTCCCTTCGCCGGGTCCGGCGCTGGTAATTAAAATAGCGCGCAGGGGGTTGTCCACGCCGGAAAAATTAATATTTGTCCTCAAGGTGCGAAAAGCCTCGGCAAAGGGCGACCTGGCGCTGAGATTGGTAATGATGCTTTTACCGTTGTTATTTTCCATCTAGATGCCTCGTTTCCCTAAAAATGACCATCTCGACTTTCTTTCCACCGCCGCGGACACCGGTATGGAGCCGATCACCGGCAGTCCCAGGTGTTTTTCCACGTCCTCGGGGCTCTTGATGGTGCTGTCCATTAACTCCAGCAGAAAAGCCAGCCCCACGGCCACCATCAGTCCCAGCACCAGGGCCACCGCCATATTCAGCTGTTTGTTCGGCTTCACCGGATTGGCGGGTACAAGCGCCGGCGAGGCGATGTTGATGGTGGTGCCGCCCAGGTCGATGGACCTGGCTATTTGCGTCTGGGTCGCCTTTTGCGCCAGCAGGTTTTGGGTTTCCTCCAGCCGCTTGATTTCATTCTGCATTTGCTGCTGCTTGATTTGTTTATCGCTCAGTTCCGCCTGCAGCGTATTCAGGCCGGCCTGCAGACGTCCAAAGGTGGCTTGCATCGCCTCCAGGCTGGCCGTTTTCTCCGCCAGCGCCGCTTCCCGGTCGCTTAGCTTGTCCGTCAGGGAAACATAAACCGGATTGATCTCCTGGGTGTCCGTCAATTCCAAAGTGTCCTGGGCGGCTAAGGTGACGGTCAGCATGGCCGGGGTTTCCGCCAGTTTTTCCTTTAAGCTTTTTACACCGGCTTCCAGCTGCCGTACTTCCATGCGGGCCGTATCTATGTTGGTTTGGTATTTGTTCAGGTCGTCGGTGATAGCGGTGAATTGTTTCTGCAGGTATTCCACGCTGCGCGGATCTGCGTTGAAGGTCTTCAGTTCTTCCAGCAGCTTGTTCAGTTCGTTGTCGGTTTCCTGCTTTTGGGTTTGGATAAAGGCGGTGGACTTGGTCATTTGGTCCTGGTTTCTTTCCGACAGGTAGGCCAGGTATTCTTCGCCCAGTGCGTTGGCGACGTCGGCAGCCAGCCGCGGATTGGTATGCTGCACCTTAAGCATGATGATATTGCTGTCTTTGGCCGCTTCGGCTTTGATCATGCCCGCCAGGTTCCTGGTGGTGTAGCCCTTCTCCGCCAGACCCAGGCGTTCCAGCACCCGCTGGCACATGGTATCACTGGTTAACTGGCCCACATAGGTGTTCATGGTCATCAGGGGCATCCGGGACACCGTATTGATCACCGACTCCAGGTCGTCTGTTTCCGCGGTTTGTTGATTGGCGGTGCCGGGCATGGTTACTATCAGCATGGAATTTGCTTCGTAGACGGGGTCGATGACAAAGTAACTCATTATTCCGCTGGTTAGTACGGCCAGCAAGGTAATGGCAATGATTATCTTGCGCCATTTTTTCAGCACCGCAAAAATTTGCCGCAGGTCTATAACGTCGGTTTCCGTATATTCCTGTTTTTCAGACAAGTATTCCACTCCCCGTCAGACTAAAAGTACCGGAAAAAACATAAATGCGTTAATATTCTTAAAATTGGTTTATTCAACAAAAAGAAATTATTTCCTGCTTCTTATTTTCCCCCGCCAGCCGCCCCAAAAAGATTTACCCCCGGGCCGGGGTTTGCCGGCCGTCACCGGAGTACGGACGGGGGCTTGTCCCCGCAGCAGCCGTTCCGGGTTCACCGCGGTAAGCAGCGAAGCGGTTTCTTCCTTATAACTTTCTACGGCGTCACGGGCTGCCGCCAGGCCGGGTTTGCGGTTTACCGGCCCGTGGGCGTCGCTGCCGATGAATTGGTAACAGCCCTCCCGCAGGTAATGGTGGGCCAATTGCCGCACCCGGGCGCCGAACCGGCCGGTAAAGCTCCCTGCGGTACCCTGGCACAAAACGCCCTTTTCCAATAAGGGGAACAGCCGGCCGGGGTTACGCAGCAGCTCGCCGTTGCGTTCGGGGTGGGCCAAAACGGGCGTTACCCCCAGCAGGGCTATTTCAAAGAAGGTTTGTTCAGCAAATAAGGGGATTTCCGCGGCGGGGAACTCCACCAGCAGAAACCGGCCGCCGTCACCCAGGGTCAGGATCTCACCCGCCTTGATTAGTGCCGGCAGTTCCGGGTCCAGCAGGTATTCCGCTCCCGGACGCACTGCCAGGTTTATACCGTGGGTATGTAATTGGGTGCGGAAATGCCGCAGCGCGCGCAAAATACCGTCCCGGTTATTGTCGTATAACCCCGGCGCAACGTGGGGCGTGGCCGCCACTGCTTTAACGCCGCCGGCCACGGCTTGCCGCGCCATGTCCAGGGATTCCGGCATGCTTTGGGGTCCGTCATCCAAACCGGGCAGGATATGTATGTGCAGGTCAATCATTGATATAGCTCCCCAGCAGTCCCAGCAGTTCTTTGCGCATCAGGCTTTTTTGGTCTTTGTATTCCTGTTCCGCCTCTTTGGCCAGATCCAGGGGTAAATCGCTGTTCTTTAATTCGGATTTCATTTGTCCCAGTAGATCGGAAAAATTATGATCGGCTTCTTTTTCCAGGCTGCGGCCCGCCCGGAGGTATTCGCCGGCCAGTTGGGCCATGGAAATGTCTTTGCGTCCGTTTTTGACCGCCAGGTAGTCGTTTTTGGCGGCTTGCAGCAGGCGCTTCAGTTCCCAGTTGTAATAATCATTTAAACTATTGAATAGATAGGTATATTTATTCCGGATGAAGTCTTGTTTTTGTTCCGGGCTGAGGTGCCGGGCGGCAAGCTGCCTGTATTCTTCGGGCAAGCTTGTCAGATCCGGAAGCGAAGGAGCGCCGGCGCCGTCCGTGCCCGTGCCGCTGTCACCGGCGGCCCCGTCACCCGGCGGGTTATCGAAAAGCGTCCCGTCGCCCCGCGGAATATAGGATATATCCTTAAAGTCGCCGCTGCTCGACAGGCTGAAAACAATAATAACGACTATGCAGGTCAAGGCGGCGCCGAATATGAGCCATCCGGTTTTCCTGTTCAGCAGGCTGACGTTGTGCCTGCCGGTTCTCTTTTTCTTGCGCAACGGCGACAAATTATCACCACCTTTATTTTTTAATTCTTGGCAGCAGGGGAAACTCCTGTAACAGTAAACCAAATTATGGGCTAAAATTATAAAGCCGGATGGTGGTACCTTACGATCAAGGTACCACCATCCGGCTTTATATTATTGTTGAAAAAGAAGTTTTAACTGAAAGCGCGGCGCAGTTCTTCCGCCTTGTCCGTGCCCTCCCAGGGCAGGGCGATGTCGCGGCGGCCGAAATGGCCGTAGGCGGCGGTATTCTTGTAGATGGGCCGGCGCAGATCCAGATCCCGGATAATGGCGGCGGGGCGCAGGTCGAACAACTCGCGGATTACCCGCACCAGCCTTTCCTCATCCACTTTGCCGGTGCCGAAGGTCTCCACCATCACCGATACCGGCCGGGAAACGCCGATGGCGTAGGCCACCTGCACCTCGCACCGTTCGGCCAGCCCGGCGGCCACGATGTTCTTGGCCACGTAGCGCATGGCGTAGCATGCGGAGCGGTCCACCTTGGTGGGGTCTTTGCCGGAGAAGGCGCCTCCCCCGTGCCGGGCCATGCCGCCGTAGGTGTCCACGATGATTTTCCGGCCGGTTAATCCGGCGTCGCCCTGGGGGCCGCCCACCACGAAACGGCCGGTGGGGTTGATCAGGCAGCGGGTGGCTTCGCTGAACATTTCCTTGGGCGCCACGGGTTTAATCACTTTGTCGATGATTTCTTCCCGGATCACGTCCATTTCCACCCGCGGATGGTGCTGGGCCGAGATTATAATGGTGTCCAGGCGCACAGGTTTGCCATCCTCATATTCCACGGTGACCTGGACTTTGCCGTCGGGGCGCAGGAAGGGAACTTCCTTGGTTTTGCGCACCACGGCCAGCCTGCGGGCCAGGCGGTGGGCCAGGGAGATGGGCATGGGCATCAGTTCGGGGGTTTCGCTGGAGGCGTAGCCGAACATCATACCCTGATCGCCGGCGCCGATGGCTTCGATGGCGCTGTCAGTTTCTTCGCCGGTCCTGGCTTCCAGGGCTTTGTCCACCCCCTGGGCAATGTCGGGCGACTGCTCGTCGATGGAGGCAAGTACGGCGCAGGTGTCGCTGTCGAACCCGTACTTGGCCCGGGTGTAGCCGATTTCCCGCACTGTCTGCCTGACTACGCGGGGGATGTCTACATAGCAGCGGGTGGTTATTTCTCCGCCCACCAGCACCAGGCCGGTGGTGACGAATGTCTCGCAGGCCACCCTGGCGGTGGGGTCCTGGCCGATTATTTCATCCAGTATGGCATCTGATATTTGGTCGGCCACTTTGTCGGGGTGGCCTTCGGTTACCGATTCGGATGTAAACAGGCGTTTGGCCAATTGGCATACCTCCTTGGGGGATAATAAAAACCAACGGCACGGCCCCCGGGCTAAGTCCCCGGGCCGCACCGGAAAAAAACATGGTTTTTGGCAAAAAACCATGTTTATTCTAACAGGAGCAGCAATTTATGTCAACGAACCTTTAATCTATCTGCACCAGAACGACGTCTTGGCCGATAACTTTTATCTTATCCCAGGGCACCACCACGTCACCCCCGGCGCTCATCAGGCCGAACATTTTTCGCGGCCCTTCCAGCACCAGCGCTTTAAGCCGGCCGTCCACCGGGTCGAAATGGGCGTCTTTGACCGGGCCCAGCCTGGCGCCGTCTTTGATGCAGATGATGTCTTTTTTGGTGAGCTCACTGACTTTGAACAACGCGGCCACCTCCCGGAATATACTATGCCGCCGCGCTGTTGTTTGACACAAGGGAGGGGGTCCTTACACTCTACAGCTTTTCCCGGGCGGTGCGGATAGCTTCCCGCACCGCCGCCGGGGCCGGGCCGCCGGTGACGGCGCGACCTTCCACACACCGGGCGATATCGATGGCCCGGTACACGCCTTCTTCAATGGCCGGGGAAAACCGGCGGTATTCCTCCAGGGTCAGATCTTCCAGGGACTTATAATGCTCCAGGCAGTAAGCCACCGCCCGGCCCGTTATTTCGTGGGCTTCCCTGAAGGGTACGCCCCGCTGCACCAGGTAATCGGCCAGATCGGTGGCGTTGGTAAACCCGCCCCGGGCGGCCCGGGCCATGTTGTCATCCTTCACCCGCATGGTGGCCACCATGGGCCTAAAGGCGCGCAGACAATTTTTCACCGTGTCCACGGCGTCGAACAGGGCTTCCTTGTCCTCCTGCATATCCTTGTTATAGGCCAGGGGCAGCCCTTTAAGCATGGTCAGCAGGGCAGCCAGGTCCCCGTACACCCGCCCGCTTTTGCCCCGGATCAGCTCGGCGACGTCGGGGTTTTTCTTTTGGGGCATCATGCTGCTGCCGGTGCTGTAGGCATCGTCCAGTTCAATAAAGCCGAATTCCGCGGTGGACCAGAGGATAATCTCCTCGCAGAACCGGCTCAGGTGCATCATGATTAATGAAGCGGCGGCGCAGAATTCCACCGCGAAGTCCCGGTCACTCACCGCGTCCAGGCTGTTTTCAGTGACGCCGGCAAACTCCAGCTCCCGGGCTACGAATTCCCGGTCCAGGGGGAAGGTGGTGCCGGCCAGCGCGCCGGCCCCCAGGGGCATTACGTTCACCCGGCGGCGGCAGTCCCGCAGACGGTCCGTGTCCCGGCCCAGCATCTGGCAGTAGGCCAGCAGGTGGTGGGCCAGGGTAATGGGCTGGGCCCGCTGCAGGTGGGTGTAGCCCGGCATCACCGTTTGGGTGTGTTTTTCCGCCAGGTCCAGCAGGGTGCCGGACAGTTCGGCCAGCAGGTCTATTACGGCGTCTATTTCGTCCCGCAGGTACATGCGCACGTCCAGAGCTACCTGGTCGTTGCGGCTGCGGGCGGTGTGCAGCTTTTTGCCTGTTTCGCCGATGCGCTCGATGAGCATTTGCTCCACGTTCATGTGGATATCCTCGGCGGTGACGGAAAACCCCACCCGCCCCGCTTCAATATCGTCCAGGATCTGCTGCAGCCCGGTGACGATGGCTTCGGCGTCACCGGGGGCGATGATGCCCGCCCGGGCCAGCATTCTGGCGTGGGCCATGCTACCCGTGATATCGTATTTATAAAGCCGGCAGTCAAATGATATGGATGAGTGAAAGTCGTCCACCAGCCGGTCGGTTTCCTTTTGAAAACGCCCGCCCCACAGCTTGGCCATAATAAAACCTCCTGAGTACTGATTCCTGACTTATAATTATAACATGGATCACCGGGGTTGGTACAATTTTGAGTTTGTCGCATATTATTAAAAAAATGTTATACTAATTGAGCAACTTAATAATAAATATGTTAAAATGATAGCAGTGAATTAACACTGCAACCAGTTTTCAACAAAGGAGAAGGGATTATGGAAAGAGAACTGACCCTGGAACTGGTACGGGTAACGGAGATGGCCGCTTTGGCCGCCGCCCAGTGGATGGGGCGCGGGCGAAAGATGGAGGCTGACGACGCCGCCACCAACGCCATGCGCGCCATGTTTGACTCGGTTTGCGTGAACGGCACCGTGGTGATAGGCGAAGGGGAGATGGATGAGGCCCCCATGTTATACATAGGTGAAAAGGTGGGCTGCACTCCCACTCCCGAGGTGGATGTGGCGGTGGACCCGCTGGAGGGCACCAACATTCTGGCCAAGGGGCTGCCCAACGCCATGTCGGTTATAGCCATTGCGGACCGGGGCAACCTGCTGCACGCGCCGGACATGTACATGGATAAACTGGCGGTGGGACCCCGGGCGGCGGGCAAAATCAGCCTGGACGACCCCATAGAGAAAACCCTGGAGATTGTGGCCAAGGCCAACAACAAGCGGATTGTGGACTGCACAGTGATGATCCTGGAACGGCCGCGGCACCAGCAGTTGATTGAGGCGGTGCGGGAGGCCGGGGCCCGGGTGCGGCTGATCGGCGACGGCGATGTGGCGTCGGCGCTGGCCACCGCCTTTGACGAGACCGGCATCGACATTTGCGTCGGCATCGGCGGCGCCCCGGAAGGGGTTATCGCGGCGGCGGCGCTGAAATGTCTGGGCGGCGAGATGCAGGCCCGGCTGGTGCCCGAGGATGACGAGGAGCGCAAACGGTGTCTCAGCATGGGCATTAAGGATTTAAACAAGATTCTAACCATGGACGACCTGGTAAAGGGTGACGACGCCATTTTCGCCGCCACCGGGGTTACCGACGGCGAGCTGCTCAAGGGTGTGCGCTTCCGGGGCGGCGACATGGCCGAAACATATTCGCTGGTGATGCGGGCCAAGTCTCGGACCATGCGCTTTATCACCGCCATCCACGACCTGAAATATAAGCCGCACTACGCCCTGATTAAAAACAGGGGCCAGGGTTAAAAGAATAGGGAACAAACGGGGACATTCATAAATTGGGGACATTCCTTCGAAGAAGGTGTGTCCCCTTTCCTTGTTTCAAGGGGTGTCCCTTTCCTGATCCGTATTGCAACACTTTACTGGTACAATGTTCTAAAGTGGCCCATTAAAAATGAACAGCCATCAGCCGCAGCCGGCTGCGGCCCCTCATTTGCGCCAATCCGGATATGGCATGGTTGTTGCTTTAATGCATAACTAAATTGCCATAACCGGATTGGCGCGTTGCTTTGAGGATTGAGAGGGGCTGGTTGCAGGCAGAGCGTGGAGCTTTTTTTCTGAATTTTCCGAATAAGGAGGTGATTAATCTGACCAATGCGGTACTTGTTCTAATTGCCGTAATGTGGCTGCCCGTGGCTCTCTTTTTCCTCGGTAAAGGCGAGGCCAAGGCGACCGGGGCCGCCACGGGAATGGTGGGCGTACTTGTTGTCCTCAGTGCCGCCATTCAAACGGCCGTTTTTGAAGATCCGTTTACCGGCGGTCTTTTATTCGCGCATGGGCTACTTTATATGACTGTTTCCTATGCCCTGCTGACCGGACTGGAAGACCTCAGGTCGGTGGGCAACGTAAGCTTAACCGTGGCAATAATTTCTTTCATTTACTTTATTGTTTTTGCCGTAGGGACAACTGTGGTGCCGGCCAGCCCGTATATGGCCCTGGCGTGCGCCGGGTATACCGTCCTCACGGTGGAAGTGTGGCTGAACGCATATGGCAAGTTTTCCGCCGCCGGGCTGGCATATTCGCTGATCGCCTGGGTATTTGTGGGGCTTTTTATACCTGCTTTCTCGATCATGACCACCGGTAAGCTGCCGTTTTAAGGTGAACCTTTAAGGTAAAACACCTCTTCCTGAAAACCTCCTCTCTCCCCCTTTCGGCCTCCCGTTTAACGGGAGGTTTTTTAACGATCAGGCTCCGCGGAACTGTACGAGGTTTTGGAACGCTGGGCAGCGGACGAATTTCGGAGCGTTAACGCGCATATCGAGTTCTTGCTGCGGGAATCGGCACGGCGGGCCAAACGCCTCCCCCCACCCCCAACAACAAATGAGGGTCAGACTAAAAAAGCGCCTCACTTCGTGAGGCGTTCTCCTTCTCAGAAAATATTGTCTATATCGCCAAGCCAGGAATTCTTTGGTCGCATTTCTCCTCCACACTTTTCACAAGTAAATCTGGGCGG